>Ga0335070_10007795_pt1 | contig 12544 bp, 12 predicted proteins | sample Lox_Sample_13_FD_206722 | JGI IMG/M metagenome (GOLD analysis project Ga0335070, IMG submission 206722) | Soil microbial communities from Loxahatchee National Wildlife Refuge, Florida, United States - Lox_Sample_1.3 | ecosystem: Environmental > Terrestrial > Soil > Wetlands | place: USA...
GGGCCAGCACCCTCGGGGCCATCCGCAAGGAGGCTCGCCGGCTCAACGGAATCCTTTCGGAGTTCCTCGTGTTCGCTCGGCCGCGCGAGCCCAAGCTCTTGACGGGGGACATCCGGGAAGTGGTCGAACACGTCATCACCTTGATCCGTGAGGATCCGAGCCGGGCGAGCCAGGTGGAGCTGGACGCCCGGGTGGATCCAGCTGTGCCGGGGTTTGCTTTCGATGCCGACCAGATGACACAGGTGCTGTTGAACATCGCGCTCAACGGCGTCGAGGCGCTGGACGGCCCTGGGCGTGTGGGCATCGACGTGGGCCTCCGGGGATCCACCGTGGCGATTGCCGTCAGCGATACGGGCCGCGGGATGCTTCCCGAAGAGCGCCGCCGCATCTTCGAGCCGTTCTACTCGCGCAAGCCGTCGGGCACCGGCCTCGGCTTGACGCTCGCCCGTCGCATCGTGACTGCCCACAGCGGGCGGATCGAGGTGGAGTCGACACTCGGCCGGGGGACGCGCTTCACGATCCTCCTGCCGGTCGGGTGAGCGGGCGCGCATGGCGACGATCCTCCTCGTGGACGACGAGCCCTCCGCGCGCGGCACCATGGCGCTGCTGCTGAAGAGGCGCGGCCATCGCGTGATCGAGGCCGCCGACGTCCGTGCCGCCACGAAAGCGCTGGCGGACTCCGCCTTCGAGGTCGTGGTGACGGACCTCCGCATGCCCGACGGCGACGGCCTCGACGTGCTGCGGGCCGCCAAGGCGCACTGTCCAGACGCCGACGTGGTCCTGCTCACGGCCTATGCCGGTTGGGAATCGGCCAAGGCGGCGATCCAGCTCGGGGCCTTCGACTACTTCGAGAAGGGCCGCGAGCCGGACGAGCTGCTGCATCGGATCGAGCGCGCCGTGGAGGACAAGGCGCTCAGACGGGAGAACGAGAACCTGCGCGCCCAGGTGCGCGCGCGATTCGGTCTGCCGGGCCTGATCGCCACCTCTGCCGAGATGGCGCGGGTGCTCGATCTCGTGGAGCGCGTGGCGCCCACCGACGCCACCGTGCTCATCCGCGGAGAATCGGGGACGGGCAAGGAGATCATCGCCAAGGCCCTCCACCACGCCGGCCCGCGCGCGTCGGGACGCTTCGTGGCCATCAACTGTGGCGCGCTGCCCGAGCCGCTGCTCGAGTCGGAGATCTTCGGGCACGTCAAGGGCGCGTTCACGGGCGCGGCCGCCAACAAGAAGGGGCTCTTCGAGGAGGCGCACGGCGGCACGCTGTTCCTCGACGAGATCGGCGAGATGGCGCCGGGTCTCCAGGTAAAGCTCCTGCGGGTGCTCCAGAGCGGGGAAGTCCGGCCCGTGGGATCGACGCAGGTCATCACCGTCGATGCGCGCGTGGTCGCCGCCACCAACCGCGACCTCGAGCCCATGATCCGCCGGGGGACCTTTCGCGAGGATCTCTTCTACCGGCTCAACGTGATCCCGATCGCGCTGCCGCCGCTTCGCGAGCGGCGCGAGGACATCCCGCTGCTGGCCGAGCACTTTCTGGCGCGCTTCAGCCAGCGCCAGGGTCGCGTGCTCCGCCTGAGCGCCGGCGCAACGGAGCGGCTCCTCCGGTACGCCTGGCCCGGCAACGTGCGCGAGCTCGAGAACGCGATGGAGCGGCTTGCCATCCTCGCGCGCGACGAGACCATCGAGGCTGGCGACCTGCCGCCCCATATCGGCGCCGGGCTTGCGCTTGGAACGGCGCCCGGACTTGCCGCCGAGCAGACGCTTGCCGAAGCGGAGCGCGCCCACATCATCCAGATCCTGGAACGCTGCGGCTGGAATCACTCACGGGCCGCAGAAGCGCTCGGCATTGGACGCACCACGCTCTGGCGCAAGCTCAAGGACTACGGGATCGAGAGATAGCATGGCGACCATTCTGCTCGTCGACGACGAACCGTCCGCGCGCCTGACGCTCGGTCTCCTGCTCAAGCGCCGCGGCCATGTGGTCCAGGAGGCGGAAGGCGTTCTCGCGGCCACCTCGGCGCTCGGCGCCGGAGCCTTCGACCTGGTCATCACCGATCTGTGGATGCCCGACGGCCAGGGGCTCGACGTGATCCGGGTGGCGCGCGAGCGGTGCCCCGACGCCAACGTGATCCTGCTGACCGCACACCCCGGCTGGGAGTCGGCGCGGGAGGCGATGCGGCTCGGCGCGTTCGACTACTTCGAGAAGGGTCAGGAACCCGACGGCCTGTTCCAGCGTATCGACAAGGCGCTGGAGGAGCGGGCATCGCGGCGGCACCTGCCCGCGGTCTGGTCGGAAGCGAGTCCCGCGCAGCCGCGCCCCGCCGCCGATGGCGAGCGGCGGTATCTCACCGTGCTCTTCGCCGACATGCGCGAGTCCATGGAGCTGCTCGCCCGGCAAGACCTCGAAGAGGCGCGGCAGGTTCTGGACGGGGTGATCGAGCGCATGATGGACGCCGTGCACGCCGCCGGCGGCACGGTGAATCAGGTGATGGGCGACGGGATCATGGCGCTGTTCGGCGCACCCATCGCCCAGCGGGACCACGCTGTCCGAGCCTGTCGCGCGGCTCTCCGCATGCAGGAGTCGGTTGCGGCCTACGCCGCTGCGTTGCGCCGCCGTGACGTCCGCGTGCAGATCCGCGTGGGCATCAACTCGGGCGAGGTGATCGTGCGCGCGGTGGGCAGCGATCTGCGCTGGGACTACACCGCGGTCGGCATGCCCACGCACATCGCCGCGCGCATGGAGCAGATCGCCGCCCCCGGCGCCATCCTCGCCACCAGGGAGACGCTGAAGCTGGTCGAGGCCGAGGTCCGCGCGCGATCTCTCGGCCAGGTCTCCATCAAGGGCGTCCCCGAGGGCCTGGAGGCCTACGAGATCCTCGGCCTCCACCCGAAGCCCGAGCCGTCGAGGCGGCAGGGCTTCACACCGGCCTTCGTGCCGAAGCTCTCGATGTGAGCGCGGGCGCGCTCACCCCAGCCTTTCCGATCCCCTCGACTAGGCCTGAATGTCGCCGATCTCCTGGATCGGGCGACCGACCTGCTTCCGGAGCACCGATTCCAGCTGAGTCAGGCTCAGCGGCCCGTCGCATCGGAAGGAGCCGTGGTGCTCCCGGCCTTCATGAACCGAGACGACCGCCAGCCAGTCACCGAATTCCCGGTCGCGTATCCGCTGGACCGACTTGAGCACGCCCAGGTGGCCTGGAGTGAACACGCTTCCGGCTGAAGTCCAGACGCTCGGGGGCCACGCCGTTACCACCGCCTGGCCGCGCTTCCTCGTCAGATCTCCGATTCGCATCATGCTCTCCCGTGCTCGCGATTGAGGATCGATGCCTTCGATTTCAGGCTACTCCCTGCACGGGGGATCGAGTCAAGGAATGCGACTGTGCGCCGGAAGTCTGCGCGGATTCTGGAGTCGTGCGCTCAGTTCGCGTCGAGCGGGTCGGCGGCGTCGGGCCCGATCCATTCGATCCCGGCGCCCGCCCCCTTGACCGCTGTCACCTCGATCTCGACCAGGAGCTCGGGGCGGGCCAGGCCGCTGATGCGGCAGCCGAGCGATGCCGGCCGGCTCCTCGCGAACGGGGCCGGCCCTTCGCCGTAGGGGCGGTTCTGCTGGGCGCCGTGCACTGTGAACGTCCGCCGGCGCACCACGTCGTCCAGCGAGGCGCCGGCCTGCCCGAGCGCCCAGGCGATCGTGTCGACGGACAGATCGAACTGGCCGGCCCAGTCCCCCGCGGCTCGCATCTCGCCGGTGGATGAGAGCGACGTGCAGCCGCTCACGTAGATCTGGTCGCCCACGACTACGGCACGTGCGTACCCGCGCGGCTTCTCCCGAAGGTGCTCGGTGTAGATGTCGCGCCGCGTGCGGGCGGCTCCCAGCACGGCCTCGGCCTCGATCTCGACGAGGAGGTCGGGATGAACCAGGGCCGGGCTGCCGAGGAGCGTGGAAACCGGCCGCACGTCGCCCACAGCCTCCACGAAGGCGCGCGTGTAGTCGCCGGTCCGGCCCAGGTCGGTCAGGTACGACTTGGTGTACACGAGATCGCCGGGCACGCCGCCTGCCTCGGCGAGGGCGCGGAAGATCGTCTCCATCGTCGCGCGGGTCTGTCGGTACATGTCGCCCACGCCCTCGATGCCGCCGGCCCGGAGCGCCGTCGACCCGGAAACGAACACGCGATCGCCGACGCGGACGGCGCGCGAGTACGCATACACGTTCTCGAGAGGCCCGCCGGAGGAGATCCGCTGGCTCGAGGCGGCCGCGCCGTCGACGGCGTCGAGCTCGATCTCGACGAGCTGCTCGGGCCGGGCCAGGCCGTTCACGGCGACCAGGGTGGAGGCGGGCCGCGCATCCTTGAGATGGCGGGCGATCGCGCGCGCCGCCGCATCCGCCACCGCGATGTCCGTGACGTAGATGCGGCAGCGCACCACGTTGTCCAGCCGCCCGTCCGCCTTGCCCATGCTCCACGCGGCGATCCGCATGATGGCATCGACCTGCCTGGCCACGTCGCCCACGCCGTGGACGTTGCCCTGCCGGTCGATCGCGGTGGTGCCCGACTGCAGCACGGTGTCGCCGACCCGGAGGGCGCGAGAGTAGTGCGCGAGCTGCTCGAGCGGGCGGCCGGAGGCAACGTTGAGCCGACGTGGGGGTGTCATGGCGGCCATGGTACGTCAGACATCGAGACGGCGCCTAGCGGGCCGGGCCCGCCGGAGTGGAGGCGGCGAGGGCCCGGCGCAGATCGGCGGCGATGGCCGCACGCGCGGGCCGCACGTGGCCCGGGCCATAGGTCTCGGCCAGGCCCTGGCAGAGCAGGGGCAGCGCGATGGTCAGGTCGGTGAACACCATGACGTTCCGGCCTTCGGCCGCTTCCTTTCCCCACGAGATGCACTCGGTGTGCACGCCAGCCCCGCCCAGGCCGCCGAAGACGGTGTTGTCGGTCGTGATCTGGATCGCCGCCACGTGGGGACTGGCCTGCCCGTTGCCGCGCTGGGCGGCCACGCTGGTGGCGGTGATCTGGATGAAGTCCTTGGGCACGCCGCCGCCCGCGAAGATCGCCGCCGTGCCCGGTCCGGGCGGCATGTAGCGGCCCATGATGTCCAGCGCGATCTCGTAGTCCCGGAAGAAGTCCACGCTCGGGCCCTTGCGGGCCGCCGTGCGATATCCCTCGGAGAGCGGGCCGTCGGGCGCGGCGGGCACGAACAGCGGCACGGCGTGGCGGAAGCACGTGGCGGCGAGCGAGCCGGTGAGCCCGCGCGAGTCCAGCCAGCGTCCCAGCTCGTGGGTGAAGTGCACGCCGGCAATGGTGGGGCTCGGCCACGTCTTGGCGAGATGCTCGAAGAACTCGCTCGTGAAGTCCTCCATGCTGTCGTACTCGCGGGCGCTGACCACGTGATCGTAGAAGCGGTAGAAGCCCCGCTGCCACAGCTCCCGGTCGTCGACGTGATCGGGATCGACCTGATAGAACGGCGTGCCCCGCGCCTCGAGGAGATCCTCGGTGGCGTTGGCCGACGTCGACACGAGCACGTCCACGTACCCACGTTCGACGAGCCAGATCAGGAGCGGCGCGAGACCGGCGCTGGCCATCGAGCCGGCCAGGCCCATGGAGATGAGGCAGCCCTGGTCGATCATCCACGTCCACGTCTCGAAGGCCTCGCCGAGCTTGCGTCCCTGGAAGGCCGAGTGCCGCATCCGGTCGAGCAGGCGGCGAACCGACCCTCCGCCCGCGCCGTCGTTCTCGACCTGCATGCGCTGCCTCAGCGGCCATCCGTCCGGGTTGATCATCGAGTCACCTCCTGACTAGACTCCCGTCCATGGGCGATGCCACCGCGCGGTTCTTCGATGCGATGGCGGCATCCTACGACGAGCTCGAGCCGTGGTACGAGCACCTTTACGCGGAGCTCCACCGGATCCTGCAATCCGCCCTTCACCCCGTGGCCCGCGGTGCACCGGCGCTGGACGCCGGGTGCGGCACCGGGTTTCAGACGCGCATTCTCGCCGAGATGGGCTATCGGGTGCACGGCCTCGATCTCTCGGCGGCGAGCCTGTCGGTGGCGCGAGCGCGCCTGCCGGCCTCGCACTTCGTCCGCGGCGACCTGGGTGCGCTGCCCTATGGCGACGCCACTTTCGACGCCGTCGTCTGCGCGGGGAGCACGCTCGATTTCGTCGATGAGCCGGGGAGCGCGGTGGCGGAGATTGCCCGCGTGATGCGACCCGGGGCGCGGCTCCTGCTGGAGTACGAGCGCCGGTGGTGCCTGGACCTCGCCTGGACGCTCGTGAGCAGCGTGACGGCCGATGTCTTCGGCTACGGCCTGCGCCCGGCCAAGGCGCGGGAGCTCGTGGCTACCCCGTGGCGCGCTGGCGTGTGGGTCGACTACCCCGGCTATCCGCGGCTCCGGCTCTTCACCGATCGCGAGCTCGGGGCGATGTTGCAGCGATCAGGGCTCCGCATCGAGCAGGCCTGGGGCATTCACGCCATCACCAACGTGCTGCCGTCCCCTGTTCTCCACCGGCCGCGGCTCTCCGCCGCGCTGCGTCCGCTGTATCGTGCGCTTCGCTCGGCCGACGCGCGGGTTGGCTCCTCCCGCGCCCTGCGTGCCATCGCCGCGCACGGCGTGGTGCTCGCCCGCAAGTCGTGACCCGCTGCCAGGGCCGACGGCTTGTCAAGCGCGTCCTCCGTCGCTATGGTTAGCGCACCATGGCCAGCCGACGCACCGCCCCGATGACCGCGTGGCGACGGAACGCCATCCGCCGCATGATCGCGGTGCGGCGCTCCATGCTGGCGCTGGTCGCGCAGATTCCCGAGTCCGAGGTCCTGGAGCCCCGCACGCTCGATCAATGGTCCGTCAAGGACGTGCTCGGGCACCTCCTGAGCTGCGACGAGGAGACGCTGCGGCGCTTCCGTCTCATCGAGCGAGGACGAGCCGACCGCATCGTCTGGTTCGAGAGCATGGCCTTCGCCGACCGGTTCAATGCGCGCACGGTCGCGCAGACGCGGCGGTACGGGCTGGCCGTGCTGCTGCGGCGCATGGCGCGGGCGCGGGCCGAGCTCGTCGAGAGGCTGCGCCGCCTGCCTGCCGGGGCGTTCCGCGATCCTTCCCACGCATATCCCCTCGTCGAGTGGTTTCCCGTGTCCGGCTGGACGCACGAGCAGGAGCATCTGAGCGAAGTGCGGGATTGGTGGCGCGCCCGCCGGGCGGAGCTGCGCCGCCGCTGAGAGGGGGAGACCCCCTATGGACAGGCAATACGACCTCGTCGTGGTCGGGACCGGTGTCACCTCAGCTGTGGCTTCGCGGTGCCGTGAAGCCGGCTGGAGCGTGGCCGTCGTCGATCGCCAGCCGTTCGGCGGCACCTGCGCGCTCCGCGGGTGCGTGCCGAAGAAGATCCTGGTCAGCGCGGCGGACGCCGTTCAAGGCGCGCGAGACCTGGCGGGCAAGGGCGTCCCGGCAGGGTCGCTCACCGTCGACTGGCCCGACCTCATGGGCTTCAAGCGCTCGATGATCGGGCAGACGACGGAGCGCACCGAGCAGGGCTGGGCAAAGATGGGCGTGGAGCAGTTCCATGGCCGGGCGCGCTTCGTGGGCCCCACCACGCTCGCCGTCGGCGACGACCGCCTGACCGGACGCCGCATCCTCATCGCTGCGGGTTCCGTGCCCGGGCCGCTGCGCTTCCCCGGCGCCGAGCGGCTGAGCACCAGCGACACTTTCCTCGAGATGGATCGCATGCCCTCGCGCGTGCTCTTCGTCGGCGGCGGCTACGTGTCCTTCGAGTTCGCGCACGTGGCGGCCCGTGTCGGCGCCCAGGTGACGATCCTCCATCGAGGGCCGCGTCCCCTCGAAGGCTTTGATCCCGAGCTCGTCGACATGCTGGTGCGGCGCTCGCGCGAGCTGGGGATACAGGTCGAGCTCGGCATCGACGTGCGGGCCGTCGATGCGGCGGGGGAGCGGCTGGTCGTGCGCGGCGTGCAGGGGAACGTGGAGCGGAGCTTCGCGGCCGATCTGGCCGTGCACGGCGCCGGCCGCGTGCCTGATCTCGACGACCTGGACCTCGAGGCCGGCGGTGTCAAGCGCGAGAAGCGCGGCGTCGCCGTGAATCAGTTCCTCCAGAGCGTGTCCAATCCGGCCGTGTACGCCGGCGGAGACGCCGCGGCCAGCGGCCCGCCGCTGACGCCGAAGGCGGACCACGATGTCGGCGTGCTCGTCACGAACCTGCTGGAGGGCAACCGGCGCACGCCGAGCTACGACGGCATTGCCTCCGCCGTGTTCACGATTCCCCCGATGGCCTCCGTGGGGCTCCTCGAAGAGGCCGCGCGCGCGGCCGGGCGGCGCTTCCGGGTGAACCACCAGGACACGGCGGGATGGTTCAACACGCGGCGGGTCGGCGAGACGGCCGCGGGCTTCAAGGTCCTCATCGACGAGGAGAGCAACCACATCCTGGGCGCGCATCTGCTGGGACCGCGGGCCGACGAGGTCATCAACCTCTTCGCCCTCGCCATCCGCCTGAAGATCCCCGCCCAGGAGCTGCAGCAGGTGATCTTCGCCTACCCGACGTACAGCTCCGACGTCCGCTTCATGCTCTGACCGGCGGTCACGCGGAGCGAGAGCAAATCATGTCATCGGTCGTCGACATCCTCGTCGGTCTCGTCCTCCTGGGATACGGGCGCCGTCTCTACTGGGCGTTCGTCGCCGGCGTGGGCTTCCTGACCGGGCTGCTGCTCGGGCCGCAGGTGCTACCCGATCGGCCGAACTGGGTGATCCTGCTGGTGGCGCTCGCCCTCGCGCTCGTGGGGGCCGTGCTCGCGGTCGTCGCGAAGAAGGTCATGATCGCGGTCGTCGGGTTCTTCGCCGGCGGCGGCATCGGCCTCATGCTGCTCCGGCAGCACGGCGTCGCGGGCGAGGTGCCCGGGTGGATCGTCTACATGGTGGCCGGCATCGTGGGCCTGCTGCTCACGCGACTGCTCTTCGAGGGCGCGCTCATCCTGCTCTCGTCACTCGCGGGCGCCGGGTTGCTGGTTGCCGGGGTCGAGGACTTCGTCGCCCTCTCATCGGGGCTCGCGGTCCTGCTGATCATCGCGCTGGCGCTGATCGGCATCATCGTGCAGGTGAGCTCGGGGCGACCGCGCCGTAGCGCCCCGGGCCGGAGCCCCTGAGCCACATTTTCGACGGCGATCGCATCCGGGCTCGCGGCTGGCGAGGCGCGGTTCGGAAGTGATAGTATCCCTCGACTTTTCGTGAGCATAGCGTCGCGCCACACATCACATCGGAGAGGAAGGAGTCGCCAGCCATGACCGCTTCGCTCGTCACCTACGCCGCCGACGGCAAGGTCGGCATCGTCACGCTGAATCGTCCCGACAAGCTCAACGCCATTACGCCCGAGCTCAAGGCCCTCCTCATCGAGCGCTTCCACGAGGCGGATCGCGATCCCGCCACCACCGTGGTGGTGGTCCGCGCGGAGGGGCGCAGCTTCTCCGCCGGCTACGACATCGGCCCCAGCCCCGCCCGCGCCGCCCGCCGGGGCAACGCGCTGGCGTGGCACGAGTCGCTCACCGACGACGTGCGCCTCGAGATGACGCCGTGGGACATGCGCAAGCCGGTGATCGCCTCCGTGCAGGGCCACTGCCTGGGCGGCGGCTGCGAGATGGTGATGATGTGCGACGTCACCATCGCCGCGGACGATGCGCTGTTCGGCGAGCCGGAGATCCGCTTCTCCAACGTGGGCCCCGCGCTCATCATGCCGTTCATCGTGGGCCTCAAGCGCTCGCGCGAGCTGCTCTATCTCGGCGATCCCATCGACGCCCAGACGGCGCTCGCCTGGGGCATGGTCAACCGGGTGGTGCCGCGCGCCAATCTCGTGGAGGCCACCATGAAGTTCGCGCGGCGCATGGCGCTGATCTCGCCGGAGGCGCTCATGGCCACCAAGCTCGCGATCAACCGCGGCGCCGACGCGGCCGGGTTTCGCAACGCCATCCGCGCCGGCCTCGACGTGCTCGCTCCGCTCTACGCCGGCCGCACGGAGGTGGGCATGAAGTTCGACGAGATCCGCGAGAAGGAGGGACTCGGCGCCGCGCTCAAGTGGCGCGCGGCGCAGTTCGCGGAATAGCCGCGTGCTTCTCTGTATCTGATCCTGGGGAGGAAGCGCTGGGCCGGCCGTCCTTGACCTCCCGGGGTCGCTGGACGACAATGCCGTGTCCATGCTTCACCGTCTCGGATGTCGGAGGGTCTCGGACGTGCCGCGCTTCGGAGTGGCGAGTCGATGAGCGATCCTGATCGCGAGGCGGCCATCGTACGTGCCGCGGAAGTCATCGATGGCCTCACGAGTCTCGATCTGCCCGGGCGCGGCGCCATCGCGGCGCTGCATGCAGAGGCGCGGCGAGTGGTCGGCGGGCCTCTGGGCCTTGCCGCTGCGCGTGACGCGCTGGCGCGGGTGTCCGACGGCGCCTCCGTCGCCATCCTCACCGGGTTCCCCGAGTTCCCCTGGATCGGGCGCGGCGTGGCGGAGACAGACGGGCCGGTCGGCGCTGCGGTGCTGGCCCGCGCGCTCATCCGGGCGCGGCGGGCCATCCCGATCCTGCCGTGCGAGCCGCACTTCGCGCCGGTGATCGAGGCGGCCATCCGGGGCATCGGGCTCACGCCGGTGCCGGCCGCAGGGGCGGACGTGAAGTCGCTGCAGCCCGGCGATCCCGTCTGCCTCGTGGAGGCGACGGACGAGCCGGTGAACGCCTCGCGCTGGCTCGCCTCGCGCGCGCCGGCTCTCGTCATCGCCATCGAGCGGCCCGGTCGGGCGGCCACGGGCGTGTACCACGGCATGTCGGGCCGCGACGTCAGCCATTGCCTGAACAACTTCGAAGATATCTTCATCGCCGCGCATCGGGCGGGCATCTGGACCATCGGCATCGGCGACGGCGGCAACGAGGTCGGCATGGGAGCGCTCCGCGAGATCGTCAAGGCTCAGGTGAAGGCCGGGGCGTCGTGCGGCTGCGGCTGTGGCGGCGGCATCGCCGCGGAGTCCGTGAGCGCCTCGGTCGTGACTGCGGTGGTGGCGAACTTCGGCGCCACGGCCATCGCGGCGTCCATGGCGCTCCTCACCGGGCGGCGCGACGTGCTGGCGGCACCGGAGCGGGAGCTCCGCGCGCTCGAGGCGTGCGCGGCCGCGGGCGGCGTCGACGGGCGGCACAACGAAGCCATCGCCTCGGCCGACGGGCTCGGCGCCGCGGCATACGGCGCCGTCGTCACGCTGATGGCCGACACGGTGGATCGCGTGTTCCGGGAGAGGAGCGGCGCATGAGCATCTACGAGCGGCTGGGCGTGAGGCCGGTGATCAACGCCGCCGGCACGCTGACGCGGCTGGGCGGCACGCTCATGTGCGCGGAGGCGCTCGAGGCCATGCGCGAGGCCGCCCAGGGCGCGGTGGCCATCGAGGAGCTGCAGGAGGCGGCGAGCCGCGTCATCGCCGGACACACGGGCGCGGAGGCGGCGCTGGTCACCTCGGGCGCTTTCGGCGCGCTCGCGCTGGCCGCCGGCGCGTGCATCGCAGGCCTCGACGTGAAGCGCATCAATCGCATGCCGCAGATCGGGTGGGAGCAGGGGGCCGAGATCGTCATCTGCCGGCACCACCGCAACTCCTACGACAAGGCCTTCGAGGTGGCGGGCGCGCGGCTGGTCGACGTGGGATTCCTCGATCGATCGCTCGGCGTCGGAGTCCGCGAGGTCGAGGCGGAGGAGATCGATGCCGCGGTGGGACCGCGCACGGTGGCCATCGCCTACGTGGCGATGCAGGGCGTCGGTCCGGAGCTGGCCATGGTCAGCCAGGTGGCACATTCGCGCGCGCGGCCCGTCATCGTGGACGCCGCGAACCAGGTGCCGCCCGTCCACAACCTGCGCCGCTTCATCGAGGACGGCGCCGATCTCGTCTGCATGAGCGGCGGCAAGGCGTTCCGCGGTCCACAGTCGAGCGGCTTCCTGCTGGGCCGGCGCGACCTGGTGGGCTCGGCGCTGCTCCAGCAGGTGGACATGGACGTGGCGCCGTCCTCGTGGACACCGCCCAAGGAGTTCGTGGACCGCCCGCTCAACGGTGTGCCGCGGCACGGGTTCGGGCGCGGCTTCAAGGTCGGCAAGGAGGAGATAGCGGGGGCGGTGGCCGCGCTCGACGCGTTCGTGGCCAAGGAGCCTGCGTACCAGGCGGAGTGGGCGGAGCGCTGCCGGCGCTTCGCGGCGGCGCTGGCGGGCACGGCCGGCGTGGAGACGGTGGTGATCCCGCGCGAGGCGACGGGACGCGTGCCGCTCGTGGAGGTGGTCTTCACGCCGCCGGCCCGGGCCGCGCAGGTCTCGCGCGAGCTTCGCGACGGCGTGCCGTCGATGCATCTCAACGAGCGTCGTGTGGGCGAGGGCAGGCTGACGTTCAATCCCGTCGGGCTCGGGGACGGGCAGGAAGACATCGTGGCGGCCGGCATCCGCCGGCGGCTGGGTCACTGATCACGGAGGAACTCCCATGGTTCGCAGACTGATCACGACGGTGGTGGTGGCCTCGATGCTGACGGCGAGCGGCGCCTCCGCCGCGGGC
>Ga0335070_10007796_pt1 | contig 12544 bp, 13 predicted proteins | sample Lox_Sample_13_FD_206722 | JGI IMG/M metagenome (GOLD analysis project Ga0335070, IMG submission 206722) | Soil microbial communities from Loxahatchee National Wildlife Refuge, Florida, United States - Lox_Sample_1.3 | ecosystem: Environmental > Terrestrial > Soil > Wetlands | place: USA...
GCCGAGCGCGGGCGGCGTCCACGTGACGCTGCCGCCGGGCGCCGGGACGCGGATCAGCTTGCTGAACTGCCAGCCCATCAGCGGGTCGAACCGGTCGATCTCCAGCTCGAGCACGCCCGCGTCCGGCGGGGGGCTCGTCCTCAGCGTGAACGTCACCGATCCGCCCGGCGCGATCGACGACGCCGACGCCGTCACCGACGTCTGCGTCAGCTGCCGGATCACGAGCCCGAGCGTGTACCGCCCGGCCGGGCTGCCGACCGCGCCGTGAACCGCGACGACGTAGTGCGCCGGCTGGAGGTGCAGCTGCAACTCGTTGTCCGAGCCGCTGATCCGCCGGCCGTCGTCCGTGAGGAGGGCCATCGCGAAGTCACGCCCCTCCTGCCGGCCGAGGCGGAGCCGCACCTCGCTCGCCTGCGCGACGTCGAAGTGGTAGAGGTCGACGACATCGATGCCGGCGGGCGAGAGGCTGCCGTGGACGGTCGAGAGGTTGCCGAGCTCGAGTCCCATGCCCTGATCGTCGGGCCCGGCGCCGGCGACCTGGAGCCGGTACTCGGCCGTCTTCGACCTGCGCGGAGCGAGGACCTCGAACACGTACCGGCCACCGCCGTCTGGACCGGGGGTGAACGTCGTGTACCCGCTGCACGAGAAGTGACCGATCTCGCTGCCCTTGTTCTCGAGCACGAGCATCGCGCAGTCCGGCGAGCGGAACGCGATCCGGTACGTCGTGCCGGCCGTCATCGTCGTCCAGTAGACGTCGTTCACGTCGGTGAGCCAGTTCACGGTCGAGGTGACGCCGGCGGCGGCGAGGTGCGTCCCGGGCGCGGTCTCGCGCGCGGTGCCCGAGAGCACGTCGAGCGCGAAGCTGCCCGGCCCGGAGCCCTTGCGCTGGCCGACGACGATCAGGTACGACGCGCCCTGCTCGACGTCCCACGCGAGTGCGGCGTCGCCCTGCTTGTCCGTCTGCCCGCAGGCGACCGTGTCGTACTCCGAGCGGAGGTGGCTGACGACCGCGACCGCCGCATCGAGGTCGCCGGCCGCGCGCAGCGTCAGCACGAGCCGTTCCGCCTTGCCGGGCGAGACCGAGTACCAGACGGTGCCGCCGGCCAGGCCGCAGTCCTCCGGGTCGTTCGAGTCGGTCGTCGCCCCGACCGTCGAGCCGTTCACCTTCGCCGGGACCTTGCCGAGCGGCGCCGCCTGCCCGCGCGTGTCGTTCGTCGGCGGCAGGAACAGCTTCGCGTCGAGCTCGAACGCGCCGTCCGGCGTCGACGGCTTGTGCCCGACGACGACGAGGTACGACGCGCCGCGCTTCGTGTCGAAGGCGACGTCCGCCGTCCCGCCGGCGGGCGCGCTCGAGCAGTCGAGCTCCTGGATCCCGTTCTTGACGAGCGAGTAGACGCGCAGCACCGGCGCGAGGCCCGCGCCCTGGGCCGTGAGCGCGACGGTGCCGTCGGGCGCCTGGTCGATCCGGTACCAGACGGTCCCCTCGATCTGCCCGCACTGCGAGATCTGCGGGTCGAGCCGCTCGACCGTCGCGTCGACCGTCGTCCCCTGGATCGTCGCCGGGAACGTCGGGATCGGCGCGGCGCTGTCGCGGTTGTCGTTCGGCGGCGGATCGGCGAGCGCCGCCGGGACGACCGCGAGCGCCGCGGCCGCCGCCGCTGCTGCGACGAGCCATCGAGTTCGGAAGCTGGGTCTCATCGGTTGTCCCTCCTCGTGTGCATGCGTCGGCGGTGGCCGACACATTCCCGTTGTCGCGCCGGGCGCTCACGCATCGCTCACGCAGGACCAGAGGAAGGGCGGCCCTGGAGCCGCCCTTCCGGGGAGCCGGTGTGGGGGAACCGCTAGCCGGCTGCGGGGGCCGCGGGCTTCGCCGCCTCGGCCTTCTTCGCCGAGCGGTTGAACAGCCAGCCGCCTGCGCTGAGCGCGCCGCCGAGGGCGAGGATGATGAACCCGACGCCGCTGAGCAGGAGTGCGATGCCGACGCCGAGGCCGAAGAGCGAGATCTGCTCGGCCATGTAGGACATGTTCAGCGCGCTCGTGAGCGCCGTCTCGGTCACCCACACGTCACGTGCGGGGTTGTCGAGCGGCTGCCCGTTCGCGCCCTTCGTCGCCTTGGACGCGTCGTTCGTCCCCTTTCCGTCGGGCGACGCGTAGCGCGGCATCTGCGAGTACGGGACTCCGCCGGTCGCCTCGTACGCATGGATCTGCATGTACTGGGCGAAGCAGCGCGCCTGCTGACCGTTGGTGACCTGCTTGTTGGCGATCGTGCAGGTGGGAAGCGGGATGCTGCTCGGCAGGCCCGCCGCCTTCGCCTCGGCTGCGATGCCGGACGGGGTCATGTCCGGGGTGCCGACGATTTGCTGCTGCTTGAGGTTGGACGCGACGGTGTTCTTGCCGTCGTTGGCCTTGTAGATCGCGAACGCACCGATCGCGATCAGGATGACGCCGGCGGCGACTCCGCCGTACTCGAGGACCCTTCTCATGGCGACTCCTTCATTCGAAACTGGCGTTTGCCTCGAGCCGATCGTGCCCGTTGCCCGAATTGTGCGACATTCGGGCCGCCGCGGAACCGCGCTGCGGCTTCTCCGCACGCCCCTGGGCCGATTCCCCGACCCCGGGAAGTCGGTGAAGCAGGGCGATGAACCACCCGAAAGGGGACGAATCAACCGGTCCGGGCGGGGCAGGATGCAGGGCAGACGGCACATCCCCACGAGCCCCGATGCGGCGCGGGCTCGGACCCTCACCCCCTACGATCAAGCGGCCCCCTGCGGCGGGCCGCTTTTTCGTGTGTCGTGACGGAGCCGCCGGAAAGCGGTCACCATCGGCGTCCGGCTCGCTGCATAGGCTGGGGCTCATGGCCAGGGCAGCCGTCCAGTACGCGTGCACCGAGTGCGGCTACACCGCCGGCCGCTGGTTCGGGAAGTGCCCCGGCTGCTCCTCGTTCGGGACGCTCGTCGAGGAGGTGCCACAACGCGGGAACGGAGCCCGGGCGGGGAAGGCGAACGCCGCGAAGCCGCTGCTCCGGCTCGTCGACGTCCGTGCCGAGGAGGCGGACCGGATCCGCACCGGTGTCCCGGAGCTCGACCGCGTGCTCGGCGGCGGGCTCGTCCCGGCCTCGCTCGTCCTCGTCGGCGGCGAGCCGGGGGTCGGCAAGTCGACGCTCCTGCTCATGGCCCTCGCCGCGATGAGCACGACGAGGCGAACCCTGCTCGTGACGGGCGAGGAATCGCCGGCGCAGGTCAGCCTCCGGGCCGCCCGCCTGGGCGGCGCGGAGGCGGTGGAGATCCTCGCGGAGACCGAGCTCGACGTCGTCTGCGAGACGCTCGAGACGGAGCGCCCGGACGTCTGCGTGATCGACTCGGTGCAGACGCTCTACTCGGCCGAGCTCGGCTCGGCGCCCGGCTCCGTCGCGCAGGTACGCGAGGCGGCGGCGCGGCTGCTGCGCGTCTCCAAGGAGTCCGGGGTCGCGACCATCCTCGTCGGCCACGTGACGAAGGACGGCTCCGTCGCGGGCCCGCGCGTGCTCGAGCACCTCGTCGACTGCGTGCTCCAGTTCGAGGGCGACCGCTACCACGCCCACCGCGTGCTGCGGGCCGCGAAGAACCGCTTCGGCTCGACGAACGAGCTCGGCGTGTTCGAGATGACGGGCACGGGCCTCGTCGCGGTCCCCGACCCGTCCGAGGTCTTCGGCCGCACCGTCGACGGCGAGCCCGGCGCCGCCGTCGCGTCCGCGCTCGAGGGGACGCGGCCGATCCTGCTCGAGATCCAGGCGCTCGTCTCGCAGACCGATCTCGCGATGCCGCGACGGGTCGCGACCGGCGTCGATCCGAAGCGGCTGGCGATGATCGTCGCGGTGCTCGGGCGGCACGCGGGCGTCGCGCTCGGCCAGGCCGACGTGTTCGTCAACGTCGCCGGCGGCGTCCGGATCGACGAGCCGGGCGCCGATCTCGCGGTCGCGCTCGCCATCGCCTCGGCGGCGCGGCGCGTGCCGGTGCTCGCCGGCACGGCGGCGTTCGGCGAGATCGGCCTCACCGGCCGGCTGCGCCCGGCCGCGCAGGCGGAACGGCGGCTCGAGGAGTGCGGCAAGCTCGGGCTGAAGCGGGTCGTCGCGCCGCCGGAGACGCCGAAGCGCCCCGGCCTCCGCGTGACGGAGGCCGAGACGCTGCGGCAGGCGCTGAAGGTCGGGCTCGAGCGTGATCCTCCCGTCGAGGAGGCGGGCTAGGCGACGAGGTGGCGGCCGTTGTGCTCGTGGCGCACGACGAGCACGGTGCCCCCGACGATCACGATCACGAGCGCGCCGACCCCGGCGCCGACGGCCGCGTCGCCGTAGTCGAACCCGCCGGCCCGCGGTGCGCTCACGACGTCGATCGCCCGCGGCGAGGATGCCTGGTCGAGGTACTTGCCGTCGAACAGGTAGTTCGTCGGCGTCGGCAGGGAGTGGGACTCGGAGCCGTCTCCGGGCCCGTGCATGGCAAGGGCTCCCATGGGCAGGGCGAGGACGACGACCGCGCTCGCGAGAGCGGCAAGCGAACGGAGCATCGCTGGTTTCCTCCTGGGCAGGGCCGCCTGGTGCGACCCGTTGTCGCGATCGTCGTCCCGTGCCCTCACAGGCGGCTCACGCCGCCGGCCTGATGTTCTGGTTGACGTGGAAGAGGTTGTCCGGGTCGTAGGCGGCCTTGACGCGGGAGAGGCGATCGAGGTTGCCGCCGTAGCTGGCGCGGGCGCGGTCCTCGCCCTCGTCCATGAGGAAGTTGCTGTACGCGCCGCCGGCCGAGTACGGATGGAGCGCCTCCCAGTAGGAGACGGCCCAGTCGCGAAGCTCGCCGGCCTTCGCCGGATCGGGGTCGACGCCCACGATCACCTGCGCCCAGCGCGCCCCGCGGTAGCCCCAGGCCGTCTCGCCCGGCGCGACCCGTCCGGCGGCGCCGTCGACCGGGTAGAGATGCATCGTCGACTTCCACGTCGGCAGCGCGGCCGCGTGGGCGAGGTGGGCGTCGATCGCCTCGGGAGGGATCGTCTCCACGAAGTCGGCGCGCCAGTACCACTGGTCGCCCGGCGGATAGAGGCCGTCGAACGCCGACTGCAGCGCCGGGAACGGCATCTCGCCCACACCGTCGAGGGCGGGCGGCAACGCCTCGCGCACGGGCGCGAGCGCGGCCTCCGCTTCGGCGGGCGCCCCGGCGAAGCACCAGACGACCCCGCACATCTTCTGCAGGTGCAGCTCCTCCGGGAACGGCGGCCCCGGCGGCACCGTCAGGAACGCGAAGAACCCGTTCAGCTCGTCGGGCGCCGCGCGCATGAACTCGTCGTAGAACGAGAGAGCCTCGCGTGCCTGCTCGAGCGGCCACAGCATCGGCCCGGCCACGACGGTCGAGACGGGTCTCGCCTGGAAGGTGAACGAGGTGACGACGCCGAAGTTGCCGCCGCCGCCGCGGAGCGCCCAGAACAGCTCCTCGTGCTCGCTCTCGCTCGCGCGGACGAGCGACCCGTCCGCGAGCACGACGTCGGCGCCGACGAGGTTGTCGATCGAGAGGCCGTAGGCACGCGTCAGATGCCCGAGTCCGCCGCCGAGGGTGAGGCCGCCGACGCCGGTCGTCGAGATGATCCCCGCCGGCACGGCGAGCCCGAACGCGTGGGTCGCGTGGTCGACCTCGCCGAGGGTCGTCCCGCCGGCGACGCTGACCGTGCGCGCCGCCGGGTCGACGCGGACCCCGCGGAGGAGGGACAGGTCGATCACCAGCCCGCCGTCGACGCTTCCGAGCCCGCCGCCGTTGTGGCCGCCGCCGCGGATCGCCAGGTCGACGCCCTCCGCCGCGGCGAATCGCACGCAGGCGATCACGTCGGCGACGTCGACGCAGCGTGCGATCAGCGCCGGCCGCTTGTCGATCATCGCGTTGTAGAGGCGCCGCGCCTCGTCGTACGCGCCGTCCGCCGGCCGGATCAGCTCGCCCCGCAGCGCCTGCTCGAGCGTCTCGACCATCGTCGTGGACATCCGTGTCTCGGTGACTGCCATCTCTCTGCTCCTTTCGCCTTGAGGACGGTGTACGGAGCATCGACCGGCGCGGTTTCCGCGAACCGGACACAACCTTGTCGAAAGGTTGGCGAGCTCAGCCGGCCGCCGGCGAGCCGAGCAGCCGCCGGTACGCCGCCTGGAGCGGCTCCGCCGGAGCGACGCCGAGCTCGTCGCGGAGCCGCGTCCGCAGCTCCTCGTAGACGAGGAGCGCCTCGGCGGCGTTGCCGCGCGCCTCGAGCGCCTCCATCAGCAGGGCGGTCGCGCTCTCCCGCAGCGGCGCCGCGCGGACGAGGCGCCGCGCCGTGCGCTCGGCGCCGGCCAGCTCGGTGCCGCCGAGGCCGAGGCACGCGCGCACGTAGCACTCGAGCGCGCGCTGGTGCACGTCCTCGAGCTCGCGGCGCCACTCGTCGATCCAGGCCGCCTCGTACTCGCCGAGCAGCGTGCGCCGGGCGATCAGCTGCGCGCCGAGCGAGGCGCTCCATGCACGCGGCCAGTCCCCGAGCGAGCAGGCGGACTCCGCCTCGTGCGCGCCCGCGATCGCCTCCTCCACGTCGACCCTCGCGTCGGCGGGCAGCACGAGCTGCAGCTCTCCGCGGCCCGCGACGACGTCGTTCCCCAGCGTCGCCCGCAGCTTGGAGAGCAGCGCGGCGAGCGCGTCGGACGGATCCCGCGGCAGCTCGCCCGACCAGAGCGCGTCCACCAGCCGGCCCCGGCCCACCGGCCCGTTTCGATGCAGCACGAGGTACGCGAGCAGCAGCCGTCCCTGGCGTCCGGGGAGCCGCGACTCCACGCGAACCCCCGCGAGCTCGACCACGTACCGCCCGCAGAGCTGGATCGTTGTTCGCGTCACGGTAGACCGACGATAATCGCCGTGACCGGAGTCCATCCAGCGAGGGAGAGCCCCATGGCCAGACAGGTCACCTGCGAGTGCGGCTACGTCGCGCGCGCCGACACCGACGAGGACGTGCTCGCCAAGATCCGGGAGCACATGCGTACCGACCATCCCGAGCTGCTCGACAAGATCACGGACGAGCAGATCCTCGGCTGGGTCGAGATCGTCTGACCGGCCCGGATAGCTGGCACACTGCGCCTGATGGCGCTCGAATCGAAGGAAGTGCGGCCGCTCGGGGAGCTGGGCTTCACCCGCACGCCCTCCGAGGACGACCCGCGCCGCGATCCGGCCCTGCTCGAGGCGATCGCGGCCTTCGCGCCGGGGACGGCGCTGCGCCAGTCGGTGGACGACATCATCCGCTCGCACGAGGGGGCGCTGATCGTCATCGGCGAGCCCGACGAGCTGTCCTTCCTCTTCTCCGGCGGCATCCGGCTCGACGCCCCGTTTCGCCCGCAGCTGCTCTACGAGCTGGCGAAGATGGACGGCGCGATCATCGTCGACCCGGCGGTGAAGCGGCTCGCGTGGGCGAACGTCCAGCTCATGCCCGACCCGACCATCCCCTCGGACGAGACCGGCACGCGCCACCGCACCGCCGAGCGCGTGGCGAAGCAGACGGGCGCGCTCGTCGTCTCGATCTCCCAGCAGCGGGAGACGGTGACGATCTTCGTCGGCCCGGCGCGCTACCAGCTCGACCCGATCGCCGACGTGCTCGCCAAGACGAACCAGGCACTCGGCACGCTCGACACCTACCGGCAGCGGCTCGAGCAGGTGCTGACCCGCCTGACCGCGCTCGAGTTCCAGAACGCCGTCGTCCTCGACGACGTCCTCGTCGTGCTCCAGCGCGCGGAGATGACGAGCCGCATGTCGGAACGGATCCAGCGCGACTGCGTCGAGCTCGGCGGCGAGGGCCGGCTGATCCGGCTCCAGCTCGAGGAGCTCGTCGGCGACCTGCCGGCCGAACGGGACGCGATCGTCCGCGACTACCACGCCTCCGGCGCAGTCGCGGAGGCGGCGCTCGCCCTCGAGGGGCTGCGGGCGCTGCCCTACCAGGAACTGCTCGAGTTCGACCGGCTGGCCGGGCTGCTCGGCTACCCCCGCTCGGTCAACCCGCTCGACCACGCGGTCGCGCCGCGGGGCTACCGCGTCCTCTCGCACATCCCGCGGATCCCCGAGTCGGTGATCCGGCACGTCGTCGCCGACTTCGGCGGCCTCGACGCGATCGTCCGCGCGACCGAGCACGACCTCGAGGCGGTCGAGGGCGTCGGCGCCGTCCGCGCCCGCGAGATCCGCGAGGGCCTGCGCCGGCTCCAGGAGCACAACCTCGTCGACCGCTATCTCCAGCTGTAAGACACCAAAGCGACGAAATCGCCGGAAATTTGGCTTTTTCAGGCCGTTTTCGGTATAGTGGATTGCCGTGGGGCCGGCGCCGAGTGCGCCGGCTCTCTTGGCGGAATGGACACTGAAAGGGGAGGTCCGGCTTGTACAAGGTCGGCGACAAGGTGGTGTATCCGCACCACGGGGCCGGGACGGTCGTCAAGAAGGAGTCGCGCGAGGTCCTGGGGCAGAAGCGTGAGTACCTGACGATCAAGATCCTCCACAACGACATGACGGTGCAGGTGCCCTGCGAGAACGCCGAGAAGGTCGGCCTCCGCCGGGTGATCGGCGAGAAGGAAGTCGTAGTCGTCCTGAAGGCCCTGACGGGCGGCTCGACCGAGATGCCGAAGAACTGGAACCGCCGCTTCAAGCACAATCGCGACAAGATGAAGACCGGCGACATCCTCGAGCTTGCCGAGGTCGTCCGGAACCTGTCGCTTCGAGACCACGAGAAGGGCCTGTCCACGGGCGAGAAGCAGATGTTCGTGAAGGCGAAGAAGATCCTCGCCTCCGAGCTCATGTACGCGAAGGGCATGGACGAGGACGAGTGCGCCGAGTGGCTCGACGACGTCCTCGCCGGCGTGGGCAACGGCAAGAGAAAGCCGGCGGCGAAGAAGAAGGCCGTCGCGGCCACCGTCTAGGGGTCAGACCCCGGGCCGTGTCCGTCTGGGCCATCCTCGTCGCTGCGGGGCGGGGGGAGCGGTTAGGGCTGGACCAGCCGAAGGCGTTCGCGAAGCTCGGAGAGGAGCCGCTGCTCGCCGAGCCGCTGCACCGGCTCGACGAGTGCGAGTGGGTCGACGCGATCGTGCTCGTCGCCCCGCCCGGCTGGGAGGAGCCGTCGATCCTGCTCGCCGAGGAGCTCGGCTGCGGGAAGGTCAGCGCCTGCGTTCCCGGCGGCGAGACGCGCGCCGACTCGGTTCGCGCCGGTCTCGCCGAGGTGCCGGCAGACGCGCTCGTCGTGCTCGTCCACGACGCCGCCCGGCCGCTGCTCCCGGCCGACGTGGTCGAGCGCGTGCTCGCGCCGCTGTCCGAGGGCTGGGACGGCGCCGTGCCGGGGATCCCCGTCGCGGACACGCTGAAGCGCGTCGGCGCGGACGGCACGGTGGCCGAGACGGTCTCCCGCGACGGCCTCTGGGCGGTCCAGACCCCGCAGGCCTTCGTCGCGGACGCGCTGCGCGCTGCGGCCGCCGCCGGCGGCGACGCGACCGACTGCGCGAGCCTCGTCGAGGCGCGCGGCGGCCGGGTCAGGGTCGTCCCCGGCGACCCGCGGCTGCTCAAGGTGACGACGGCCGACGACCTCGCGAAGATCGCGTCATGGCTCGCATAACCGAGTATCGCGTCGGCACCGGCTTCGACGCCCACGCGTTCACCGACGGCGTCCCGCTCGTGCTCGGCGGCGTCCGGATCGAGCACCGCTGCGGGCTCGCCGGGTACTCGGACGGCGACGTGCTCGCGCATGCGCTCACGGACGCGGTGCTCGGTGCGGCCGGGATGGAGGACATCGGCGCGCTGTTCCCGCCCGAGGACGAGGCGCTCGAGGGCGCCGACTCGATCGAGCTGCTGCGCGAGGCGTGGCGACGCGTCCGGGCCGACGGCTGGGAGCTCGCGAACGCGGACGTCATCATGATCGGCGAGGAGCCGCGGCTGGCGCCGCACCGCCAGGCGATGCGCGCGCGCCTTGCGGACGCGCTCGGCGTCGACCCGGAGCTCGTCGCGGTGCGGGCGACGACGACGGACGCGCTCGGCTTCACCGGCCGCCGCGAGGGGCTGGCCGCGCAGGCCGTCGCGCTGCTGCGCCGGTGAAGATCCGCATCCTCACGCACGCGGAGAAGGACCTCGGCGGCACGCTGCCCGACCTCTGGCCGGAGTTCATGACGCACGACCCGATCGTGAGCACGTTCTGGCCACGGCTGTTCGAGGTGTACCCGGACTTCCAGCTCTGGGTCCTCGACGGGAAGACGACCGTCGCGCAGGGGTGCACGCTCCCCGTGCGCTGGGACGGCATCCCCGAGCCGCGCGGCATCGACTGGGCGATGACGAACGGCGTCGCCGGCGAGCCGTCGTCGCTGTGCGCGATCGTCGTCGCCGTCGTCCCCGAGTACCGCGGCAAGGGCCTCGCCGAGGCGCTCCTGCGGCGCATGGCGAGCATCGCGGCCGCGCACGGGCTCGACGAGCTGATCGCGCCCGTGCGGCCGACGTGGAAGGAGCGCTACCCGCTGACGCCGGTCGAGCGCTACGTCCTGTGGCGGCGCGAGGACGGCCTGCCGTACGACCCGTGGATCCGCACGCACGAGCGTCTCGGCGCGGAGATTCTCGACATTGCCCCGCGCTCGATGACGATCACCGGCTCACGTGAGGAGTGGGAGGAGTGGACGGGCCTCCAGTTCCCCGAGGACGGCGACTACGTCGTCCCGGGCGCGCTCGTGCCGGTGCGCTTCGAGGCGGGACACGGCGTGTACGTCGAGCCCAACGTCTGGATGAAGCACCCGCTCTACGAGGAGTACTAGCGGCGCCGCTGCGCGTCCTTGCGGGCGCGCTCGAGACGCCGCCGCATCTCGCGGTTCGTCGCCTCCGGCATCAGCCCCTGCTCCTCCTGCATCTCGAGCAGCGCGCGGCGCTCCTGCGGGGTGAGCTGCGACATCGCCGCCTGCGCCTTCTGCGGATCCTTGATCGCGCCGGTGCGCTGCATCTTCCGCATCGCGCTCGCGAGCTCCGGGTTCGAGCGCTCCATCGCCGCGGTCGACGCCTTCTGGAGCCAGCGGCGCAGGATCGGCACCTTCGACATGGCCGCGAAGACGGGGCGGAGGTACTTGCCGCCGCGGATGCGCCCGAGCAGCGCGAACACGCCGAGCACGACGACGAGGAAGAGCAGGATCCACAGCGGGATCAGGAGCACGGTGAAGGAAGTGGCGAGCAGCATCGAGGGGATGGTACCGGCAGTGCCCTGTCCGGTAATGCCGTCCAGGCTATGGGTCGCGAGCACCAAGCGATGCAAGGACGCAGGGAGCGCTCGTAGCCGAAGCTACGGGCGCGACTGAGGACGCCGCAGCGCGCCGCGTGATCGCGGGCCAGAGACGGACATGCATTGCCGGGCGGGGCACCACTACGCGGGCAGCGAGACGACCTCGCCGGCGACGTGGACGAGCCCGTCGCGCGCGAGCGAGGTGACGGCCTCGGCGTCCAGCTCCGCGACCGGTCTCGCCGCCTCGGCGACGAGCCGGAGCGTGGCCGCGCGCCGCTGCCGGAACGACCCCTCGAACGGCTCCTGCCTGCGGAGCGGCTCGTACCGGCGCCCGCGCGACGGGCACGCGTCCGCGAGCGGGCAGACCCCGCAGCGAGGCACGCGCGCGAGGCAGACGGTGGCGCCGAGATCCATCAGCGCCTGCGCGGCTCTGGACGAGAACGCGTGCTCGGTCCGCTCGGACACGCGCCGCACGTTGACGTCGACGGGCAGCACGTCGCGCCCGAACGCGAAGCAGGCGACCGCGTCGGCGGTGTACCGCCCGACCCCGGGCAGCTCGGTGAGATCGTCGGGCCACCCGTGCCGCGCCACCTGTTGCGCGGCGCGGTGCAACGCGAGCGCGCGCCGGTTGTACCCGAGCCCCTGCCACTCGCGGATCACGTCGGCGGTCGAAGCCGCCGCGAGCGCGTCGACCGTCGGCCACCGCTCCATCCACCGCTCCCACCGGGGCACGACGCGGTCGACCTGCGTCTGCTGCGCCATCACCTCGGAGACGAGAACCGCGTACGGGTCCCTGGTCCTGCGCCAGGGCAGATCCCGGCCGTTTCGGCTGAACCAGGCGAGAAGTAGCTCCTCCACCGCCACCAGCGTAGGCGGCCGCCCGGCCGTCCCGCCCACGGTCACTCGCCCGCTGCGATCACCCTGCGATCACAGCGCTGGCGGCTCCTGGCCGCCGGTGTCGCCGTCACCGCGGCCGCGCCGGACGGGCGATGCGAAAAGCCGGCCGGATCGATTTTCGGTCATGCACGGTCGCCGTGCGATGGCACTGGCAATCACACGCGAACAGGCGGCCGCCGAGCTCAACTGCTCGGTGCGCACGATCGACCGGCTGCGCGAGCGGGGGGAGCTCGACTGGTTCGAGCTCGACGAGGGAGGCGGGATCCGCATCCTCTGGGACTCGCTCCTCGCCTTCGTCGACCGCCGCAAGAACGCACGCCGCCAGGCGGAAGCCGCAGAGGAGGCCCGCGACGACGGCCTCGACCTCTACAACCTCCGCGCCCTCGTCGGCGCGGGGCGCAAGAGC
>Ga0335070_10007797_pt1 | contig 12543 bp, 9 predicted proteins | sample Lox_Sample_13_FD_206722 | JGI IMG/M metagenome (GOLD analysis project Ga0335070, IMG submission 206722) | Soil microbial communities from Loxahatchee National Wildlife Refuge, Florida, United States - Lox_Sample_1.3 | ecosystem: Environmental > Terrestrial > Soil > Wetlands | place: USA: Florida...
TCTTCCTCGTCGATGAAGGAGAAGGCAAGCGCGCCCAGGCCGAGGCTTGCTGCCACCTTGATCGTGTCGCGATTGGTGCAGGCCATCCACATCGGCGGGTGCGGCTTCTGCATCGGCTTGGGGAGCACGTTGCGGCATGGCATCCTGAACGAGCGGCCCTCGAAGCCCGGGTAGGGCGTCATCACCATCATGTTGGCGATCTGCTCGGCCGCCTCCAGCGCCATGGCGCGCTTCTCCTTCGCCGGGATGCCGAACCCGCCCAGCTCGAGCCGGGTCGCGCCCTCGCCGATGCCGAATTCGGCGCGCCCGTTGGACACCAGATCGAGCATCGCGATCGCCTCGGCCGTGCGCGCCGGATGGTTGTAGTTGGCGATGACCTGGCGGATGCCGTGTCCGAGCCTGATGCGCCTGGTGCGGGCCGCGGCGGCGGCGAGAAACACTTCGGACGCCGAGCAGTGCGAGTACTCCTCGAGGAAGTGGTGCTCCACCGCCCACGCGTAATCGATGCCGAGGCGGTCGGCCAGTTCCACCTGCACAAGCGCATCCTGGACCAGCTGGCGCTCGGCATCCGGCGCCCATGGCTTGGGTAGCTGGAGCTCGTAGAAGATCCCGAATCTCATCGCGATCGCTCTCGGTCGATGCGCCCCGAAGATCCTATAGATGGCGGCGGCAACTCGTCGCGTCTGGGTTGCATGCCGGGCGCGTTCATGTATGCGCAATGAAGTCGGTGCGGCCCCCGTCGACGGTTAGAACTTGCGCGGTAACGAACCCGGCATCTTCCGAGGCCAGGAAGGCAGCAGCGGCGGCGATGTCGTCGGGCGTGCCCACGCGGCGCATCATCGCCTTGGCCGCGAGGACGGCGAAATCGGCGCCGCTCTGCGATGCCATGTCGGTCTCGATGAAGCCAGGCGCGATGGCGTTCACGGTAATGCCGTGCGGACCCAGATCGAGCGCGAAGCGGCGGGTGAGGATGATGACCGCCGCCTTGGTGGCGGCATAGAAGGTGGTACCCACCGCGGTGGTGCCGATACCTGCAATCGAGGCGATGTTGACGATGCGGCCCCAGCGGCGCGCCTGCATGTCGCCGACGACTGCGCGGGTGACACGGGCGAGGCCGTCCACGTTGACGTTACGCATGCCATCCATCTGGGTAAAGTCGAAATCGGCCAGGTCGCCCCTGCGGAAGACCCCGGCGTTGTTCACCAGGATGTCGATCGGGCCCAGCGCTTCACGCGCTGCTTCCACCAGGCGGGTGCAATCGACGGCGCTGGCGATGTCGCCTGCGATCGCGACGGCCCGGCCGCCGGAGCGGGTGATGGCCTCGACGACCTCCTGCGCTTGATCGCGGCGCTCTCTGTAGTTGACAGCAACCGCAGCGCCCCCTCGGGCCAGGCGCAGAGCGATGGCGCGGCCGATGCCGCGGGAGGAACCGGTAACTAGAGCGACTCGTTGGACCATGGAGATCTCCGCTGTCTCGTCCGCTCGCCGCGCGACGCTAGGCGCTCTACGTCCTCGACGATGGTGCGCCGACTCGTCGCGCGATAGCGAGGGATCCTCCGGAACTGCCCTCTGCTCACATGGTAGGGCTCGCAGCCTTCGAGTGCAATCACCGCGGTGGCCGGACGCGCCGTAGGTGGATCAGCCCATCTTCATCGACCGAACCGAGCGACCCCGGCCACTGGAGGGCACAGCCGGTCGAGACCGCCCAGCATCAGCAGCCGCACGACGGGCCGTTTCCCGCTGGACAGGCCCGCCGTGCAAGCGTAGCGTGTTCCTGGCGACGGGAGCGTTGGCCGAGACAGAGCCATGAGCGCAGGGGTCAGAGAGCCCGAAGACATCCAGCTTCGCATCCAGGGCGTGTCCAAGCGCTTCGGGGGCGTGCAGGCGGTGGCGGACGTCAGCCTGGAGGTGCGCCGCGGCGAGATGCTGTCGGTGATCGGCCCCAACGGGGCCGGCAAGACCTCGCTGCTGAACATGATCAGCGGGTTCTACCATCCCGACTCGGGCCGCATCGCGTTCGAAGGCCGCGACATCACGCAATCTGCGCCGAACCACGTCGCGGCGCTGGGCGTGGCGCGCACCTTCCAGAACATCGCTCTGTTCAAGGGCATGAGCGTGCTGGACAACCTCATGCTCGGGCGCCACGTGCGCATGCGCTCGGGCGTGCTGGCGGGGATCGCCTACTGGGGGCTGGCCCAGCGCGAGGAGGTGGCGCACCGCGAGCAGGTCGAGGCGATCATCGAGTTTCTGCAGCTCCAGGACCTGCGCCGGCAGCCCACCGGCTCGCTCGCCTACGGCCTGCGCAAGCGCGTAGAGCTGGGGCGGGCGCTCGCAGCCGATCCCAAGGTGCTGTTGCTCGACGAACCGATGGCAGGCATGAACCAGGAGGAGAAGGAGGACATGGCGCGCTTCGTCCTCGATGTCAACGAGGAGTGGGGTACCACGGTAATCCTCATCGAGCATGACATGGGCGTTGTGATGGAGATCTCCGACCGGCTGCTGGTCCTGGACATGGGGCGCAATATCGCCCAGGGCACGCCGCAGGAAGTGCAGTCCAACCCGCAGGTGATCAAAGCCTATCTCGGCGAGGGCAAGGCGGTGGTCAACGGTGGTGCACGTGACTGAGCCGAACACCCTCCCGCGGCTGCTGCAGCGAAACGCACGCGAGTTCGGCGCTCGCTCCGCCATGCGCGAGAAGGATCGCGGCATCTGGCAGTCGTACGCCTGGGAGCAATGCCACAGTCAGGTGCGCGACCTGGCGCTGGGCCTGGCCGCGCTCGGCTTCCGGCGCGGCGAGCGGCTTTCGGTGATCGGCGACAACCGGCCACGGCTGTACTGGGCCCAGCTCGCGGCGATGTGCCTGGGCGGTGTCTCGGTGCCCGTCTATCAGGATGTCATCGCCCGCGAGCTGATCTTCGTCCTCGACCATGCCGAGACCGCCGTGATCGTGGCGGAGGACCAGGAGCAGGTCGACAAGATCCTGTCGCTCAAGGACCAGCTGCCGGCCCTGCGCCTGGTGATCTACGACGATGCGCTGGGCGTGGGGCGCTACCGGCTCGACTGGCTCACGTCGTTCGAAGCAGTGGCACGACTCGGACAGGAGTTGGGTCGCACGCAGCCCGGTCGGTTCGAGTCCGAGATCGAGCAGGGGCAGGCCGATGAGGTGGCGCTGGTCTGTTACACGTCGGGCACCACCGGCAACCCGAAGGGCGCCATGCTGACCCATGCCAACCTGCTCGCGAGCGCTGCGCTCTTCGCCGCAGCGGAGGACGTGCGTCGCAGTGAGGAGTGGCTCGCCTACCTGCCGATGGCGTGGGCTGGCGATGCGGTCTACACCCTGGTGCTGAGCTTGCTGGTGGGCTTCACGGTGAACTGCCCGGAGAGCCCGCAAACCGTGCAACGCGACCTGCGCGAGCTCGGGCCCACCGCGTTGATCGCGCCGCCTCGCATCTGGGAGAGCATGCTCACGACAGTCCAGGTGCGCGCCGCCGACGCTACGCCGCTCAAGCGCTGGGTGTTCGAGCACTTTCGGGTTGCGGCGCAGCAGGCCGAGATCCTACGCGCCGAGGGCAAGCCGCTGCCGCTAGGGCTGCGCCTGACCTGTGCACTCGGAGAGCTGCTGGTCTACCGGCCGGTGCGCGACCAGCTCGGGCTGCTGCGCGCGCGGTGGTGTTACTCCGGCGGTGGCCCGCTCGGGGGCGAGACCTTCCGCTTTTTCCGCTCCTTCGGCGTGAACCTCAAGCAGATCTACGGCTCCACCGAGCTCTCCGGCCTCGCGTCGCTGCAGGCGGACGGCGAAGCCGACCCGAATACTGCGGGCCGGCCCGTGCCGGGCATCGAGGTCAGGATCGGCGAGCGCAGTGAGGTGCTGGTCCGAAGCCCTGGCGTGTTCAAGGGCTACCTGAAGAACGACACCGCCACCCGCGAGGTCATCGACTCGCAGGGCTGGTTTCATACGGGCGACGCGGGTTTCATCGATTCCCGCGGTCAGCTGGTGATCATCGAGCGCGCCAAGGACGTGGGAGCGTTGCGGTGCGGGACAGCGTTCGCTCCTCAGTTCATCGAGAACAAGCTCAAGTTCAGCCCCTATATCCGCGAGGCGGTGGCGTTCGGTCACCAGCAGCCGTTCGTCGCGGCGATGATCGCCGTCGACCCGGAGACGACCGGGATCTGGGCCGAGCGCCGCGGCCTGCCCTATACCAGCTACATGGACCTGTCGCAACGGCAGGAGGTGCAAGACTTGATCCGCGACGAAGTGCGCAAGTGCAACAGCACGCTCCCGGACGGCATCCGAGTGCGCCGCGTCGCCCTGCTCGCCAAGGAATTGGATGCCGACGATGCCGAGATGACGCGCACGCGGAAGGTCCGGCGCCAGCACGTGGCACAGAAGTACGCTCCGCTCATCGAGGCGTTCTACTCAGGCGAGGAAGCAGCCGAACTGGCCGCGACGGTCACCTACGAGGACGGCCGCCAGGCCAACGTCTGCGCGCGGCTGCGCATCGTGGAGGTCGACGCCGCGACGACGATGGAGGCTGTGGCAAATGTTTGACTGGCAGTTCTTCCTGCTGCTGATCTCCAACGGCATCCTGCTCGGGCTGATGTACTCGCTCATCGCGCTGGGTTTCGTGCTCGTGTACAAGGCTACCGACGCGATCAACTTCGCCCAAGGCGAGTTCGTGATGATCGGCGGGTTCGTGGTGGCGGTGGCGATGGCCGCCCATGGCGCGCCGTGGTGGGCGGCGGCGGGCATCGGGCTCGCCGCCATGATCGGCTTCGGCTTCGGGCTGGAGCGCGCGATGCTGCGGCCGCTGATCGGCCGGCCGGTGGTGGCGGTGATCATGGCCACCATCGGGCTGGCTGCGGTGCTGCGCGGGCTCGGACCGCTGGTGTGGGGCGCGGAGACACGGGCGCTGCCCCTGCCGATCAGCGACGAACCCCTGGTCCTTGGGCCGCTGCTCGTCTCCCCCATCCAGCTGGTCGGAGCGACGGTCAGCCTGCTGTTTCTCGCCGGGTTCGGCTGGTTCTTCCTGAGGAGCCGCAAGGGCATCGCCATGCGTGCGGTGGCGGACGACCAGCAAGTGGCGATGGCGCTGGGGATCAACGTGGAGCGCTATTTCGGGATCGCTTGGGCCATGGCCGGCGTGGTGTCGGCGTTGGGCGGTATCGTCTGGGGCAACCTGCTCGGCGTGGACGTGCATCTGGCGCTGGTCGGATTCAAAGTGTTCCCGGTGGTGATCCTCGGCGGGCTCGACTCCATTCCGGGCGCCATCGTCGGCGGGCTCATCGTCGGCGTGGTGGAGAACGTGGCCGCGGGCTACGTCGACCCGCTGGTTGGGGGCGGCACCAAGGACTTCGCTCCCTACCTGCTGATGATCGTCGCGCTCATGTTCCGTCCCTACGGGATCTTCGGCAAGCCGATCATCGAGCGGATCTGACATACGACGATGATCCATCGCGAATGCGGCGTGGCCAAGACCAGTTACGCGGCCGACATGGCGCTCTATCCGCTGCCCATCGCGCGCAAATCGGTGACGGCGATCGCGCTGCTGTTCGCGCTGGTCGTTCCGCTCGCGCTGGACCAGTATTACCTGTCGATCCTCAATCTCATCTTCATCGCCATTGTCGGAGCGATCGGCCTCAACATCCTGGTGGGATACACCGGCCAGATCTCGGTGGGTCACGGAGCATTCATGTCCGTAGGGGCCTACACCGCAGCCAATTTCGCGGTGCGCTTGGGCTTTCCATTCTGGCTGTCGCTGCCGCTGGGCGGCGCCATGGCCGCGCTGGTCGGCGCCATCGTCGGCATCCCGTCGCTGCGCATAAAGGGGCTGTATCTGGCGATCGCCACGCTGGCCGCCCAGTTCATGATCGAGTGGATGATCAATCACCTCACCTGGATCAGCGGGGGTATCCAGGCATCCATCGAGGTGCCGCGCCCGACCGCGTTCGGGCATGCGATCGCCAGTCAGCGCGAGATGTACTTCTTCCTGCTGGTGTTCGTGGTGCTTGCCATCGTGGCCGCCCTCAACCTCATGCGCAGCCGCATCGGGCGCGCGTTCATCGCCATCCGCGACCACGACATCGCAGCGCAGATCATCGGCATCGACGTGTTCCGTTACAAGCTGCTCGCCTTCGCCATCTCGTCGTTCTACGCCGGCGTGACCGGCGTGCTCTACACTTACTACCTCGGCATCGCCAACTACGAGCAGTTCCAGATCGGCGTGTCCATCGAGTACCTGGCCATGATCATCATCGGCGGCCTGGGGTCCATCCTGGGCTCGATCTTCGGTGCCGTTTTCATCACCCTGCTGCCGATCGCCATCCGCTGGGCCATGGAGTCCTTCGGCGGGCTGCTGTTCTCTCAGCAGGCGGTGCTCAACCTGATCCCCAATCTGCGTCTGATCCTGTTCGGGTTGCTGATCATCGTGTTCCTGGTAGTGGAGCCGGAAGGCCTCAACCGGCTGTGGCGCAACATCCGCAACTATTTCCGGGTGTGGCCGTTCGCTTACTGAGCTGCGCGCATGGAGGAGGACTGGCATGAACAAAGGTACCGCGGAGCTGGCGGCCCTGGTGATCAGTGCCGCGATCACGCTTTGCATCACCACCCCGGGTTGGGCCCAGAAGGAGATCGTGATCGGACTGCAATGCGACCGCACCGGTCCCACACAGACGGTTGGCGTCGTCGTATGCCCGGGGTATCACGACTACATCGCGCTGGTGAACAGCAAGGGCGGCGTGGACGGGTACAAACTCCGCGCCGTCGAGATCGACACCGAGTTCAAAGTGCCGCAAGCCATGGAGGCCTACGAGCGCCACAAGAAAGACGGCGCGGTGTTGATCTCGCTGTATGGGACGCCGCAGACCCAGGCGCTCAGCCAGAAGCTCGCGGAGGACCACATTCCGGGCACCTCGCCCGGCTTCGGGGTGGCAGCGTCGGCCAACGGCGCACGATACCCGTTCCTGTTCCCGATCGCCGCGACCTATTACTCGCAAGCCGCGGCCGCGGTGAAGTTCGTCAAGGACCAGCTGGGCGGCAACCTCAAAGGCAAGAAGATCGCGTATCTGTTCTACGACAACCCGAGCGGTCACGAGCCGCTGCCGGTGCTCGAGGAACTGGCGCGCCAGGAAGGCTTCGAGCTGCGCACCTTCGGGGTGCCGCCACCCGGCGTGGAGATGGGCGCGCAGGTCCTGGACATCGCCCAGCGCTATCGCGCCGACTTCGTGATCTCGCACCTGTTCGGACGCTCGCCGTCGGTGTCGATCAAGGAGCTCAAACGAGCCGGCTATCCACTGCGCAAAGTGGTGGCGTTCGTGTGGGGCGCGGCTGAGGCGGATATCGAGGCCGCCGGCGGCTTCGGCGTCGCCGAGGGCTACTACGCGATGCAGTTCGCGGGCGTCGGTTCGGACTACCCGGTGCTGGAAGAGATCCGCCAGATGTACAAGAAACAGGGCAAGGAGCCGCCCAGGGAGATGGCCTCCACCGTGTACTACAACCGCGGAGTGCTCATCGCCGCGGTTCAGGTCGAGGCGATCCGCAACGCGCTCAAGAGCAAGGGCGGTCAAAAGATCACCGGCGCCGACGTCAAGGCGGGGATGGAGATGATCAAGGGCTTCACCTTGAATGGTCTGGTGCCTCCCCTGCAGATCACCGCCACCGATCACGAGGGCGGCGGCTGGGTGCAGATCTTCCAGGCCAAGGGCGGCAGGCTGGTGAAGGCCACCGACTGGTTCAAGGCCTATCCCGAGGTGGTCGCCAAGGCGGTCCAGGACGGTGCAGCGAAGTAGGCCCAGCGTTCCACGCGCCGGCGAGCAATACACGGCATCGAGAGCGTTCACACGGGCACCTCCCTTGCGCGTACCAGGTCGAGGGCAATCGCATGCTCAGCCTGAGCAACATCGAGGTCATCTACGACCATGTGATCCTGGTGCTCAAGGGTGTGTCGCTCGCGGTGCGCGAGGGCGGCATAACTGCCGTGCTCGGTGCCAATGGGGCCGGCAAGACCACGACGCTGAAGGCCATCTCCGGACTGTTGCGTGCCGAGCGCGGCGAGGTGACCAAAGGTTCGATCGAGCTGCGCGGGGAGCGCATCGACCGGCTCGCCCCCTATCAGGTAGTCGCGCGCGGTGTCGTCCAGGTGTTCGAGGGACGGCGCGTGCTCGAGCACCTGAGCGTGGAGGAGAATCTCATCGCGGGCGCGCATACTCAACGCCACGGCACGGGCGTGCGCCAGGGAATCCAGCGTGTGTACGAGTACTTTCCCCGGCTCGCGGAGCGCCGCGCGGTGCAAGCCGGCTATCTGTCGGGTGGAGAGCAGCAGATGCTGGTGATCGGCCGCGCGCTGATGTCCAACCCTCGCGTCATGCTGCTCGACGAGCCCTCGCTGGGGCTGGCGCCGATGCTGGTCGAGGAGATCTTCCGAATCGTCCAGCGGCTCAACCGCGAGCAGCAGCTCACGGTCCTGCTGGTGGAGCAGAACGCCGGGGTCGCGCTGGCCATCGCCGACCACGGCTACGTGATGGAGAACGGCCGCATCGTCCTGGAGGGCAGCGCCGGGCAGTTGCGCGACAATGCCGACATCAAGGAGTTCTACCTCGGGCTCACGCAGGTCGGGACGCGCAAGTCGTACCGTGACGTCAAGCACTACAAGCGCAGGAAGCGATGGCTGTCTTGAGGTAAGCGACATCTCGTCGTGATACGCGACCGCGTACCTGGCCGGGTGCTGTCGCTCGACCTTGCTTCGGACTCGAATCCCAGGGAAGCTTTGATCCATTCATACGCACGCGCGAGCCAATGCGATGGCCCGGCCGACGATGCATCGAGGATATGCTATTGCGTCATGCAGACGCCGGTCATGACCCCCTACTGGGCCAGCCTGTGCGAGAATGGAGTGCCACACCCATGACGACCCTGACCGAAGTCAAAGCCCTCCAGCAGCGCATGTGGGCCACCGGCGATTTCTCGATCATCGCCTGGAACACGGTGCTCCCGGGCGAGCTGCTGTGCGAGGCGGCGGAACTGCGCGCCGGCCAGCGCGTGCTCGACGTGGCCGCCGGCAGCGGCAACACCGCGCTGTCGGCGGCGCGCCGCAACTGCGAGGCGGTCGGCATCGACTACGTCCCCGCGCTTGTCGAGCGGGCGCGCGAGCGGGCGGCGGCAGAGCGTCTCGCGGCGCAATTCGAGGTCGGGGACTGCGAGGAGATCCCCTTTCCCGCCGACTCCTTCGATGTGGTGCTGTCCGTGTACGGCTCGATCTTCGCGCCCAACCCGGACAAGGCCGCGCAGGAGCTGGTGCGGGTATGCCGGCCCGGTGGGCGGATCGGCATGGCCAACTGGACGCCGGAGGGCTTCTGGGGCCAGGCCTTCGGCTTGCAGGCCCGCTACCTCCCGCCGCCACCCGGGGTGCGCCCGCCGGCAGAGTGGGGCACGGAGCCGCGGCTGCGCGAGCTGTTCGGTGCAGCCATCTCGTCGATGCAGATCAACCGCCGCACGGCACTATTCCGGTATCGCAGCAGCGCACACTGGATCGAAGTATTCAGCACCTACTTCGGCCCGGTGATGCGCACGCTAGCCGCCCTCGACGATGAGCGCCGGCGCGCCTATCTGGCGGATCTCGATGCCGCGTTGAACCGCTTCAACCGCTCGGGCGACGGCACGCTGGTAGTGGGCGCGGACTACCTCGAAGTGGTGATGACGAAGAAGGCTGGCTGACCGCGGCAGCCGGTCAGAGCGACTGCAGAAACGTAAGCAATGCTGCGCGGTCCTGGCGCGACAGCTGCCGGAACGCCTCGCGCGAGGCCTCCGCTTCGCCGCCATGCCACAGGATCGCTTCGGTGAAGTTCCGTGCGCGGCCATCGTGCAGGAACGCGCTGGCGCCGTTGACCGTCTTCGACAGGCCGATGCCCCATAGCGGCGGCGTGCGCCACTCGCGTCCCGTGGCTTGAAAGTCCGGCCGCCCGTCGGACAACCCCTCGCCCATGTCGTGCAGCAGCAGATCGGTGTACGGGTGGATGGTCTGTCCCGCGAGCTGGGGCAACTGCGGGGACGCGCCGGTCTCGAGCTGCGGTACATGGCACACCGCGCAATGCGCCTTCGCGAACATCTCCTCGCCGCGCAGCGCCTCGGGATCCTCGGTGTTCCTGCGCGCGGGCACCTGCAGCGCTCGGACGTAAAGCTCCGTGCCCGCGAGCCGCAACGCGGTGATCTCGGGCTTGCCGGCGGCCATCTGCTCCTGGCAGGTCTGCTGCACCGGCGTGCAGTTCTGCTCCGGATACACCGGATTGCTCAGCCCGATGTCGTTGATGAACGCGGCTGCCACTTGCTCGCGCAAGCTGCCGTGGTTGGCTTTCAAGCCGAAGCGCCCGAGCACCATCTTGCCCTGGCTCTCGTCCCACACGCGGTTCGCCCGTCCACGGATGCCCGCTACGGCCGCGCGCGCCGCAAGCGCCAGGATGGTTTCCTCGGGCACCGCCTCGAGCAGCCCCAGCCCGATCAGCGGCGGTGCGAGCCGCAGCGCGGTGAGCGCGTCCTCGCCCAGCGACCCGTAGCCGAGATTCGTGATGGTTAGCACTGGCATGCGCAGCCGAACCTGCTCCCCATCCGGCAGCGCGAAGACCTGCTCCAGCCACTGGACGCTGAACTCGCCTTCCGCAGGGACCACGCCCTTGACGCCGAAGATCTGCAGCTGGTCCCCGTAGTGCGGATGCGGGCGCGGCCCGCCGTGAGGTCCTTCCCCTTTGACGCTGACGCGCACCACCAGGTTGGGTGCGGGCTCGAATGGCACGGTGATGTGGTGATCGCGCGCCTCCCCCGCCGCCCCGTTGGAGGCCAGGCGCGGCGTGCCAGTGACCAGCCCTCGCCCGTTGTTGGTGTGGCAGGTCGTGCAGGCTTGCGCGTTGGAAATCGGCCCGCGGCCAAACGCGGCGTTCTCGAACCAGAAGAACGCCCAGCGAGTGGTGAACATCTGGCGGCCCAGGGCGAACGCTTCGGCCTGTCGCGCATCCAGCTGCGGCACCGGCTGCGAGTAGGCGGTCTCGGAGGCGTCGAGCACCGTGAACTGCCCGCCCGATCGCGCGCGAGCCGGGAGGTCCGCGGCCGGCTCCAGCCGCGCAACATCGGGCGCGAGACCCAGAGCTGCGGCGAGAAGACAGGGGGCGAGAGTGCGCATCCGCGTTCGATTCGTTGGCGCTGCGGGCATTATGTCGAATTCGTTAGCGGCCGGCAGATCGGCATGCGCCGGCATGTGCGCCGCGTCGCAGTGTGCTACGGTTCGCACATCCCAACTCCAACGATCGGTCGACTCGATGAACGGAGCCCAAAGCCTCGTGCGCACGCTGCTCGCCAGCGGTGTCGATACCTGCTTCGCCAACCCAGGCACGTCCGAGATGCACTTCGTCGCGGCGCTCGATCAGGCGCCGGGCATGCGTTGCATCCTCGGCCTGGCCGAGGCGGTCGTGACCGGATGTGCGGACGGCTACGCCCGCATGGCCGGCAAGCCCGCGGCGACGCTCCTGCATTGCGGCCCCGGATTGGCGAACGGGTTGGCCAACGTGCACAACGCTCGCCGCGCGAACACGCCGATGGTCAACATCGTCGGCGATCACGCCACCTACCACCGCCCCTACGATGCCCCGCTCACCGCCGACACCGAAGGGCTGGCGCGCGCCACCTCGCATTGGGTGCGCACCTGCTCGTCCGCCGCCCGCGTCGGGGCGGACGGCGCCGCGGCGGTCCAGGCCGCGATGTCGCCGCCGGGACAGATCGCGACGCTGATCCTACCGGCGGACACGGCGTGGAACGAGGGCGGCGAGGTCGGCGCGCCACTTCCTGTGCCGGAGCGCACCGCCGTGGCGCCCGACACGCTGCGCGCGATCGCCCAGACGCTGCAACGTCGAGAACCGACGATGCTCGTGCTCTCGGGCCAGGCTCTATCCGAGGCCGGGTTGCGTGCCGCCCAGCGCATCTCGCACGTCAGCGGCGCGCAGTTGCGCACACCCAGTCAGGTCCCGCGCATGGCGCGCGGGCGCGGGCGCGCCCCGGTGGATCGCATTCCCTATGTGGTCGATCTGGCGCTCAAGGTGTTCGAGGGCATTCGGCACGTCATCCTGGTGGCCGCGAAGCCGCCCACTGCCTTCTTCGCCTACCCCGGCAAGCCTAGCCTGGTTTGCCCGCCCGATGCAGCGATCCAAGTGCTGGCACGTCCCGAACAGGATGCAGTCGGCGCGCTCGAGTGGCTGGCGGACGAGTTGGGTGCGCCGCGCGGCCTGCCAATGCCCGCGGGCGAGATCAAGCCGCAATTGCTGAGAGGCAAGTTCGAGCCGCAGACCTTCGCCTCCACCTTCGGTGCCCTGCTGCCGGAGAATGCCGTCGTGATGGAGGATGCGGTGACTTCAGGGCGCGCACTGTTCCCGCCCACCTTTAACGCGGCCCCGCACGACTGGCTGCAGATCACTGGCGGCGCGATCGGTGTGGGCTTTCCCTGCGCGACGGGCGCGGCCTTGGCCAGCCCCGACCGCAAGGTCGTGTGCCTGGAAGGTGACGGTGCA
>Ga0335070_10007798_pt1 | contig 12543 bp, 12 predicted proteins | sample Lox_Sample_13_FD_206722 | JGI IMG/M metagenome (GOLD analysis project Ga0335070, IMG submission 206722) | Soil microbial communities from Loxahatchee National Wildlife Refuge, Florida, United States - Lox_Sample_1.3 | ecosystem: Environmental > Terrestrial > Soil > Wetlands | place: USA...
CCAGCAGGGGGCGGCTGAGGTCGCCCCTGCCGGGCCCGATCTCGAGCACCTTGGGTGGCGTATCCGCAAGGGCGGCCACGATGGCGCGTGCAACGCTGGCGTCGTGCAGGAAGTGCTGGCCGAGCCTCTGCCGCCGAGTCCGCACGGTTGCCACGCCCTCCCGTCACGCCTACAATAGCGCGCCCCGGCAGAACAGAGGCGGGGGAATTCGACGGATCCCCCCGCACTCTTCAGGGCATGGGCGGCGGGGCCGAGCGGCGCACCCAGGGATCGGCTGCCGCGCTCAGATGGCTGGAAGGAAGGTCAGGACAGAATGGGCGGAAAGGTCTCCCACATCACGGACGCCACCTTCGAGACGACGGTGATCAACAGCGACAAGCCGGCCATGGTCGACTTCTGGGCGACCTGGTGCGGGCCGTGCAAGATCATCGCCCCCCACGTCGAGGCGCTGGCCGACGAGTTCGACGGCAAGGCCGTCATCGCCAAGCTGGACGTGGACTCCAACCGCCAGAGCGCCGTCAGGTTCGGGATCCAGTCGATCCCGACCTTGCTCTTCTTCAAGGGCGGCAAGGTGGTGGACCGCGTGATCGGTGCGGTGGACAAGAAGGTCCTCAAGGAGAAATTGACCGCGCTCCTGTAAACGGTCCCGTCACAGGAGCGCGGTCATGGTGAGGCCGCGCAGCGGCCGAAGCCATGCCGCGGAGTTGTGAGTATCGTGGTCAACGCAAGACGCGATCATGGTGAGGCCGCGCAGCGGCCGAAACCATCCCGCGGAGTTGCGAGTATCGTGGTCAACGCAAGAAGCGGTCATGGTGAGGCCGCGCAGCGGTCGAAACCATCCCAAGGAATCCAAGGGGGCGTTGGAGCGGTGAGCGTTCCGCACTCCGAAACAGTAGACGGACCTCGGGGGCCGGTTGCCTACGAGCGCTGGGGCAATGGTCCTCCTCTGCTCCTGATCGCCGGCTTGGGGTCGCGCGCCCGCCTGTGGGGAGAGCTCCCGCGACTGCTCTCCGAGCGCTTCACCGTGCTCGCCCCCGACAACCGGGGGGTGGGCGGCTCCCGCGGCGCTGATCCTTTCACGCTTGAGGGCAGCGCCGACGATGCCGCGCTGGTGCTCGAGAACGCCGGCTTCCGAGGCGCAGGCGTGATCGGTGTCTCCATGGGCGGCCTGATCGCCTGCACGCTTGCGGTGCGGCACCCCGGGGCCGTCGGCCGCCTCGTGGTGGCCTCGTGCGGTGCCCGCCTCACTCCCTCCCACGCCCGCGTGCTGCGCTTCTTCGAGCTCGCCTTCACGCGCCTCGCCCCCGAGGAGGCGGCTCAGGCGTTCATGGCCTTCGCCTTCGCCAGCTCGTTTGCCGACCGCTACCCGGGGTTCGTGGACCAGGCGGCACACCTGTGGACGCTCGAACCGGAGGACCGGCCGGGAGCGCTGGCTCAGCTCGCGCACCTGAAGGCGGGTTGGGACCTCCGGCCGCAGCTCGCCGCGATCGCCTGCCCGACACTGGTGCTCGCCGGGGAGCTGGACCCGCTCGCGCCCGCAGCGTCAACTCGTGAGCTGGCCGCCGCGATCCCCGAGGCGCGCTACCGGGAGGTCCCCGGCGCCGCGCACTCCGTGCTCGCCGAGGGTGGCAGCGCACTCCTGAACGAGGTGCTCGAGTTTGTCTCGACGTGACGTCTACTTGCGTGTTCACGGGCAGACGTCAGCATGAGTCCCTCCAGGGGAGGGACGAAGGATCCCAGGGAATTCGAGGTGCACTCCCCCACCTCACCGCATGTGGGCTCGCGCGTAGAATGCAGTGCCGTGATCGCTCCCCTGGACCCCGAGGAACGAGGCCGGACGCGCCTCGAGCCTGCGCTCGAGGAGTTGCGGGCGCGCCTCGCCGCCGACCTTGATGCTCTGGTTGCCGTAGTGGGACCGCTGAATCAGACGCAAGCGGACTGGAAACCGCAACCGGAGCGCTGGTCGATCGGCGAGGTGCTGCACCACGTGATCCTCTCCAACCGTTCGTTCGCACGCGTTGTTGCCAAACTGGTGGAGCGCGGGCGGCGCGAAGGGCTGAGCGCCCGCCCGGGAGGGCGGCGTTCGTGGCCACGTCTGAGAGGGATCGCGGACGTGACGGCGTCGGGGCCCGTCAAAAACCCTGAGCGCGTCACCCCGACCCACGGTCTGCCGGTCGAAGAGATGCGCCGTGAACTCATCGAGTCGCACCGGGCCGTCGTGTCACAGATATCCGATCTCGCCGGACTCGACCTCGAGGCGCTGCACTTCCCCCATCCGTTGGGGTTCGAACTGAACCTCTATCAGTGGACCGACATCATGGGCGCCCACGAGCACCGCCACCTGCACCAGATCCAGGAGCTGCTGACCTCCGACGGTTTCCCCTCACCAGTACCATCATGAGGACCGAAGGCCAACCCCGCATCAGCCGGCTGGCGCCTCCGGCCGGGGTCGTCCCACAGGCACCTCTCTTCGCTACACTCCAGCAGTGCCCTCTGGGGCACGAGGCCGCATGCCGTGCGGCCGCTGCGGAGGTGTGACGTGCGCCTGTGCCGTCTGGACGTTGCGGGCGTCCCGCGCTGGGGCGTGATCGAGGGCGAGCTGGTGACGCCGCTGGCGGAGCCCCCGTGGGAGAAGGTGCGGAAGATCGCGGGTGCAATGCCGCTGGCGACTGCAAGGCTGCTCCCCCCGTGCGAGCCCACCAAGGTCGTGGCAGTTGGCCTGAACTACCGCGCGCACGCCGCCGAGATGGGCAAGGAACTTCCCGAGGAACCGCTGCTCTTCCTCAAGGCCCCTTCCTCGCTCCTGCCCCCCGGAGGGACCGTGGCGCTGCCCAGGCAGTCGAGCCGAGTGGAGCACGAGGGCGAGCTGGCGCTCGTCATCGGCAGGGCCGCCTCGAAGGTCAACGTTTCTCATGCCCTTGAGCATGTCAGGGGTTTTACGTGCCTGGACGACGTGACGGCCCGAGACATTCAGCGCAAGGAGAAGATCTATGCGCGGGCGAAAGGTTTCGACACGTTCTGCCCCGTGGGGCCGTGGCTGGAAACGGAGATCGCCGATCCGCAGGCGCTGGACATCGAGCTGCGGGTCAACGGCGAGGTGCGCCAGAGAGGCTCGACCGCAGACATGATCTTCCCGGTGGCCGAGGTGGTTGCGTTCATCTCCCACATCATGACGCTGTATCCGGGCGACCTGATCACCACCGGCACCCCGCCGGGGGTCGGCCCGCTGGCGGCGGGCGACAGTGTCGAGGTGGAGGTTGCAGGCATCGGTGTCCTCCGCCACAGCGTCGGCGCCGCTTGACGGACACCCGGGACGTTGGTATTTTTCTCCACCGCCCGGGAGACCGGGCGTCGAGCGGGAATAACTCAGTGGTAGAGTGCGACCTTGCCAAGGTCGAAGTCGCGGGTTCAAATCCCGTTTCCCGCTCCATCCATTACGGGGGGCTCTGCGGCCCCCCTTTCCCTTTCACCCGCCGCAGAAGTGCCCCCCGGTCCCCCCGCGCTCCGGGCGAGTGAATCGCCCTCCGCGCCTAGTCGTTTTCGGCCGCGCGCCGGGACGCGCTACGATTGCCGGCCAAGGGGCCGCGTGCGTTGGGCGGGGAACGCGGACCTCGGACGAGGAGGGGACCAAATGGACGAGAGACCGACCACGGTCCTCACGATCTCACGCCAGCTGGGGAGCGGCGGCTCACAGATCGGCCAAGAGGTCGCCCGCACGCTCGGCATGCGCTACGCCGACCGGGAGATCCTCGAGCGGGCGGCCGCCGCCGCGGGCGTCGCGGAGGGAGACCTCGCGGGCGCCGAGGAGAAGAGTGCCAGTTTCTGGCACTCGGTGGTGCACTCTTTCTCCCTGGGGGGCCCGGACACGACGTTCGTGCCGCCGCCGCTGTCCTCCGTGTACGAGGGGGACGTCTTCAAGATCGAGAGCCGGATCATCCGGGAGATCGCGAGCCAGTTCGACGCGGTGATCGTCGGGCGGGCCGGTTTCCACGTGCTGCAGGGTCACCCGGGTCTCGTCAACGTCAGGTTGCACGCACGCACGTCCTGGCGCATCGACCGCATCATGCAGGTGTACGGCGTCCAGGACAGGCGCGAGGCTGAGGAGGCCGTGGAGCGCTCCGACCGCGCGCGAGCGGGCTTCATCCGCACGTTCACGGGTCGGCACTGGACCGATTCGCGCCCCTTCGACCTCTGCATCGACACGAGCTCCGTTGGGCTCGAGCTCGCGACCAGGTTCGTGCTCGAGCTGGTGTCAAGCCGGATGAAGCGGCACGGACGGGTCGCCTGAAATGGCCTGGCTCCGGGCACCGTTCAGGTCAGGAGCGTGGGGTGACCCGGCGGGGTGGACTGGACGGTTGGCGTCTGGCCCTCAACGAGGAGATCAATACATGGCAGCTCACAGAAATGAGACTTCTCTGACCAGGCTGTGGAACCGCTGGCCTCGGTGCAGTATCGCGCTGGGCGCGACGGTCGTTGCCACATTCGCGGCGGCGCAGGCGCAGCCCCCCCAGGGGTCCCCCGCGATGTCCCTCGCGGACGCCCTCCGGGAGATCGCGGCCCACTCAACGGTCGCTGTTACCGCCGGCCTCGACCTCGACGCTGCGCGCGAGAACACCAGGCGCGCCCAGGCACCGTACTACCCGTCCGTGTCGCTCTCGCTCGGCCACTTCAACCGGGACGACCCGGTCGTCGCCATCTTTGGCACCTTCGCGGTCCCCACCACGGAGAAGAACTTCTTCACCGGTGAGCTCGACGTCACCGAGCTCCTGTGGGACGGGGGCCGCCGCTCCTCCGCCGTCAAGGGGTCGCGCAGCGTCGAGGACGCGACCACGAAGCGAGGCCAGGCCGACGTTCGCGATGCGCAGCTCGAGGGCATGGGCACCTACCTCGGGATCATGGCGCTGAAGGCGCAGCGACGCGTCGTCGCTCAGCGGGAGGCGAGCTTGCGCGACCACCTGCGGGAGGTAACGGACCTTTTCGAGCAGGGGGTCGTGGCCCGCAACGACCTGCTCGCGACCGAGGTCCGGCTGCGCTCGGTTCAGGATCAGGCCGGCCGCGTCGACAACGACGAGGCGGTTGGGCTTCAGGCCCTCAACCGGCTGATGGGGCGCCAGCCGACCGACCCGCTCGCGCTGCCGGACCAGCTTCCCTCGCCCCCCGGCCTCCCCGCGAGCCAGGAAGAGCTCACGAAGCGGGCCACCGAGGGAAACCAGCAGCTCCTCGCGCTGCGCGCACGGCTCAAGGCGGAGCAGGACGCCGTGGGAGTGCGAAAGGCAGACTACTACCCGACCTTCATCGCGCAGGCCTCGCACACCTACCAGCAGAATCAGTACCTCCTCTATCCGAACGCCAACTTCCTCTTTCTCGGCGTGAACTGGGAGGCGTACGACGGCGGTGCGCGAAGAACCGGCGTGCGCGAGGCCGAGATCGCCGTCGCGAGGACCGCACAGGAGATCGCAGATCTGCAGCGCCAGCTTGCGATCCGGGTGGATCGGGCGTACCGCGACTACCAGCAGGCGCTCAGGGAGGCCGGCACCGCCCAGACGAATGTCCAGGCCTCGGAGGAGAACCTGCGGATCGTCGAGGACCAGTACAAGTCGGGTCTCGCAAGGTCCACAGAAGTTCTGGACGCCGAATCGACCCTCGCGGAGAGCCGTTTCACCCTGGTCAACCAGCACTACAACGCGTACCTCAAGCAGGGCGCCCTTCTTACGGTCGTCGGGGAGGACCTCCCGACGTTCTACGCAACCCTGGTGCCCACGAGACAGGAGCGGTGACATGCTCAAGAAGCTCATCAGTCTTGCCTTCATCCTGCTGGTAGCGGCCGTCATCACCTTCGCCGGCTTCCGCTACTGGAAGCACGCCCAGGTCCACCCGAACACGGAGGACGCGTACGTGAGCGGCGACGTCTTCTCGATCGCGTCCCGCGTCCAGGGCACCCTGCTCACGGTCGAGGTCATGGAGAACGAGCCCGTGAGGCAGGGGCAGACGATCGCCACACTCGACCCGCGCGACTACGACGCGCAGGTGGAGCAGGCGCGCACGGCGCTCGAGGAGGCTCGGTCCACGCTCGCAACCAACCGGGCGCAGATCGCGCAGGAAAGGGCCAAGCTCGAGGCCAACCGGAGCCGGCTCGACCTCGCAAGGGTCAACCTGCAGCGTATCTCGGAGCTTTATCACCGTGACTCCATTCCAAAGCAGCGGTACGACGACGCCGTCGCGGCGGAACGGGTCGCCTCCGCGGACACCGCAGCCTCGGAGAAGGCGATCGCCGCGGGCGAGGCGAATCTCGTCGTCGCCGAGCGCCGGATCAAGCTTCAGGAGGTAAGGCTCGCAAACGCCGAGCTCACCCGCTCGTACTGCACGATCGTCTCGCCGATCGAGGGAATCGTCAGCAAGAAGGGCGCCCAGGTCGGGCAGGTTGTGGCACCGGGTCAGCCGCTCTGCGCGGTGGTGCCGCTGACCGGTGAGCACATCTGGGTCGAGGCCAACTTCAAAGAAACTCAACTGCAGCGCATCCGCGTGGGGCAGCCGGTCACGTTCCGCACCGACGTCAACCCGGACCGCACCTACACGGGTTGGGTCGAGAGCTTGAGCGCGGGAACCGGGGCCGCTTTCTCGCTGCTCCCGCCAGAGAACGCCACCGGCAACTGGGTGAAGATCGTCCAGCGCCTGCCTGTGCGCATCGCGATCGACCCAGCGAGTAACCCCGACCACTCGCTGCGACTTGGCCTCTCGACTCATGTGGAGGTCGACACGCTGGCCGAGCCCAGGAGGGTCCCCGCGGGGGCATAGATCCCCGGAGCGAGGCGTTACCGGCTGTGTATCGCGAGGGACCGATGGCCCGCACGACGACCAACAAGTATCTGATCGCCTTCACCTCCATGCTTGGCACCCTGATGGAGGTGGTGGACACGTCCGTCGCGAACGTATCGCTTCCCCACATGCAGGGGACGTTTTCCGCCAGCGTGGACGAGATCACCTGGGTCATCACCTCCTATCTGGTCGCCAACGCCGTCATCCTCCCGATCACCGGCTGGCTCGGGAACTACTACGGCCGCAAGCGCTTCTACCTGACGTGCCTCGGGGTCTTCACCCTCGCCTCTCTGGGCTCGGGCGCGGCTCCGACGCTTCCCTTTCTGGTGGTGATGCGCGTCATCCAGGGGTTCGCAGGGGGGGCGATGGTGCCGATGTCGCAGGCGATCCTGCTCGAGGCATTTCCCAAGGAGGAGCACGGCAAGGCGATGGCGCTGTTCGGGATCGGCGTGGTGTTCGGGCCGATCATCGGCCCGACGCTCGGCGGCTGGATCACGGACACCTGGGGCTGGCCGTGGGTCTTCTACATCAACATCCCGCTCGGCGCCCTGGGGATCGTCCTGGGCCTCATGCACATCACCGATCCGTCCCACATGCGGAGGCCCGAGGGGCGGGTGGACTACTGGAGCTTTCTGTTCATCTGCCTGGGGCTGGGGAGCCTCGAGGTGGTGCTCAACCGGGGTCAGCGCTTCGACTGGTTCGAAAGCAACTTCATCAAGCTCTTCGCGCTCGGGGCCGCCGTCGGGATCGCGCTGTTCATCTGGCGCTCGCTAAATGCCGAGAGGCCGCTCGTTGACTTGCGGGTGTTCAGGAATCGCTCGTTCGCCTCGGGCACCGTGCTGATGTTCCTTCTCGGGTTTGGCCTCTATGGGTCCTTCACCATGCTCCCGATCTATGTCCAGAGCATGATGGGCTACACCGCCACCTGGGCGGGGCTGGTTATTTCCCCCGGGGGTGTCGCCTCACTCCTGGCCATGGCCCTGGTCGGGGGCATGGTCGGCAAGGTGGACGCTCGCTACCTCGTCCTGATCGGCGCGATCTTCAACATCGGCGCACTCTGGGTGCTGAAGGACCTGAACCTCCAGGTGGACTTCTTCCACATCACGCTCTCGCGGCTCTTCCAGGGGTTCGGCCTCGGCTTCCTGTTCGTGCCTATCACTGCGGCCGCCTTTTCCCACCTCAGGCCGGAGCAGATCGGCCAGGGCACCGGCCTCTTCAACCTCCTTCGCAACGAGGGCGGCTCCGTCGGCATCGCGATGTCCGCCACGGTGCTCGCCCGCCACAGCCAACTCCACCAGACGCTCCTCGCGGAACACATCACCCCCTTCAACCCGCTCGTTCAGAACCGACTGTCGAAAACGGCGAACGGTCTCGTTGCCATCTCTGGCCACGACCCGGCGACCTCCCAAGCACTCGCGCTTCAGGTGATGTACGGCCAGGTCCAGCAGCAGGCCGCCCTGCTCTCCTTCCTGGACGTGTTCCGCATGCTCATGTTCGCCTTTGTCGTCTTCCTACCGTTCATTTTCCTGCTCGGCAGGGCCAAGGGCGGGCGGGCCGCAGGCGCGCACTGAGGCGGCCTCCGCCGGCGCGGAAGCGCGAGTCCCGTGTCCGCACTCAGGATTTGGCGTAGTTGCTTGCGCCGGCCCAGTCGATCACCACCACCGGCTCGTTGCCGACCACCCAGCCGTCGTGTCCCTGGGGGAGCGCAGACACCTCTCCGGGAACGAGGTCAAACTCCGTACCATCCTTCATCTTGATGTGGAGCTTCCCCGAGACCTGGTATTGGAAGTGCGGTGCTTCGCACCACTCGGTGCCGGCGATCGGTTTGACGTGCTTGGACCAGCGCCAGCCCGGCTCCAGGGTTAAACGCCCGACAACACCGCCGCCGATCTTGATCAGCTCGAGACGGCCTTTCTCGAAGGTCCGAACCTCATGAGGAGATTTGAATGTGCTGTGTTCGGCACGCGCCATACCTGCCTCCTTCTGGGGATTGCCCCCGACTGACCAACAAAACGGGGGTTCGCCTATTCCCCAAGCGCTCACGACCGATCTCAGGATGTCCCCGCCATAGCCTGCTATCTGGCCGGAATAGGTCCGCGAGAGTTCTCCTTCGTGCGATCGGACGGCGCAGCGTGTAGAGTTCGCGTTGCACGACGCAACGTCTTCTCATGAACACGTGGAGGGAAGAGATGGAAAAGAGGGCTCTCGGAACGCAAGGCCTCGTCGTCTCCGCCATGGGACTCGGCTGCATGGGGATGAGCGAGTTCTACGGGCCCGCAGACGAGAAGGAGGCGATTGCCACCATCCACGCGGCGCTCGAGGAGGGCGTGACCTTCCTCGACACCGCCGATATGTACGGCCCGTTCACCAATGAGCGCCTCGTCGGCAGGGCGATCAAAGGCCGCCGCAACGGGGTCGTGCTGGCGACCAAGTTCGGGAACGAGCGACGCGAAGATGGCACCTGGATCGGCGTGAACGGAAAACCCGAGTACGTGCGCGCAGCGTGCGACGCGTCGCTCGAACGCCTCGGCGTCGAGACGGTCGATCTCTACTACCAGCACCGAGTTGACCCGACCGTTCCCATCGAGGAAACGGTCGGCGCGATGGCCGAGCTGGTGCGAGTGGGAAAGGTGCGCTTCCTGGGGCTCTCCGAGGCCGCGCCGGCGACGATCCGCCGGGCGCATGGGACGCACCCGATCACCGCCCTGCAGACCGAGTACTCGCTGTGGACACGCGACCCCGAGGACGGAGTCCTGCAGACCGTTCGCGAGCTCGGCATCGGCTTCGTGGCCTACAGCCCGCTGGGACGCGGCTTCCTGACGGGCCGCTTCCGGCGCCCGGGGGACTTCGCCGGGGGGGACTACCGGCCGAACTCGCCGCGCTTCCAGGGCGAGAACTTCGACAAAAACCTCGAACTCGTCACGCGCATCGAGGGGGTCGCGTCGAAGATGAAGATCACCCCGGGCCAGCTCGCGCTTGCGTGGCTCCTGGCCCAGGGCGACGACATCGTCCCAATCCCGGGCACCAAGCACCTGCGCTACCTGGAGGAGAACCTCGGTGCGCTCGCGATCCGGCTCACCGCGGCCGACCTCGCTGCTCTCGACCGTGCCTTCCCCAAGGGCGCGACCGTCGGCGCGCGTTACCCCGAGGCCTCCATGCGCACGGTCAATCGCTAGCGCTCCCATGAGCGCGCCCCCTTACCCGTGGCGAGCGTTCGCCGCGAGCGCAGCCCGCCTTGGTGACCTTCGCACAGGCTTGACAGAGGGAGGAACGATGAGTCACGGACTGACGATCCCAAAGACCGGTGCGCTCGACTTCGTCTCGCTCGGAGCGCTGGTCCATCGACTCGATCCGGGTGTCGTACCGTTCCAAAAGGCGACGAGCTGCCAGATCCACGTGAGCGGAGGCGAGTTCAACTGCGCCGCGAACCTCGCCAACTGCTTCGGCCTCAAGACCGGCATCGTCACTGCGATGGTGGACTACCCCATCGGCGACCTGATCGCCGAGCGGGTACGGGCCATGGGTGTCAAACCCTTCTACAGACACTTCGAGCACAACGGCGTCACCGGCCCGAACATGGCCACCGTGTACAGCGACCGGGGTTTCGGCGTCCGCGCCCCGGTCGTCTTCTACAACCGGTGCAACGAGGCGGCGGCACAGCTCGCGCCCGGCGACTTCGACTGGCGGGAGATCTTCCGGGGTGGCGTTCGCTGGTTCCACAGCGGCGGGATCTTCGCGTCGCTCTCAGCCACCACGCCGGAGCTGATCGTCGAGGGTATGAAGGCGGCGAAGGCTGCCGGCGCGGTGGGGTCGTTCGACCTGAACTTCCGTGAGAAGCTCTGGAAAGTCTCGGGCGGGGCTCAGAAGGCGGTCGAGGTGATCGACCGGATCGTCAAGAACGTGGACGTGCTGGTCGGCAACGAGGAGGATCTGCAGAAGGGCCTCGGCATTCCTGGGCCCGAGGTCGCGGCGAAGTCCAAGCTCGATCCGACCGCCTTTTTCGGCATGATCGACCGAGTGCTCGGCAAGCACCCGCACGTCAAGATCGTCGCGACGACCCTGCGCGAGGTCCACTCGACGAACCGCCACTCCTGGGCAGCCGTGGCCTGGGTCAACGGCTCAAAGCTCGTGACCCCGACCGTCGAGCTCGACGTCCTGGACCGGGTGGGCGGCGGCGACGGGTTCGCCTCCGGGTTCTTCTACGGCCTGCTCGCGGGCGAGACGCCGGACGAGGCGCTCCGGATGGGCTGGGCGCACGGAGCGCTGCTGACGACGTTCCCGGGCGATACGACGATGGCCACGCTCCAGCAGGTACGCGCCTTCGCCAAGGGCGGCTCCGCACGCATCCAGCGTTGACACCCCGCGGGCCCGGCCGGTAGACTGCGCGGTGCGGTGACGTAGCCAAGTGGTAAGGCAGGGGCCTGCAAAGCCCTCATTCGGCGGTTCGACTCCGCCCGTCACCTCCACCAAGACCCCAAACAGGAGGAAACCCGATGAGACGTACCGCGACCTTTGCCGTGCTGTTCGCCCTGATTGCCCTGCCGCTGCTCGCCGCGGACACCCCGGCCAAGCCATCGGCCGACTGCTGCCTGAAGAGCGCCGGCGCCCAGCGCACCGTCACCAACCTCGACAACGGCGTGAAGATCACGATCACCAGCGCCGACCCCAAGCTCGTGGCGATGATCCAGGAGGAGACCGCCGCCTGCCCGAAGCCGGGGTGCTCCAAGGACTGCCTGATGCAGGCCGAGGGCGTGACCCGGACCGTCGAGAAGACCGACACCGGCGTGGTGATCACCGCGACCGCGGGCAACCCGGAGATGGTGAAGAAGCTGCAGGAGCACACCGCCACCCAGTGGGACAAGTCCTGCCCGCACAAGGCGGGGAAGGCCTGCGCGAAGGGCCAGGCCGACGCCCCCAAGTGCCCCCACGCCAAGACAGCGGTCCCGAGCGAGTCGTAGAACGCACACCCGCGATGCTGGTGCCCGCGGCGGCGACGCCGCGGGCTTTTCGTTTGCGCCGGGAGTTTCACGCTCTTCCGAGGGTAGAGACCGGGCAGCGGCTCCGCCTGGGCGAGGCCGCTACAATAGCGGCGCGATGGATGAGCAGGGAAAACCGCTGCAGGACTCGATGGGTCTGCCGATCCGCTTTTCGGAGCCCGGCAAGCGGCACGGCTTCCTAGGTTTCCTCCGCAGCCGACTGGTGACCGGCCTACTCGTTGCGTTCCCGCTGGTGGTCACGATCTTCTTCGGGCGATTCCTTTTCGGGTTGGTGGACCGGTGGACCGATCCGATCAGCTTCTACCTCTTCCAGCGCCGGATCCCCGGTGTCGGGACGGCGTTGTTCGTGCTGCTGATCTTTGTCCTCGGCGTGCTGGGGCACAACGTTCTGGGGCGGCGAATCCTGCGCATCGGCGACAGGATCTTCGCCCGCATCCCGATCCTGCGCTCAATCTACCTCGGGACCCGCGAGGTCACGCGCGCCTTTGCCGGCGATCGCGCCAAGAGCTTCCGGCGGGTCGTGCTGATCCCGTTCCCCAACGAGGGAGTCTGGGCGATCGCGTTCGTAACCGGTGAGTTCGAGGAGCCGACGGCCGGCGGCCCCCGACGCCTGATCTCCGTGTTCATGCCCACGACGCCCAATCCCACCACCGGTTTCTACCTCGTGTACCCCGAGGAGTCGATCAGGCCAACCGCCCTCTCGGTGGAAGAGGCGCTTCGCCTAGTCATC
>Ga0335070_10007799_pt1 | contig 12542 bp, 11 predicted proteins | sample Lox_Sample_13_FD_206722 | JGI IMG/M metagenome (GOLD analysis project Ga0335070, IMG submission 206722) | Soil microbial communities from Loxahatchee National Wildlife Refuge, Florida, United States - Lox_Sample_1.3 | ecosystem: Environmental > Terrestrial > Soil > Wetlands | place: USA...
ATGCGCTCCGACCGCACCAAGCTGAAGAAGGTGTTGCGCAACCTGATCCATAACGCCCTCAAATTTACCGACCAGGGCTCCGTCACGGTCCGCGCGGAGGCGGACAACGGCTGGGTGGACTTGGCGGTCACTGACACCGGCATCGGTATCGATGCGGAGTCCCTGCCTGTCATCTTCGAAATGTTCCGCCAGGTGGATGGCTCGACAACCCGGCGCTACGGCGGCGTCGGGCTGGGGCTGTACATCGTCAAGCAACTGGTGCGCGGCATGGGCGGCGAGGTCACCGTCACCAGTACCCCGGGGACGGGCTCCACCTTTCGTGTGCGCTTGCGCGGCGGTGACTTCAGCAGGCGGGAGGCGTCTCCAACCGCCGGTTCACTCCCGGTGCTCGGCAGCGGCGGCGACGCGAGCCTGCAGCGCTGACCAAGCCTTCATCGGCCGGGCGGGGCCGGGCGCTCCACGCCGCCCCGCGATGCGGGTCCCGGCATCGACCAACCGACCCGATCGGCAAGGCGAATCAGGCTCACTCATCACATCATGATCCCATTGCATGTGCCTGTTATCCCGTAACAATAATGGATGACTCCTCGCGGGATTTCGCTTGAGCGGCGCTCAACCGCCCGTTGAAAAACTGGTCGCCATCGTCACCCCCGCGAAAGCGCGGGTCCAGAAGCATGCGGAAGATCTGGATCCCGCGTTCGCGGGAATGACGGTCCAGGGCATCGGCCAACTTTTTCAACAGGCTGTTAACGGCGGAGGCTCTGCAACTCGGTCACTGCGGCAAAGCACCAGACGCGCAACAGCATGCGCGCACAGAGCAGCGACTGACCCCACATGAGCGATAGGGCGACGCCGCGGCCGGTGGTGGTGGCCACGAGCATGCCGACCGTTTGATACACGACCCATAAGACGAAGCCCAAGCTCAGGAGGAGAAATGCCAACGGCAGGGCGCGCCACTCGCGACGTGCCACGAAGCGCACCGCCCAGAGGTACGCACGCAATGCACCAACACCGCTGGCCGTTGTGCGCACGCGCGCATGGTCGTGCACGGTGACCAGGAACAAGAGCAGCAGCCCGGCAACGAGGCTGAGCGCGCCGATCGCACAGTAAACGGTGATCTCGGACGGACTCTCCGCGGTCCAGCGCGCCAGCCGCCATCCGAGCGACAGGCCGCCTGCAATCCCGGCTGCGCACAGCGTGTTCGAAAGGACACTCAGCTGGAAGAATCTCGCGTAGAGCGCCAGTCCGCGCCGCATGCACTCGCCCAGGGTGCCATCCTCTCCGACCGCGACGACGGCGGTTGCATTGAGCCAGATGCCGAGCAGCCCCGCTGGCAGCGCCAGCAGCAGCCCGCCGAGCAGCAGCATGCGCAGACTCTGTCCGTGGTGGACCAGCAGATCGACGAACACGTTCCAATCGAGGTCGGTGAGCAGCGTGCGGCTGGCGAGTGAGTTGTCCAGGGATACGGACAACCACGACCACGCCGCCGCCGTGAAGCAGAACCCCGCCGCCAGGTTGGCCACGAACAGCACGATGACCACCGGCCAGCGCCGCAGCGCCGCCAGGAACCCCAATCCGAGCGCGCGCCCCATGCCTTACGACCCTGTCAAGGCCCAGAGCACGTTCTGCAACCAGAAGCCCCAGCGGGTGGCGATACGCACAATGCCGCGCGTGCCGCTCTCGCGCATACGCGAGTTGTTGAGGCGGTTGAAGTCCAACGGCATCGTCCGGTTCGGGTCCACGATCGCCCACTCGACGCGCTGGCTCCCGGTGTACTCGAAGCGCCGCCAGCGATCGCGCCCGTCCCAGTGCTCGTTGGTGACCGTTCCGTCGTCGAAGACGATCTGCACGTCAACCGGCATCTGCACGGTCCCGAGCCGCTCCACGACAACCTCGTTGTGATAGCGCTTCTGTGCGTCCGGCGGCGGTGTGACGGCCTCCCCTACCCGGCCGTCCCGGAATGCGTACCCCGAGAATCCCGGGGCATCCTCGGCCGTAACCTGCGTGACTGCATAGTCGAGCAGCCCGGTGTTGCTGAGCACCTGGTCGAAATACCAGTTGAGGTCTTCACCGATGCTCTGTCGAATCGTGTTGAGAAAGTCGTCGCCGCGCGGATGCCGAAAGCGCCAGCGATCGAAGTACACTGCCAGCCCAGCACGCAGGCGCTCACTGCCGAGACACCGGTCGAGGGTTTCCAGCACCAAGGCAGTCTTGCTGTAGGTTACTGCGCCGTAGCTGGACCGATCCAGGAACTGCCACGCGTAGCGCGTCATGGGATCGTGCTGCGCCGACGTGAGATAGCGCAGCCGGTGCAGCGTCACGCTGTCGAGGTGGACCCCCCACACGTCGACATAGCTGCCACGCCCGTACCCGGCATCCATGATCTTCCCTTCGAGGTACGAATTGATGCCCTCATCGAGCCATGCCTCCTCGAACTCGTTGCTCGCGACCATGCCGTACCAGTACTGGTGACCGAATTCGTGCACGGTCACTGACTCCGGCAGTCGCACGCCGCCGGGCATCCACCAGGCCGTGCCGACGGTGATCAAGGTTGGATACTCCATGCCTCCGGCACGCATGGCCCCTGGGCCGGGGTCAACGATCGTCAGTTGCGGATAGGGATACGGCCCGATCCATTCCTCATACCGTTGGAGCGCCTCGCGCGCCGCACCCATATACCGCGCTGCCTGCGCGGCATGATTGGGTTGGACGAGCAGCTTGAGGTGCGTGCTGCCCGCCTCTTCTTCGACCACACGAAAGCGCGGATCGATCGTCCACGCGAAGTCGTGAACGTCCTCAGCCACGAAGTGCACGGTCTGGGTTCCGGCGCCGTCGTCGTGACTTTCCTGCAGCACGCCGCTGGCACCCACTACACCGTTCCCCGGCACGGTCAACGTGACGTCGTAGACGCCGAAGTCGGCGAAGAACTCCGTGGTGGCATGGTATTGGTGGCAGTTCCAGGCGCCGTCTTGATACACGCCGATCTTGGGAAACCACTGGGCGACCATGGCGAACGGCCCGGCATAGCCGCTGCGGGCGAAGAGCTTGGGCAACTTCGCGACGAAGTCGATCTCGACCTCGACCGTTGCGCCGGCGCGCACCGGCTTGTCGAGCGGCACGCGGAAGACGGTGCGATCATCGAGGTTGTCGTCATCCGGGTGCACGAACTGCACGCGCGGCGTCAGGTCGGCGCCGGCGATGCGGATGGCGTTGACCATGATGTACCCCCAGCCGTCGGGGTGCCAGCGCGCCCACTCGACCCATGCGTCGCCCAAAGCACGCATGAACGACGACTGACTGTTGGCGAAGGCGTTCAGGTACAGATGGAAGTACAGATCGGCCGCCGGCTCGCGCGTCGTGTTTCGCCACGTCAACGTCTCGTGCCCGAGGATCGAGTGCTCGCGGCCGTTGTAGTTGGCGGTGATGCGGTAGTTCGCGATCCGTGGGGAGAGCGGTGCGGCGCCGGCCCGGTGTGTCACCGCGATCATGCTGAGTGCCGCAACGACGCTCCTGATCCGCATGCGATCCCCCTCCCCCGCTGGCTCGGCCGGCACGCAGGCGGCGCCTGTCCAGCGCCGCTGCGGGTGTCTACGCGCCGAGCTTCGCCCGCAACAGTTCGTTGAGCTTCTGCGGGTTGGCTTTGCCCTGCGTCGCCTTCATGACCTGGCCTACGAAGAAGCCGAAGAGCTTGTCCTTGCCGTTGCGGTATTCCGCGACCTTGTCCGGGTTGGCGGCGATGACCTGCTCGACGGCGGCGATGATCGGGCCCTCGTCGGAGATTTGTTTGAGGCCCTGCTCGTCGACGATCTGCACCGGTGTCTTGCCGGTGCTCACCATTTCCTCGAACACCGCCTTGGCGATCTTGCCGCTGATTTCGCCGCTATCGATCAGTTCGACCATGGCCGCCAGGCGCTCCGGCGGCACGGGCCAATCATGGATCACCAGGGCGTTGTCGAGCTTGCGCTCCCTGATGATCCGCAGGATATCGCCCATCACCCAATTGCTCAGCGCCTTCGGGTTGCGATGATGGGACACCGCCGCCTCGTAGTAGTCGGCGATGTCCCGGCGCATGGTGAGCACCTCGGCGTCGTAGGCCGGCAACCCGTAGTCGCGCACGAAGCGCGCGCGGCGCGCGTCCGGCAACTCGGGGAGGGCGCGCCGCACCTCATCGATCCATGCGTCGCTGACCCGCAGCGGCAGCAGGTCAGGCTCAGGAAAGTACCGGTAGTCATGCGCGAACTCTTTCGAGCGCATCGAACGCGTGACCTCGCGGTCGGGGTCCCATAGCCGCGTCTCCTGCACCAGGCGCCCGCCTTCATCCAGGGTCTGCGCCTGCCGCTTCAGCTCGAACTCGATGGCGCGCTCGACGTTGCGGAACGAGTTCATGTTCTTGATCTCGACCTTGGTACCCAGTTCGGTCGTGCCGCGCTTGCGGATGGAGACGTTGGCGTCGCAGCGGAAGCTGCCCTCTTCCATGTTGCCGTCGCAGATCTCGAGATACTGCAGAATGGTGCGCAGCTTGCGCAGGTACGCACCGGCCTCCTGTGCGGCGCGGATGTCCGGCTCGCTGACGATTTCCAGCAACGGCACACCGCAGCGGTTGAAGTCCACCAGGCTGGCGTCGCCGTGCGCGTCGTGGATGTTCTTGCCCGTGTCTTCTTCCATGTGAATGCGCGTCAGGCGGATGCTGCGCGTGCCAGCATCGGTTTCGATGTCGATGCGGCCGCCGCGGCACACAGGCAGCTCGTACTGGCTGATCTGATAGCCCTTCGGCAAGTCCGGATAGAAGTAGTTCTTGCGCGCCCAGCGGCTGTCGTTGGCAATCGTACAGTGCGTCGCCAGCCCGGCGCGGATGGCGAACTCGACGGCACGCCGATTCAATACCGGCAGCGCGCCCGGCATGCCGAGACACACCGGGCAGGTGTTCTGATTCGGCGGCGCCCCGAACTTGGCCGAGCAGCCACAGAAGACCTTCGACTGCGTCAGCAACTCGGCGTGCACTTCCAATCCGATGACGGCTTCGTAGTCCATGTGGGAAAGTAATCAGTAACCAGTGATCGGTAACCAGTGATCAGTGATCGGTGAAATCATCTCTGTTATGCTCTCCTGTCATTTGTTGGCTACCACTCCTTACTGATTACTGATCACTGATTACTGGCCACTTCCCTCAAACGCCACTCCGTCGCCTGCTCGTAGGCGTACGCCGCCTGGAATACGCGCTCCTCCTCAAACGGCCGGCCGACGATCTGCAAGCCAATCGGCATGCGGGCCTGGTCGAAACCACACGGCAGTGAGAGTCCCGGCAGGCCGGCGAGATTGATGGAAATGGTGAAGATGTCGGACAAATACATCTGCAGGGGATCGCTCGTCTTTTCTCCAATGCGGAACGCGGTCGTCGGTGCGGTGGGGGTGACGATGACGTCGTGCGCCGCGAACACCTGCTCGAAGTCCCGCCGAATCAGGGTGCGGACCTTCTGTGCCTTCAGATAGTACGCGTCATAGTACCCAGCCGACAGCGCGTACGTGCCCAGCATGATGCGGCGCTTCACCTCCGTGCCGAAGCCGCTGGCACGCGTGCGCTGGTACATGCGCAGGAGGCCTTCGGCTTCGGCGGCGCGCAGCCCATACTTGATGCCGTCGTAGCGCGCCAGGTTCGAGCTCGCTTCGGCAGTGGCGATCAAGTAGTAGGCCGGAATCGCGTACTCCGTATGCGGCAGCGACACCTCGGTCACCGCGGCGCCGAGCTGTTGGAACACGCGCACGGCGGCGCGTACCGCCTGCTCCACTTCCGGCTGCATGCCCTCGACAAAGTACTCGCGTGGAATGCCAATGCGCAGACCCTTCACCGAGCCATCCAGTCGCGCCCCGTAGTCGGGCACCGGTTGGTTCACCGACGTCGAATCGGCGGGGTCATGGCCGGCGATCACCCGCAGCACGTGGGCGCAGCCGGTCACGGTCTTCGCCATCGGTCCGACCTGGTCGAGCGACGACGCGTAGGCAATTACGCCGTAGCGGCTGACGCGGCCGTAGGTCGGTTTCATGCCGACGACGCCGCAGCACGCCGCGGGTTGGCGGATGGAGCCGCCGGTATCCGTTCCCAACGTGCCCAGACACTGATGCGCCGCGATCGCCGCCGCCGAGCCTCCCGAGGATCCACCGGGCACCCGTTCCGTGTCCCAGGGGTTGCGCGTCACCGCGTAGGCGGAATTCTCGGTCGACGAACCCATCGCGAACTCGTCGCAGTTGAGCTTGCCGACGCATACTGCCCCGGCGTCGCGCAGCCGCCGCGTCACGGTCGCATCGTAGGGGGCGATGAAGTTGTGCAGGATCTTCGAGCCCGCGGTGGTGCGGATGCCTTTCGTCAGGATGATGTCCTTGATGCCGACAGGCACCCCGAGCAGCGGGCTGCTTTCCCCTCGGGCCAGGCGCGCATCGGCGGCCGTCGCCTGCTGCAGGGCGGTCTCTGCAGTCACGGTGATGAACGAGTGCAGCTCGGGCTCAGTGGCGTGGATGCGCTCCAAGGCGGCGCGGGTCAGCTGCTCCGAGCTGATCTCCCGCTTGGCGAGCAGCTCCGCCGCTTGCTCGATGGACAGTCGTGTTAGATCAACCATCGGTGAGCGTGCATTCGATGACGGGAGGGACCTCACCACGGAAACACTGAGATACGGAGAAATCCAGTCAAGCAGAGCGTTCCCTTCGCGATCGATTCTGGTTTGCTCATGATCTGAAAGAATCTCTTGAGAATTTCTCTGTGTCTCCGTGGTTCCGTGCTGAGGATTCTTCTGCTCACTCAATGATCTTCGGTACCTTGAAGAAGTCCCCGTCGCGCGCCGGTGCGTTGGCGCGATATTCCTCGGGTGCGGGCGGATTGGCCACCGCATCTTCACGGTAGGCCGCCGCGACATCGACCACGTGCGCGGTGGGTTCCACGGCGCTGGTATCGAGCGCTGCGAGCTTCTCGAAATGCTGCAGGATGTGATCGAGCTGTTCGGTGAACTGCGCTTCGTCGGTGTCGCTGAGCTCGAGGCGTGCCAGGAGTGCGATGTGACGCACGGCTTCCCGTGTCAGGGCCATGGGCTGCGCTTAACACATGGTCGCCGGGGCTTCAATGAAGAAGCCGTCAGCTGTCAGCCATCAGCGCTCAGCCAAGCGACGCTCGCAGCCGTCTAGCCGAATGCAGTTGACGGCCAGCCATGGCGGCGCAGGGCGCCTGGGGCAGCCTTTCTTCCTGTGCTTGCTCGCGGTGGCGCCGGCGGACTAGCATCACCCCATGCCTGACGAACGCCAACTGCTCGGCGCCGAGGGCGAACGCGCCGCAGAAAAATTCCTGCGGCGACAGCGCTACACGATCGTCGCACGCAACTATCGCTGTCCGGCCGGCGAGGTCGATCTGGTGGCGCTTGATCGCTCCACGGTTGTGTTCGTCGAGGTGAAGACGCGTACGCAGCCGGGATTCGGCAGTCCGTTGGAAGCCGTCGGCCGGCGCAAGCAGCGCCAGATTCAACGCGCCGCGCAGTATTACCTGACCGAGAATCGTCTCCACGGGCGAGCAGCGCGCTTCGATGTCGTGGGCGTGTGGTGGGCGGACGGCGAGGTGCGCTGTGAGTTGGTGACCAATGCGTTTGAGATGTCGTGACCGGTTGATGGGTGCAGGGTCCGCCATAGTGGAGAAGGTCAGTGACCAGCGACCAGTAACCAGTGACCAGTTGGCCAGCCTTCTGATTACGGGTTACTCGATCACCGGTCACTGATTACTGATCACTTCTCCTTGAGGCCACCGCGTCCCGCATGCTAACCCCCTCTCATGCTTGATATCCGGCTCATTCGGGAGCGCACGGACTTCGTGAAGAGCGAGCTGGCCAAGGTGGGCTTCGAGGCGACGGCCATCGATGCGCTACTGGCCAGCGATGTGCGCCGGCGCGGGCTCATCCAGGAAGTCGAGTCGCTACGCGCCAAGCGCGCCGAGGTGTCACGGACGATCGGGAAGCAAGATCCGTCCGCGCGCGCGCAGTTGGTGGTCGACATGCGAGCGGTCGGCGACCGGATCGCCAGTCTCGAACAGGAGCTCGCGGCCGCCGAGACCGCCGTCGAGCGGCAAATGTTGGAAGTGCCCAACCTGCCCGATGCCAGCGTGCCAGTCGGACGCGATGACCGCGACAACACTGTCCTGCGCAGCGAAGGCGAACCACGGCAGTTCGACTTCAGCCCGCGGCCGCATTGGGACATCGCGCCCGAGTTGGACATCCTCGACTTCGACCGGGGCGTCAAGATCGCCGGCTCGCGCTTCTACATCCTGAAGGCCGCCGGGGCGCGGCTGCAACGGGCTCTGATCACGTGGATGCTCGATCTGCACACCCGCCAGCACGGCTACACGGAGATCTACCCGCCGTACTTGGTGAAGAAAGAGTGTCTCTACGGTGCCGGCCAGTTGCCCAAGTTCGCCGACAACATCTACTACGACTCCGAAGACGATCTGTGGATGATCGGCACCGCCGAGGTGCCCGTTACCAACCTGCACCGCGACGAGATCCTCGAGGCGAGCGCCCTGCCGCTCTCCTACGTGGCCTACACTGCGTGCTTTCGGCGCGAGAAGATGTCTGCCGGCCGCGACGTGCGCGGCATCAAGCGCGGCCACCAGTTCGACAAAGTGGAGATGTACAAGATCGTCGCGCCCGCCGACTCCAACGCCGCGCTGGAACAGATCGTCAGCGACGCGGAGGACGTGGCGCGCGGCCTCGGCATTCCGCATCGGGTGATCTCGATCTGCACCGGCGACCTGGGCTTCGTCGCCGCCAAGAAATACGACATCGAGCTGTGGGCGCCAGGGTGCAACGAGTGGCTCGAGGTCAGCTCGTGCAGCAACTGCACCGACTTCCAGGCACGCCGCACCAACATCCGCTATCGCCCGGCGCCGCGCGGCAAGCCCGAGTTCGTCCACACACTGAACGGCTCCGGCCTGGCACTACCACGCGTGCTGATCGCGGTGCTGGAGAACTATCAGCAAGCCGATGGCAGCGTTGTCATTCCTGAGGTTCTGCGCCCGTACATGGGGATGGACCGGTTGGTGCCGCCGAACTGAGCGCGGGCGTTCTCACCGCAGAGGGCGCAGAGGAACGCAGAGTGAGGGGAGTGAACCAACTTAAGGATTCCTGATGACGGTCAACGAGGTTTCGGGTCAGATCGTCGATGCCGCGATGAAGGTGCATTCCGTGCTTGGCCCGGGTTTGCTCGAATCGGCGTACGAAGGATGTTTGCTACACGAACTCCGCACACGCGGGCTCGACGCGAGGTCACAGGTCGTGCTTCCGGTGGTGTATCAGGGTGTGCACATTGAGGTGGGTTATCGTATCGATCTGCTCGTCGAAGATGCAGTGGTGGTCGAGCTGAAGTCCGTAGATCAGGTGCATCCGATTCACCAAGCGCAACTGCTGTCCTACCTCAAGCTCAGTGGTAAGAAAGTTGGTCTTCTGATCAATTTCAACGTCCTGCACTTGCGGGATGGGATCACGAGAATGGTCAATGCCCTATAGCGCGCGCTCTGCTCCTCCTCTGCGGCCCTCTGCGCCCTCTGCGGTGCGTCTCCTGCTGCGGTGAGGTTCTTTGCGCGTCCTCCACGTCGCCCCCAGTTTCTATCCCGCCTGGGCGTACGGCGGCATCCCGCGCTGCGCCTATGAGCTGTGCCGGGAGCTGGTGCGTCTGGGCGTCGAGGTGACCGCGTGGACTACCGACGCCTGTGATGCGACCTCCCGCGTGCCGGAGCGCGCGGCAAGCGTCGATGGCATTACGATCCGCCGTTTTCCCAACGCCAGCAACTGGCTGGCCTATCACCGGCAGCTCTATCTGCCGCGCGGTCTCGCCAGCTGGGCGCGGCGCCAGGTCGATGCGTTCGATCTCGTCCACCTGCATTCGCACCGCCATCTGTTGCAGCCCCTGGTCGCCAATCCCGCACGCGCGGCCGGCGTGCCATATGTCTTCACCGGCAACGGCACGGTGCCACCTATCGAACGCTATCTGTCGGTGAAACGCCTGGTCGACGTCCTCGGCGCCCGCGCCTTCCTGCACGACGCCGCGGCCTGCATCGCTGTGTCGCAAGCCGAGACGGCACACTACCGTGCTGCCGGGGTGCGTGCCGAGCGGGTGACGGTGATTCCCAACGGCATCCGTCTCGACGAGTTCGCCGCCCTCCCCGCCCGCGGCGCCTTCCGGCAACGCTATCAGTTCGGCGACGTGCCGCTCGTTGTCTTCGTCGGCAAGATCACGCCGCGCAAGGGGGTGGACGTACTACTGCGCGCCTTGAGCACGTTGCCGCCCGATGTGTACCTGGCCGTGGTTGGCAACTTCATGATGCCGGCGGCGCCGATCCATCAGCTCGTCGAGCGTCTCAGCCTCGGTACGCGGGTGCGTTTCGTCGGCCTGCTCTCGGGCCCTGACAAGCTGTCGGCATACGTCGATGCCGACGTCACGGCGTATCCCTCGGCCGATGAAATCTTCGGCCTGGTGCCGTTCGAGTCGCTGATGTGCGGCACGCCGGCGGTGGTGTGCGACGACTCGGGTTGTGGCGAGTGGACCAGGGCTGCCGGCGGCGGCCTTGTGGTTCCGTACGGTGAAGCCCCTGCCCTGGCGGCAGCGCTCCTCAGACTGCTACAGAATCGCGCCGAGCGTGACAGCTTGGTAAGCAGCGGCCAACGTTACATCCGTGCGAATCTCAGCTGGGAGCATGTCGCTCGGCAGACGTTGGCACTCTATGAGTCTCTGCGTTAGGAGCAACGGAAGGATTTCATCAAATCAATCCGCAAACCGCTTACACGGAGGCGCCGGGGTGCCAACGCCGGCGTCCTTGGAAAACCGAGCGCGCTGTGGTTTGTGCTCTCGTATGCGAGGCATGATCCGATGACGCAGGCCGCGGGCCGCTCTCTGGGGCCGCCGGCGGTCGGTGCGATCGTCGACCCATCCGGCGCGACGTGGTATGGCGGGCGCGCCGCCACGTCCGGGCGGGCGCGCGGCCTGAGCGGGCAGGCGTGGCTCGTGCTGCAGTTTGCCCTCAAGGACTTCAAGATCCGCTACACCAGCTCGGCGCTCGGCTACACCTGGTCGATCATCAACCCGCTGATGTTCTTTCTGCTCTACTATGTCGTCTTCTCGGTCTTCATGCGCTTCCCCATCGAGAACTATGTCGGCTTCCTGCTGCTTGGCGTGGTGCTCTGGAACTTCTTCTCCGAGGGCTCCACCAACGGGACGGCGTCGCTTCTCGCCCGGGCGGACATCCTGTCGAAGATGGTGTTGCCGCGGCAGGTCGTCGTGTACTCGGCGCTACTGAGCGCTGGACTCACGTTTGCCATCAACCTGCTGGTCTTGCTGGTGGTGTTGTGGGTGACGGGTACTCGTCTCGCGGCGCCGGCCCTGTGCTTTCCGGTGCTGTTGGTCGATCTGATCGGGCTGACGCTCGGCATCTCGCTGCTGCTATCACCGCTCTTCGTGCGCTTTCGCGACGTCGGCTATCTCTGGGGGATTGCCCTGCAAGCGGGCTTCTGGGTGACACCGATCATCTACTCCGAAATGATGATTCCGCCGGGCTGGCAATGGCTGTTCTGGTGGAACCCGATCGCCCGCATCATCAGCGACAGCCGGCGCGCGCTGCTGTACGGCTTGTGGCCGGGCGGCCGTGGTCTGTTGCTCACCACGATGGTTTCGCTGGGCCTGCTGGCCGCCGGGTTCCTTACCTTCCGCCGGCTGCAAGCACGCATCGTCGAGCACTTCTGATGTCGGCCATCGAGGTCTGCGGGGTGCACAAGACCTTTCGCATTCCGCACGAGCGGCATACGACGCTCACCGAGCGGGTCCTCAGTGCCTTGCGGCCGCCGGCGTACGAGCACTTCGAAGCGCTACGCGGTGTACATCTGCAGATCGAGGCCGGTTCATTCGTCGGCATCATCGGGCGTAATGGATCTGGAAAATCGACGCTGCTGAAGATCATCGCCGGCCTGCTGGTCCCCGATGCCGGGTACGTGCGCGTCGAAGGCACGATGTGTGAGCTGCTCGAGCTGGGCCTCGGCTTCAGTCCCGAACTCACCGTGCACGAGAACGTCGCGTTGTACGCGGCCGTGCTCGGCTACCCGCGCCGCGATGTGGCGGCGCGCGTCGACAGCGCCATTCAGTTCGCCGAACTCGAACGTTTTCGCGACGCCAAGCTGAAGAACTTGTCCACCGGCATGGCGCTGCGCCTGGGGTTTGCCACTGCCCTGCAGGCGGACAGCGACATCATCCTCCTCGACGAGATCCTCGCCGTCGGCGACGAAGAGTTTCAGCGCAAGTGCTTGGACACCTTCGTCGACTTCAAGCGGCGGCGTAAGACGGTGGTGTTGGTGAGCCACGACCTCAACGAGGTGCGGCGCTTCTGCGACCACGTCGTCTTGTTCGACGCTGGCCGCATCGTCGCCAGCGGCAGCCCCGACGAAACGCTTGCGCGTTATCATGCCCTGGTCGAGGACCCCCTGGCAGCTGCGGTGGCAGGAGGACGATCGTAACAGTAATCGGTGATCAGT
>Ga0335070_10007800_pt1 | contig 12542 bp, 11 predicted proteins | sample Lox_Sample_13_FD_206722 | JGI IMG/M metagenome (GOLD analysis project Ga0335070, IMG submission 206722) | Soil microbial communities from Loxahatchee National Wildlife Refuge, Florida, United States - Lox_Sample_1.3 | ecosystem: Environmental > Terrestrial > Soil > Wetlands | place: USA...
GCCCCCTTGCGCGCAGCGTGATGTGCGCCGCCTCGGGCTGCGTGCGGTACTGCTCCTTGAGCGGGCCTTGCAGGGCTCGCAATGCGTTGGCATCCATGCTCGCTTCCTCCGTTTCGGTTGCGCGGGCCGCGGCCGCGTGCGCTGACGCTAGTCTTGCAGATTCTCGCGCACCGTGCGATCGGTCAAGCCTGCGAACGAGTGCGCCCAGCGACCCGCCGGTGGTCGCGGCCACGGCCTGGCGCGAGGGCAGTTCCGGAAGTCGGCTGCCCAAGGCCATATGACCAATGCGAATATGCAAAGCCGAAAAAGTAATTTCCGATGCTGAGCCTGCCCTGTTAGTCTCGCCCTCCCTTTAGCATCGACTCAATAGGAGCCAGCCATGACCGCCGCCACCATCGAGAAGCCGGTTGACAACGGCGTCAACGTCGAAGCATTGTTCGGCGCGCGCGAAGCGCTGACCAAGTCCCCGGAGGCAGCGAAGTTCAAGTGGCGCGCGTCGGTCAAATGGGTCAACGGGACACATAGCCGGACCACGATCGACAGCTTCTATGGACTGGGCGCGGAGCAGAAGCACAAGTCGCAGTTCACGTTCGATGCCGACCATCCCGAGGTGTTCGCCTCCGAAGACAAAGGCGCGACCCCGGTGGAGCTGGTGCTGGCCGGGCTCGCGAGCTGCTTGACCGCCGGTGTCGCGGCAGTCGCTCAGGCACGCAACATCCAGCTGCGCTCGGTGACCGCCTCGCTGGAGGCCGGGATGGACATCCGCGGGATCCTGGGCGCGGATACCGACGTGCGCAACGGGTTCGACGGCGTCAAAGTGACCTATCACATCGACGCGGATGCCTCGCCTGACGATATCAAGGCGCTGGTGGCGCAATCGCAGAAACGCTCGGCCGTCTACGACATCATCACCAACCCTACCAACGTGACGGTCGAGGTGAAGTAAGCGCCTGGGATCGCGCGGGATGCGCACCGCGGTAGTCGTCATCGGGGCGGGCCAGTCCGGCCTCGCCATGAGTTGGTGGCTCGCTCAGCGCTCGATCGACCACGTGGTCCTCGAGCGCGGCGAGATCGCCAATACCTGGCGGACCGAGCGCTGGGACTCGTTGCGCCTGCTCACCCCGAACTGGCTGAGCCGCCTTCCGGGCTACGGGTACGAGGGCGACGATCCCGATGGCTTCCGGACGCTGCCGCAGACGGTGGCGTTCCTGCGACGTTATGCCGAGGTGGTCGCCGCTCCGCTGCGAACGCACACGACAGTGACGGCGGTGCGTCGCTCCGCCGCGGACTACGAGGTCGTCACCGATCGAGGCGTGTGGCGTTGTGACGCAGTGGTTATCGCCACCGGAGCGTTCAACCGGCCGAGCGTCCCTGCGGTGGCGTCGGCGATTCCGCACTCGATTGCGACGCTCAGCGCCACGCAGTATCGCAACCCGGAGCAGCTCGAGCCGGGCGGCGTGCTCGTCGTCGGCGCGTCCGCCTCCGGCGCCCAGATCGCAGACGAGATTCAGCGCTCGGGGCGTTCGGTCACTCTCGCAGTCGGTGAGCATGTGCGCGTGCCCCGCACCTACCGCGGCCGCGACATCCTGTGGTGGATGGATGCCGCCGGGATCCTGGATGAGCGCTATGATCAAGTGGACGACATCATCCGTGCCCGCAACATCGCCTCCTTCCAGCTGGCCGGCTACCCAGATGGCCGAACCATCGACCTCAACTCGCTCACCGCAATCGGGGTGAAGCTCGTCGGTCGGCTGGCGGGTGTCAACGGCGAAGGCAAGGCCCAGTTCTCCGGTTCGTTGCGCAACGTCTGTGCGCTCGCGGATCTCAAGATGACCCGGCTGCTCAACAGCATCGACGAGTGGGCAGCGCAAAGCGGACTCGACAGGCAAGCGGCGCAGCCGCAGCGCTATGCTGCGACCGCAGTCGAGGAATCGCCGCCGTTATTGCTAGACCTCACGCGCGGCCGTATCAAGACCATCGTGTGGGCGACCGGTTTCACGCCGGACTACTCGTGGCTGCACGTTCCCGTGCTCGACGCTAAAGGCAATGTCCGCCATGACGGCGGCGTCGTCTCCGAGGCGCCCGGCCTTTATCTCCTCGGCACGCCGTTCCTCAGGCGTCGCAAGTCGAGCCTGATCGATGGAGTAGGCGACGACGCGCGCGAGCTGAGCGCGCACCTCGCCTCGTATCTGCACCGACGTCCCTTGCAATCGCGGTTCAGCCTGCAGCCGCTCGACGTCTGAGCGCTGAGCGGGCGCGCGCTCCGAGCGCAGCGGGCCCAACGCCTGCGAAGAGCGTTGCTCACATATAACGGGAACTTCTTTCGAACGAATATCAAGTTCGTTCCCGGCCACGCCGAGATCCACTACAGTTCCCAATCCCTTCGGGCACGCGTGCGGCGCGGCGCGCGAAAAATTGGGATCTCGACAAAGGTGACGGAAGAGCGGGGTGAGGCCGTGCGGTTACTTCTCTGGTTGGCGAGCGTCGTCGCGCTGAGCGCAGCCTCTCCGGTCAGCGCGCAGATCGCTCTTCTCAACGCGTCCTACGACCCGACCCGCGAGTTCTACCAGGAGTTCAATGCGGCGTTCGCGAGGCAATGGAAGTCGAAGACGGGCGAAACGGTGACCGTGAAGCAGTCGCACGGCGGGTCGGGCAAACAGGCGCGCGCGGTGATCGACGGCCTCGACGCCGACGTGGTAACGCTTGCGCTCGCCTATGACATCGACGCCCTGAGCGAGCGCGGGCGCCTGGTTCCAAAGGAGTGGCAGAAACGGCTGCCGTACAACAGCTCGCCCTACACATCTACGGTCGTGTTCGTGGTGCGCAAAGGCAACCCGAATGGCATCAAGGACTGGAACGACCTCATCAAGCCCGGGGTCTCGGTGGTTACCCCGAATCCCAAGACATCGGGCGGCGCGCGGTGGAACTACCTCGCCGCCTGGGGATACGCGCTGAAGAACTTCGGGACGGAGGACAAAGCCAGGGACTTCGTAGCGAAGCTCTACAAGAACGTCCCGGTCCTGGACTCCGGCGCTCGCGGCGCGCTTACCACCTTCGCAGAGCGAGGCATTGGCGACGTCTTGTTGTCCTGGGAGAACGAAGCTTTCCTGGCGGTGAAGGAACTCGGGCCGACGAAGTTCGAGATCGTGGTGCCGTCGCTCAGCATCCTGGCCGAGCCGCCAGTGACCGTCGTGGACAAGGTGGTGGACCGGCGCGGCACGCGCAAGGTGGCGCAGGCGTATCTCGAGTATCTCTACTCGGAGGAGGGCCAGGATATCGCCGGACGCCACTATTTCAGGCCGCGGCTCGACAAGATCGCTGCAAAGTACGCCGGCCAGTTCGCGAAAGTCAGCTTGATCACGGTGGACGACACGTTCGGCGGCTGGCAGAAGGCGCAGAAGACACACTTCGCCGACGGCGGTGTGTTCGACCAGATCTACGCGCCGTGACGCGCTTGCGCCGCGCATGAACCCTTCTGTTACCCTGCCCGTCTTCAGGCGGCCGAGCGTGCTCCCCGGCTTCGGCTTCGCGTTCGGCCTGACGGTTCTCTACCTTTCGCTCATCGTCCTCATCCCGCTGTCGGCGACGTTCCTGAAGACGGCCAGCATGACTTGGGCGGCCTTCTGGCACACCGTCACCGCGCCGCGTGCCCTGGCGTCCTATCGCCTTTCCTTCGGTGCGGCGTTCGTCGCCGGGGCGATCAATGCGGCGTTCGGGCTGGTGGTCGCCTGGGTGCTGGTGCGCTACAGCTTTCCGGGCAAGCGCATCGTCGATGCGCTGGTGGACCTGCCGTTCGCGCTGCCCACCGCCGTGGCCGGGATCGCACTGACCGCGGTCTACGCCAGCAACGGCTGGATAGGCTCGCGACTCGAGCCGCTCGGCATCAAGGTCGCGTTCACGCCCCTCGGTGTGATCGTGGCGCTCACCTTCATCGGTCTGCCGTTCGTGGTGCGGACCGTGCAACCAGTGCTGCAGGACCTCGAACCCGAGCTGGAAGAGGCGGCGGCCACGCTCGGCGCCGGGCGCTGGGAGACCTTCCGCCGGGTGCTGCTGCCGGCGGTGCAGCCGGCGCTCGTCACCGGCTTCGCGCTGGCTTTCGCCCGCGCCATCGGGGAGTACGGGTCGGTGGTGTTCATCGCCGGCAACATGCCGATGGTCTCCGAGATCACGCCGCTGCTGATCATCACCAAGCTCGAGCAATACGACTATACGGGCGCCACAGCGCTCGCTGTCGTGATGCTGGTGATCTCTTTCGTGCTGCTTTTGACCATCAACCTGCTCCAGTGGTGGAGCGGCAAGCGCACGGGGCGCGACTGAGATGTCGGCCATCCTCACCGCTCCGCTGCCGGTACGGCCGGTTACCCGCCGCGAGGCGATCACCGAGCCGGGATGGGTGCGCTGGCTGCTGATCGGCACCGCACTTGCCTTCCTCGGCTTGTTCTTGCTCGTTCCGCTCGCCGCGGTGTTCACCGAAGCGCTGCGCAAGGGGCTGCAGGTCTACCTCTCCGCCCTGCGCGAGCCCGATGCGCTCGCGGCGATCGGCCTGACGCTGACCGCCGCGGCGATCGCGGTGCCGTGTAACCTGGTGTTCGGGGTTGCCGCAGCTTGGGCGATCGCCAAGTTCCGGTTCCGGGGCAAGAACGTGCTGATCACGCTGATCGACCTGCCGTTCGCCGTCTCGCCGGTGATCGCCGGCCTGATCTACGTGCTGGTGTTCGGAGCGCAGGGCTGGTTGGGCGAGTGGCTGGTGGCGCACGACTGGAAGATCATCTTCGCGGCGCCCGGCATTGTGCTGGCGACGCTATTCGTGACATTCCCCTTCGTCGCACGCGAGCTGATCCCGCTGATGCAGGCTCAGGGGACCGACGAGGAGGAAGCGGCCCGCGTACTCGGTGCCTCGGGCTGGCAGATCTTGCGGCGCGTCACGCTGCCCAACATCCGCTGGGGCCTGCTCTACGGCGTGATCCTGTGCAACGCCCGCGCGATGGGTGAATTCGGCGCGGTGTCGGTCGTCTCCGGCCATGTGCGCGGGCAGACCACCACGGTGCCGCTGCACGTCGAGATCCTGTACAACGAGTATCAGTTCGCCGCTGCCTTCGCGGTCGCGTCGCTGCTCGCGCTGCTCGCCATCGTCACGCTGGTGCTCAAGAGCGCGGTCGAGTGGCGCACGCGGCGGGAGCTGGAGCGCACTGCGGCTCTCAATCCCGAAGGACCTGTCCGATGAGCATCGAAGTCTCCTGCATCCAGAAGCGCTTCGGCACTTTCGTCGCGCTCGACAACGTCAGCCTGTCGTTTCCTTCCGGCGACCTGGTCGCGCTGCTCGGCCCGTCCGGCTGCGGCAAGACGACACTGCTGCGTGTGATCGCCGGGCTGGAGACGCCCGACGCCGGGCAGGTGCTGTTCCACGGCGAGGACGCGTCCGACCGCGACGTGCGCGAGCGCCAGGTGGGTTTCGTGTTCCAGCACTATGCGCTGTTCCGGCACATGACGGTATTCGAGAACGTCGCCTTCGGCCTGCGCGTCAAGCCCCGGCGCGAGCGCCTTGGCGAGGCACTGATCCGGCGCAAAGTGAAGGAGCTCCTCGGCCTGGTGCAGCTCGACTGGCTGGCAGAGCGCTATCCGCACCAGCTCTCAGGCGGTCAGCGCCAGCGTATTGCGCTGGCCCGCGCGCTGGCGGTCGAACCCAAGGTGCTGCTGCTGGACGAACCGTTCGGCGCGCTCGACGCCAAGGTCCGCAAGGAGCTACGCCGCTGGCTGCGCCGGCTGCACGACGAGTTGCACATCACCAGCATCTTCGTGACCCACGACCAGGAGGAAGCGCTGGAGGTCGCCGACCGCGTGGTGCTGATGAACAAAGGCAAGGTCGAGCAGGTCGGCACCCCGGCGGAGGTCTACGACCGGCCGGCAAGCCCATTCGTCTATGGGTTCCTCGGCACGGTGAATGTCTTCCACGGACGCGCGCATGGCGGGCGCGTACATCTGGGACCTGTCTCGGTGGACGCGCCCAAGCATGCGCAGGATGCAAATGGCGTTCCGGCCGTGGCTTATGCCCGCCCGCACGAGATCGAGGTCGATCGCTTCTCTCCTGGTCAGGAAGGGTTTCCGGTGCAGCTCAGCCGGGTGTTGCTGGTGGGCCCGACGGCCCGGCTCGAAGTCGAGCGCGAGGACTGTCCGGATGTGATCGAGATCGAGCTTCCAGCCGAGCGCGTTCGCGACTTGAACCTCAAAGCGGGCGAGACCTTGCTCGTGCGTCCGCGTCGAGTGCAGGTCTTTGTCGAAGACCCGGCCGGCGACGCTGCGGCGAAACCCGCGGCGCCCGAAGCGGCTCAGCTCATCCCCCCAGGGGGCGCGGCGCCGCGGTACGCGGCGGGGCTGCACTAAGCCCACTGGCATCCGGACTCGCTTCAATACAGCGCGAACTGGAAGCGCGTGAAGAGTACTTTCTCGTCCGGACGGTTCCCGCCATTGGGCGCGCCGCCGGTGAAAGTCGTCTGCACATAATCGACCGTTACGCGGTAGATGCGGCTCAGATACCAGTTCAGGCCGATGCCGTAGTCCTTGGCTCGACGTGCCTGCGTGGCCGGATCTGCCAGGCGGGTTGCCGAGGTCCCGACGAAGGCATCCTCGTCCACATCCAGTGTCCCGGCACGCGCGACGATCTCGAACGCGCCCCAGTCCCCTTTGCTCGGTGCGAAGGTGTGCCGCGGAATGACCCCTGTATAGGACGCGTCCTCGCCGGTGAGGACATATGTGGCGGTCAGCTCCCATGCGCTGTTCGCGAACTCGCGGTGATTGGATCCCCGGGTGATCGCTTGACGCGTGACCGCGTACTCGCCCAACAGACCCAGCGCGCCCCAGGAGTAGTAGAGCTGCGGGACGCAGCGGTTGCGGCTTCCGTCCGCGTAGGCGCCGGTCGCATAGGTGAAAAAGGTGTTCTGCCCGGGCGTCAGGTAGCGCGGGAGGTTGGCGGTGGTCGCACTGCCGATCTGGTTGCCGGAGGTATACGCGAGGCCCAGGCCCAGCCCCCGCAGTGGAGCGATCTCGGTGTTCCTGAACGGCTGGGCGAACAGGCGAGCGGCGAAGTCCTTGCCGTTGTTGTTGTCGCTGTCGAGGCTTGCGCCGTCGACCGTGCCGTCGAAGACGCCGACCTGATAGGTCAGCGTGCCGGCGAACAGGTTGCCCCACAGCTGCACGCCGACGTCGCGGTTGGGGACTAGCTGGGTCGGGAACCCGCGCTCCACGAACAGATAGTCGGCGTCATATTGCAGCAGCTCCAGGCCCACCGGGCCTTTGAACTTGCCCGCGCGGATGCGAAGCCGTGGATCGAGATTGGCGTCGATATAGGCATCCAGGAGCTGCGTCGTGCCGCCGGCGAAGTCGGGCATGAGGCGGAAGCCGACCTTGTCGTAGAGCGTGCCTTCCATGATCGGGCGCACACGGCGCAGCAGGAACCCATCGTGCTGGTCGGTCGGCCCCGGAGTGTTCGCGTACCAGCGTGAGTCGACCTGAAGGTGCGCCCCGAATTTGAGCTGCATCGACCCGTCGGCCGATTTCAAGCCGATGCCTTCGCGTCCGGCGAAGACGCTGGGTGTTTCCATGGCCTTGGCCTGCGCCGCTTCCCGCTCCAACTCCTGTTTGCGGCCGATGATCTTGACCTGCTGGTCGATCTCCTCGACGTGTTGCTGCAGGGCTTGTTCGCGCGGCGTAGGTTCGGATGCGCCTGGGCTCGCTGGCGGCGTCGGGGGCTGGGGCGCCTGCTGCCTCGCTTGTTGCTCGAGGCGCTCTTCGAGCCGCCGAAGCTTCTGTTCCAGATCGTCGATGCGCTGACGCAGCGCTTCCTCAGTGGCCGTCGGCGACTGAGCGAGAAGCGGCGGCGAGCAGAGCGCGAGGCTGCCGGCAGCGAGCAGCGCTGGCGCCACGGAGCGGCGGAGTTGCATCGGAGGATCTCCCTACTTGCACGAAGAGATCCTCCGAAGGCTCGGTCAGCTCGCTTCCGATCAATTCTTCTATTGGCCTCTCCGGCGGACCGGTGGAGGCAGGCAGCGGCGCGCGCCGCGCGGTCACTCGTGGCGCTCGGGCGGTGCGAAGCGCACCTTCTCCCTGCGTTCGATCTGGGTGACGCGTCCCTCGTGAACGACGATTTCGATCGAGCCGAAGCGCGTCTCGCGCACCAGCCGCAGCAAGGCGCCGATCACCTCCTCGGGGATGGTCTGCTGGCCAAGCTCCGGGCTGATCTGTCGTCCGACGCTCACTGGATGCCTCTACGTCTTCGCGATGGGGGACGGGAACTGTAAGAGATCGGCGCGCCCCGAGGGAAGGAATATCGAGGTCTTTGCTTATTCCGGCTCTGGATTTGGCCGGGGGGCGGCGGCCGCTGCTCCTCGCGCATGTACCCCTTCCCAAACGGCATCCAAAGCCACTAGACTTCGCTCATGACGCAAAACTATATGACTGCATAAGCAAATAACCTATCTGTATTAAGGTTCCGACCGATGAACTTGCAGCAACTGCGCTATGTGCGCGAGACGGTCCGCCAGGGACTCAACCTCACCGAGGCGGCCAACGTGCTGTTCACTTCTCAGCCCGGGGTGAGCAAGCAGATCCGGGAGCTCGAAGACGAGCTCGGCATCGAGATCTTCGTGCGGCGGGGCAAACGCCTGCTGCAGCTGACCGAGCCGGGCCAGGTGGTCGTGCAGGTCATCGAGCGTCTGCTCGGGGAGCTGGACAATCTGCGGCGCGTGGGCGAGGAGTTCGCCGACCAGGACGTGGGACGGCTCACCATCGCGACTACGCACACGCAGGCGCGCTATGCCTTGCCGCCGGTGGTTCAAGAGTTCCGGCGACGCTTCCCGCGGGTAAACCTGTCGCTGCACCAGGGCAGCCCGACGCAGATCGCGGAGCTGGTGATCGCCGGTCAGGCCGACATCGCGATCGCAACCGAGGCGCTCGATCGCTACGGCGATTTGCTGACCCTGCCGGGCTACACCTGGCATCACAGCGTCGTGGTGCCGGAGAAGCATCCGCTGCTGGATAGCCGGACGCTGCGGCTGGAGGAGCTGGCGCGCTATCCGATCATCACCTACAGCAGCGCGTTTACCGGCCGCTCGCACATCGACCAGGCGTTTTCGGCCAAGGGGCTGGCCATGGAAGTGGTGCTGACCGCGATCGACGCGGACGTGATCAAGACCTATGTCGAACTCGGCCTGGGTGTGGGGATCATCGCCGCGATGGCTTATGACCCGCGACGTGACCGCGGCCTGCGCGCGCTGGATGCGGGCCATCTCTTCGAGTCGAGCGTGACGCGAGTGGCCGTGCGCCGGACCGCCTACCTGCGTGGATACGTCTACCAGTTCATCCATCTGTTCGCGCCGCATCTGGATCGGGCCGCGGTCGATACGGCGCGCGTGCAGAGGCAGGAGGCGGCGGCAGCCTGAACGCACGCCTGGCCGCCATATACCTTCCGGGTATATGCATAGCATCCGGAGTTCGTTCACATCCGGAGCGAGGTTGCTAGGATGGTGCATCTCTGCGTGAAGACAGACAGATGACCGCGCTTGCTTGGCCCGCCACCTCGCCGTTCGATGACGGTCGCGTCGCAGCCTCGTCCGAGGCCGCGGCCGGGCCGCGATCCGGCGGCCGGCGCGTGTGTGCCCCGGCTCGCGCCGTCCGCGCGCTGCCGCGGCGATGTAGGTCCTCTGCGCTTCTGTCTTCGCCGAGCCGGCTGCGCACGCCCCGCAAAGGGCAAGGTTGCGCCGGCTGCGCGATGGCGTGCTGTTGACCCCACGGTCGACAGCCCCCGCGCGCGTTCCGCCTCCTAACGGGTCCGACCCACTCAGCGCATAGGCTGCCCTATGTACGTGTACGATGCGATCGATCAGCGCCTGGTCGAGGAACGAGTCGCCCAGTTCCGCGACCAGACCCGCCGCTTCCTGTCGGGCAAGCTGTCCGAGGACGAGTTCCGTCCGTTGCGCCTGCGCAACGGGCTGTACATCCAACGTCACGCCCCGATGCTGCGGGTGGCGATTCCTTACGGCTTGCTGTCGTCCACGCAGCTGCGCAAGCTCGCTCACATCGCCCGCACTTACGATCGGGGCTACGGGCATTTCAGCACGCGCCAGAACCTGCAGTTCAACTGGCCGCGCCTGGAGGACGTGCCGGAGATCCTGGCCGAGCTGGCCACGGTGCAGATGCACTCGATCCAGACCAGCGGCAACTGCGTGCGCAACGTCACCACCGATCACTTCGCGGGGATCGCTCCCGGCGAGATCGTCGATCCCTTCGTCTGGGCCGAAGTGATGCGCCAGTGGTCGACGTTGCATCCGGAGTTCGGCTTCCTGCCGCGCAAGTTCAAGATCGCGATCAACGGCTCGGTGTCCGACCGCGCGGCCACGCTGGTCCACGACATCGGGCTGCACGCCGTGCGCAACGGCGCGGGCGAGATCGGCTTCAAGGTGATGGTCGGCGGCGGGCTGGGGCGCACGCCGATCATCGGCCACGTGATCCGTGAGTTCCTTCCTTGGCGCCACTTCCTGACCTATCTGGATGCCATCCTGCGCGTGTACAACCGCTACGGGCGGCGCGACAACAAGTGGAAGGCCCGCATCAAGATCCTGGTGAAGGACCTCACGCCTGCGGGCTTCGCGCAGGAGGTGGAGGCCGAGTGGGCGCACCTGGAGGACGGTCCCGGCACGCTGATCGAGGAGGAGGTCCGGCGCATAACCGACCGGTTCACGCGGCGCGTCTACGACCGGCTGCCCGACACCGATCCGCGCGAGCTGACTGCGGGAGACCGCGCGTTCGGGCGGTGGATCGAACGCAACGTCCATCCCCACCGCGTGCCGGGTTACGCGGCGGTGACGCTCTCGCTCAAGAAGACCGGCGTGCCACCCGGCGATGCGACGGCCGATCAGATGGAGGCGATCGCGGAGCTCGCGGATCGATACAGCCAAGGCGAGATTCGCGTCACGCACGAGCAGAACCTGGTGTTCGCCCATGTACGCAAACACGGCCTCGCCGCACTGTGGCCGCAGCTGAAGGCGCTCGGTCTGGCCACGCCCAACGTCGGGCTGCTCACCAACATCATCTCCTGCCCGGGCGGCGACTTCTGCTCGCTCGCCAACGCGGTCTCGATCCCGGTCGCGCAGGCGATCCAGCGCCGGTTCGATGACTTGGACTACCTGCACGATATCGGCGAGCTGGATCTGAACATCTCGGGCTGCATGAACTCGTGCGGGCACCATCACGTGGGGCACATCGGCATCCTGGGAGTGGATAAGAACGGCGAGGAGTGGTACCAGATCTCGATCGGCGGGCGGCAAGGCGAGAACGCCGCGCTCGGCCGAGTGATCGGGCCCTCGGTGGCGCGCGACGAGGTGCCGGACGTCGTCCAGCGCCTGATCGAGACCTACCTCGAGCAGCGCGACTCCGAGCGCGAGCGCTTCATCGACGTGGTGCACCGCGTAGGTCTCGACCCATTCAAGGCGAATGTCTATGAGCACGTTGCTTAAGAACCGGCAGATCGTGAACGACACCTGGCAGCTGGTCGGCTTGCCCCCGGCGACGGTAGTGGCGCTGCCCCTGGACGGGGTCGACGCCATCGTCCCGCTGCCGCTCTGGCGCGAGCAGCGCGCCGCCTTGCTGCGGCGTGCCGGCAGAACCGGCGTGTGGCTGGAGTCCTCGGACGAACCGGGCGAGCTGTTCGCCAACGCGCCGCTGCCGGAGTTGATCGCGGTGCGCTTCCCCGTCTTCAGCGACGGCCGCGGCTACTCCGTGGCACGGCTGCTACGCGAGCGGCACGGCTATCGCGGCGAGGTGCGTGCCGTCGGCGACGTGCTGCACGACACGCTGTTCGATCTCGCGCGCTGCGGGTTCGACGCCTTCGCGCTGCGCGCGGACCAGGACCCCGCCGCGGCGCTCGCCGCCTTCGACGGCTTCAGCGAGGTGTACCAGGCAGCGGCAGACCGCGGGCCGTTGTTCGCGCGCCGGTTTCCCGCCGCGTCGGGGCAGGAGGAGGTATGTCTGTGAGGCTCGATGCGCGCATAGACCAGGCCCGCGACCGGCTGCGGCAGGCCGCGCACGCGCATGTGCCCGCCGCCTTCTCCTCGAGCTTCAGCGTCGAGGACATGGTGATCCTCGATCTGATCGCGGCCGCAAGCCTCGACGTGGAGGTGTTCACGCTCGACACCGGCAGGCTGCACGACGAGACACTCACCCTGATCGCGCACGCGCGCGAGCGCTACGCACGGCCGATCCGAGTGATGTTCCCCGACGCCGGCGAGGTGGAAGCGTTTGTCCTGGAACACGGCGTCAACGCGTTCTACGGCAGCGTCGCTCTACGCAAGGGCTGCTGCGAGATTCGCAAGCTCGCGCCGCTGCGGCGCGCGTTGCGAGGCAAGGCGCTGTGGGTCACGGGCCTGCGCCGCGAGCAATCGGTCACCCGCGGCGACGCAGAGGTGCTGGCTTGGGATGAAGGGTATGGGCTGATGAAGCTCAATCCGCTGGTCGACTGGACCGGGGCGGACGCTTGGGAATACGTGCACCGG
>Ga0335070_10007801_pt1 | contig 12542 bp, 11 predicted proteins | sample Lox_Sample_13_FD_206722 | JGI IMG/M metagenome (GOLD analysis project Ga0335070, IMG submission 206722) | Soil microbial communities from Loxahatchee National Wildlife Refuge, Florida, United States - Lox_Sample_1.3 | ecosystem: Environmental > Terrestrial > Soil > Wetlands | place: USA...
TTCGAAGCGGGCCGTCGGACATTGCCGCCCCCAAGAGACTCTGCCTCGCTTCCGAGATCCGTGGGCGGCGCGGAAGGCGGATCGCCGGATTGGCGTTTTCTTTCGCCGGGCGGAAGCTTCACCTGACCGCCCTGATTTCCCTGCAAATCGCCATGTTCCGTTGTGTCGTTGTTCTGTCCCATTGCAACCGATCTCCGGCGGCACACGAAACGTGGCCGCGCGCGCACCCGCAGATACGTATCGGCAGCGCGCATTCGAAACGCAAGTGGCAAGCGCTGTAACAAGCAGCCGACATACGCGCCACAACAATTGTGTTCGCATGTGATGATAGTTTCGCGATCATAATTCCGCTCGCGCGACGAGAGCGTAGATTTGTGCGCCTTTGTATATGCGTCTGCATTTTTTGCCTCTGTATCACCGAATCTATCGCGTGATCAGGATCAGTTTTTTCGAGCAAGCGTTCAGAAGCCAGAGTGTCGCTCAAGACAAGGAGACATCAATGCCGAGATATTTTGACGATCGCTATGAGGATAACCGTTCCCGATCGGGCGGTCGTTATCGCGGCGAAGACGATTACGAGAGTGGTGGCAACAAGCGCGGACAGGAGATGCGGATGGAGCGTGCATGTCACGCGCGCCACGATGAGGACGAACGCCAGGGCGGCTGGTTCGGAGATCCGGAAGGCCATTCCCAAGCGTCGCGTCGCGGTTGGGAGCGCGGCGATCATCGTCCCAGTGGCTGGTTCGGTGATTCCGAAGGTCATTCCGAAGCGTCGCGTCGCGGTTGGGAGCGCGGTGATCATCGTCCGAGCGGTTGGTTTGGCGATCCCGAAGGCCATTCCCAAGCGTCGCGTCGCGGTTGGGAGCGCGGCGATCATCGTCCCAGTGGCTGGTTCGGTGATTCCGAAGGTCATTCCGAAGCGTCGCGTCGCGGTTGGGAGCGCGGTGATCATCGTCCGAGCGGTTGGTTTGGCGATCCCGAACGCCATTCGATGGCATCCCGTCGCGGATGGGGTGAAGAATCCCGCGGACGCGGCGGCCGTTACGAAGACGACGAAGACGACTGCCGCTGGTCGCGCTCGCGCGGGCGCGGCCGTGGCCGCTACGAAGACTGAGGCGGACTTCTGGGCAATATCCTTTCATGGACACAGCCGCCGGAGGGCGGCTGTGCTCATGAATTGACTGGAGAGACGCATATGTCTTCCGATTCGCACACGACGAAAGACCATAATGTCATCCGCGATTGGGCCGAGAAACGCGGAGGACACCCGGCAACCGTGGCGACAACAGAAACCGGTCATGAGGCGGGCATACTGCGCCTCGATTTCGACCCGCCTGACGCGTCGCTCGATCCGATCAGCTGGGAGCAGTTCTTCGAGAAGTTCGACGACGCCCATCTCAGCTTCCTCTATCAGGACAAGACCGTGGACGGCTGTATCAGCCGCTTCCACAAATTCATCCGCGAATAGTCATTCGCCGCGCTGCTTGACGTCGCTGTCGCGCAGCTGCTCGACCTCGGTTAATTTCCCTGTCCGCGTCATCGAATGCGAAGACTTGGCCCGGTGGTCGAGCGCCGCATTTTCCGTCGGCACAGCACCGCTTTCTCCGTGCGTGCGCCGCTGCCGTCCCTCTTGCCTTGCGATCCGCTTCCGAAATGCTTCCGCCTGGCATGGGCCATCTTGCTGCTTCCTCCGATTGGATGTTGTGCAGACGGAAGACGCGCCGCTGAAGAGGAAACGACGCGGACGGCAAACCTGTCCATCGGCCATGGTTGACGAAATTAGGGATCGGGACACGCGCGAACGTTCGTGACTTAGGTCAACAAAGGTTATGCCTTGACACCTCAATATTTGGGGGATGATGCCGTTCTTTCTGGGGACAGGTCGGATTTTGAAGGCACCGCGCATTGAAACAGGATCAACATAGCAAGCCCGGCGCGAATGTTTTGCGGAGATTTGCGTATAGCGGAGCAGTCGCCGCCGTCGTCTTCGCCGCATCGTACTCCGGAATCGCGCTCATAAACCTCGAAGGCGGCGTCTCGCCCATTTGGGCCGCCAACGCACTCATCGTCTACTTCGCCATGCGAAAGCCGCCCGACGAATTGCCGCGCATCGTCTTCGTCGGAATTGCGGCCCGCTTCCTCGCCGGCCTGATGTCCGGGACGGGTCTGGTCATGACATTCGCACTGTCGTTTCGCGATTTCATTGAGGTCGCCATCGTTGCGATTCCGCTTCAGGCACTGGATGCCTATCGCGACTTCGGCCGCCCCAAAAATCTTCTCTCCTTCTATGCCATTGCCGCCGGGCCTGCACCGCTGGTGTCGGCCGCAATTTCCGGCGCTCTTTTCCAGTACGCCCGCGTCGCCGATTTCCATCATGTCTTCGTGGATGTCTATGCGGCGCATGCACTTGGCTTGATGGTCATACTGCCTGTGTTGTCGACCGTGCGGCTAAAGGCAATGTTCCGGATGTTTCGCGCGGACCAGCTTCCGCAGACACTTTGGCTGATTGGCATCGTCATGGCGGTCGTTGGCGCAGAGATATGTTTTCCCAGCCATCCGCTGGATTTCCTCTTTTTCCCCGCCCTGCTTCTGCTCACCTTCCGGCGCAGCTTCGAAGGTGGCGCGCTCGGTATTCTTCTTGTTGTCTGCTCTTTCGTCTGGGCAACCTTGGGCGGTCATCCCGCGCATGCTCTGCAAGGGCTGCCATTTCGCGAGCAGATACTGCTGGGCGAGTCGTTCATAGCGGTGATTGCGTTCACGGTGATCTTGACCGGCGCCGCGCTCGAGGAACGGCGCAAGCTCGAACGAGGCCTGCTGGAAGCAACATCGCAAGCCGAAAGTGCGCGCGAAGAAGCGTTGAATGCCCGCGAGGAAGCGCTTGTCGCCAAGGAGGCGGCCGAGAAGGCCAGCCACATGAAATCCATGTTTTTGGCGACCATGAGTCACGAATTGCGCACGCCGCTCAATGCCGTAATTGGATTTTCCCAATTGCTCGAAGCGGAAACATTCGGCCCCCTGGGAAACAGGCGATATCGAAATTATGCAGGCATCATCGAGAAGGCGGGACAGCACCTGCTCGATCTCATCAACGACATCCTCGACATGTCGAAGATAGAAGCCGGCAAGTTCGAGCTGCAGCGCAAAGAAGTCGATTGCAAGGCCATCATCGACGATTGCGCCAATCTCATCTCCGCGCGCGCCAAGGAGCACAATATTGTTGTCGAGAAGGACGTGCCTCCGGAAAGCATCCGCTTTGACGCCGATCCTCGGGCGATCAAGCAGATTCTGCTCAATCTCCTCTCGAATGCCGTCAAGTTCACGCCGGCCGGCGGCCGGGTGACGGTGCGGCTGCGCGAGCAGGGCGGCCTGGTCACGCTCATTGTCTCAGATACAGGGGTAGGCATTCCGGCCGACCAGCTTGCGCTCTTGGGAAACCCCTTCGTGACCTTGCGCAGCAGCGTCGGCGCATCCCAAGAAGGAACGGGCCTCGGACTCGCCCTGGCGCGCGCGCTTACGCAATTGCACGGCGGCACATTCAAGGTCGAAAGTGACGAAGGGCAGGGGACTACCGTGACGGTCGTTATCCCGGTCGAACAGCGGAAATCGCTCGCCGCGTGATTGACAAGCCAGCCGGCGACCTAAATACTTTCCGAAATGGTGAACCAAAGCGACCGCCTTGACCGCGTCTTCGCCGCCCTCGTCGATCCGACGCGGCGGGCCATTCTCGCAAAGCTCGAACGCAAGGGCGCGGCTTCGGTCAGCGAGATCGCGGCGCCCTTCGCGATCAAGCTGCCCGCGGTGATGAAGCATCTGGATGTCCTGGACGACGCCGGTCTCATCACGCGCACCAAGACCGGCCGAACCGTGACCGTACGGCTCCGGCCGCAGCCCATACGCGAAGCGATGGAGTGGCTTCGTCGTTACGAGAGGTTCTGGTCCACAAGCCTCGACCGGCTCGCCGCCTATGCGGAAGCCCGCGAAGGGGCAGCGAAGGAGAAGGAGCGATGACAAGCCTCACCATCGTGCGGCGCGTGCGCGCCCGTCCGTCCATCGTCTTCGAAGCGATGACGACCGCGGAAGGCATCGCGCAATGGTGGGGGCCCGATGCGATGCCCGTGCTCCTCGCGCAGGCCGATCCCCGTCCCGGCGGCCGCTATCGCGTCCGGTTCTTGACAGCGGACGGGCTCGAGCATGAAAGCAGCGGCGAATTTCTCGAAGTGACGCCGCCCACGAAGATCGTGATGAACTGGCGTTGGACCGGCGGCGTCGAAGATCCCGGCGAATCCCGGGTCGAAATCCTGTTGCGTGCCGTGGCGGAAGGGACCGAGATCACGTTTACGCACGCTCTGCTGCACGACGAGGAAAGCCGCCGCAGCCACGAGGCCGGGTGGATGGGCGCCTTCGACAAGCTCGAGACCTATGTCGCGGGGATCGGATGATGCGGCCTTCTTATTCGGACATTCTTTCGTCGCGGCGCACTTGCGGTCGCGCGCCATCTTGAAGGCACCTTCCGGCGGTGCGCCGCCGGCATGACCGGCTGAACGAGATGGAAAGCTGGGGCAATCCGTTCCCCCCCACGCTGAGCATCGCCGCCGCCAAGCGCCTATTTCATCTCCATGGATTCCGGAGTTCCGTCCGACCACGTGCCAACCGGCACCATGAAGATCGTGACGGGCTCCGGCGCCATCGGCCCGGCAATGACGGGCGAGCCTTTTGCGTCAAAACCCCAATCCGTCTTATGTGCGTCGCTGATGTAGAACATCACGTGAGGATGCCAATGGTGGCTGCCGTCATCGGACAGATATTGTCCCTTCGCCATCATGAAGCACATCGCGCCGGGCTCCGGCATCACGTAGCGATGTGACGCGATCTCGGCCTTCGTGCGATCAAGCATCTCTGACCGCGAAATGCCGGAGAGCACCCATTCTGCGCGTTCGAGATTGTGCGGCAGCACGCTGCGGACGGCGGCAGCGTTGAGGCAGGCTGGGCCGCGCACTTTTGGGTTCCAGAATACGGGATCTTCAAAGCCTGCCGTCCAGGACCGCAGAACAAGGCAGGTGAAGCCGTTTTTGCCCTTCACGGCGGTCTCGTAGCCGCGCGCGCCCAGAACGAGGATTTCGGCGTCGTCCGAAATGGATGCGGGGGCCGCGCTGCGCGCCAGCGCGATCTCGGCGTCGCGGCTCGGCATCGCGTATTGATCGAGCGGCGCTCTGTCTGGGTAAGTCTCTCCGAAGGCCGTACCGACCGTAGCCGCCAAACCGGCGAACCCGAGAAGGGCTTTGCGCAACATCATCCAACCGCATGATAGTTTGCCGTATAGTGAACTATTTGATTCCCGAGCGATTGTCAAGCCGCGCATCTGCATAATCTCGATGGCAGCGTTTCGCCCAACGCTGACGTGAGAAAAAGGGCCGTTGCGAAAGCGGAATTGGAATCTGCGCAGCCGGCCCAATCTGAAATCGCCGCGTTTGCGTGTGCAGTCTAATGCCCGCCGGTGCCGTAGCCGACGTCGCCCCGCACCTTTCCGCGGAAGACCCAGTAGGACCAGCCGCTGTACATCAGGATGATGGGCAGGAGGAACAGCGTGCCAGCGCCGAGGAAGATCTGCGTGCTGGGCGAGGAGGCGGCCTGCCAGAGCGTCAGATGGGGCGGCACAATCATCGGCCAGAGGCTGATGGCGATGCCGAGATAGGACATCGTGAAGAGCGCGATCGCCGCGAAGAACGGCCCGGCCTCGCTCGATCCCATCAGCGCGCGCCACTCGATATAGGCAAGCAGCGCCGTGATGATCGGCACGGGGGAGAGATACAGGAAATTGGGCCACTCGAACCAGCGCTGCGCGATCTCGGGATAGGCGAGCGGAGTCCAGATGCTCACGATGGCTACCGCCGCAATCGTCGCGAGGAAAAGCGCGCGGCCCCAGCGGCGCGCGAATGCCTGGATGTCGCCTTCGGTCTTGAGGATCAGCCAGCCCGCGCCCAGCAAGCCATAACCGCAGACAAGCGCGAGACCGGTGAACAGCGAGAACGGCGAAATAAAATCAAAGCTCGAACCTGCGAACCGGTCGCCGGCGACCGAAAAGCCCTGGATGAAGGCGCCGAGCACCATGCCCTGTGCGAAGGTCGCAATAAAGGAGCCCGCGCTGAAGGCGTGATCCCAAAACGATCTGTGTTCGGCATCCTCGTAGCGGAATTCGAAGGCGACGCCGCGGAAGATCAGCGCCAGCAGCATGATCGCGATGGGGAAATACACCGCCGGAATGATGATGGCGAAGGCAAGCGGAAAGGCGGCCAGCAGACCCAGTCCGCCGAACACCAGCCACGTCTCGTTGCCGTCCCAGATGGGTGCGATCGAATTCATGATGGTGTTGCGCGACGGGGTGTCCGGCGCGAGCCAGAACAGCATGCCGACGCCCAGATCGAAGCCGTCGAGCAGCACGTAAAGGAAGACGGCAAAGCCGAGGATCAGGGTCCAGATGGGCACGAAATCGATCATGGATGCGGCTCCGGTGGGGCCACGACAGGAGCGGCGGGACGGCCGGCTTCGACCGGGGAGGGTTTTGTCTCGGCGAATCCGCGGCGCACCAGGCGCAGGATCAAGAACAAACCTGATGGATAGACGATCAGATAGACCACCATGTAGCCCAGCAGGGTGAGCAGCACATCGAGACCGGTGAGCGATGGCGTGACCGAATCCGACGTGCGCAGCAATCCATAGACGGTCCAGGGCTGGCGTCCGACTTCCGTCGTCGTCCATCCGGCCAGCACGGCAAGAAAGCCGAGCGGCGCGAAGTAGACGCAAAAGCGCAGAAACCAGTCATGCGCGAACAATTCCCGGCGAAACCTCAGCCAAAGACTCCAGATCACCATGGCGAGCATCAGGATTGCGATTCCCACCATGATGCGGAACGCGAAGAACGGGATGATGGCAGGCGGTCGCTGATCGGCGGGGAAGTCCTTGAGCCCCGGCACCACGCCGTTGAGACTGTGCGTCAGGATCAGGCTGCCGAGCTCCGGCACCTCGATAACGTAGTGATCGGTCGCGGCGTTCTGGTCGGGAATCGCGAACAGAATAAGCGGCGCGTGCCGCTCGCTGATCCAGTGCGCTTCAATCGCGGCGAGCTTTGCGGGCTGGTATTTGAGCGTGTTGAGGCCGTGCTGATCGCCGAGGAACATCTGCAGCGGGACGAGGACCGTGAGAAGCCAGAGCGTCATGGAAAGCATCGTGCGCGCTTCGAGCTCGTCCGCGCGCCGGCGCAGGAACCAGGCCGCCACTCCGACGACGACAAATCCCGTCGTGACGTAGAAGCCGATCACCGTATGCGCGAGCCGATAGGGAAAGGACGGACTGAAGATGATGTTCACCCAGCTCACCGGCATGAAGCGCCCGTTCTCGATGCGATAGCCGGAAGGCGTCTGCATCCAGCTGTTCGCGGCCAGGATCCAGAAGGATGAGACCAAGGTCCCCACGGCGACTGCGACAGCCGACGCGAAATGCGCCCAGCGCGGCACGAGATGGCGGCCGAACAGCAGGACGCCGAGGAATGCCGCTTCGAGAAAGAACGCCGTCAGGCCTTCATAGGCGAAGAGCGGCGACAACACGTTTCCTGTGACGGACGCATAGCGGCTCCAGTTGGTTCCGAACTGGAACGGCATCACGACGCCGGAGACGACGCCCATGCCGAAGGCCACCGCGAAGATCTTCGTCCAGAATCCCGAGATGCGGAAATAAACGGGATTGTCGGTGGCGAGGAACAGTCCTTCCTGCAGGGCAATGAAGGACGCGGTGCCCAATGTGAAGGCGGGCAATATGATATGAAAACCGATCACCCAAGCGAATTGCAGGCGCGACAGGATCACAGGATCGAGCGTCATGCGCTTATGCACCGTGCGCGTATCCGGCGGCGAAACTAAGAGCGTTCGCGCGCGCTTCCAAGCATGTCGGAAACTGTGACGCAGGTTGAATGCCCGCGATCATCGGCACCGGAAACTAGACGGTCATTTCGACATCTCGTTTACGTGCACGTGGAGGACGAGAATTGGCGGAGCCGGAGGGATTCGAACCCTCGATACGGCTTTTCAACCGTATAACGGTTTAGCAAACCGCCGCCTTCAGCCTCTCGGCCACAGCTCCTGAAGGGCCGGACGGCCCTCGCGGGGTGGGTTCTGCCTCACTTTGCCGGAGGCCTCAAGACTGTCCCGCCGGTCCCTCCGGAAGGACGAACCAAAATCGCAGGCGCCCTTCTCCCCTGCCATCAGGGGCAGGATCAGGGGCGAAAAATTCGGGACTCCCGCGAAGATGCGTCCAAAGCCCGTGGGCCGGGGGCTTTCGACGATCAGCCGCAGACGCGCCGCGACGGAAAACAGGGGAGGGCAGGGTCAATTTCATCAGTATACGGACTAAAATGGCTTACCTCGCGACATCCCGGACATGCGGTGGCTTTCCCGGGTGCGAGGCTGGACCGCCAATGTCCGCGTCCCGGCCCGGCGGCAGATTCAGAACGTGTAAGAAATAGCCGCTCGTCTAGAACATATCAAGAACAACTTTGTGACATAGTTAACGGGCGGCGCGGTCTTGCACCCCGGGGTCAAGGAGCGCAGCATCGACGCTGTGGGGCACCTTTCGGGCGTCCCGCCGCGTGAGCCAGCTGCCGCACGAAGGACAAGCGGCAGCCGTCGTCCTCTAAGAGATGGGAGCGGCGCGGGCGTGAAGTGCCCCAACGGACAGAATGTCCGCATGGAGGAAACGCGCCAATGCAGGTCAAACATATCCTTTTCGAAAAAGGCCGCGACGTCGTGACGGTCTCGGCCGACGCGACGTTGTGCGAAGCCGCCAGGCTGATGGCGGCCCGGCGTATCGGTGCGATCGTGGTCAGAGGTCAGGACGGTAGTTTCGCCGGCATTCTCTCGGAGCGTGACGTGGTGTGCGCGATCGCCGAGGACAGCGTCGCGGCGCTCGGCAAATCGGTGGCGTCGCGCATGACACGCGACGTCGCGTGCTGCGCCGAATGCGACACCATCGAAGATCTGATGGAGACCATGACCCACGGCCGCTTCCGGCACATGCCGGTCATCGAGAGCGATCGCATCGTCGGCATCGTGTCGATCGGAGACGTCGTGAAGACGCGCATCGCGGAAACGGTCCGCGAGGCCGAAAGTCTTCGCGAATATATCGCGGCGCGCTAGACGAGGCCCCTGTCCTTCGCAAATTGACGGAAGGCACGTGAGAAGGGCTGCGTGTCCTCGAGAAAGGCTGCGTGGCCGCCCCGGAAGAACGTGATGCGCAGGTCTTTGAACTTGCGCGCAGCTTTGCGGCAAAGCGACCAGGCGATGACGTAGTCCGACTTCGCCCAGGCTATGAAGACCGGGCATTGGACGCGCGGGACGAGCGCGCGGATATCGGCCTCGGGCTGCGCGAAGCCTTCCCAGGCCTGCCTTAACGTACCGGCGATCTCGTAGCCCGAGGCGATGATACGCTCGGCTTCTTCGCGTGCGCGCGGCAACACGAGCCGGCGGTAGTAAAAGCGGAAGGCGCGCGCAAACCATTTGGCGCCGCGTTCGCCGGCTCCAAAGAACGCGGCGCCTCGCCTGACGATGAAACGCGCGAACGGCGTGAGCGCGACAAGGCCGCCCGTATCGCACAGCACGAGCGCGGCGACGCGCTCCGGCGTGTTCGCTGCGAAGCGAAGGGCCGCGGCGCCACCGATCGAACTGCCGATGAGGATCGCGCGGTCGAGCTTCAGCGCATCCAGCGCGGCTTTCAGGACCTGCTCATAATGCGCGGCGGTCGGGGCTTTGCCATCCGCCGGCGACAAGCCCTGGCCTGGCCAGTCGATCGCGATGATCTCGAACGTATCGCCGACAAGCTTCGCCAGCGGTTCGAAATCGCGCGCGCCGTGACCGATCGCGTGAAGGCAGATGACGGGCGTGCCGCGTCCGCGGCGCATGGCGGCAAGGCGCGTACCTGCAGCATCGATCCATGTCACGGGGTCCTGCGCACCGACAGCGGCGCGGAAATTGGTCGCGACGTGAGTGGGCGCGTTCATGGGTGGTGGGCCTTTCATTTGTGATATTCGTATCACAAACAGCGCGCCTGCGAAAAGCCGCCTCTAGGCGCGGAACGGCCGTGCGTGATACGCACATCACATGCGAAAAAACGCTCCGCCCCGGAAAAAGACCTCAGGCCGGAAGACCCGCAAGAGGCAGGTCCGCGATCCCGCGGCGACCGAGGCTGCTCTTCTCGATGCCGCCGAGGCGGAATTCAACGCTCACGGCTTCGACGGCACCGACACCAACCGCATCGCGCGCGCCGCCGGCTTTGCACCGCAGACGTTCTATCGGCACTTCGAGGACAAGCGGGCCGTCTTCCTGGCCGTCTACGACCGGTGGTGGAAAGGCGAGAGCGCGGCCCTGGAAAAGCCTGCACAGGAGCAGCCCGTAAATGTCGAAGCCGCGGCGCGCGTGGCGCTCGCTTTCCATATGAAGTGGCGCGGCTTCCGCCGCGCTTTGCGTCATCTGGCCATCGTCGACGCGAAAGTGAGAGCGGCGCGAACCGCCGCGCGGCGCGAGCAAATCGCCCGGATTCGTGCCTTCACCGGCGATGCTCGCAGCGATCAGGAGCTTGCTGCGGCACTTTTGAAGGCGGAACGGCTCACCGATGCGGCGGCGGAGGGGGAATTGGCCGATCTCGGGCTTTCACCGGCCGCCGCAAAAACGCTGGTCATGACGGCTGTTGCAGAACTTCTGGGCGTCGCAGCCTGACGGCGCGAAATAAGAGTCCAAACTCGCGGCGGCGAGGGCGCGCTAGTAGTTTTTTAACCATGGCGCCCTATCTATGGTGGCCGGGAACGGCGCGTTCGCCGCGATAACCGGGAGCCCCCATGGCCATCCACAGGCCCCGGAAAAAATAAGAATTTTTGGCTCTTTTTTGGTTTGACAGGCTTGGGCGGGACCCCTATACACCGCGCCCACGCCGCCCGCCGGGCAACAGCTTGCGGGCGGTGTTGCGTCTCTGGCAAGATGGAAATTCGCGCCAAAGGCGAGCTCTTTGACATTGTGAGTTAGGAAGGGGAACGTGGGCGGCGGCTCGTCGTCACGCTCGAGGCTTAGGCTTCGAGTAATGAATCGAGCCATCCGAACGCTCGCGTTCTTCAAGCAATAAGACATGAAATCTGATCGTGCCCGGTTCTCCATGGGCCGGATGCGATCAACTCCGTCATGTTGAAGTTGCGAACAACGAACGTGAGCGCGTCGTGATGGTTCAGGATCATAACTTGAGAGTTTGATCCTGGCTCAGAACGAACGCTGGCGGCAGGCTTAACACATGCAAGTCGAGCGCCCAGCAATGGGAGCGGCGGACGGGTGAATAACGCGTGGGAATATGCCCTTTGGTACGGAACAACTCAGGGAAACTTGAGCTAATACCGTATGTGCCAGTAATGGGAAAGATTTATCGCCAAAGGATTAGCCCGCGTCCGATTAGCTAGTTGGTGGGGTAATGGCCTACCAAGGCAACGATCGGTAGCTGGTCTGAGAGGACGACCAGCCACACTGGGACTGAGACACGGCCCAGACTCCTACGGGAGGCAGCAGTGGGGAATCTTGGACAATGGAGGAAACTCTGATCCAGCCATGCCGCGTGAGTGATGAAGGCCTTAGGGTTGTAAAACTCTTTCGGCGGGGACGATAATGACGGTACCCGCAGAAGAAGCTCCGGCTAACTTCGTGCCAGCAGCCGCGGTAATACGAAGGGGGCTAGCGTTGTTCGGAATTACTGGGCGTAAAGCGCGCGCAGGCGGCCTTTCAAGTCAGGGGTGAAAGCCCGGAGCTCAACTCCGGAATTGCCTTTGAAACTGTCAGGCTTGAGTACGGGAGAGGTGAGTGGAATTCCCAGTGTAGAGGTGAAATTCGTAGATATTGGGAAGAACACCGGTGGCGAAGGCGGCTCACTGGCCCGTAACTGACGCTCATGCGCGACAGCGTGGGGATCAAACAGGATTAGATACCCTGGTAGTCCACGCCGTAAACGATGGACGCTAGCCGTTGGCAAGCTTGCTTGTCAGTGGCGCAGCTAACGCATTAAGCGTCCCGCCTGGGGAGTACGGCCGCAAGGTTGAAACTCAAAGGAATTGACGGGGGCCCGCACAAGCGGTGGAGCATGTGGTTTAATTCGACGCAACGCGCAGAACCTTACCAGGGTTTGACATCCTGTGCTCACCGGAGAGATCCGGTTTCCCCGCAAGGGGCGCAGAGACAGGTGCTGCATGGCTGTCGTCAGCTCGTGTCGTGAGATGTTGGGTTAAGTCCCGCAACGAGCGCAACCCTCGCCTTTAGTTGCCATCATTAAGTTGGGCACTCTAGAGGGACCGCCGGCGACAAGCCGGAGGAAGGTGGGGATGACGTCAAGTCCTCATGGCCCTTACACCCTGGGCTACACACGTGCTACAATGGCGGTGACAGTGGGCAGCTACTCAGCGATGAGCGGCTAATCCCAAAAAACCGTCCCAGTTCAGATTGCAGTCTGCAACTCGACTGCATGAAGGT
>Ga0335070_10007802_pt1:5000-10000 | contig 12541 bp, 8 predicted proteins | sample Lox_Sample_13_FD_206722 | JGI IMG/M metagenome (GOLD analysis project Ga0335070, IMG submission 206722) | Soil microbial communities from Loxahatchee National Wildlife Refuge, Florida, United States - Lox_Sample_1.3 | ecosystem: Environmental > Terrestrial > Soil > Wetlands | place...
GGCTCTGAAGCGGTTTCTACGCCTAGAGTCCCACCCGACCATCGTGGGCTTAAGCATCGGTTTGTGATCATTGACCTATGGTTTAGTTACAATGTGTTAGCTAAATGCATACGCTGACATCGGTGTCGTAAACATTCATGCTTATGCTTCACTTGCAGTCAATGGCGGCCACCGGCGCCCCCGGATGACAGTGTGTCAGCCCTGAAACCTTTAAGTAGGCCGAGGCAGCGCTGTTTTCTGTGGGCAAGGGTGGCTCCGCTGGCTGCGGGCTGACGTTCCCCTCATTTGAGCTCGCCCCCCCGACCGCGACGGACTGACCAACCCTGACCCCTCGTATTAGGCATGCCTCTTCGTGAGCCGCTACCTGTCTAGGGGCGAAAGGGGGGAAGTCTTGCCTTGACCGGGCGGTGGTGCTGTGTGTCTCGTGAGGGATCTAGCTGATGCCCGCCTCTTTTCCTCTGGAAAACACCTGTTTCACACTTGCCCGACCACTTGCCCGAGCCCGAACGGTCGTCTGACGATTCCGGGCAGGGAAGTGGTCTGCTGCCTAAAGCTCTACGGAGCGAATGCAATTGAAATCCGAGACGCCTGGCGGCTCGGTAAGGATGAGGTCTGTGGATAATTGGCCCTTGGCTAAGGTTTTCCATTAGATTTCGGGGGGTAAGCCGTGGTCGCTAGCCGTTGTCTGTTCGACGTGAGCGGCCGTCCGGTGTCCTCCTCTTGAGGGGTGTATGTCGCAGTCTCGCGGTCGTCCCTTCGGGGGCCCAGTGAGTTGTTGTGGCGGACCGCTCCTTGAGGAACTCAGTGGGGGCAAATGGATGACCGAGTTGGGCGGCCTCTCTTTAACGGGAGTGAGCAATTCCACCGGTCGGACGGGTTACTTCGGTGTCCGTCCCTGCCTGGTTTTAAAACTAACTTCTTCCCTCTTCGGGGGGTAAGTCGCGGTGTTCCGGCGGCGTCCTCTCGCGAGGCCCCTGGCACCCGGCGTGCAAGATAGTTACCTGGTTGATTCTGCCAGTAGTCATATGCTTGTCTCAAAGATTAAGCCATGCATGTCTAAGTATAAGCAATCATACTGTGAAACTGCGAATGGCTCATTAAATCAGTTATCGTTTATTTGATAGTACCTTTACCTGGATAACCGTGGTAATTCTAGAGCTAATACATGCTAAAAACCTCGACTTCGGAAGGGGTGTATTTATTAGATAAAAAACCAATGCCCTTTGGGCTCCTTGGTGATTCATAATAACTTAACGAATCGCATGGCCTTGCGCCGGCGATGGTTCATTCAAATTTCTGCCCTATCAACTTTCGATTGTAAGATAGAGGCTTACAATGGTCGCGACGGGTAACGGAGAATTAGGGTTCGATTCCGGAGAGGGAGCCTGAGAAACGGCTACCACATCCAAGGAAGGCAGCAGGCGCGCAAATTACCCAATCCCGATACGGGGAGGTAGTGACAATAAATACTGATACGGGGCTCTTTCGGGTCTCGTAATTGGAATGAGTACAATCTAAATCCCTTAACGAGGAACAATTGGAGGGCAAGTCTGGTGAACTTCGGTTCATTTCATGACTAACACACCTGCTTCACAATCACAGTTACAAAGGTATGTTTTGTCAGAACGATTTCGCTGTCGCCAGAAAGAGGTCTTAGGGACCTAGTCGAGGCTGTTACCTTCTAATGCGAGGGGTTCATCTGGGGGATGATTTAGACAGTCCGGCAACACGACCTGGTACGGGGAAGCCTGACGGGTGCTCTTAGGAGTATGCGAGGTGACCCCGTGGCGAGGCATCTAATTTGGGTGCCCGTCGTAGAGCACGGTAAGGCGTGGGTTACAGAAATGTAGCCTAAGGGACGTGCCGAATCCACCGGAGACGGTGGCCGCAAGTAGTTATGCAGCGTGCGACCTGCGTGACGCCAGTACCCGAGTGCCTCCAGCATGAAGGGTTGCGGGCTAGGGAGATAACTTACCTTTCGGGGTACACCAGTAAACCGCCAGTTCTTGTCGGGCTCTCTAGTACTAAGGGTTTCAGAGGGATTATGTTACTATGCCATATACAAAGGTCCTCGAGTCATTAAGGAGCGTTGGTCGTGCACGACGGGGAGACGGCATTGACAAGTAGCTAACTTACTCATAGCGAACTCAATCACGATGAGTGACTCTCCAGCTATTCGTTCTTCTCCGCCCCCGGGCCCTTCTAACGCCCCTCGGTTTCTTTTGTCCAGTGAGCCGTCCGAGGCCAGGGCCTCTCTCGTGCCCGAGCAGAGTGTTCCCATTGTTGTCAACTTGATTTCTTCAGATGATCAGGGTGATCCCACACCACCTGATGTGCCCCTTCCAGTCCATCCAGCCGAGTTTTCTGACTTGGTTGATTACATTCTGTCCCCGCCCCCATTTCAGTCCAACCAGCAGGCCCAGCAAGCTCTAGAGCGAGCAGAGCGTGGCGAAGAAGCAGTTGAAGACCCAGAGGAATATGAACTCACCGACCCCAGTGCGCTCAAGCGCAAGCGCGCAACGGAGAAAGGCAAAGAACGTGCCCATGAGAGTGTCCCGATCAGCTCCCCGGAGTTGGACCCGACCTCTGTGATTTCTTCAGACCCCGACCTTGCCGCCAAAGTTCCGAAAGAGTCCCGCCTTCAAGTCATCGCCATCACTTCCAGTGATGCGATTAAGCAGGCGGTGGCTGTCTGGTCCGGCAAGCGGCAACCTTCAAATCAATCCAAAAATGCGACCATTCAGTTCAACAATATTCGTACACTTCTCGACACTAACTTGGCCTACCCGGGTCAGGATAGCATCATCAAGAAGTATGGGCATTGCAAGTTCTGGATGAATCGGGAGAGAAAGGGGGCGACAATCCAAGAGACGCCCAAGTTGATTGAAGGGGGGACTAATAACGATGCTCCTCGGGTTTCTTTTACATTCCCAGGCGTCAAGGCGGGCACCAAGTTCTACACCTATCATGTCGTTGCCATCGAGGCCATCCTTAGTGGTACTAACAAGCACTTGTCAATGAGCAAACTGGAAGCGGTGTCGAAGCACAAGAACGAAGCCAATGCCTTGACTGTCGTTCATCTCTGTGGGCACAAGTGGTGTCTCAATGCCGACCACTACCGAATTCGAACCAAAAAGTACAACGACCAGCAAGTCTTTTGTCATTTTGGTCTCCAGTCGGCAGTCGACCATCGCGAATTGAAGACCATGCGTGATTTTTACTGCAAGCATACGCCTAACAAATGCTGGACGATCAACTACGGAGGGGATTTTGCGAGTGGACATGTCTGGGAGGAGGGAGTGCTTAAGAAAGCGGAGCCTGAAGAGGCCGAGGGTGAGGGGTTGTCTGATGTGTCTGAATAAGTTGAGTGAGAGATTCGGGGACCTTTACGGCACGGACATGAAAAAGTGTCCATCAAGTAACATGATTCTAATGAAATGCCTGAATTGGCCAGCAGCCGCGGTAATTCCAGCTCCAATAGCGTATATTAAAGTTGTTGCCGTTAAAAAGCTCGTAGTTGAACCTTGGACCTGGCTGATCTGTCCTCCTCATCGAGCGCACGGATTCGGTCGGATCTTTCCTTCTGGGGAGCCTTATGCCCTTCACTGGGTGTAGTGGGGAACCAGGACTTTTACCTTGAAAAAATTAGAGTGTTCAAAGCAGGCCTTTGCTCGGATACATTAGCATGGAATAATAGAATAGGACATCGGTTCTATTTTGTTGGTTTCTAGGACCGCTGTAATGATTAATAGGGATAGTTGGGGGCGTCAGTATTCAATTGTCAGAGGTGAAATTCTTGGATTTATTGAAGACTAACTACTGCGAAAGCATTCGCCAAGGATGTTTTCATTAATCAGTGAACGAAAGTTAGGGGATCGAAGACGATCAGATACCGTCGTAGTCTTAACCATAAACTATGCCGACTAGGGATCGGACGGTGGTTTTTTTATGCCCCGTTCGGCACCTTACGAGAAATCAAAGTTTTTGGGCTCGGGGGGGAGTATGGTCGCAAGGCTGAAACTTAAAGAAATTGACGGAAGGGCACCACCAGGCGTGGAGCCTGCGGCTTAATTTGACTCAACACGGGGAAACTCACCAGGTTAACGTCTGGGCCTGGAAAAGTGCGGTCGACAGCCATTTTTTGTCGTCCCGCTAGTACACGGTCAATTCCATGTGAGGAAGTACCTCGAATTCGGGCATGGAGCAGTTCTCCGGGACTGTTTGACTGGTGCAACACCAGCTGGTACAGGAAACGCCCGCACCCACGAGCGCACGTCAGCTCGTGGAAAGGCCGATCCTGTGGCGAGTCAGTGTAACGGCTGACCGCTGCAACGCGCGCAAAGCGGTGGGCAGGTCTACAATGGTCTGCTTAAGGTACGTGCTAATCCCATGGGATGGTAAACCATGGCTCTTACTGGGAGGCCCGAATGCTTAACAGTCAGAGGCAGCCTTTTGGGTTGTGTAGTGGGGTTGCTCTTGGGCATTCATTGAAACTTGAATGGGATGTCATTGATGGCTATGAGCTGTCTGTGAGATAGTTTCAATGGGCTCGAGAGTTCCCTGGCTAAATGCCAGACATGCTTAGGATTGACAGATTGATAGCTCTTTCTTGATTGTATGGGTGGTGGTGCATGGCCGTTCTTAGTTGGTGGAGTGATTTGTCTGCTTAATTGCGATAACGAACGAGACCTTGACCTGCTAAATAGCCAGGTTGACTTTTGTCGGCCGCCGGCTTCTTAGAGGGACTTTTGGCTCAAGCCAATGGAAGTACGAGGCAATAACAGGTTAACCTTATAAGTTACACATACTTATCACAGGCCTGTGGCAGCAGGTCCTTGTACTGCTTCTTTGATGATCTATAACTGCTAGTCGAGCATCTTTTCTCCTTTGTGGAAGCCCACAACTGTCGGGAGGGGAGGCGGTGTTCCGGTTTTTGTGACTGGTCTACTGCTTGATGCCGGCGAGACAACCTGGTTCAGGGAACGCTCACTGATCACAGC
>Ga0335070_10007803_pt1 | contig 12541 bp, 9 predicted proteins | sample Lox_Sample_13_FD_206722 | JGI IMG/M metagenome (GOLD analysis project Ga0335070, IMG submission 206722) | Soil microbial communities from Loxahatchee National Wildlife Refuge, Florida, United States - Lox_Sample_1.3 | ecosystem: Environmental > Terrestrial > Soil > Wetlands | place: USA: Florida...
TCGCAGCAGCGCATCGCCACCAAGCTGGTCGACGTGCATTCGATCGGCGCCGGCGGCGGCAGCATCGCCTGGTTCGACCCGCTGAAGCTGCTGCGCGTCGGACCGCAGAGCGCCGGCTCGCGCCCGGGCTCGGCCTGCTACGGCAACGGCGGGGTCGAGGCGACGGTCACCGACGCCAACCTGCTGCTCGGCTACATCTCGCCCGACTACTTCCTCGGCGGCGAGATCAAGCTTGAGACCGCGGCCGCCGAGCGCGCCGTCGCCAAGATCGCCGAAGGCCTCGGGGCCACCATCACCGACGCGGCCTATGCCATCTACGACGTGATCAACGAGAGCATGGCCGATGCGCTGAACGAGCGCTGTACCAAGCGCGGCTTCGACCCGCGCGAGTTCGTGCTGGTGGCGGCCGGCGGCGCCGGCGGCCTGCACGCGGCGAACATCGCCGCCAAGGCGCGGATCAAGAAGATCCTGATCCCGAAATTCGCGGCGGCCTACTGCGCCTTCGGCATGCAGCTGCCGGACTACAGCCACGACTATGTGCGCAGCTACCCGGGGCGCATCGAGACCATCGACCCGGCCGCGGCCAATGCGCTCTATCGCGAAATGGAAGAAGACGGCCGCCGGACCCTGGTGACGGCGGGCGTCGCCGCCGACGATATCGAAATCGTGCGCACCGCCGATCTTCGCTATGTCGGTCAGTTCCACGAGGTCGGCGTGCCGGTCGGCGACAAGCTCGCGGACCGCCGGGCGGTCGCCGAGCTCGCACATGCCTTCCATACGCGTCATCACGACCTCTACGGCTTCGCGATCCCGGAGCGGCCGGTGGAGCTGCTTTATCTCCGCCTGCGCGCCATCGGCCGCACGCCGAAGATCCGCCTCAAGGAGATCGCCGCCGCGCTGAAGTCCGACGCGAGTGCGGTGTGCAAGGGCAGCCGCCGCTGCTATGTCGGCAAGGCGCTGGGGTGGCGCGAGATCGGCGTCTATGACGGCGACAAGCTGCTGGCCGGCCACACGATCAACGGACCGGCGCTGATCGAGCAGCGGGTGACCACGGTCATGGTGCCCGACGGCTTCCGCTGCGCCGTCGACGCCTACGGCAACTATCTTCTCGAAGCGGTCTGAAGCGAAAGGCCACCGCCATGCCCGCCCTCGATCCCGTCACCAAGAGCGTCGTCTGGAACAAGCTGCTCAGCATCTCGCGCGAAATGTCGAGCGTGATCGAGCAGACCTCGCAGAACTTCATCACCGCCGAGCTGCACGACTACTGCGTCGGGCTTTACGACGCGACCGGCCGGTCGGTGGCGCATTTCGTCGGTCTGCCGGGGCAGCTCGGCGCCGGCGGCCTGCAGATCAAGGCGGTGCTCGAGAAGTTCGGCAAAAATTTCACCCCCGGCGACGTCATCCTGACCAACGACCCGTACAAGGGCTTCGGCACGCATCTGCCGGACATCACCCTGTTCCTGCCGATCTTCGACAAGGGCGAGCTTGCCTTTTTCGCGATGACCCGCGGCCACCAGGAGGACGTCGGCGGCTCGCTGCCGGGCGGCTATTTCGCCGGCGCGCACGACATCCACGCCGAAGGCCTGCTGATCCCGCCGGTGAAGATCTACGAGAAAGGCGAGCCGACCCCGGTCTACGAGTTCTTCCTCAACAACGTGCGCTTCCCGGACGGCATGCGCATCGACAACCAGGCGATGATCGCCGCCTGCAAGGTGGCCGAGAAGCGCCTGGTGGAGATGATGAAGCAGTACGGCCGCGCCGACCTCATGGCCTATATCGAGCAGATCATCGTCTCGACCGAGGCCGCGGTGCGCGCCGAGATCGCCAAGATCCCGGACGGCGTCTACTACGGCGAGGCCGCGACCGACGACGACGGCACCAATTTCGACGTGCAGGTCTGGGCGCGCTGCGAGCTTACCGTCAAAGGCGATTCGCTCACTTTCGACTTCTCGAAAAGCGACAAGCAGGCGCGGTTCGTGAACTGCCCGATCTCGGCGACCTATGCCAGCGTCTATTCGGCGGTGTTCACGTCGCTGCCGGCCGAGATCTCGTCCTATCACAACGAAGGCAGCTACCGGCCGATCAAGCTGATCGCCCCCGAAGGCACCTGCGTGAACCCCAAGTACCCGGCGACGGTCGGGGCGGCCCCGATCTCGATGGGGACGCAGGTGATCGAGGCGGCGGCGCAGGCGCTGAGCCAGGCCGTGCCGCACAATATCTGCGCCGCGTGGTCGCGCCATTATGGCTGCGGCATGATCGGCAAGGATCCGCGCACCGACGACCGCTATCTGTTCCTGGCGCACGTGTCGGACGGCGGCTCGGGCGCGATCTGGGGCTACGACGGCTGGCCGCACATCGCGCCGTGGGTCTGCGGCGGCGAGCTGGTGCGCGCCCCGGTCGAGATGATCGAGATCTATTACCCGTGGCGGGTGACGAAATACGAGCTGCTCACCGATTCCGCCGGTCCCGGCAAGTATCGCGGCGGCCTCGGCGTGCACTGGGAAGGCATCAACGAAGGCGGGCCGGCGATCCTGCTCACCGGCGATTCCGACGGCGATGTGACGCGCGGCTATTCCATCGAAGGCGGACGCACGCCGGACTTCTTCAATTCGCTGACCATCATCCGCGGCAACGAGACGCTGCGCGTCCGCGCCCACCGCCAGGCGAACCTGATGGACAAGGACCTGGTGATCCAGAAGACCGCCGGCGGCTGCGGGGTCGGCGACCCGTTCGCCCGCGACCCGGCCGCCGTGCTGCACGACGTGCTGAATCAATACGTCTCGGTCGAGGCGGCGGAGCGCGACTACGGCGTCGTCATCGATGCCAAGCGCCGCAGCGTCGACCAGGCGCGGACCGATGCGGTGCGCGCCGCCCGAAGCGGCCGCAAGCCGGCCGAGCAGCCGCGGGTGTTCGTGCCGGCGAAGTAAAGCGGGCCGTCCGCGTCAGCGGTCGCGGTCGATCAGGGGATCTCGTAGATCGCCATCTTGTTTCCGACGCCGCGCAGCATCCGCGTCTGCTCGAGCGGCGTGATCCCGTTCTCCTGCAACAGCCGGGATGCCTCCGTGTGCTCGACCACGGGACGCGTGGCGAGGATCGCCTGCGAGTCGGCAAGGGCCTGGACGCGCGCGGCGATGTTGACCGTCTGGCCGAAGAAATCCTGACGTTCGTTGAGCACGACCGCGAGGCACGGGCCTTCGTGAATGCCGATCTTGACCAGGAGGTCGGGGTCGAGCCGGCGGAGGTCGCTGCGCATGCGCAAGGCGGCGGCCACCGCGCGGTCGGGGGTCGGGAACGTCGCCATCATCGCGTCGCCGATCGTCTTGACGACGGCGCCGGATTCGGAAGCCACGATGTCGCTCAGCATCCGGAAATGGTGGTTGACCAGATCGAACGCCGCGAGGTCGCCGACCCGGTCGTAGAGCTCGGTCGAGCCCTTGAGGTCGGTGAACAGGAAGGTGAGGCTGGTGATCTTCAGCCGCTGGTCGATGTCGAGCGTATCCGTCCGGTACAGGTCGCGGAACGTCTGGTTGGTGAGCAGGCGCTTGGCGGTGAGGTAGGGCCGCCGGGCGGCGAGCAGCGCGTGCAGGGCGTCGTTGGCGATCCATACGGTCGGCAAGGTGCGCCGGCGGGTGCGGTTCTCGATCGCGATGCGGGCGGCTCCCGGCCGGACCTCGGCTGCGCTGACCGCTCCCTGATCCTGCGTGACGACGAAGCTCAAAGCCTGCCGCTCGCGCGCGGCCTCGCCCTTGACCGTGAGGAACTGGCTCATATGGACGACGGGCTCGCAGACAATGACCGGCGCCGCCGGCAGCTGCAGCGACAGAATGGCCTGGCTGCCGGGCGGCAGCTCGACCGCGTCCAGCGACGTCTCGGCGATGACCTCGGCAAAGCGTTTGTCGTCCGGAAGCTCGATGCCGGAGCTCCAGAACACCTGCCGGTAGTACTCCCAGACCGGCAACGCGTCCGGCTCGTGTGCGGCGATGCGGCGCACCCGCGAGCTGACCGTGAACGTCACCTCGACGACCTCGTCGAGCTTCGGCTCGTAACTGGCGTCGCAGAAGGCGCACCGGTACTGCGCGTGCCTGATCGATTTCAAGGTCGCTGCGGATTCCAGCACCCCCGAACAGCTCGGGCAGAAGACGTTCCAGGCCAGGTCGAAGAGGCCGAGATGGGCCGCGTGCAGGAAGCCCGCGATCGCCGCATCGGCGTCAAGGTCGCGGGCGGCGGCGAAGGCGAGCGGATTGATGCGGCAGAGATCGCGGTCCGGTGCCTCGCCGACGTGACGCTCGATCGCCGCGGCGACTTGCGGGCGGACGGCCTGGCGCAAGCTCGCGAAGTGAGTCTCGACTTCCGGCGTGAAGCTCATGATGGCGGAGCCTCATGGTGTTCAGCATGGGTAATTGAGGAGGCGCCGTCCGGGCGCGCTGGTACGGCAACCCGCCCGCCGCGCGAACGCAAGAAACATTTTTTTGACGACGCCGGCGGCCGTCACAAGGACGTCCGGTGGTGACCGCATTCGACGGGCCGGACGGTTTTTTTGCCGTCCGCCCCGTCACCTACAGCGGCCGGCGCAGGTCTTCGGGCAACAGGCTCTGGTCGACGATCGCTTTCCAGTCGATCGGCTTGTCGGTGTTGCCGATCAGCATCTCGGCCTGCGACATCGTCTCCAGGCCGTTCTTGTAGAACTCGCCGTGCGTCCATTCGCCGGGCATGTCGAAATATTTCGGCAGCAGACGCTTGGCCTCGTCGGCCGGCAGCTCCCACACCTCGCCGTAGATGCGCGTCGCCTCGTCGCGGTTGGCGTAGAGGAAATCGACGGCGCGGCGGTAGGCCTTGAGGATGCCGCGCAGCTTCGCCGGCTCCTTCGCCATGAACTGCGAGGTGGTGATGCCGACGAGCCACGTCACGCGCGGGATCTCGTCGGCATAGGCGAAGAGTACGCGATATTTGTCGGCCTTCTGGGTGAGCCCGGGATCGTTGAGCGGGGCGGCGTCGACCGCGTGCTGGCCGAGCGCGGTGAGGGCCGGGGCGAAGCCGCCGGCCGGCACGATCTCGGCCGTGAGGCCGTGCTTGTTCAGCGCCATGCGCGTCATCCACTCGCTGGTCGACTTGGGCGAGGTGATGGCGATCTTCTTGCCGGCGAGGTCCTTGATCGAGCGCAAAGGGCTGTCCGGCAGCACCACCAGCGCGATCTCGCCGATATTGTCGCTGACCGTGTTGACGATCTTGAGCTCGATACCGGCGCGGATGCCGGCCAGCGCCGCCGAGGTCGCGACCACGCCGTACGGCAGGTCGCTCGCCAGCATGTTGCGCAAGGCCGTGCCGCCGCCCTGGCCGGGGATGATGCGCTCGATATTGACGCCTTCGTCCTTGAAGAAGCCCTTCTTCAGCGCGATCGCCCACGGCAGGTCGGCGTTGACCAGCCCATATTGCGAGACCGAGAGCGTCTCGGCTGTCGCCGGAAGCGAGAAGGCGAGTGCGGCGACCGCCGCGATCGTGCCCCGGCGCCACGACATGTGCATGTGATCCTCCCCGTCTCGGATGGCTGGCGGCAGTATCGGGGATCGCCGAATGCGGTCAAGCGGCCCCCAGTCCCACGCGCCGTCCCATCGCGGGGGCACCACCGGATGTCCTAGAATGCCGGCGGGGGAGTCGCTTTGAAAGTCGCCGTCAACCCGACCACGATCGAATCAGCGCCGGTTTTCGCGGCCGGCGAACGCTTGGCCGGCACCGTCGAGCTGACCCCCGGCAAGATCCCGCTGCTGCTCGACGGCACGGCCGACGCCGCGACCAACGCCGAGACCCAGGCGCTGATCTATTCGCTCGAACGCCCGGACCTGCGGATCATCCTCACCGCGTCCGAATGCGCCTATCGCGTCGTGGCGCGGCGCTCGCGCGGCATCGCCGCGCCCATCGACCTTTCGGGCAAGACCATCGGCACCACGCGCCATACCAGCGCCCATTATTTTCTCTGCGAGCTCCTGCGCCGGGCCGGCCTGTACCCGCCCGAGCTCGACATCATCGACGTGCCGCAGCCCGACATGCCGGCGGCGCTGGCCGACGGCCGGATCGATGCGCTGGCGATCTGGGAGCCGATTGCCGAGGCCGCCGCGGCGCGCATCGGCGACGACGCCATTGTGTTCCAGGACGGCGCGCTGTTCCGCGAGCGCTTCAACCTCAACACGACGACGGCGGTGCTTGCCGATCGCGGGCGGCGGGCGGCGCTGGTCGGCTTCGTGCGCGCCGTCATTGCGGCGGCGCGTGACGTCGGTGAGCGGCCGCAGTCGGTGTGGCCGTTGCTGGCGGCGAAGATCAACGTGCCGGAGCCGACGATCGCGCGGCTGTGGCCGCAGTTCCGCTTTCCCGCGACCCTGCCCGATGACCTGGCGGCGTTGCTGGTGGACGAAGAGCGCTGGCTCGCCGCATTGCAGAAGCGCGCGCCGCGCTCTGCCGAGACGCTCACCGGCCTCATCGACCGCAGCGTGCTGGCGGAGGCCTTGGGCTAGTCGCGCCGCGTCCCCCCAGCGTACACTGTACGGAAGTACATGAGGGGAGATAACGCGCATGAAGACGAGCCTTTTCGCGGCCTCTGCCGTCGCCGCGTCCGTTTTTGCCGTATCGCCGGCTTTGGCCGACCCGATCCCGGCGGGATGGACGGGGAGCAATATGGCCGCGGTCGGCTACACCGGGCTCGACGATCACGTCAGCCCGTTCAAGCTGTCGATCAAGCAGGCGAACGGGCGCTGGTATCTCTACACGGCGCATAGCGGCAAGGCGGGCTTGAGCATCGTCGACGTCACCGACCCGGCGCAGCCGAAGTATCTCAAATACATCCCCGGACCCGACGGCACCTCGGGCCCGCAGGTCACCTTGCACGGCAATCTCTTGATCTGGGGCCTGTCGCGGCCGCTCACCTTGGAGCAGACCTCGGGTGCGGCCGAGCGCACGCGCAAGGTCGAGCCCGAGGCGCCGGCCGACAAGACCTATAAAGAAGGAGTCGAGCTCTACGACATCAGCGATCCCGCCGATCCCAAATTCCTGTCGCGTTGGGAAGGCCATGCGATCGGCACCCACCGCAACGGCTACCCGGGCGGCAACTACGCCTTCCTGACCACGAGCCTGCCGGGCTATTCGGGCAACGTCCTGCTGATCCTCGACGTCAGCGATCCTAAGAACCCGAAAGAGGCCGGCCGCTGGTGGTACCCCGGCCAGAAGGCCGACGAAACGCCGGCCGGCGTCAATCCGAGCTTCCATGGGCCCGCCAATCTCAGCCCCGACGGCAAGACGATCGCGACCGGCTACACGCCGTCGGTCGTCAACCTCGACATCAGCGACGTCGCGCATCCGAAGCTGATCGGCCAGCTGGTGATGACGCCGCCCTTCGTCGACGTCGGGACGCAAAGCGTGCATTCGGTGCTGCCGCTGTGGGACAGGAAGCTGCTGTACGCGAACTCCGAGGCGATGAAGGTCGAATGCAAGGAAGGGCTGCATTTCGCCGCCCTGATCGACAACGCGGACCCGGCGAAGCCGAGCCTGATCTCGCTGTTCCCGGTGCCGGTGCCGCCGGCGGACGCGCCTTATCGCGACTTCTGCCAGAAAGGCGGGCGCTTCGGCCCGCACAACACGAACCAGGAGATCCATCTGCCGGACGTCGAGCAGCCCGGCAACCTGATCTATCTCACCTACTTCAACGCCGGCTTGCGCGTGTTCGATATCAAGGACCCGCGGCTGCCGGTCGAGACCGGCTGGTTCATGCCGCCCAATCCCGAGAAGCCGATGCGCTCGCAGGGCGGGTTCCTCAACGTCAATCAGACCCAGGACGTGCTGGTCGACACACGCGGCTATCTTTACATCACCGATTCCGCGTGGGGGATCTGGATCCTGCGCTACACGGGGCCCGACCAGCCGGCGCCGACGGCTCGTTAGCGAAGGTGTGTCGCCGCCGCACACGCCGTCCCGAAATAATGCCTACTAGGCATCTGAGATGTTGCGGGCCGCGCGCGGCCGCGTAGAGTCGACGTGCTGGGCGCGCGAAAGGATGCGCAGACGACGAAGGCGCACAGATATCGTCAGCCGTTTTCCAAATCGCCCGCCGTGTTCCCGCCCGTTTTTCCCCGCCGTTTTCGCCGTTATTTTATCGGTGCGATTTCGTCGCGACACGCCCAAGCCATTGGAAGTGCTGACCAAACACGAATGGATGCGAGGATTCCCGTAAATTTAACGGTAAAACGGCTCTAGTCGATCGTGCCGATATACGGCAGGTGCCGGTACTGGCCGGCGTAATCGATGCCGTAGCCGACCACGAAGAGATCGTCGATGGTGAAGCCGACGAACTCGGTCGTCACCTCGACCTCCCGCCGCGTGGGCTTGTCGAGCAGCATGCAGGCGGCGACGCGCGCAGCACCGCAGCCGCCGAGGAGCTGCCGCGCGAACGCCTGCGTGCGGCCGGTATCGACGATGTCGTCGACGAGCAGGACCGTCCGTCCCGCCACGTCGGGCACGTCGCCGATCAGCTCGACCCGGCGCGTGCTTTCCCGCCCTTTGCCGTAGCTGCTGAGGCGCATGAAGCCGACATCGGGCGTCATGCCGGCGGTGTTGAGCGCGCGCAGCAGGTCGGCGACCAGCATGAACGAGCCGGTCAGGAGGCCGATCACGAGGACGTCGCGCGGCAGCGCCGCGGCGATCTCCCGCGACAATTCGTCTAAACGTTTCGCGATGTCGGCGGCGTCGAACAGCTTGCGTACCGCGGTCATGGGCGTGTCCTGCGCATGTTTGCGGATGATAGCGCAGTGGCCGCCGTCCCACAGGCGGATCGGGGTAAAATCATCCACAGCCGGCGCGGTTTTCGCCGATGCGTTTTCACTTGGCGGCGCGATGGTTTTGATCAAGAATTTTTAACCAACGGCGACCTAGATTGCATGGGGGTGCAATCAGGATTCGCGGCGGTCCGGGTGGGGGCCGGGTCGCGGCAGAAATCTCTGAGGCATCGAAGGGTAGAGAGGACGTCGGCTCGCGCTGGCTTGCGCGTGCCGCATTGGCTGATGCGCGTGGGGGCGCGGGTATGGCAAGACCGGAGTTCGAGATTCACGTCAATCGCGGCGGGCGCTGGTCGATCGAGAGCGCCGAGCAGACCGAGGCGGACGCGATCGCCGCCGCCAAGCGCCGCATCGGCATGCCTGGCGTCGAAGGCGTGCGTGTCGTCAAGGAGGAGACCAGCCGCATCGGCAAGGTCTCCGAGAAGGTCCTGTGGGAGCAGGCGGGCCGGTCGGGCGACACCGGCGTCATCACCATCGCCGCCATCGACGAGGCGCCGGAACGCTGCGAGAAGGCCGACGACCTCTACGGCGGCGGCGCGCGCCAGACGATGGCGAAGCTGTTCCGCAATTACACCTCGAAAATGAACATCACCGTCAGCGAGGTCCTCTACAACGGCCGCGAGCTGAAGCGCGTGATGGAGAAGGACAACCTGCTGAGCTCGGCCGTGGCCAAGGTCGCGAGCCTGCAGACGACCGCGGGCGACCAGCAGGGCGCCAAAACCCGCCGCGACGACCTGTTCGGCATGATAGATGAGGTGCTGGCCAAGGCGAACGCGGTCGAGAAGACGCAACTGCCGTCGATCGCCGCCGTCGGCCTCGCCGCCCTCGAGCAGCAGGTGGCGAGCAAGGCCGCCGACGCCGGCGAGCGCGATTATCTGGTGCGCGTCGCGATCAGCCGCGACCTGCTGGGCGAGCGCAGCCTGCTCGGCAAGCTCGAGAACGTCATCAAGTGGGCGAACGGCGCCGACCCCAAGGCCGCGGTCGACGCCCTCGACGACTTCATCGCCGACATCCTGACCGATCCCACCGTCATCCAGGACGTGCTCGGCCGCCGCGACAGCCTCCTGGCGGCGATCCTGGCGATGCTCGACCTGCTCAACGGCCAGATGACCCTGCCGAAGACGAACGGCGCGAACGGGGCCGCGGCCGGCGAGCCCGATCCGGTCGGCGAGCGCCTGAACAAGCTCATCGCCGACGCGCGCCTGCCCGGCGCGGTCTCGGTGATCGCCGACCGCCTGAAGACCATGATCGCCAGCCGCAATCCGCTGGTGCGCGACGCGGGAACGGACGAAGAGAAGAACGCCCTGCGCGGCCTGGTCGAGCGGCTGGTGCCGGCCGACGGCGCCGTCCGCGCCGATCCGGACATCCTGCTGGCGCTGCTCGAGCGTGGTGCCCGCATGGTCAACAAGGGCGGCGACATCGGCCGCAACGAGGCCGTCGAGTACCTGAGCGGCCTGCTGCTGGAGCCGGCGCGCAAGGTGCGCTTCCTGCTGGCGCTGCACGCGGCGGCTTCGGACGACGCGCTCAAGGCCCATATCGCCAAGGTGACGCAGGGCTGGATGGCCGAACACAACCAGGCGACCATGTTCCACGCCGATCCCAAGAACCCGGCGCTGGTCATGCGCGCCGTCACCAACCTCTTCTATCACGTGCGCGACAACGCGCCGGCCGAGGAGCTCAAGGCGGCGATCACTTCGCATCTCGAAAACCTGCTGTTCGAGTACATCGACAAGGGGCAGATCATCAAACGGGTCGACGACCCGACGCGGCCGCTGCGCCAGCGCGCGCGCCTGCTGATGAGCATGTGCCTGCCCGACATGATGCCGCCGGGCAAGGCGGTCGAGGCGGCGCGGGTGCGCGTCGTCAACTACCTGCGCCAGCCGGACTTCACCACCCAGGTCGTCGCCGACCTCGCCGATCCGGCGGAGAAGGAAAAGGCGCTGCGCGACCTGTTCGACCTGATGAAGCGCGCCGGCTTCAGGATGTAGCGGTCCGCGGTCGCCGGAGCACGCGAGAGCGTCCCGGTATAGAATGGCCTTTTCCTGCCGCACCGGAGGAGGCCCGCCCGTGGACACCATCACCGCCGAGACCAAGAACCTTCTGCGCCGCTGCAGCGTGGCGACCTTGTGCACGCAGCTCTTCAAGCGGGGGTTGCGCAACACGGTGATCCAGGGTGTGCGGATGCTGGCCCAGGGGCCCGAGCCGATGGTCGGCGAGGCGTTCACGTTGCGCTACATCCCGGCGCGCGAGGACCTCGACCATGTCGGCGTGTTCGCCGACCCCAATCATCCGCAGCGCAAGGCGATCGAGACGACGCCGCCCGGCCAGGTCCTGGTCTGCGATTGCCGCGGCGATGCGCGCGCCGCCTCGGGCGGCTCGATCCTGATGACGCGCCTGAAGGCGCGGGGCGCCGCCGGTTTCGTCAGCGACGGCGGCTTGCGGGATTCGCCGGAAATCGCGCAGCTCGATTTCCCCGTCTATTGCGGCGGACCGGCGCCGCAGCTCAACCTCGCGCGCCACCACGCGGTCGACATCAACCTGCCGATCGCCTGCGGCGGCGTCGCCGTGTTCCCGGGCGACCTGCTGGTCGGCGACGGCGAAGGCGTGATCGTCGTGCCCCGGCACCTGGCGGCCGAAGTCGCCAAGGACGCGGCGGAACAGGAGGATCTCGAGGAATTCGTGATTGAGGAGGTGCGCAACGGCGCCTCGATCGTCGGCACCTACCCGCCGAAGGACGCGGCGCTGGCCAAGTATCAGGAGTGGCGCAAGAGGCGGAAGTAAGCCCGCTTCGCTCCGCATTGGCAGGCGGCGGCCGGCGCGGCCGACAAGCGCCTGATCTCGCTGTTTGATCTGGATCAATGCGGCGATACCGGAGCCGACGATGATTGGCCGGCTACCCCAACCCCAGGAGAAACACCGATGGTCATGGCGAATTTGAAGAGAGCCGCCGCGTTCATGCTCATTGCGAGCCCGCTGCTGGTGGGCGCGTGCGCGAGCCAGTCCGACGTCGACCGCGCGCAGGCGACCGCGGACCAGGCGCTGCAGGCGGCGCAAGCGGCGAACCAGGCGGCGCAGGCGGCGAACCAGAAGGCCGATGAGGCGGAAGCGCGCGCCAACCGCATGTACCAACAGGGCTTGAAGAAGTAATAACCCGTCGCTGCGCTCGTTGACGAGACGAGCCGCAGATGACGGACGAACGTCGTTCGCGCCGAGCGGCGCGGCGCCGGCCGGCCATACTGTTGGCCGTGATCTTTGGCGTCGCGTCGCCGGCCGCACACGCAGCGGAATTCGCGCTGGCCTCCGACCAAGTGTTGGTGGGTGCCGCAGGCGAATACGTGACGCGCGATGAAGACACGCTGCTCGACGTCGCCCGCAAGAACGACCTCGGCTATGGGCAGCTGATCGCTGTCAATCCCGGGATAGATCCCTGGCTTCCGCGCGCCGGCCAACGGATCGTCCTGCCGACGCTCTACCTTCTCCCGGACGGGGAGCGCCGCGGCATCGTCATCAATCTGGCCGAGCACCGGCTGTATTTCTTTGTCCCAGAGGACGCCACGGTCGAGACGTATCCGATCGGAATCGGCGTCGAAGCGGACATGACGCCGCTGGGCACGACCCAGGTGATCGGCAAGGACGTCCAGCCGAGCTGGTATCCCCCGCCGTCGATCCGCGCGGAACGGCCCGAATTGCCCGAGGTGGTTCCGCCGGGTCCGGATAACCCGCTC
>Ga0335070_10007805_pt1 | contig 12541 bp, 12 predicted proteins | sample Lox_Sample_13_FD_206722 | JGI IMG/M metagenome (GOLD analysis project Ga0335070, IMG submission 206722) | Soil microbial communities from Loxahatchee National Wildlife Refuge, Florida, United States - Lox_Sample_1.3 | ecosystem: Environmental > Terrestrial > Soil > Wetlands | place: USA...
GCCAAATGCGACGCGCATCTGGGTCATGTCTTTAATGACGGCCCCGGCCCCACGGGCCTGCGCTACTGCATCAACTCGGCCTCGCTGAAGCTCGATCCGGAGAAATAGCCCACGTTGAAACCGTCCGCTTCCCCGCGCAATATTGCCGCGGGGGAACGGAGTCCGACGTATGGGGAACGGTTTCGGCACGGATATTCTTATACAGGCCGAGGATCCGAAGACGGCCGCGCTGTTTTACGTGAGACAGCTGGGCTTCACGATCACCGACGAAACGGCGCATATGATCAGCCTGCACGGACCGAACATCAATCTCTTCATCGAACACGGCCCCGCACTCGGACCGGTGCTGGAAGTTAGCGTCGACAATGTGGAAGACGCGAAGCTCCGGCTTGCGCGAAACGGTTGTCGCGTGATCAAGGACGAACCGGAATTCCCGCGCTGCTATGTGCGCGATCCGCACGGGCTGGTTTACAATTTGAGGCAACAAACTTAGAGGCTGAAATGACCCCGACGGAAAGGCTGGCGCGCGATATACGAGCTGTTCGCAGATCCTATCGGCACGCGCTGACGGAGGCGATGAAGGCCCATATCGAAGACGGCTCAACAGGACCCGTTCGCGAAGTCAAAAACCTCATAGGATCGCTTGCAGCGGAAATTCAGGTTTTCATTCCGCTGGCCGCCAATTCCAACGAGACCAATTCCTGATCGAGAGATCGGTGGTCGCCTCGGCGATGATGGTATAATCTGAAATTGGATGAGCACCAGCGACGATCGCGAGCTTTCTTCACCCGTCTGTTACGCGCATGAGGTCGACCCCGCCTATATGGGATTGGCTCCGCGCGGCGAAACTTGCTATTCAAAGGAGGCGTCGCCGGAAAAGCCGCCCGTGCTGCTTCTGATCGATAACTACGACAGCTTCACGTACAATCTCTTCCACTATCTGGGAGAGTTGGGCGCAGAGGTTGTCGTGCGCCGCAACGATGCGCTGACGGCTGAGGAAGCGCTTGCCATGCGGCCTGACGGCATCGTGCTGTCGCCGGGTCCCTGCGATCCCGACAAGGCCGGCATCTGTCTCGAGCTGATCGACAAGTCGGGCGGCGACGTGCCGATCCTGGGTGTCTGTCTCGGTCACCAGGCGATCGGCCAGGCTTACGGCGGCCGCGTCGTGCGTGCGCCGGAGCCGATGCACGGCAAGCTCAGCCGCATCCATCACACGGGCAAAAGCGTCTTCCGCGGCCTCAACAACGATTTCCTGGCCACGCGCTACCATTCGCTGACCATCGCGCCGGAGAGCCTGCCCGCTTCGCTGGAAGTCACCGCCAAAACCGACGACGGCGTCATCATGGGCGTGATGCACAAGACGCGACCCGTCCACGGTGTCCAGTTCCACCCGGAGAGCATCGCCTCGGAGCAGGGTCATATTCTCCTGAAGAATTTCCTCGACATGACCCGCGTGCGCGAGCCGGCCTGACCGCGGCCCGCTTCTTTTCCGCCCCGACCTCTAGTAAACGAGGAAGGGCGCATGACCACCTTTGAAGACTTTAACCTTACGCTCCAGAGACTGGCCGCCGGCGAAAAGCTCAGCCAGGACGCGGCCGCGCGCGCCTTTGCCTCACTGATGGCCGGCGACGTCTCACCGGTGCGCATGGCGGCGTTTCTTACGGCGTTTGCGGTGCGCGAAGCGACCGTCGAGGAGATCGTCGGCGCGGCGCGCGCCATGCGTCATGCCATGCGGACGATCGAAGCACCGGCCGGCGCCATCGATCTTTGCGGCACGGGCGGCGATGGTCACGGCACGCTCAACGTGTCCACGGCGGCGGCCTTCGTCGTGGCGGCCTGCGGGGTTCCCGTCGCCAAGCACGGCAATCGCAACATGTCCTCGCGCACGGGCACGGCGGATGTCCTCGAAGCGCTCGGCGTGCGTATCGATCTCGAACCGGCGGCGGCCGAGCAGTGCCTGCGAGAAGCCGGGCTCTGCTTTCTGTTCGCGCAGACCTATCATCCGGCGATGAAACATGTCGGCCCCGTGCGCCGCGAGCTCGGCTTCCGCACGGTGTTCAACCTCCTCGGGCCGCTTTGCAATCCGGCGAATGTGCGCCGCCAATTGCTGGGCGTGTTCTCGCGCGACTGGCTCGTGCCCGTCGCCAATGTGCTCGCGAAACTCGGCGCGGAAAAAGCCTGGGTCGTGCACGGCAGCGACGGACTCGACGAGATGACGACGACGGGCGTCAGCCATGTGGCCGTGCTCGAAGACGGCAAGGTCTCGACGCTGACCGTCGCGCCGCAGGATGTCGGCCTCGAACATGCGTCGCTCTCCGCGCTCAAAGGCGGCATTCCGGACGACAATGCCGATGCGATCCGCCGCCTCCTCGGCGGCGCGCGCGGCGCCTTTCGCGACATCGTGCTCCTCAATGCGGCGGCGGCGCTTGTCGTGGCGGACAAGACGAAGGATTTGAAAGCCGGCATCGCGCGCGCGGCGCAGGCGATCGATTCCGGCGCGGCCGCCAATGTGCTGGCCAAACTTGAATCGGTATCGCAGGGCCTGCGGCCATGACCATTCTGGACGAGATCGCCAGATACAAACGCGAAGAGATCGCGGCGGCGCGGGCGCGCATCCCGCAGCGGGAAGTGGAAGCGCGCGCCAGCGAGAGCCCGCCGACCCGCGGCTTCCGCGCGGCGCTCGCGGCAAAACGCACCGCCCGCCGCTACGGCCTCATCGCCGAGATCAAGAAAGCCAGTCCGTCGAAAGGCCTGATCCGCGCCGATTTCGATCCCGGTGCGCTGGCCGCGGATTATGAAAATGGCGGCGCGACCTGTCTCTCCGTCCTGACCGACACCCCGTCGTTCCAGGGGGCGCCGGAATTCCTGACGACGGCGCGCGCCAACGCATCCTTGCCGCTTCTGCGCAAGGATTTCATGTTCGAGCCGTATCAGGTGGTGGAAGCGCGCGCCTGGGGCGCGGACTGCATTCTCGTCATCATGGCCGCCGTGACCGACGACGAAGCCGCCGCGCTGATGGATGCGGCGCATCGCTGGAAAATGGACACGCTCGTCGAGATCCATAACGAGGCCGAACTCGAACGCGCGCTGCGCCTCGGCGCCAATTTCATCGGCATCAACAACCGCGATCTGAAAACCTTCGTCACCGATGTCGGCGTCACGCTCCGTCTCGCGCCGCGCATCCCGAAGGATATCCTCCTCGTCTCTGAGAGCGGGCTTTCCGCGCCGGCCGATCTCGACCGTCTTGCCGAGGCGGGCGTCACCACCTTCCTGATCGGCGAAAGCCTGATGCGGGAACAGGACGTCGCCGCTGCGACCCGGCGCCTGCTGGGTGACCATGCATAATTCGTGTCCTATACTTTCCCCATGAGCGATCTGACCCATCTCGACGAACACGGCGCCGCGCGCATGGTCGATGTCTCCGACAAGGAGGTGACGGCGCGCGAAGCGACGGCGGAAGCGATCATCGTGTTGTCCGCCGAAGCCTTCGCCGCGGTGATGGAAGGCTCGGCGCCGAAAGGCGACGTGCTCGCGGCGGCCCGCATCGCCGGCATCATGGCCGCCAAGAAGACCTCCGAGCTCATTCCGCTCTGCCATCCTTTGCCGCTGTCCAAGCTCGCCATCGACTTCGAGCCTCTGGCCGACAAGAACGCCATCCGCATCATCGCCATGGCCAAGACGACGGCGCAGACGGGTGTCGAGATGGAATCGCTGACGGCGGCGAGCCTCGCGGCGCTGACCATCTACGACATGGTCAAGGCGGTCGACAAAGGCGCGGTGATCGAATCCATCCGCCTGCTGACGAAATCGGGCGGCAAGAGCGGCGCCTATATCGCACACCGCAAACCGCGCATCGAACGCGCCGCCGCCGAGCGTCCGCGGACAAAGTCGAAGCCCATCGCGCTCACGCATGAGACCTCGGCGCCGCCGCCTGCCGGCGACCCCAACGCCGACCGCGAGGCCTTCCGCAATTTCATGGTCTCGCGCCAGTTGCGCGCCACCGACTGGGCGAAACAGGCGGGTGTCCCGGCGTCGCAGATCTATTCCTATCTCACGGGGCGTTCGCGCGGGCTGACGGCCGAGGTGGCCGAACGGCTGGCCCAGGCCGCCCGCGCCCGCGTCGAAGACATGTTCGCCCGCGCCCGATGATCTCCGTTGACGAAGCGGTTCAGCGCATCACGGCCGTCTTCAGGGCGACCGAGGCGGAGGCGGTGCCGCTCAAATCTGCACGCGGACGCGTATTGGCCGAGGACATCACCGCGCGGCTCGATCAGCCGCCTGCGCCTGTTTCCGCCATGGACGGCTATGCCGTGCGCGCGAGCGATGCCGCGTCGGCGCCGGCGACATTGCGCGTGATCGGATCGGCGCCGGCGGGACATCCGTTTGGCGGCAAAATCGGCACTGGCGAAGCCGTGCGCATCTTCACCGGCGGCGTGGTGCCGGACGGCGCCGATGCCGTCGTCATCCAGGAAGACACGACGCAGGACGGCGATAAGGTCACCATCCGCGAAGCCGCACGATCCGGTCGCCACATCCGAAAAGCCGGTCTCGATTTCGCGCATGGCGATGTGCTGGCGCGCGCGGGACACAAATTGCGCGCGCGCGATTTGGCGCTTCTTGCCGCCGGCGACATCCCGACGGTTCCCGTGCGCCGGCGCCCGCGCGTGGCCCTGGCCGCCACCGGCGACGAGCTTTCGCCGCCCGGCGCTCCGCGCAAACCCGGCGGCATCGTGGCATCGTCCGGTTACGGATTATCCGGCATGATCGACGCGTGGGGCGGCGAGATCATCGATCTCGGCATCCTCCCCGACAACGCCGACGCACTCGCCAAACTCCCGGAACGCGCCAAAGGCGCGGACATCATCGTCACGATGGGCGGGGCTTCCGTCGGCGACCACGATCTCGTGCGCTCTGCGCTTGGCCCCCACGGCTTCGTGCTCGACTTCTGGAAGATCGCGATGCGGCCGGGCAAGCCGCTGATCTTCGGGCGGCTGAACGACACACCGCTGCTCGGCCTGCCCGGCAATCCGGTGTCGTCTTTCGTCTGCGCGATCCTGTTTCTGAAGCCGGCGCTGGCGACGATGCTGGGTGATACCGCGAGGAACAGTCTTCGCGCGGCGCGGCTGGTCCGCGCGCTGCCCGCCAACGACTCCCGGCAGGATTATCTGCGCGCGTCGCTCATCTTCCGCGACGGCGAATGGTGGACGGAACCGTTCGCGGTCCAGGACTCGTCCATGCAATCGGCCTTTGCCGCCGCCGACTGTCTGATCGTGCGCCCGCCCCGCGCCCCGGCGGCCCAAACCGGCGATCGTGTCGACGTTCTTGCGCTCGACGACATCTGACCCTGCCCTACTGCATTTTGGTCGTTGACCGCACCCAAGAACTAAAGTAGAACGATTCTCCATGTTTCGGATTTGTTCGGGCGCCGATTCGGGGCCCGCAAACAGATATCCGGCCGACCATGGAGATAAAATCGATGCTGACGCGCAAGCAACACGAGCTGCTCATGTTCATCCATGAGCGTGTGCGCGAAACGGGCATTCCGCCCTCGTTCGACGAAATGAAAGACGCGCTCGATCTGCGCTCGAAATCCGGTATCCACCGGCTGATCACGGCGCTCGAGGAGCGCGGCTTCCTGAAGCGCATGGAAAAGCGGGCGCGGGCGCTCGAGATCGTGCGGCTGCCGGAGAACATCGCGGACGCGCAGCGGCCGGCGACGACACGCAGCCAGGCGCAGCGCCTGTCGCATACGCCGAGCGCGCGCGGACGTGGCGGCGAAGCCCGCATCTCCGCCGATACGAGGAGCGGGGGCGCGCCGCGAAAGAGCGGCGAAAGCGACGGCGCCATTGCGGTGCCTGTTCTGGGACGCATCGCGGCCGGTACGCCGATCGAAGCCCTGCAGCACAAAGTCGCCGATGTGCCCGTGCCCGGCACCATGCTCGGCCGCGGCGATCATTACGCGCTGGAAGTCGCGGGCGACTCCATGATCAATGCCGGCATTCTCGACGGCGACACGGTGATCATCCACGAATCCTCGACCGCCAATACCGGCGACATCGTCGTCGCGCTGGTCGACGGCCAGGAAGCGACGCTGAAGCGCCTGCGCCGCCGCGGGGACTCCATCGCGCTGGAAGCCGCCAACCCCGCCTACGAAACGCGCCTCTACGGCGCCGACCGCGTGCGGATCCAGGGCAAGCTGGTGGGGTTGATCAGGCGGTATTGAACGGCCTCGACGGCGTCCGCGCTCTGCAAGCGTCACATTCACCGCGACCATTAGCGATGTGTCCGCGCGGCAGCTCCCCCGTTCGCACCATCAGGTCGCGTTTCAATGTTCAGATCTCAACGCGCGGAGAGAACCCCTCACCCGCTCCTGAACAGATTTCACCTTCCGAGACCCGCATCCCTCTCCCTCAAGGGGAGAGGGGAATTCAGCGCTTTGCACGAACATCTCTTCGCGGGCACCGAGCCTTGCAAATAGCGGTGCGAGGCTCAGGCTTCCCCTCTCCCCGACCTGCATCCCTCTCCCTCAAGGGGAGAGGGAAATTCTGAATCTTGCACAACCGCCCGTGGAGCTCCGGTGTCCGCAACATGATGTTCGTGCAAAGCGCTAATTCCCCCTCTCCCCTTGAGGGGCCGGTAGCAGCAGCGTACCGGCGGATGCCAAACGCCGGCCGAGACGTCTGCTCAGGTGCGGGTGAGGGGTTCTCTCCACGCGCTCCCAGGTCATAGGATTCAGTGTCGTCTCCTCACGGGCGCGCTCCACGGCCTTGCCCCGCGTGTGCCTTCGACGGTTTCGACGCGCAGCGCTTTTCCGAACCACACCGCGTAAGCCCCGTTCCGCGCCACGTCGAAGCGGTCGATGACGAGCTTCGGGCCGATACAGCGGTGACGCGTCGGGATGGCGCTGACGACGATGTCGGCGCGAGTGCAGTCTTCGGCGAGCGCGTCTTCGCGCGCGATCGCGGCGATGGCTTTGCCGTCGCGGGTGTGCGCGATGCAGCCGAAAGCGTCGCAACGGACGCCGTCTTTCACGCTCGCGACGGCATCGTCCGCCGCGCGCGCGTCACCATCGCGCTTCAGCCATTCGGTGGCGGAATATTCGTCCGTAGCGGGACGCAGCAGGTGCAGCACGCCGTCCTTGCCCCGCAAAGCCACGGTCTCGCCGTCGCGCGCGATCAGGAGATCCGGCGGCTCGACGAGAAACGCGATCAGAAGTCCCGCTGCGATCGGCGCAAGCCCCAGCCAGCGGAAGCGGGCGCGCCAGAACGCGATCCACAGTCCGCCGCCGGAGACGAGCACCAGCGCCGACACCGGCCACGCCGACACGATCGAAACCGCGCCGGGGAAATGCGACACCGTGCGGCCCACCCACAGCATCGCGTCGATCCCCCAGCCCATCACCTTCAACGGCCAGGCATCGAGCCCCAACGGCATGACGAGGATCGAGATCGCCGCCGCCGGCATGGCGATGAATCCCATGATCGGCATGGCGCCGAGATTGCCCAGCACGGCGTAGTGCGTGGCGCGATCGAAATGGAACGCCGCATAAGGCATCGTCGCGAGGCTGCCGACGAAGCTCGTGATGGCAATGCCGCGCATGTAACGCCGCACGGCCGCAAAGCGCGGCGACAGTCCGGTGATGGCGCGCGGCCGCCGCTGTTCCCATTCCGCCACCGCGATCAGCGCCGCCACCGCCGCGAACGACATCTGGAATCCCGGCTCGATCAGGCTTTCGGGCCGCGACAGCAGGATGATCGTCGCGGCGAGCGCGAGCGAGCGCATGGAGAGCGCCGGGCGGTCGACCAGGATTGCGAACAGCATCATCGCCAGCATGATGAAGGCGCGCGTCGTCGCCGCCGCCGCGCCGCTGATCACGAGATAGAAGCCTGCGCCGCAAAGCGCGGCCACCGCCGCCCATTTCTTGATCGGATACGCCAGCGCAAGGCGCGGGAATGCCGCCAGGATCGCGCGCACGGCCCAGAACAATCCCATGCCGACGAGCGCCATATGCAATCCGGCGATGGCGAGGACATGCGCCAGCCCCGCGTCGCGCAATGCGGACTCGTCATCGTCGGAAATGCCACCGCGATCGCCCGTGATGATCGCCGACGCAATGGCGCCGGTGCTGCCGGGAAGCACGCGATGAATGCGCTGTGAGATGCGCCATCGCAAATGGAGCACGATGCCTCGGATGCGTTCTGCGAATCCGGGCGGCGGCGCAGGCGCCAGCGGTTCCGGCGGCCCGTAGGCGTAGCCGACCGCGCCAAGACCGTCGAACCAGGCGGCGCGTCCGAAATCATAATCGCCCGGCGAGGCCGGCGCCGGCGGCGGCATCAGAACGGCCTTGAAACCGACGCGCACGCCCGGAACCAGAAGTCCTTCATCGTCGCGAAACGACACGCGCACCTGGCGAGGCATCGTGCGGCCGTAATCGCGATCGACATGCTCGAGCGCGATCACTGCGCGCACGCCTTTGCCGTGGGCTTGCGCGAACTCGACGCGGCCTTCCATCAGGGCCGGTCCGATCCGGCGCGCAAGGACCGGCGCGGCGACATGCTCCGTACGCAGCTTTGCGACGCCGAAGCCGATCAACAGTGCGGCCAGCACGGCCAGCACGGCCTGCGCGAAGCTTTCCGTCGTGAGAAGCGCGGCCAGTGCCACCAGGATGCCCGAGGCCCCGAGGCTCAGGGCCACCGCTTTGGGCGGCTCGAAGGGCAGCGCGAAATAGAGGCCGATCCCCGTGGCCAGCACCACGGGCAGCCATAACGCCCAGCGGTCACGCTCCGCGAGAAGCGCATCCGCAACCGCGCGAGCTGCGCTCGCGAGCCTTGCGAGCCATCGGCTCGCCCGGCGCGGCGCCGTCAGAATGAGAGCTATCCCCACGGGAACCGGTTTGCTAGAAGCCTCGCAATTCACCCGGCCGAACGCGTCGGCTTCTCCCGTGGGCTTTCAAAGTATGCCTGAGAATTCCAAACCCGTCCTCAGATTTCCGCCATCGCCGACCGGATTCCTTCACATCGGCGGCGCGCGCACCGCGCTGTTCAACTGGCTCTATGCCAGACACACGGGCGGCACGTTTCGCCTGAGGATCGAAGACACCGATCGCGAACGCTCGACGCCGGAAGCCGTCGACGCGATCCTCAACGGCATGGAATGGCTCGGCCTCGAGTGGGACGGCCAGACCGTGTATCAATTTGTGCGCGCCGACCGGCATCGCGAAATCGCGGAACAAATGCTGCGCGACGGCCGCGCCTATCGCTGCTATGCCACGCCGGAAGAGCTCGACGAGATGCGCGCGAAACAGCGCGCCGAGGGCAAGCCCGTGCGCTACGACGGCCGCTGGCGCGACCGCGATCCTTCCGACGCGCCCAAGGGGGCGCCGTTTGTCGTGCGGCTCAAGGCGGAACAGCACGGCGAGACCATCGTTCGCGATGTGGTCCAGGGCGACGTGCGCTTCGCCAACGAGCAGCTCGACGACATGATCCTCCTACGCTCCGACGGCACGCCGACCTACATGCTGGCCGTCGTCGTCGACGATCACGACATGGGCGTGACGCACGTTCTCCGCGGCGACGATCATCTCAACAACACGCCGCGCCAGATGCAGATCATCAAGGCGATGGACTGGCCCATGCCGGTTTACGGCCACGTGCCCATGATCCTCGGTCCCGACGGCGCCAAGCTCTCCAAGCGCCACGGCGCGCTGGCGGTCGAAGCTTATCGCGACATGGGTTATCTGCCGGAGACGATGCGCAACTATCTCCTGCGTCTCGGATGGAGCCACGGCAATGACGAGATCATTTCCACCGAGCAGGCGATCGCGTGGTTCAATCTCGAGAATATCGGCCGCAGCCCTGCCCGCTTCGATTTCAAGAAGCTCGACAATCTGAACGCGCACTACATCCGCATCGCGGATGAAAATTCGCTCGTCGCCGAGGTCGAAGCGCATCTCAAGCGCGCGACGGAGCCGATCGCGTTGTCGCTCGCGGCGCGCGAACGATTGAAAGCCGCGCTGCCGGAGCTACGCGAGCGCGCCAAGACCATCGTCGAGCTCGCCCATTCCGCCGAGTTTCTGTTCAGCGATGGACCGCGCGAACTCGACGCGCAGGCGGACAAGATCCTCACCCTGGATGCGCGCGCGACTTTGGGCGCGCTGGTGCCGCTGCTGGAAAAAGCGGATTGGCAGGCTCAAAGCCTCGAGGAGACGGCGCGGAGCTTCGCCGAGGCCAGGGGCCTCAAGCTCGGCCAGGTGGCGCAGCCCATCCGGGCGGCGCTGACCGGCAAGGGAACTTCACCCCCAATTTTCAGCATGCTCGCGATCCTGGGTCGCGAGGAATCCCTTTCCCGATTAAGGGCTTACGTCGCCTGACACGCGTGGCAAAAAACCGCCAAAAAAGGCGAAAAACAGTGACCATATTAACCGCAATTGGCTATGGTTGCTGCACTGCAAGATGAGCGCGGCATCCGGAACCGCCCGGAACAACAAGGAGTGGCTCCATGAGAGAGAGCAAGGCTAAACCCGCCGGCTCGGCGAAACTGACGATCAAGGACAAATCCTACGACCTGCCCGTATTCGCAGGCACGACCGGTCCGGACGTCGTCGATATCCGCCAGCTCTACGGCCAGGCCGACGTCTTCACCTACGATCCCGGTTTCACCTCGACGGCCAGCTGCGAAAGCGACATCACCTTCATCGACGGCGACAAGGGGATTCTCCTTTATCGCGGCTATCCGATCGACCAGCTCGCGGAACATTCGAACTTCCTCGAGGTCTGCTATCTGATCCTGCACGGCGAACTGCCGAGCAAGAAGGAGATGGAAGGCTTCGACAAGGCCATCACCTATCACACGATGGTGCATGAGCAGCTGTCGTCGTTCTTCCGCGGCTTCCGGCGCGATGCGCATCCGATGGCGATCATGTGCGGCGTGGTCGGCGCGCTTTCGGCCTTCTATCACGACTCCACCGACATCAACGATCCGCGCCAGCGCGAGATCGCCTCGCACCGCCTGATCGCGAAAATGCCGACGCTCGCCGCGATGGCGTTCAAATATCACGTGGGCCAGCCTTTCGTGTATCCGCTCAACAATCTCGGCTACACGGAGAACTTCCTGCGCATGTGCTTTGCGGTGCCGTGCGAGGAATACAAGATCAATCCGGTGCTGGCCAAAGCGCTCGACACGATCTTCATCCTGCACGCCGATCACGAGCAGAACGCCTCGACCTCGACGGTGCGCCTCGCGGGCTCGTCGGGCGCCAATCCGTTCGCCTGCATCGCGGCCGGCATTGCCTGCCTCTGGGGCCCGGCGCATGGCGGCGCCAATGAAGCGGCGCTCAAGATGCTGGAGGAGATCGGCTCCGTCGACCGGATCCCGGAATTCATCCGGCGCGCGAAAGACAAGAACGATTCCTTCCGGCTGATGGGCTTCGGCCATCGCGTCTACAAGAACTACGACCCGCGCGCGAAGGCGATGCAGGTCCAGGCCCATGCGGTGCTCGACGAGCTCGGCATGCACAACGATCCGCTGCTGAAGGTTGCGCTCGAGCTCGAGAAGATCGCGCTCAAGGACGACTATTTCGTCGAGAAGAAGCTCTATCCGAACATCGATTTCTATTCCGGCATCACGCTGAAGGCGCTGGGCTTCCCGACCAGCATGTTCACGGCCCTCTTCGCGCTCGCGCGCACCGTCGGCTGGATCGCGCAGTGGAAGGAAATGATCGAGGATCCGCACCAGAAGATCGGCCGTCCGCGGCAGCTCTACACGGGTGCGAAAGAGCGCAACTACGTGCCGGTGTCCAAGCGCTGATCAGACGTCACGTGAGGGGATGATGGCTGAGCGCCAATCCGTGGTCATCATCCCGCTCCCGACGGCGGACAATGCCGTCACCTATGCCGCGGCCCGCCTCGTCTTCGAGGACGGACGGCCCTTCGCGGAAGCCGTCGTGGAAATCCCGGGAACGCGCTTCGCGCCGCCGCGCCGGATTTCGCTTTCGCCGCACAGTCTGACGCGCCTGCGCGACGGCAATGCCGCGCGGCCCGATCTCTATCTCTACGAAGGCATGATCCTGCCCGCGCCGCCGCAGGCGATGGACTAGAGCCCGACTATTCGCGATTGAAGCGAGCACATCGCAATCCTCCCCCGAACATAGTTCGGGGGAGGTGGATTGACACGCGCAGCGTGGCAAGACGGAGGGGGCATCGCGACGCCTGTCTCGCCCGTGTCAGCCCCCTCCACCGCTGCGCGGTCCCCCTCCCCCGAACTTCGTTCGGGGGAGGATTAGACCAAGTTAAGTCATTGAGATAAAAGGAAGAAATTCTGCTTGACACGTATGAACCATATTGGTATATAAGACTGATTTGGTCTAATAAGGTCCGCCCTTGGCGCTCGTGCCTGCCCTCCTCCGCCGTCTCGCGCATTTCATCCGTGTGCTGATGGAATTGGCCCTGCGCCACCCTGTTCTTCGTCATGGGACCGGGGCGCGGAATGCCGGAAAGGCCCGTCGCAACGGCACCGGATGCACATCGCGGCGAGACCGCAAAAA
>Ga0335070_10007806_pt1 | contig 12541 bp, 10 predicted proteins | sample Lox_Sample_13_FD_206722 | JGI IMG/M metagenome (GOLD analysis project Ga0335070, IMG submission 206722) | Soil microbial communities from Loxahatchee National Wildlife Refuge, Florida, United States - Lox_Sample_1.3 | ecosystem: Environmental > Terrestrial > Soil > Wetlands | place: USA...
AAAAACAGGTAAGCTTGATCCTGTAATCGGCAGAGACGAGGAAATTAGAAGGGTGCTCCAGGTTCTTTCCCGGAGAACAAAAAACAATCCGGTACTAATCGGCGAACCCGGTGTTGGGAAGACTGCGATTGCTGAAGGAATTGCACATAGAATTATTTCCGGTGATGTTCCTGAAAATTTAAAAACCAAGAAAATAGTTGCACTCGATATGGGCGCACTAATTGCGGGCACTCAATTTCGAGGTCAGTTTGAAGAAAGGATGAAAGCTGTTGTTAAGGAAGTCCAGGAATCAAACGGCGAAATAATTCTTTTCATCGATGAGCTTCATACACTTATTGGCGCTGGTTCTGTTCAGGGCTCTATGGATGCAGCTAATATATTGAAACCGGCTCTTGCAAGAGGTGAATTACATGCAATCGGTGCTACAACGTTGAATGAATATAAAAAACATATTGAAAAAGACGCTGCATTAGAGAGAAGATTCCAGCCGGTTTACGTGGCAGAACCTTCAGTCGAGGATACAATTTCTATTCTCAGGGGGCTAAGCGAACGATATGAAGTTCACCATGGGGTTAGGATAACCGATGGAGCTATCATAGCCGCTGCGCAGCTGTCTCACAGGTATATTACTGACAGATTTTTACCCGATAAAGCCATTGACTTGATAGATGAAGCGGCTTCAAAACTAAGGATAGAGATAGATTCTATGCCTGAAGAACTTGATACGGTAGAAAGAAAGATTAAGCAGCTCGAAATTGAACAGGAAGCATTAAAGAGAGAAAAAGATGAAGCTTCCCAGAAGAGACTTGATGAACTCAAAAAAGAATTAACTGAATTAAATGAGGAAAGAAATAAGCTCCGGCTGCATTGGAATCTTGAAAAAGAAAAAATCCAGAAAATCCGTTCGATGAAAAGCGAAATTGAAAATACCAAAAACCTGGCCGATAAATATGAACGAGAAGGGGATCTCGGGAAAGTTGCAGAGCTTCGATACGGTAAGATAGCTTCTTTGGAAAAGCAATTAAAAGAAGAGACAAAAAATCTTACTCAAATACAAAAAAATAAAAAGATGCTTAAAGAAGAAGTCGATGCGGAAGATATTGCAGAGGTAGTTTCCAAATGGACGGGCATACCTGTAAGTAAGATGATGGAAAGCGAGCGGACAAAGCTGCTAAAACTCGAAGATGAGCTGCATAAGAGGGTTATCGGTCAGAATGATGCCGTTTACGCCGTTGCCAATGCAATAAGGAGATCCAGGACAGGATTACAGGATGTAAACCGTCCAATCGGATCATTTATATTTTTGGGAACAACAGGTGTTGGAAAAACAGAGTTAGCAAGGACTTTAGCCGAATTTTTGTTCGATGATGAACACGCCATGGTACGGATTGATATGTCTGAGTATATGGAAAAGTTTTCTGTCTCAAGGTTAATCGGAGCGCCTCCGGGATATGTCGGATATGAAGAGGGAGGACAGCTGACCGAAGCAGTTAGAAGAAGGCCTTTTTCGGTTGTATTGCTGGATGAGATAGAGAAAGCTCACCCCGATGTTTTTAATATATTGCTTCAGGTTCTTGATGACGGAAGATTAACCGACAATCAGGGCAGAACGGTAAATTTTAAGAATACAATTATCATTATGACATCTAACCTGGGATCTCATTTAATCCAGGAAAAGCTGGAAAATGCTGATGAAAATGATCTTGATGAAGTTATGGATGAATTGAGATACAAACTTGTAGATCTTTTAAGAAAGACCATCCAGCCGGAATTCCTCAACAGGGTTGATGAGATTGTACTATTTAAACCTTTAAGAAGAAATGAGATCAGGCAGATAGTAGATATTCAGATACAGCATGTTCAAAATCTTCTTAAAGAAAAAGAGATTACTCTTATTGTTGATGATGAATCTAAAGATTGGCTGGCCAAACTAGGTTATGATGTAACCTATGGTGCAAGACCCTTAAAGAGAACAATACAAAAGTATCTTACAAATCCTTTATCCCAAGAACTCCTTGCGGGAAATTTCCATAACGGAGACACCATAAAAGTCAGCTTGGGTAGCAGAGGTAAATTAGAATTCCATAAAGCGGAAACGGCAGAACAAATGGCTTGATTACCAGGGGCAGCAAATATAATGCTGCCCCTAACCTTTCTTTACTGTGGCTTCTGATTTTTGTCCTCCAGCAAGATTTCGATCTGCTTTCTTTACCACATCTGAAAGTAAAAATTCAATCTGTGCATTTATACTTCTTAAATCATCCGCCGCCCATTTTTCAAGGGCTGCATATAAATTTTCATCTATTCTTAATAAAAATTTTTTCTTTTCAGCCATAAATAATTCTTAAATATTACCCGGCATTACGACTCGTTTGCCTCATAATTTCAATATATGAAATGAGCAAAATAATCCAAGGCTTGGAATCCAGAAGTTCACTTTTTCCGGGGATGCTGATCAAAGTTTTTTCTTTCCAGCCGGGTTTCCTTATAGATGAAATTAAAATCTTACCCGATTCAGTTTTAATTTCAGTTATTCCCTTCCATATTTTATAATTAAAATAAAGAACAATCCCTTTTTCAAGCTTCAGGAAGCCTTTCCCGAATATTTTCTGCTCGTAGACTGCCATAGGCATTTCATAACCATATTGATAAACACCCAAGCCGCCTCTCCAAAAACTTTCTCTCTTAATTTCCCACTTAGTTCCGAATATCTCTGCAACTGCACTAGAACTAAAGAATTTGGGTTTTTCGATAGTCCCGATCACTTCATTTTCAAGAAACAATTCATACCGGCTTTTAAAAACCGAAGGCTGACGGAGCATCAGAGTTTTTCCGGCATAATCGGATAAAACTTTACCAGGATTTACAGGATTATTAGGATACATGGATGTATGACCCGCCTGCTGGGAATGATTGAATGATTCCATTTTCCATATTCCGTTTACCATTTCCGCTATTGATATAGAGTTCCGGTATTTATAACAGGCTGAACTTCTCTTTCGGATACAAGAGCAACCATAAGATTGTTTACCATTGTCGCCTTCTTTTCTTCATCGAGGTTCACAATTTTTTGCTCGCTCAATGCTTTTAATGCACTCTCTACCATGCCTACCGCACCTTCCACTATTTTTTGTCTGGCTGCAACTATGGCCTGAGCTTGCTGTCTTCTAAGCATTGCCTGAGCTATTTCCGCTGAGTATGCAAGATGGCTTATTCGTGCTTCATTTACTTCAACGCCTGCAATTTCCAATCTCGACTGAACCTGCTTCTTTAATGCGTCCGCGACTTCCTGCGGACTGCCCCTTAATGTAGCTTTGTCTTCCTCCCCGTCATAAGGGTACTGGGAAGTAAGTGACCGGATAGCAGTTTCACTTTGAATGGCTACGAACTGTTCATAATTCTCCACATCAAAGACTGCCCTGGCAGAATCCGTAACTCTCCAAACAATTACCGCGGCAATTTCAATAGGATTTCCGTGAAGATCATTGACCTTAATTCTTTCGCTGTTGAAATTCCTAATTCTAAGAGTCACTCTTCTTTTTATTGTAAAAGGATTTACACACCAAAAACCTGACGTCCTTACCGTTCCAATATATTTTCCGAAAAAGATAAGAACCCTGGATTCATTAGGCTGTATTACCATGAAACCATTTAATAAAATCATCAGAATGATTAGGATAGGAAAGAAGATCCACAATAATTCAGGATCTTGAGTATCTGCAACAGTATATATTAAAAATACTTCTAAGATTATCAGAAGAAAAAAAAGGAATAGGCCAAAAAATCCGTTTATTTTTGCAGCCGGTTTTTCCGTAACAGTAGTCATTTTATACCTCTTAAAAAATGATATTGTAATGATATCACTTTAATATCAAATAATCAAGAGGTAAATAAAAATTTTTTATACAGATCTTATTTCTTCTTCACTAACAACTCTTTCTTTTTCATTTGTTTTCTCAGCATAGGCTGTTTCATATAGTTTAACCAGAAGAACAAATGTAGAAATTAAAAGTGGGCCAAAAACAATTCCTAAAATGCCGAAGATAGGAATACCGATAACAATTCCGGTTATTGTTATTAAGGGATGGATATTTCCGAGCCATTTATTAATCCAGAGCCTAAGAAGGTTGTCGATATTGGATACCGCAACAAAACCGAATATTATAACTCCGACGCCGTTAAAAGTATTTCCGGAAGCAATCTCAGCTAACCCTGCGGGTATAAAAGCAGCAGCGGACCCGATGACCGGGAGGAAAGAAAAGAAAAAACAGAGCAAGCTCCAGAATAAAGGATCCGGAGCGCCGAAGATTACCAGGCCGATCCCTAAAAGAAGCGCCTGTGCAAAGGCTATTATTCCCTGACCGATTACATTCGCGTGAGTCATGTTCTTAAGCTCATTTGCGAAATGAGCGCTGTTCTGCCCGCGGAAGGGCATATATTTAATAAGTGTTTCCTCGAATACTTCCATTTTAGTAAACATATAATAGAGGAAGAAGTACATCATTGAAACAGTAAGAAGAATGTCCAGAAATGTGTTTATAAAAGAAGAAAGTATCTCTATTGATACCGTACTTGCTTTATCTATTGCATTTTTAATGGTATCCTGCCCGATATTTTTCCCGATAAAAGTTTGAACTGTATTAATTACTTTTTTAATTGCCTGCGGATGATCCTTCAAATAAAGAATCTTATTGATCAGCATCCAGGTAACAGACATAAAAGGGATTATAATAATTATAAAAGAAAGAATGATTATGATGATTGAGGAGAGCTTTTTGTTCCACTTCTTCCTTTCAATCATTTTGATATACATCGGCTTAAAAAGCACATAAAGAACTATTGATCCTAGGATAGCTGTGTAAAGTTCATTTAAAGAATAAAAGAGAAATGCGCCTAAAATAAAGATTAGGGTAACGGCAATTATTTTACTTTGATTAATTGTATAGATTGACATTTTATTTCCTTATCTTTTAATAAATTTAAGAAATTAAAAAGGAGGTGAAGGTGATTAAGAATTTGCTTTGATTATCGATTGTGCTGATAAAATATTTGATACAAATTTTTTTCATGGGACTTTATTCTTAATGATTATATATTAGAGATTAAATTTGGAGAATAAGATGCATAAAAGAATTAATTTTGTTTTGTTTCTTTCGACAGTAATATTAGCAGGATGCGGTAAAGATGAGCAGCCGCTGCCGGAAGGCACTCATGCCGTAGAGGTTGAAGAGAGCATGGACGCTTCCCAATATACTTATATGAGAGTTTCAGAAGGTGATAATGAGTATTGGATAGCCGTGCCTAAAATGAAAGTGGAAGAGGGTGAAATGCTTTATTATTCAAAAAGCATGGTTATGAATAATTTTGAAAGCAAAACATTAAACAGAACATTCGATAAAGTCTTATTCGTCGATGATATTTCCAAGATACGCCCGACAGCATCAATGCCTAAAACTCCTATGATGCATCCCAAAGTGGAAACTATGCAGAATAATGATATAAAGGTGGATCCTCTTAAGGACGGAAAAACTATCGGGCAGATATATTCCGAAAAAGATAAGATTGCCGGCAGCAAAGTGAGAGTAAGAGGAAAGGTTATTAAATACAATCCGGAGATAATGAGCAGAAACTGGATCCATCTTCAGGATGGGACAAGCTTCGGGGAAAATTTTGATTTGATGGTTACCAGCACAGATCCCGCCGAAGTCGGGGAAGTAGTTATTGCCGAAGGTATGGTGGCATTGAACAAAGATTTCGGTGCAGGCTATGTTTACCCGGTAATGATTGAGAATGCAAAAATAATTAAAGAAGAAAAGAAAGCCCTCTGATCCGGAGGGCTATTTGGTTATTTTTCTTTTTTTATCAAAATGAAGTGCGCAGGAGTTAATGCAGTATCTTAAACCTGTAGGATTCGGACCGTCATCAAAAACATGGCCTAGATGACTGCCGCATTTGCTGCATAGAACCTCGGTTCGATGCATGCCGAAACTTTTATCCTCCTCGAGATCAACATTCTTATCGATTACCGGCGCATAGAAGCTTGGCCAGCCGCTTCCGGAATCAAACTTGGTATCGGAGCTGAAAACTGGATTTCCGCACCCGGCACAATAATACATTCCATCTTCATTATTATTGTAAAGGCTGCCGGTAAATGCCCTTTCCGTACCTTTCTCCCGTAAAACGTGATATTCCTGATCGGTTAACATTTTTTTCCACTCGGAATCCGATTTAATTATCTTCTTATTCATATCATTTCCTTTTAACCTATTTTATTCAAATTTATAGTTTAACCTCTGCAAATTTAGGTTGTTCCAATTTAAAATTAATCCCGAAAAGGATTATTAAATATCACAAAAATATAAAAACTTAAACTGGCAGAACCATGACCAAGTTATAAATATCGAATATCTCGTCAGAGTCCGTAGACGCTGAGGGAGTCTGCTACCGACATCGAATATCGAATAATGAACACACTCTCCTTTATGGAAATATGTGTTGGATATTTATTATTCAATGTTTTATGTACAAAATTTTTCTTTCCAATTTGAACAGAATTTAAGAACAAAGCATTAATCTTACCCGGTATTTCTTAATCCGGCAGCAATCCCATTTACAGTTGAACGGAGGAGTGAAAGGAGCTGTTTCTTTTTCTTGCCTGATATATTCCTATCCCGGTACTGTTTAATAAATCTAATCTGTATAAAACTTATGGGATCGATATACGGATTTCTTAAAAGAATAGATCTCTGAAGTGATTTATCGGAATCAAGGAGATCTGTTTCGCCGGCAATATTTAAAAGGATATTCAATGACCTCTCATATTCCTCATTAATCATATTAAAGATCTGCACTCCTGAGGAATAATCGCTGCACAATGAGATATATTCCTTGCCAATTATCATATCTGTTTTAAGCAGGACCATTTCAATATTATCGACAAGTACTTTAAAGAACTCCCATTTTTTGTACATTATTTTCAGGTCCTCCATAGTAATTACTCCCCTTTCAATACAAGAACTAATGGAATTACCGAAACCGTACCAGCCTGAGATGGTCTGGCGGTTTTGGGTCCACGCAAAGACCCATGGGATAGCTCTCAAAGTCCGGATATCATCGCCTGCGGATCTGGAAGGCGGACGCGAGCCGATTTCAATTCTTTCTATTATATCAATGGGAGTTGCAGTACGAAAATATTCCGGAAACCTCGGATGATTAATAAGCTGTTTATAATACTTAAAAGCCTCAGTACTGATATTTTCGAACAGTTCCTGAAATTTATCGGTATGGCCGTCTGCTTCCCTCAAGTCGGAGAATTTCGTTTCGGCTGTTTTAAGAATCACTGCGGAACCCATCAGCTCTAAGGATCTTTCGGCAATTTCAGGTATCAGGTATTTTGTTGAGATCATCTCACCCTGCTCGGTAATTTTAATTTTCCCGTCTATTGTTCCTTGCGGTTGAGCCAAGATTGATTCGCTTACGGGTCCGCCGCCCCTGGAAGTGCTGCCGCCTCTGCCGTGAAACAAAAGCAGCTCAATTCCCTTCTCATCGCAGATTTTTTTGATGCTTTTCTGAGCTTTATACAATTCAAAATTTGAGGTAACAATTCCTCCGTCTTTATTGCTGTCGGAATATCCTATCATTACCTTCTGAATTTTTTTTCGGAGGATGAGATGCTGACAATAGACCGGATTTTCAAAAAGCTCCTTCATTACATCCGCCGAATTTCTTAAGTCTTCTATTGTTTCAAAAAGGGGAAGTATATCGAGATCGCAGGAGATCATTTTTCCCTTATGAATTTTTATGAGCCCGGCATACCTTGCAAGGAAAAGAACGGACAATACATCGCTTACACTTGAACAATTGCTGATAATAAAATCATTAGCTGCTTCCGGCGAAATATTATCTTTTCCCCATTTAATTAATGAGATTTCATTTATTATTTTTTTGGTAGAATTCTTAAACTTGTTTTTCTTTAAGGATGATGGCCTCATCAGCAGCTGAGTTAAAAGGTCGGCTTTCCTATTATCGTCCCACGATGAAAAATTCCCCGGAACATCAGAATGCTTAATGATATCATTTACTGCCATTCTAAGAAGAGACGAGTTTTGCCTGATATCGATTGAAACAAAATGGAATCCGAATGTCTTTACCTTATAAATAAACGGAAGCACCCTGTTCTCAGCAATTACTTTACCTTTATTATTGCACAGGCTACAATAAATCAGGTCCAAATCCTCAAGGAATTCCTCGGCATTCTTATAACCTTTTTTTTCATCATTTATGGTTTTAAGAAGCTTTCTAGAAATCAGGAAGAGCTTGCTCCGGTAAATTTCCGAAGGATCCCGCATTAGTCCGTCAGTCGGTTTAACCTTCAGAACGGCTCGGTCTTTTTCAACTGAATCAACCAGTTTCTTATCTGCGTGAATAATTATGGAGGAAGTGCTTAAATATGTATACAATGGATCGAGATCCTGCAGGTAAAGATTGATTATCTGTTTTTTATTGTTGAGCAGCGTTTCCTTTGTAATCTCTTCGGTAACAAAAGGATGGCCGTCCCTGTCTCCGCCCATCCATGAGCCGAATTTAATAAGCACAGGCGAGGAGGATTCAAAATTGAAAAATGATTCCAATTTCAGATTCAACCTGATGTAAAATTTAGGAAGGACATTATAAAGAATATCCTTAAAGAAAAACAAACCCCTTTGGATTTCATCTCTAACAGTTATTTTAAAGAATCTTATATCATTTGACTGCCACAGCAATGTAATCACCGTGTGAAGCTCCCGTTTGATTTCTTCCTCCTCTTCCAGGGTATGCTTAATCAGTTCTTTCTGCAGAAGAAGCTGGCTTATTCTCAAAATTTTTCTTAGGATTGTCTGGCGTGTCGCCTCTGTAGGATGTGCAGTAAAGACCGGAACTATTTCAATTGCCCCCAGAATATTTTTTATATTTTCTTTTGTCAAATTCTTTTTATTTAAAATTGACAAAGCCTCTTCAATTGAACCTTTCGGAAAAGATTCGTTTTTTGAAATCTCGGACCTGTAAGATCTGATCCGGTGCACTTCGTCCGCTGCATTGACCAGTATAAAATATGTTGAGAATGCCCTTACTACAGTATGCGTTTTTTTAACATCAAGCTTTTCAATAAGCGATATAATTCTATCATAAATATTATCGGTATAATTAGTACGCAGCTCTTTTGTCAATGCCCGCAGCTTCTCCTCAATATGAAATACTTCAGTTCCCTCCTGCTCTTTAAGAACATTTCCTAAAATTATTCCGAGCTCTCGGATATCCTTTTTTAGGGGTTCATCTTTTTCGGCAGCTTCCAGGGCATTAAGCGGACGTTTATTCATTTTCTTTAATTCTTAATTGATAACAAGCGTGTGATAAATATAATAAATCTGATTTCCCTTTAAAACCTGATTTGAATCAAGTTGTGTGATGAAAATTCTTACCTGCCGGTATATTCATGGATATTTTTATGCTGAGTTTATTGTCAGACTTTGCGATACCGATGAGGACGCTCCTTAAAGTAGTGGTGCTTGCCGTTTTGATGAGCTGGTTCGCCGCAAATGCGCAAGATAAAAGTGATGATAAAAACCCGGAACTATCTTTTTCCTGCGCCTGGTTTGATTTCATCCAGCACCGGAATGAAGCATTTGGATTGACGGTTGAATACAGATCATCGGAATATATATGGAACTTCAGGCCTTTTATCGGAATGATGACAACAGAAAAAGGCACTGCAGCAAGCTTTGCCGGATTATTAATGGATATTGTTTTATTCTCAAATCTCTATTTGACTCCGAGCTTTGCTCCCGGTATGTATTACTCGGGAAGGGGAAAGGAGATGTATTATGGTTTAGAGTTCAGATCGCAGATTGAGTTGACCTATAATTTAACATTCATCCGGCTGGGGATAAACTTTAATCATATCTCAAACGGACATTTATACAAAATTAATCCGGGTGTGGAAAGCCTCTCCTTCAATTTAATACTGCCTCTGAACTAATTTTGATTGAAAACGGGGAGGAGTTTATCTTTACTAAACGATTTTTATCTTTATACATAAAAATATGGATGCACCTTCCAGATTCCTTAAATTAAAAAACGAAATGAAAGAATTAGCTCATAAGGAAGTGAGCATATTGATAGTTTCATTTGTTATGATTTTTGGGATATGGCTTTTTATATTAATTTCGGAAGCGGTGGTACACGGATCGACCAAATCCTTTGATGAATGGGTATTGACTGCATTAAGAGATATGAAAAAAGAAGGTATGCCGAAAGGCCCGGTATGGCTCGAAGAAGCAATGATAGACATTACCGCATTAGGGGGAGGAACAGTAATGTTTTTAATTACGGCAATCGTAGTACTTTTTCTAATATTGAAAAAAGAATATCAAAGCATGTGGTTTGTGCTGGCCGCAACAATCGGAGGTACATTATTAAGCTTCTGGCTTAAAGAATTAATCGGTAGAGATCGGCCTACTGTAGTAATTCATTTATTGAAGGTAACATCTCTCAGCTTTCCGAGCGGGCACTCGATGATGTCGGCAGTCGTATACCTAACGCAAGCATCCCTTTTAGCCCGGATTGAATCGGTCCGCAGAATTAAAATTTATATTATTTCCGTGGCGCTTTTTTTAAGCTTTATAATCGGGTTCAGCAGGGTCTACCTCGGAGTACATTACCCGACGGATGTAATCGGGGGGTGGGCAGTCGGTTCCGCATGGGCCTGCCTCTGCTGGATGATCGCCCGAACCATTCAAAAAAGAAAAAAGGTTAATTCATAAATTCTAATTTCCGAATTATAATTGTTCTAAATTCATAATTCAATCCCGGCAGAGAATGAATCAGGATAAAAAACATTTCATTAAATCAATTTCAATTTCCGGAGGTTTTTTAATCTTACTTTGGCTAATAAAGCTTACAGAAATTGTTTTTAATTTAAATATTATTCAATTCGCGCTTTATCCAAGAACCATACACGGTTTAACCGGTATTTTAATCTCTCCATTAATCCATGCAGACTTAAATCATTTAACGGCAAACTCGCTTCCTGTTTTTTTACTTGCTTTAGGCATTCTTTACTTTTACAAGAATGCTTCTCTTAAGGTCCTTTTGATAATATATGTTGTACCGGATATAGCCGTATGGCTTCTAGGGAGATCAGCTTTTCACATAGGAGCAAGCGGACTTATATACGGCTATGCTTCCTTCCTCTTCTTCAGCGGATTGATAAGAAGGGATCCGCGCTCCATCGCTTTAGCATTGCTTGTAATCTTCTTATACGGAAGCATGATCTGGGGTATTCTTCCACTGGATAAAAAAATCTCATGGGAATCACATCTATATGGCGCTTTAACCGGGATCGCCTGCGCTTTTATCTTCCGTAAATCCGATCCTTATAAAAAATATGAATGGGAAGATGAAGAAACCGAATTACAAGGATCCGGCGAGAAGGATTGACCTTCGGTTTATCATTAATTTCAAAATTATCCGGCTTATTTATTAAGAATAACCAACTAAAAAAACCGCATACAATTCCGATTATCCTTATTTAAATCCATCAAAAATAAAAAAAACAGCTTTTATATAAGCAGGGTTTATTTTTGAGATATAATGGACTAACTTATTTCGTTTTTAGAAAGGATACGATTATATTTAATGGAAGTAAATAATATCCGGCAGTACGGTCCAAATAATCTTGATGCCGGGGTTCTCAATGTACCTGAAGGCAGATTTAAGATGAATCGAAAAACCATATACTGGGTTTCTCAATTATCCGGCTGGATTTCGTTTGTTTTTTTGAATCTGATAATAATCGCCACGTTCGATAAGCTAAATTTAAGCAGGTTTGTCGTTTTCGGATCTTTAGTTGTAACCGGCATATTTTTAACGCATATATATAAAATAATCATTAAAAAAAGAGAATGGATAAACCTTCCTTTTAAAAAACTAATCCCAAGGGTTCTTCTATCAAGCATAGTTATCGGCAGCCTGATGAATGTTACAGCTCTTTTGATAAGCTTTCAGGCAGGATGGAATGATCCCTCCAAATTCAAATTTGGAATGGTAGCGATGGGTACGTTTAACCTCAGCGGTGTAATTCTCCTCTGGTCTTTAATTTATTTCCTTGTGCACTATTTTGAAAACTATAAAAAAGTGGAGATTGAATCTTATATTTGGGAAGCGGCAGTAAAAGATTTCGAACTTAAAACATTAAAATCCCAGCTTAATCCTCACTTTATGTTCAACGCACTGAACAGCATCAGAGCATTAATCCAGGAAGACCCGCAGAATGCACAAATTGCCGTGACAAAGCTTTCGAACATCCTGAGGTACTCTTTAAAAATAGAAAGAAGCGAAAGCGTGCCGCTGGAAGAGGAAATGCAGACGGTAGCAGATTATCTTGCGCTTGAATCGATAAGGTTTGAAGAGAGATTAAAATACAAAATTAATATTGATCCGAAATCGGCTAAAATAGAGATACCGCCGATGATGATTCAAACTCTGGTCGAAAACGGGATAAAAC
>Ga0335070_10007807_pt1 | contig 12540 bp, 8 predicted proteins | sample Lox_Sample_13_FD_206722 | JGI IMG/M metagenome (GOLD analysis project Ga0335070, IMG submission 206722) | Soil microbial communities from Loxahatchee National Wildlife Refuge, Florida, United States - Lox_Sample_1.3 | ecosystem: Environmental > Terrestrial > Soil > Wetlands | place: USA: Florida...
TCGAACACCGGGCGGCGCCGACGACGCCGTTCCCCCAAACCCGACCGAAACCGACGCCAACCCGACAGCCAAGAGCACCGAGAAGGCAGCCAGTGCGCGCACGAACCGCGTCCGCATCTCGCACCCCCTTTCAGCGGCACCACAGCACTTACAGCACAAGAGCCAACTGACCATCAGGGATCCCACCGACACGCCAACACCGCGCAGGTGACATTCCGGGACTGTGCGCGCGCAGGCGACTCTGCTCAGCTCCGGCTCTCGCCCTCAGGGTACGCTCGGCGGCGCGCAAACCCGCTCAGGGGTCATTCGTGAACGCCGGCCCAGGCTGCAGTCCTGCTTCTCAAGCGAAGTCCCAGCAGGGTCGATCTATGGAAGCGGTATGACCCCTGTCGCAGTTGAGGCCGTGATGGTCGTTCTGGGGATCGCGCTTGCCGTCGCGTGTAGACCACTCGCAGCGCTGAACCGGGGGAACTCCATGGTCCGGTAAGGCTGGAGTCGGCGAACGCCGATACACCCGGCATGTGCGCGAGGTGCGTGGCAGCCGCATTGGTGCTGACGATCGCCGGTGCGGCGGCAGGCTGCACCTGGAGCAGTCACACCGCCGCCTCCGCCGAGCCTGCCCCCGTAGCGGCAGTTGTTCGCGCATACCGGAAGGAAGGAGTTCGTCTAGTGCGCATCCCGCGTGACGCTCCTACCATCGCGGTGATCTTCACCGGCCCGACCGGCGACGGTAACGGGACCCATACAACCACCACGAGCGGCGAGCCGCCGTCGACGCCCGGGCTGGTCGCGTGGTTCGAAGCCATCCATCGACCCGACTACTCGGTCGTACTTGTCGACGTGTATCGCTCCGCCGCAGCTGCGGCGACGGCGCGACGGATCCTGTCTCGAGCCTATGACGTCGCCTGCAGCCGCAGGAACAACGTGGTCGAATGCGACGCGGCGTTCGCTCGGTCGGCGCGACCATGGCTGACGCACGCCCGACGCGCGTTGGGCCACGTCTAGCCAGCGCTCGTCCTCATGTGACATTGCCGGACGCTCGCTCAGGCGACCGCTAGCGGCCTCACTGGTTACTCGGTGATGACGACACCGCTACGGCTGTAGAGACCATCCGTCGCTGCTTGCAGGAGGAAAGAGGCCACACTCGCGCGTGAGATCTTCTGCGCCACGCCCACCTTTCCGGTCTCGGGAACGACCCGCGGCACGGATTCCGGGCCGTTGGTGAGCTTGGTGGCGTAAACGATCGTCCAGTCGAGATTGCTGGCGCGCAGGACTTCCTCGCCGGCAGCCTTGTCTTTGATCTGGCCACCCATGGCCATGCGCGTAACCAGCTTGCTGACGGGCGTGAGCCGATCACGCGCGACTGCGAACGAGGACAACATGACAACGCGCGCGGGCCCCTCCTCCTCGGCCACGCCCACAATGATGCGGGTCGCCTCGGCGATCACCGGTCCTCTCGCGCCGAGCACGCTGACGACGGCGTCGGCTCCCTTCATCGACTCGGAGACCGCTGCGCGGTCGGTTGCGTCGCCTTGGACAACGCGGAGGCCGGGTTTCGTGGTCGTAAGCGGCTCTGCCGACCGGGCAAGCCCCGTGACCTGATGGCCGGCGGCGAGGGCCCGCTCGACCAGCTGAATCCCGGTGGCGCCGGCGGCGCCGAGAACAGTGAGGTTCACGGAACCGCGTATACCCCTGCAGGACAGGACGGTCAAGGGCTCTCTCCCCCAAGTGCGTTGTCGAGGTCCCTTGCCTTGAGCGGCACCCCCTCGGGCATCTGTGAGATGCCGGCCCACACGAGCGGCCGCTTGACCGCGGCTCAGGCGGCGGCGAGAAGCTTGAGCAGCTCGTGGTGCGCCGGCAGGTACAGCCGCTCGGCGTACTCCGCGACCATGCGGTTCGTGCCGAACTGCGGCCCGAGCTCGGCGATCGAGCGGCGCATCATCTCGATCCAGCGCGCCGGCAGGCCGTTCTCGCCGCGCTCGTAGTACGCCGGCACCACCTGCTGCTCGAGGACGCGGTAGAGCGCCTCCGCGTCGGCCGCGTCCTGCTCCTCGTCGACCGCGAGCACCTCGCCGTCGCCGATCGCGAACCCGACGGCCGGCGAGTACCCCTCGGCCCACCACCCGTCGAGGATGGAGCAGTTCAACGCGCCGTTGAGCGCCGCCTTCATCCCGGAGGTGCCCGACGCCTCCATCGGCCGCAGCGGCGTGTTCAGCCAGACGTCGACGCCCTGGACGAGCCGGCGCGCGAGCGTCATCTCGTAGTCGGCGAGGAAGACGACGCGACCGCCGTCCGCGAGGTCGCGCGCGAACTCGACGACGTGCTGGATCACGTCCTTTCCCGCCTCGTCGGCGGGATGCGCCTTGCCCGCGAGGAGGATCTGCACCGGGCGATCGGTGTCGCGGATCAGCCGGGTCAGCCGCTCCGGCTGGCTGAACAGCAGGCCCGCGCGCTTGTACGTCGCGAAGCGGCGCGCGAAGCCGATCGTGAGCACGTCGGGATCGAGCCCCTCCGCGCCGCGCGTGCGCGCGATGAACTCGAGCATCCGGGCCTTCGCCGCGCGGTGCGCCGACCAGAGCACCTCGTCCGGGAGCTCGAGCGCCCGCGCGAAGTCCGGCCTCGCGTGGCCGAGCAGGTCCTCGAGCTCGTCCGAGATCCACGTGCGCGCGTGCACGCCGTTCGTGATCGACGTGATCGGCACCTGCTCGGCGGGCCGGTCCGGCCACAGCGCGTGCCACATCTCGCGAGAGACGGCCCCGTGCAGCTCCGACACGCCGTTCGCCCACGCCGACGTCCGCAACGCGAACGGGGTCAGCCCGAACACCGTGTCGTCCGGCTCGAGCTTCCCGAGCTCGGCGAACTCGTCCCAGGGGAGCCGGCAGCGCTCGACGAGATGGCCGAGGTTCCGCCGGACGAGCTCCGGGTCGAACACCTCGTTGCCGGCCGGAACCGGCGTGTGGGTCGTGAACACCGTCGAGCCGCGCAGCCGCTCGAGCGCCGCGCCCGGCTCCAGCCCCGCCTCCTCGACGAGCTCGCGCAGGCGCTCGACCTGGAGGAACGCCGAGTGCCCCTCGTTCAGGTGGAACACCGTCGGCTCGAGCCCGAGCCGGCGCAGCACGCGCACCCCGCCGACGCCGAGCACGAGCTCCTGGCGCAGGCGGTTCTCGCGGTCGCCGCCGTACAGCGTGTCGGTGACGTCGCGCGCCCAGTCGGGATTTCCCTCGACCTTCGTGTCGAGAAGGTAGAGCGAGACGCGCCCGACCTTCACGCGCCAGACGCCGAGCCGGACGGGGACGAGGTCGCCGTTCCCGTCCGCGAGCTCGACCACCGGCGCCATCGGCACGAGCGTGAGCGGCAGCCTGCTCGTGTCGTTGCGCGGATAGCGCTCGACCTGGCGGTCGCCGCCCTCGAGCCGCTGCCGGAAGTAGCCGCGCCGGTAGTAGAGGCCGATGCCGACGAGCGGCACGCCGAGCTCCGACGCGGCCTTCAGGTGGTCGCCGGCGAGGATGCCGAGGCCGCCGGAGTAGAGCGGGAGGCTCTCGTCGAGGCCGAACTCGGTCGAGAAGTAGGCGACGAGGAAGTCGTCGGGGCCGCGGCGCTCGTGCCACCAGGTCACCGCCTCGCGCTCGGCCTCGAGCCGCTCCTGGATGTGACCGAGGCGCATCGCGTACTCCGGGGTCAGCGCGCTCGTGAGATCGTCGTCGGTCAGCTCGGTGAGCAGCGCCTTCGGGTTGTGGTGCAGCTCCGCGAACCGCGTCGGGGCGAGGTCGGCGAAGAGCTGGCGCGCCCCGGGCGTCCACGTGAACGAGAGGTCGCCGGCGATCGCGGCGAGCGCCGCCCGCAGGGTCCCTCCGTCGTGTGTCTCCACCATGCCGGCGCCACCCTACCGACTTGTCGCGGTGCTAGCCTTGACCCACCCGGAGAGCTTTGATCGGCAGCTTGGCGACCGGGTCACCAAACGCCTAAAGAGCCCGCGAGCGCGCCCGGCGCTCCCGGTCCTCCTACTAGGCGGGAGCGGCAGGGGATGGAGATCGGATGACGGACGCGCGCACATCTCTCGAGGGCATCCTCCGCGAACGGATCGCGGTGCTCGACGGCTCGTGGGGCGTGCTGCTCCAGCGCGAGGTCCACGGAGAGGAGGCGTACCGCGGCGACCGCTTCCGCGATCACCCGCGCGACGTCGCCGGCAACCCCGACCTGCTGAACCTCACGCGTCCGGAGATCGTCGCGCGGATCCACGACGAGTACTTCGCCGCCGGCGCCGACATCGCCACGACGAACACGTTCACCTCGACGACGATCGCGCAGGCGGACTACGGGCTCGAGCACGTCGTCCACGAGCTGAACGTCGAGGGCGCCCGGCTCGCCCGAGCGGCCGCGGACGAGTGGATGCGGCGGACGCCGGACCGGCCGCGCTTCGTCGCAGGCTCCGTCGGCCCGCTGAACGTGAGCCTGTCGCTCTCGCCGCGTGTCGACGAGCCGGCGTTCCGCGCCGTCACCTTCGACGAGGTGCGCGAGGCCTACGCCCACCAGATCCGCGGCCTGCGCGAGGGCGGCGTCGATCTGCTGCTGATCGAGACGGTGTTCGACACGCTGAACTGCAAGGCCGCGATCGCGGCCGCGCTCGATGGGGCGCCGGAGCTTCCGCTCTGGCTCTCGTTCACCGCCGTCGACCGGAGCGGCCGCAACCTCTCGGGTCAGACGCCCGAGGCGTTCTGGACCTCGGTCGAGCAGGCCGAGCCGCTGCTCGTCGGCGTCAACTGCTCGCTCGGCGGCAACGAGATGCGCCCGTTCGTCGAGGAGCTCGCCCACGTCGCGACCACCTGGGTCGCGTGCTATCCCAACGCCGGGCTGCCGAACGCGCTCGGCGGCTACGACGAGCATCCCGCCGACACGAGCCGCTTCCTCGGCGAGTTCGCGCGCGCCGGGCTCGTCAACGTCGTCGGCGGCTGCTGCGGGACGACGCCGGAGCACGTCCGGCAGATCGCCGCTGCGGTCGAGGGCGTACCGCCCCGCCGCGTTCCCGAGCGGCGCCCGCTCACCGCCTTCTCCGGGCTCGAGCGGTTCGCGATCACCACGGACACGAACTTCGTCATGGTCGGCGAGCGCACGAACGTCACCGGCTCCGCCCGCTTCCGGCGGCTGATCGAGGCCGGCGACTACCAGCAGGCGCTCGAGGTCGCGCTCGAGCAGGTGCGCGGCGGCGCCAACCTCATCGACGTGAACATGGACGCCGACCTGCTCGACGGCGAGCAGGCGATGACGACGTTCCTCAACCTCGTCGCGACCGAGCCGGAGATCGCGCGGCTGCCGATCATGGTCGACAGCTCGCGCTGGTCGGTGCTCGAGGCCGGGCTCAAGTGCCTGCAGGGGAAGGGCGTCGTCAACTCGCTGAGCCTCAAGGAGGGGGAGGAGCAGTTCCTCGAGCACGCGCGCGCGGTGCGCCGCTACGGCGCCGGCGTCGTCGTCATGGCCTTCGACGAGCGGGGCCAGGCGGAGACGGTCGAGCGCAAGGTCGCCATCTGCGAGCGCGCGTACCGCTTGCTCGTCGACGAGGTCCGCTTCGAGCCGGAGGACATCGTCTTCGACCCGAACGTCCTCGCCGTCGCGACGGGGATCCCGGAGCACGACGAGTTCGCGAAGGCGTTCATCGAGTCGCTGCCGCTGATCAAGGAGCGCTGCCCCGGGGCGAAGACGAGCGGCGGGATCTCGAACCTCAGCTTCTCGTTCCGCGGCAACGACGTCGTCCGCGAGGCGATGCACTCGGCGTTCCTCTACCACGCGATCCGCAACGGGCTCGACATGGGCATCGTCAATGCCGGCCAGCTGATCCTCTACGAGGACATCGAGCCGGAGCTGCTCGAGCGGGTCGAGGACGTGCTGTTCAACCGGCATCCCGAGGCGACGGAGCGGCTCGTCGAGATCGCCGAGCGGGTGCGAGGGGAGGGGACGCGCCGCGAGCTCGACCTCTCGTGGCGCGAGGCGCCGGTGGGGAAGCGGCTGGAGCACGCGCTCGTCCACGGGATCGTCGACTTCATCGAGGCGGACGCCGAGGAGGCGCGGCAGGAGCTCGGCCGCCCGCTCGACGTGATCGAGGGGCCGCTGATGGCGGGGATGCAGGTGGTCGGCGACCTGTTCGGCGCCGGGAAGATGTTCCTGCCGCAGGTGGTGAAGAGCGCGCGCGCGATGAAGCGCGCGGTCGCCTACCTCGAGCCGTTCATGGAGGAGGAGAAGGCGGCCGGCGGCGCGGGGCGGACGCAGGGCAAGATCGTGATGGCGACGGTAAAGGGCGACGTCCACGACATCGGCAAGAACATCGTCGGCGTCGTCCTCGGCTGCAACAACTACGAGGTCGTCGACCTCGGGGTGATGGTGCCGGGCGACCGAATCCTCGACACGGCGCTCGAGCAGGGCGCCGACATCGTCGGGCTGTCGGGGCTGATCACGCCGTCGCTCGACCAGATGGTCGACGTGGCGCACGAGATGGAGCGGCGTGGGCTGTCGCTGCCGCTGCTCATCGGCGGCGCGACGACGTCGAGGCAGCACACGGCGGTCCGCATCGCGCCCGAGTACGCGCAGCCGGTCGTGCACGTGCACGATGCGTCGCGCGCGGTCGGCGTCGTCTCCGACCTGCTGGATCCCGTGCGGCGCGCGCGGCTCGACGAGGAGAACCGGGAGCTCCAGGAGCGGCTGCGCCGCCAGCACGCCGAACGCGACTCGCGGCCGTTGCTCCCGCTCGAGCGCGCGCGGGCGAACCGGCATCGCGTTCCGTTCGCCGATCTGCCCGTGCCCGCGTTCGAGGGGGTGCGGCTCGTCGAGCCCGACCTCGAGACGCTGCGCGCGACCATCGACTGGCAGTTCTTCTTCCACGCGTGGGAGCTGAAGGGCCGCTTCCCGGCGATCCTCGAGCAGCCGGCCGCGCGCGAGCTCTTCGACGATGCGCAGGCGCTGCTCGACGAGATCGTCCGCGACGGCCTGCTCGCGCCGCGCGGGGTCTACGGCTTCTGGCCGGCCTCGTCCGACGGCGACGATATCGTTGTCAGCAATGGCAACGGCGACGAGATCCGCTTCTGCTTCCTGCGACAACAGTCCGATCACGCGGACTCCCGCCCGAACCGCTGCCTCGCGGACTACGTCGCGCCCGCCGGCGACCACGTCGGCGCGTTCGCGGTCACCGCCGGCCACGGCGTCGAGGAGCTCGTCGCCCGCTTCGAGGCCGCGCACGACGACTACCACGCGATCATGGTGAAGGCGCTCGCCGACCGCCTCGCCGAGGCGTTCGCCGAGCACCTGCACGAGGTCGCGCGGCGCGCGTGGTACGAGACGGGCCCGAGGCTCACGAACGAACAACTGATCGAGGAGCGCTACCGCGGCATTCGCCCCGCGTTCGGGTATCCCGCCTGCCCGGACCACAGCGAGAAGCCGAAGCTGTTTGCGCTACTCGGCGCCGGGGACGCCGGGATCGCCCTCACCGAGACGTTCGCGATGACGCCGGCCGCGAGCGTGAGCGGCATCTATCTCGCGCATCCGGACGCGCGCTACTTCTCGTTGGGTCGGATCGGCCGCGACCAGGTCGAGGACTACGCCGGCCGCAAGGGCCTCGAGCCCGCCGAGGCGGAGCGCTGGCTCGGGCCGAGCCTCGGCTACGAGGCGCCGCGGCCCGGGCCGGCGGCCACCGTCGACCGGGCGCCACTTGACCGGACGCCCGCGCCGACCTAGCGTCGGGACCGATGCGCGCCGTCCAGGTAGCCGCCCTCATGGTCACGGCGCTCGCGCTCGCCGCGTCCGCGGCCGCCGCGCGCGACCCCAAGGACCCGCAGCAGCGGCACACGGCGGCCGACACGAAGCTCGCGAAGTCGCTCGCCCTCAAGCAGAGCGACCTCGTCGCCGGCTGGAAGCCGGCGACGCCGACGCCGAACCCGCCGCCGTGCCGGACGGAGCCCGACGAGTCGAAGCTCGTCCAGACCGCGCGGATCGATCCGACCTTCATCTGGACGGACGGGATCACGACGCTCGGCACCGAGGTGGATGTCTTCAAGACGGCGGCGATGGCACAGACCGACTGGGGCCTCTCGACGCTGAAGCTGTTCCGGGACTGCCTGCTCCAGAGCGCGCGGGACCAGCTCACCCACTACACGGTGCACGTCGTCTCCGCGAAGCAGCTGGCGCCGCCGTCCGTCCCGGCCGAGCGCTCCCTCCACTACCAGCTCGTCTTCGCGATCTCGAGGGCGGGCAGGACCGTCCCGATGGTGACCGACGTCATCGCCCTCGGCAAGGGCCGCGAGACCGTCGTCATGCATTCGCTCTCGGTGCGCTCGCCGCTGCCCTCGAGCGCGGTTCGCGCGATCGTCCAGCTGCTCGCCAACCGTCTCGGAACGGGCGGGATCTAGGGCGGGATCGATCTCGCGGGCGGGCCGGGCGGTAGGGCCGCAGGCCCGGCCGCGGGCTCCGCTATCCTCGACCGAGGCGCCCGGAAGGGCGCCCGGTCCTTCCCCATGCGGACGACGCTGAAGAGAGGCATGGGTCGCGCGGCGACCCTCAACGGAAACGGCCGCGCGGTCGTCCCGCCGGTCGTCGTGGAGCCGATGCGGCGCTACCGCCAGCCGGAGCCGCCGCCCCGCTCGACGGGACGGTTCATCGCGACGTTCCTCGGCTGGGCGGCCGTCGCCGTGCTCGTCGTCGCCGCCGGGCTCGCCGGCGGCCTCTACCTCTACGGCCACCAGACCCTCCAGGCGATCAGCGCTCACTCGGTGCAGGTGAAGAAGGCGCAGAAGGACCTGCACCCGATCGCGAGCCCGTCGCAGCCGGCGACCGCGCTCATCATCGGCTACGACGCCCGCGCGGGCACGGACGGCTTCGGGCTCGCCGGCTCCCGCTCCGACACCGTCATGCTCGTCCGCGCCGACCCGACGAACAACACGCTGTCGATGCTCTCGTTCCCGCGCGACCTCGTCGTGCCGATCTACTGCAACGGCTCCGACGTCCCACGCACGACCGACCGGATCAACTCCGCGTGGTCGACGTGCGGCGCGGGCGGGGGCAACGCCGAGGGCACGCTCGACACCGTCGAGCACCTGACGGGCCTGCCGGTCAACTACCTGATCACCGTCGACTTCCACGGCTTCAAGCTGCTCGTGAACAAGCTGCACGGCGTCTACATCCAGGTCGACCGGCGCTACCTCAACACCCGGGGCGGCCCGGGCGGCTTCGCGAAGATCGACCTCGAGCCCGGCTACCAGAAGCTCGACGGCGAGCAGGCACTCGACTACGTCCGCTACCGCCACACCGACTCGGACATCTACCGCACCGCGCGCCAGCAGCTGTTCATCGAGGCGCTGAAGGACCGGTTCGCGAGCGGCTTCTCGCTCACCCAGATCCCCGCGATCATCGGCTCGATGAAGCACAGCATCGAGATCGGCCGCGCCGGCGGCGGCGCGCCGAGCATGAGCGAGATCCTCTCGTACGCCGGGCTCGCCTATCACCTCCAGGCCGGCCATCTGTTCCGGAACAGCATCGACCGGAGCCAGCTCCAGCCCTACGGCCCGTACAACGCGGAGCTGATCGCGCCGCCCTCGGCGATCGAGCAGGCGGTCACGTCGTTCGTGAACCCGGACGTCACCCAGGCGCCGCGTGCGAACGCCAGCGCGCTCGGCTTGAAGGCGAGAGCGCCGGCGACGCCCGAGGTCACGCTCCAGCCCGGCGACCTGACGACGCTGATCCTGAACGGGACGACGGTCCCCGGGCTCGCGCGCGACACGTCGTACAAACTCGCCCAGCTCGGCTACCACACGATGCAGCTGCCGCCGCAGGTCACCGCCGACGCGCCGACCCAGAACTACACGACGACGTGGATCTACTACGACCCGGTCCAGGCGTACTCGCGCGCCGCGGCGCAGGAGCTCGCGAAGCGGTTCGGCACCGATGTGAAGATCGGTCCGTTCACCCCCGAGATCGCGCCGTACGCGCCGCAGGCCGGCAACCCGCTGACCGTCGTCGTCGTCGGCTCGGACTTCACCGGGAACCTGATCACGCCGACGCCGCCCGCGCCGGTGCCGACGCGCCAGCCTGCGGCCGTCACGACGAACCCGGGGCTGACGCTGACGGCGCTCCAGGAGGCGCGCAGCCGGCTGCCGTTCCTGCCGTTCGTGCCGCACGCGATCGCGAGCGGGTCGACGCTCTCGTCACTCGACGGCGTCCGCGTCTACAAGCCCGCCCCGTACGAGAAGGCCGTCGTCATGACCTTCGTCACGGGGGCGGGGAACGTCTACTACCAGGTCGAGGAGACGAACTGGCTCGGCGCGCCGATCCTCCGCCACCCGACCGGCCGGTTCCGCAGCGCCCACCGCACCTTCGACCTGTACACGGTCGGCGGGCACATCCACATGATCGTCCTGCGCCGCGGCGGCGCGAGCTACTGGGTCGTGAACACGCTCCTCGACGAGCTGTCGAACGAGACGATGATCGCGATCGCCAAGGGCCTCCAGCCGCTCGGGAAGTAGGCTCTCGAACCGTGTCGCGCATCGCGATGTTCGGCGCCGGGTACGTCGGCCTCGTCACCGGGGCCTGCTTCGCCGACCTCGGCCACGACGTCGTCATCCGCGACGTCGTCCCCGAGCGGATCGAGCGCCTGCTCGCCGGCGAGGTGCCGATCTACGAGCCCGGGCTCGACGAGGTGCTCGCGCGCAACCGCGACCGCCTCCGATTCACGCTCGACGTGCACGAGGCGGTGGACGGCGCGGAGTTCCTCTACGTCGCGGTCGGCACGCCGCCGACCTACTCGGGCGACGCCGACCTCTCCGCCGTGTGGTCCGTCGTCGACGAGCTGCCGACGGGGCTCGAGAACCGGCCGGTCGTCGTGATGAAGAGCACCGTCCCCGTCGGAACGGGTGAGCGCATCCGCGAGCGGCTCGACGCGCGCGGGCTCGCGCACGTCGGCTACGTCTCGAATCCGGAGTTCCTCGCCGAGGGCAGCGCCGTCGAGGACTTCCGCAGGACGGACCGGATCGTCGTCGGCGCCTTCGAGTCGAAGGACGCCGACCGCGTCGTCGAGCTGCACCGGGGGATCGAGACGGAGATCGTGCGCACCGACGTCCCGTCGGCGGAGCTCGTGAAGCTCGCCGCCAACGCGTTCCTCTCCACGCGAATCAGCTTCATCAACGAGATCGCGAACGTCTGCGAGCTCGTCGGCGCCGACGTCGTCGACGTCGCGCGCGGTGTCGGGCTCGACCATCGCCTCGGCCCGCACTTCCTCCGCGCAGGCATCGGCTTCGGCGGCTCGTGCTTCCCGAAGGACGTCACCGCGCTGAAGCAGCTCGCCGGCAATTCGGGCTATCCGTTCCTGCTGCTGCAGGCCGTCTGGGAGGTGAACGAGCTGCAGAAGCGCCGCGTCGTCTCGAAGCTGCAGCGCCATCTCGGGTCGCTGCGCGGGCGGACGATCGCGCTCCTCGGCCTCGCGTTCAAGCCGAATACCGACGACATGCGCGAGGCGCCGAGCCGCGTGATCGCGTACCGGCTGCTCGCCGAGGGCGCCGAGGTGCGCGGCTGGGATCCGGTCGCACGCCCGGACGACCTCCCCGGCGTCGAGCTCTGCGACTCGGTGCTCGACGCCGTGCGCGACGCCGACGCGGCGGTGATCGTCACCGAGTGGGCGGAGCTCCGCTCGCTCGCCTCGTCCGAGGTGCGCGAGGCGATGGCGCGCCCGCTGATCGTCGACGGCCGCAACCTGCTCGATCCGGCGCAGGTGCGCGAGGCGGGCTTCGAGTACGAGGGGATCGGCCGCCCGAACCACGTCTCGGAGCTCCAGACCTGATGGAGGCGCTCGTGCTCGCGGGCGGCAAGGCGGAGCGGCTCGGCGACGCGGCGCAGGGGCATCCGAAGCCGCTCGTCCCGGTCGCCGGGTATCCGCTCGCGGAGTACACCGTCGCGCGGCTCGTCGACGCGGGAGTGACGCGCGTGGTCGTCGCGTGCCGCGCCGGCCAGGAGGAGGTGTTCGTCAACGCCCTCGCCGGGCTCGGCGCCGAGATCGTCCCGGTCGGCGAGCCCGAGCCGCTCGGCCGCGGCGGCGGCCTCCGGCTCGCAGCGTCGCGGCGGGAGGAGGGCGGGACGGTGCTCGCGCTGAACGGCGACGAGCTGCTCGACGTCGACTTCGTCGCGCTCCTCGCCGACCACGAGCGCTCCGGGGCCGCGGCGACGATCGTCGTCTCCCAGGTGCACTCGCCGTTCGGCGTCGTCGACCTCGCCGACGACGGGACGGTGACCGGGTTCCGCGAGGCGCCGAAGCTGCCGCACTGGGTGAACTCCGGCGTCTACGCGCTCGGCGACGAGGCGCTGGCGCGGCTGCCGGAGCGCGGCGACCACGAGCAGAGCACGTTCCCGGAGCTCGCCGCGGAGGGGAAGCTCCGCGGCTTCCGCCATGAGGGCGTGTGGCTGACGGTGAACACGCCGAAGGACCTGCGGAAGGCGGAGGAGTTCATGCACGAGCACCCGGAGTGGCGGCCGCGGCGGAGGCTCGCATGAGCGCGCACGAAAAGTGGGCGGTCG
>Ga0335070_10007808_pt1 | contig 12540 bp, 11 predicted proteins | sample Lox_Sample_13_FD_206722 | JGI IMG/M metagenome (GOLD analysis project Ga0335070, IMG submission 206722) | Soil microbial communities from Loxahatchee National Wildlife Refuge, Florida, United States - Lox_Sample_1.3 | ecosystem: Environmental > Terrestrial > Soil > Wetlands | place: USA...
TTATGCTATTGGGACCTAAACGTACAATTTCCTTGGTTTCTTGTAGAACTACCTCAACCATGGCAGGCTCCTTCTCTGTACGCATAGCGATTTCCACGGCCTTGGCAGATGGAACCACCTCGTCGAGGTTTACCACATTGCCCTCCGCCTTAGAGACGGCAACATGGGTGACGACGACAACGTCGTTTTCCTGGATTGGTGTACTCTGTTTTTTCGCCGATTCACAAATAAGTTGCCCTATGTTGTCGCCTTTTTTGAACAAAGGCAGGTCCTCTACCGCGATGACTGACACTGGCTGGACTCTCCGTTGGGTCTTTCCCATTTAGCTCGCCACGTAAGGTGCATGGAGAATTCACGTCAGGCTTATGTAAACCTTGCCCTGTCCGAATGCAATATAGCTTGACGACAGATTTTTAAGTTGACGCACAGTAACATCTTTTCCCAGAGGAATCACAATGGACTATCCCAAAATTGTCGAAATGGTTCCACCTGACAAGTGGGCTCCGCTATCCGAAGAATTAATCGGTGTAATTTTAGGCGCAAAAAATGACGACAAAATCCCAAACAACATTGCAAACACCATTCTCATGGATATGAAAACCGGCAAGTCAAGCACCAAACAAGGACTAACCTTGTTGATGGAAGTTGCCGTAGTCAGTGATCCTGAAAAAACAATCATTGCGTTAGGCGATATGCAACTGCTGAAAGCAGCAGCGGAGATTATTCAAGGAGCATAATGGAGGAAAAGATGATGGCATTAAAATTCGGAATTGAATTTGTCCCAAGTACCCCTTACTGGAAACTAGCGGCTTATGCCCTGGTGGCTGAGAAACAGGGCTTCAACAACCTATGGGTGACGGACCATTACGGCAACCGTAATGTCTACATTTCCTTGGCGGCAGCCGCTATGTACACAAACAAAATTACATTCGGAACAGGGGTCACCAACCCATGGATGGTAAACCCAGTAATAACTGCCCAAGCCATTGGTACACTCAATGAACTGGCGCCAGGACGCGTTGTTTTGGGAATCGGAGCAGGAGACAAAACAACGCTCGAGGCTGTCGGAATTAAGATGGACAAGCCCATGGCAGCTGTCAAAGAAGCCATAGAAATCTTCCGAGACTTGACGGCCAGCAAAACCGTCAAGTACGAAGGCGAAGTCTTCAAGATTGCAGGCGCAAAGCTAAACTTCAAAGTCAAAAACAAGATCCCAGTTTACGTGGGCGCTCAGGGACCCAAAATGCTGGAGATGGCAGGAAAAATCGGAGACGGTATTCTCGTTAACGCAAGTCACCCAAGCGATATAGGCTTCGCAGTTAAGACTGCCGGCGAAGGCATAAAACAAGCAGGCAAGAAACCCGAAGACGTCGACGTCGCAGCATACACTTCATTCAGCATCAACGAAGACTCCAAGAAAGCCGTTAAAGCCGCAACCCCAGTAGTCGCCTTCATCGTTGCGGGTAGCGCTCCCCCAGTACTCGAGAAACACGGCATCAACCCAGGCAAAGCTGACGACATCCGAAACGCCCTCAAGGTCGGGGACTTCCCCAAAGCCATCGGGTCAGTCACCCCAGAAATGATCAACGCATTCTCAATCTGCGGAACACCCGAAACTTGCATCGCAAAAATCACAGAACTCAAAAAGATCGGCATAGGCCAATTCGTGTGCGGTTCTCCCATTGGTCCTAACGTAAAGCAAGCCATCGACCTTATCGGCCAAAAGATAATTCCAGCCTTCAAGAACTAAATACACAGGCGCTTTCTTTGCGCCACCCTAATATTTTTGGGAAACACCACGCACAGATTGAGAAAAGCTGTCGCTTGACAGTGGAGACTTAAACTTGATGCTGTTCGGGGTTGTTCCTGTCAAGAACCTAGTTGACTCCAAACGACGACTCTCGACAGTCTTCACCCCGCTCGAAAGACAGCGACTTACCCTTGCCATGCTAGAAGATGTCTTGGCCGCATTGAAGACCTCCGTCGCGGATAAGACTTTGGTGGTCGGCGAGGATGCACAAATTCAAAAAGTGGCAGAAAATTGTAATGCGTTATTCCTACTAACCACGAGCGATGGGTTAAACCCAGCTATCGAAGAAGCCACTGACTGGTGCGTACAGCAAGATGCTGATTCGGTAATGATCGTCCCAGCAGACATTCCTCTCCTTGAAGCTGAAGACGTGAATAGCATTGTAAGGCTGGCTTCAAACGACCGAGCCGTGGTTCTGGCGCCGTCAGTCAATTGGGGCACAAATGCCCTTCTTCAGAGCCCACCGAAACTGATTCCCGCCTGTTTCGGACCTAGAAGCTTCATAGAACACATTCGCGAAGCTTACGTCAGAGGCATCAGCGTTCGGCTACACTTTTCTGAAGAGTTGGCGACAGACATCGATTCCGCGAAAGATTTGAAGAAGCTCTTTTCTGTAAGTAACAACACCTTTTCCAGAGAGGTTCTGGAAGAGATAATTGACAAAAATCTCAAGGCACGTAAATTCTTCGCTAACAAGAACCAATAACTTCTGCAAGAACAAAAGAAAAGTTTAAGGAATTAGTTACGAGGCACGCCGACGAGGCGGATTCCTGCTCCCTTAATCTTGTAGCGGATATTTATGGCTATGAGCGCGGCGGTCATGCATTCGACGATGACAGCATTCTGGATCATGCCTGCGTCAAAGGCGTCTATGCCGACTTTCTTGATGAGCGCTATGACCATGTCACGAGTTTCTCTGTCTGCGCCTACGACCAGGACATCGGTTTCGATTTTTTCATCAAACTTTTCTAGCTGTTCAGGGCTGATGTTCTGGAAGGCGTCGACGACTTTCGTTGTTTCTCCGAAGAAATTTTGAATCTCCGTAGCAATTGAGCCTGCGGGGTTGATTCGGGCACGGCTTTTCTTCTCGGCGTCAAGGCTACTGGCTATGTTTATAATGACTTTGCCTGAGGCTGCGGGCTTGATGTCTTCAAGGATGGGTTTCATGCCGTCGTATGGTATAGCGAGCAGTACTATGTCGGCTTTGGCTGTGGCTTCGCGGTTTGTGTAGCCTTCAACGTTTTTGATGTTGAACTGGGCGTTGATGGCGTTCGCGGTATTCTGAGCTTTCATGGCGTCGCGACTGCCGATAAGTGTTCGTACGCCTGCTTTGGCAAAGCGTGCCGCTATGGCGCTGCCTTCTTTGCCTGTTCCGCCGATGATGGCGAGTGAAGGATTAGGGTTTGGGGTTGACATATTTTTTCCTCTGTGCTGTCTGGTACTCATGCGTGTGTATTTATATTTTTTATGGGTCGACGATACTATCAACTAAGCCCCATGGCAATAGTCTGGATCTCGAATTTTGCATCGGAGATAATTATCGAAGGGTTCTGTTAATGAGGCGATAGTTTTAACTATTAATTCGCGAAACATGGAAACTGCACGGATTATTTCGAGGGTAGTCATAACTATGCTTTGCTGAAATGCAGAGCCCATTTTTTGATTCACGTGGAGGGGTATGTTCAGAAGGCAAATAAGATTTGTTAGGGTTTGGCGCAAATTTTTTTCCGTGCAATGGTTTTTTGCTTTGTGCGTAAAATGGTGAAAAGCGTGTTTCAGGAGTAGAGGCTGGTTGCTTTTGCAAATGCAGTTGCTTACCAATTGTACAAACCATTGTACGCATTGTACAAAACTTGGTTTTGAAGATGGTGATTAAAGCGTGGCGGTTGGGAGACCTTGGACAATGAAGAAACAGGCTTCTGTCAGGCAGCTGAAAATGCCAATTTCGCATATCCAAGACTGATTGTTGTAACTATGTCGGCAATGGCCATAACCAAAAAATTTGCGAGTAGCCAGTCAGAGAATCAAACCAGAGCCTGTGTTGAGCTAAGAAGCATGGTGAGATTTAATAGGACAAGCCTTCATAGTAGTTTTTAGAAGTTTTGGAGGTTGATTTTTCAACATGCCCAGGAAGAAAGAGAAACCAACCATGACGCCAACGGCGTACATGGATCACGACGAAAAATTCTACTACATTGAAGTCGAATTGCCAGGCGTCAAGAAATCCGACATCGAATTGTCGGTTTCGGACCAGAGCTTTTGCATCCGCGCCCCCCGTGAAGACATCGAGTTCCTAGGCTGCTACGTGCTCGCGCACTTAGCAGACACGAATGCCGCCAAAGCGAAGTTCGAGAACGGCTTGCTGGCGATTGAAATTCCGCTGAAAAAGACAAAAAAAGAAAAGAGAGTCGCAATAGATTAGCCCCCATCGCGCAAAGTTCCAGTTTACTACACGTTTTTTGCAGAGCCCATTTACACTATAGAGGAAAAACAGCGAAAATCCTCGCCTTACTCACAGCGCTTCGAGGACGAAAGTCTACGGGATTTAGCGCAATATTTAGATACACCGAACAAGCATGAATACAGCAATGTCACCCGCAAAACTCACCAACCGAAAATTCGTTTCCGTCGATCCCTCCAAGTGCACAGGCTGTGGCATCTGTGAACTCGCCTGCATACAAGAAAAAGGTGAAACCAGTCCCCTCCGCAGCAGAATCCGCGTCGTTCGAATGAAACCTCTGTTCAACTTTGCCCTTGCATGCAGGGTTTGCGAAGACGCCAAATGTGTCAAGGCTTGCCCTGAAAAAGCTCTCAGTCAAGAGGAAGCTACGGGCATAATTATTGTTAGCGACAAGAAATGCAAAGGTTGCGACTGGTGTGTGCAGGCATGTGAACACGGTGGCATCGAAATCCATCCTGACACAGGCCTTGCAGTAGCTTGTGATCTGTGTGGAGGCACTCCTCAATGCGTCGAATTCTGCCCCGAAGAAGCCCTCGAAGTTGTCTCAACTGACGAAGCTGCAGACAGGAAGATGAGTGATACCATAGAGAAACTACCCGCTGAAGCAGAACGTATAAGCAACTTGGTTAAGAGCAAAGACTGGAAGCCGATTCTGGCTGAAACCGAAAAAAGAAGCGAGAAAGTCTCCGAAAAACTCGAAGCGCTCAACAAGAAACCTAAGGGCAAGAAGAAATAGCAACAGCACAGGGCACTTACCTAAAACGGCTGACGGACACCATCAGAGGCAATCTTTGCTTCATACACAAATAGTCTAAACCATGCAAAGCCACTTCTTTTAGAGCCTTCAACCAAAACTAGGGTGTTGGAGTGGGCACTTCCGACTGTAGTTTCCAGTCTACATGGCGCTCTCAAAACCTCTTAATAATTGATCAATGCAAAGCCCGTTCTTGTCGCCGTGGTAGCCGCCTTCTAAAACGAAGAACGTGGGTTTTTCTATTTTCGAGATGCGTCTTCCTATCTTATTGTAAGCCGTCTGTGTCAGGCCCAAGGATGCTAAGTCGCCCATGAATGTGTCGAAGCCGGCGGAAACCGCAATTACTTCAAATTTTGCTTCCTCAGCTGCGCTTAACGCTTGCTCGAGCGCTTCCAAGTAGACCTTTTCGCCGCAGTCGCTTCGAAGTGGAAAATTGATGCAGTTATCTTCTGTGGTCATTCCAGTGCCGGGGTAGTTTGGATGATTGTGCAGGGAGATATACCAGATATGGGGGTCTCCCATGAAGATCTCTTGTGTTCCGTTTCCATGATGACCGTCTATGTCCAATATCAATGTTGGCTTGTTGAGAGATTTAACGGCTACCGCTACGTTGTTGATGTAACAGAAACCTCGTGTCGCGGAACCTAAGGCGGCGCCGTATTTGCCAACGTGGTGTCCGGGGGGACGCATGAGCGAAAAACCGTTAACCCGTGCGGCCAATATAGCACCTCCGGCGCTGAGTTGCGCAAACTCGAAGATATGGTCGTATGCTGGAGTGTCTGTGTCTTCCACAAGCCCCTTCTTCAGGTTGAAAAGGTACTCTGCGTCGTGCACAGCTAAGAAAGCTTCTTCAGGGGCAGGCGCGGGTTCCATGAAAGTGTAACCTTTTTCGCGTAAAATCTCTTGCGCCTTTTTAACGCGTTGGGGACCTTCCACGTGCCAACTTCCATAGCCAAGGCACTTTTCAGAGTAAATTATCGGGGTCTTTGGGGGCATGAAACATCCAGTACACAGATAAGTTAGGTTTTTATTAAAATATCGCATTCTCAAGGACAGGTACTTGATGGTCTCCAAGAACCCGTTTGACGACTTTCGACGTGAATGTCAAGCCATTCTAGCCAAAGCACTAAGGGCCGCAGTTCCAGAAACAAGAGTTGAAGATCTGCCTATGGGTAAACCGTCAAATCCTAACTTTGGGCAGCTCGCATCTTCTATTTCTTTTGAACTTGCCAAGAAAGTTAAGCAGAACCCAGCTGACCTGGCCGCCAAACTCGTGGCCGCCACAGACAAAAGCGGGTTTAGACTTGTCGCGAAGGTGGAGTCTGCAGGTGGTTACATAAACTTTCATGTTGACTTCTCTAAGTTTAGCACCCTCACCTTGGAATCCATAAAACAGCTTGGCACAGAATACGGACTTATCAAAACCGAATCGCCCAAAAAAGTGATTGTGGAACATACGAGTGTAAACCCTCTACACCCCATTCACATTGGTCAAGCCCGCAACCCAATGCTCGGCGACGCGTTAGCTCGTATCCTCAAAGCCCGAGGACATACTGTCTCCGTTCACTATTACATCGACGACGTGGGACGTCAAAGCAGCGTCCTCGCATACGGATACGCAAAGCTGGGCAAACCTAAACCCGACGAAAAAGTAGATCATTTCGTTGGCAAAATCTACACAATAACCGCCTGCATCGTCGAAATTAACCGCCTCAACCGTCAGTTGGAGCTGGCAAAGAGGATACAGCCCACTGAAGAGGTTGTCAAAATTACTAAGGAGCTTGACGAATGGCTTTCCATCGCAGGGGAACTCGAGGGGAAATATCCAAAACTCTTCAAGGCATTGCTCGACAAAATCGCCAAAGACAAGAACCCTGAAGAGGAAATCAGCAAACTTAACCGAGCTTACGAAGACGGAAAAACGGAAGCGAAAAAACTCATCCGGGAAGTCAGCGACCTCTGCCTTGAAGGCTTCCGACAAACTCAGACGCGTGTCGGTGTAACTTACGATTCGTGGGATTGGGAAAGCGACCTAGTCTGGAATCAGCAAGTTAACAGCGTCATGGAGCAGCTGCAAGCAACAACATTCGTCTACAGCGAAAGTGGAGTTCTTGAGTTCGACGCGGAAAAGGTAATCTCGGCTTTAAACCTGCGCAAGAAACTGGGACTACGGGAAGAGCAAGAAGTGCCACCGCTGACTCTGGTCCGAGCCGACGGTACCACCTTGTACACGACTAGAGACATAGCTTACACGCTGTGGAAGTTCACCCGTGCACAGAAAATAGTCAACGTCATAGGCATGGAACAGTCGCTCGCGCAATTACAGCTCAAAGTGGCCCTCTACGCGCTAGGCTACGCCAAAGAAGCTGAAGACCTCGTTCACTTCGGCTACAGCCTCGTCACACTACCGGGCTATAAGATGAGCAGCCGCCGAGGCCACTACATAAAACTTGACGACGTTCTCGACGAAGCAGTGAGACGCGCATTAGATGAAGTCACCAAAAGATCACCCCAACTAACTGAAGAAGAAAAACAGAAAATCGCAGATTTTGTCGGCTTAGGTGCCGTCCGCTACGCCCTAATTGACGTTGACCCAGGAAAGCCCGTGGTTTTCACTTGGGATCGCGTCCTCAACTTTGAAACCAACAGCGCACCCTACGTGCAGTACACGCATGCTAGGGCCTGCAGTATCCTTCGGAGAGCCTCGGCAAAAACCGAAGCCATTTGTTGTGAATGTCTCAAAGAAAGCCTAGAACACGAGCTGGTGCTGACATTAGCGGGGTTTCCAGATGTTTTCACTGAATGCGCCGAGTATCTTAAACCCAACATGATTGCGGACTACTCAAATGCGTTGGCGGATAAGTTCAATACGTTCTATAACGCCTTTCCAGTCCTAAAGGCGGAATCGAACGAGCTAGTTAATGCTAGGCTTGCTTTGACGGGTGCCATTCGGATTGTTTTGGGCAATGCACTCAACCTTATTGGGGTTACAGCTCCAGATAAAATGTAGTCATGTCCATTGGTTCAGTGTCCCTCAGTCCTGAGGAATCCAGGTGAAATATTTCCAGAGTACAAACGACCCTAAGCATACGCCATTCTTTTGACATTTTGAAGAAACAACTGAGGTGAAAACAAGAAGAAACAAAGAGGAAAAACCTAGCGAGCTTTGCGATCCAGCAGTTTGCCTCGGCTGTCGAAGAGTTGAAGTTCTAGCGGCATTTGTCCGACCATATGTGTGGCGCAGCTTAAGCAGGGGTCGAAGGAGCGGATAACAGATTCCACTCGATTAAGCATACCTTCTTCGAGTTTGTCAGCTTTTACGAATTTTTTCGCGACTTGGGTAACGGCTTTGTTGTAGGCGAGGTTGTTATGCTCCGTTGCGATTATCATGTTGACGCTTGTTATCATGCCTTCGGAGTCGACTTTGTAGTGGTGAATCAGTGTGCCTCGAGGAGCTTCGGCTACTCCAATGCCTTCTTTGTTGTATGGGAAGGCTTTGATGCATGTGCGTTCAGAGAGTACTTCTGGGTCTTCGAGGATTTCTTTGGTTTTCTCCACGCAGAATAGTGTTTCAATGAGGCGTGCATAGTGGTAGTGGAAAGTGCTTTGCACGACCCCGTTCTTGCCCAACTTTTTGAATTCTTCAAGTTCTGCGTCTGCTAGCGGGGTCCCGCAGTGATTGCTAACGTTTAGTCTGGCGAGAGGTCCGACGCGGTACATTCCGTGCGGGTATCCGCGGGGTTTGTAATAGGGGAACTTCATGAAGGAGTAGGGTTCGACTGCTTCGCCTATGTATTCGTAGTATTTGTCGCAGCTCAGTTGGTCGGCGACGACTTTGCCGTCATGGTCGACGATTCGTATGTTGCCGTCGTACATCTCCAGTCCGCCATCGGCGGTGACTAAGCCGAGGTACATGGATGGGAAGTCGCCGTAGGTTTCAATCTCTTCTGTGCAGCCGGACAGCCAAGTCTTGAACATTTTTATTGTGTTTAGTGTTGTGTGTAAGGCTTCAGGCAGGTTTGACAGTAGGTAATCCGCGCGTTCCTTCGTTAGGGGCCACTTGGCTCCTCCGGGCGAGATCCACTCGCTGGAGTGAATCTTTTTGCCAGCAACGTTCTCGATAATCTCTTGGCCGAACTTGCGCAAGCGTATGCCTTGCCGAGCTAGTTCCGGTTGTTTCTGTATTAAGCCGAAGACGTTGCGAATTGCTGGATCGGCATCCATGCCCAGTAGGAAGTCTGGAGCTGAAAGGTGGAAGAAGTTGAGGGCGTGCGACTGGATCATTTGACCGTTGTGCATAAGTCGCCGGAGGAGCTCGGCGGTTTTGGGGATCTTGACTGCTACGATTTCGTCACAAGCTTTTGCGGATGCTAGTAAGTGGCTGACTGGGCATATGCCACAGGAGCGAGATGTGATGCTTGGCATTTCGTAAAATGGGCGGCCTTCACTGAATTTTTCGAAGCCTCGAAAGTCAGTGACTTGGAACCTTGCGTCTTTGACTGTGTGGTCCTCGTTGAGGTGGATGATAACTTTAGCGTGGCCTTCGATTCGTGTAATAGGGTTGATTACTATTTCTTTCGTGTTCTTTTCCTCCTATTTATCCAAACTTCGATCTTCCTTCCATGTTGACAGGCAGTCCGCGCATTAGTCTTCCAATAACCCAGTTGATTAGACCTGCAGGCGGTGGGCAGCCGGGTATGAAATAGTCAACTTTAACCACCTCGTGCAGAGGAAGTGCTTTGGGCAGTAATCTTGGGACTTCGTTGGGGATTTGCGGGTTTACGTCAGCCGTTTCAACATAAGCACGTTTCAACACGGCCTCTACGCTCGACGGAGCCAAAGAGTTTCTCAAGCCAGTGACGTTTGCAGTGTCGGCGCAGTCACCGAGCGAGATCAGAATCTTCGTTCGAGCACGTGCAAACTTGATAAGTTCTTCTTGATCCTCGTTTGCCACTGCGCCTTCCACGAGCGTAACATCTACGTCTTCAGGGAAAACTTTGATGTCAACAATTGGGCTGTAGACAAGGTCAATTTGCTGTGCCAAGTCAATAAGAGCTTCGTCCTGGTCCAAGAATGACATGTGGCAACCAGAGCAGCCACTTAGCCAGATTGTTGCGACGCGAACTTTCTTTGACGACGCCATCTATCGGTTCCTCCTGGAAAGCACGAACTTGGCTATATCCTTGTTCTTGGTATCTGCGAGTGGTTCACCCTCGACGTAAATTGCACCTACGGGGCAAACTTTTGCGCATTTCCTGCAAGAAGTGCAGGATACCGAATCGCCCCATTGGTCATCAAAGTCAATAGTAACTTGGGATTCTTGGCCTCGGTTCTTTAAGTCCAGCGTATGTACGCCCTCAATTTCGTCGCAGACGCGTATGCATCTCGTGCATCGAATGCAGCGATTGCGGTCTATTACCAGAAAGTCATGAGTGCTGTCTACAGGATAGCTTGTCCATTCGCGTTCGAACATTACGTGGTCGACGCCGAGTTCGTTAGCGAGTTTTTGGAGTTCGCAGGCGTTGTTGCAAACGCATACTGAACATATATGAGTTCGTTCTGCAAGCAAAAATTGTATTGCCATCTTTCGGTATTCCTTGAGCTTATCGGATTGAGTCACAATTTCCATGCCCATGCTAACGGGTGTGACACATGAGGCGAAGAGCTTGGGGGAACCGTGGATTTCGACCATGCAGAGGCGGCAGCCGCCGTAGCCTGTTAAGCCTTCTAAGTCGCATAGTGTTGGAATAGCTATTCCGTTTGCTCTGGCTGCGTTTAGTATAGTAGTGCCTTCGGGCACAGATACTTCGATGTTGTCGATCTTCAATTTGACTAGTGATTCGCTCATTGCTTCTCAGCCTCCTTGTTTAACGTGTTTTTGAAACATACGCCTGCGCGGCACTTCTTTTCGTTAATGTGTTCTAAGTATTCGTCGCGGAAGTATCTTAGAGTCGTCAACACTGGGTTGGGAGCTGTCTGTCCTAGGCCACAAAGACTTGCGTCTTTGATGTAGTTTCCTGACTTGTCCAAAGCGGCTATGTCTTCAGGTTTGCCGTTGCCCTTTGTGATGCCCTCAAAGATCTCCTTAACTTTCACGAGGCCAGCTCGGCAGGGAACACATTTTCCGCATGATTCTTCGACGCAGAAGTCGGTGAAGAATTTAGCTGTGTCTACCATGCATGATTGGTCGTCTATGACAACAATGCCTCCTGATCCCATTATAGCGCCTGCCTTGGTTAGAGAGTCGTAGTCAATGGGTAAATCTAGCAGAGTTTCGGGTAAGCATCCGCCTGAAGGTCCTCCTACAAGGACGGCTTTGAAAGTGCGGTTGTCTTGTATGCCTCCGCCGATGTCGAAAACCACTTCTCGCAGTGTTATTCCCATGGGAACTTCGATGAGGCCGGGGTTGTTAATCTGTCCTGTAAGTGAGAAGCACTTGGTTCCTGAGCAACGGGGAGTACCTAATTTTGAGAACCAGTCTCCCCCATTTTGAACGATCAGCGGGATGTTTGCGAGGGTTTCCACGTTCTGGATGAGTGTTGGCTTTCCCCAAAGCCCTGAATTGGCTGGATAAGGTGGACGAGGACGTGGCATTGCTCGGCGACCCTCAACCGATGCGAGTATGGCTGTTTCTTCACCGGCAACAAACGCGCCGGCGCCAAAGCGCAGCTCCAGGTCAAACTTGAAGCCCGATTCGAGCACATTGTTCCCGAGCAAAGACATGCCTCGAGCTTGGGCAATTGCTTTCTGCAAAGTTTGAATAGCCAAGGGGTATTCGGCGCGTATGTAAATGTAGCCTTTCTCCGCGCCCACTGCGTAGGCGGCGATGAGCATACCTTCGATAATGGCATGTGGGTCAGCTTCAGCCAGGGTTCGGTTTGCGAAAACACCTGGGTCGCCTTCGTCTAGGTTGGCTACTATGTATTTGGGCGTACTGTGTGATCTTGCGACTAGGCCCCATTTTTGACCTGTCGGGAATCCTGCGCCGCCTCTTCCTCTTAGGCCGCTTCTGGTGACTTCGTAGATAACGCCCTGTGGTGTCATGGTGGCGAGGCATTTCACGATGGCGGAGTAGCCACCGCTCGAGATGTAGTCTTCAATTCGTGATGGGTCTATTTTGCCAGCGTTTCGCAAGACGAGTCTGTGTTGTTTTTTGAAGAAAGCTTCGTTTCGGTAGAGCATGTCTTTAACTGGTAAGCCGAGAACGATGTGGTCGCGGACAATTTCTCGAACTTTTTCCGGCGTGACGCTTTGATAGAGATAGTCTCCTGGTTCTATGACTACTGCTGGACCGACTGAGCAGGTGCCTACGCAACCTGTTCGCGCGACTTTGCATTCCTTTTCGACGCCGAATTCTTTCACGGCATCTTCGAATGCCTTTAGGACTTTGAGTGCTCCGAAGGGGACGCAACCGCTCGAGCAGCATACGTTAATTCGGTATTTGTAGGCGCGCTGGAAGTCAAGTTCGTGCTCCGCAATTTTCTGTAGGTCAGTTAGCTTCAACTTCTTCTGCCT
>Ga0335070_10007809_pt1 | contig 12538 bp, 12 predicted proteins | sample Lox_Sample_13_FD_206722 | JGI IMG/M metagenome (GOLD analysis project Ga0335070, IMG submission 206722) | Soil microbial communities from Loxahatchee National Wildlife Refuge, Florida, United States - Lox_Sample_1.3 | ecosystem: Environmental > Terrestrial > Soil > Wetlands | place: USA...
TGAGGAGAGAAGGAGCGATCGTAGGCTCTCGTGGTGATCATCCTCGTCCAGGCTTCGTCGAAGGCAAACCCAGGTCCTGCCATCGCTTTGAAGAGGTCCACCATGTACTTGATGTAGGCTTCACGTACCGGGGGAGCGGGGGCTCGGAGTCGTTCCATCATTTCAGGCTTCGGTGGTGGGAGATCCCTGTTCCCGGTGGTGGAGTAGATCGAGATCAGGCTTAGGATACGGGAGGGGTGGCGGATTGCAATGGTTTGGGCGATCATCCCACCCATCGACGCGCCACAGATATGCGCTTTGCGAACATCAAGGGCGTCCAGAAGACCTACTGCATCGTCGGCCATATCCTCCAGGGTGTAGGGTGGGCCCTTTTCCCCTCTTGCGAGCGCCCCGAGGTCCGGTACCCCTGCCTGATCGAATTTCGTGGAAAGACCCGCATCTCTGTTATCGAACCGGATAACATAATGACCCCGTTTCGAGAGGTCTCTGCAAAGTTCATCGTCCCAATGAATCAACTGGTCGGCAAGTCCTCCAATCAAAAGGAGGGGCCGGGCCGCCGAGTCCCCAAACGTTTCGTACTCGATGTGTATACCATTGGCTGCTGCTTTTGCCACGCGTACTCCTCTCGACTTACGTAAGGCAGAGAAAAAACTTGAGTTACCGAAGACAAGTATAGCCCCTGGTCTCGTTTTAGGCAACGGCGTTACAGCTTTGTGAGAACCGGAAGCAAAAAAAAGCATTTGAGGAACCAGCGGTTTAATCCAATTGGCGAGTTCATTGAACTGGCAAGGTTAACTTCTTCAGCGGTTTTCTTTTCGTTGGCGAAAGAGGACGTGCTCGAGGAGCAGGGAAAAAAGGATGCCCATGACCAGACCATTTCCGACCAGAGACGCGATGATGTTCGGAAATAGTTGAAAGAACTGTTTGGGCATGATGGAGATCATTGCCCCCATCAGGATCGGAATGCCTACAGTGAAGTACTCCCTCCGTTCGATTGTCCCTTTTCTTGCCAACATCACATTAATCCCCACCAGGAGCTGGGAAGAGAGGACAACGAAGAGGACTGAACCGATCACGGAAGGAGGAACGGCGGTGAGAACGGCCCAGAGCTTCGGGATGAAAGCACAAAGGATCATGATCACTCCACTCATCGTGAGCGTATAACGACTGGCCACCCGCGTCACCAGGACGATTCCAGGACTGATGGAGAGGCTCACGAGGCCTGAGACCCCCAGAAATCCCGCGATCACCCCGCCGACACCGGTCATGCCGATGCCCCGATGGATCCGATTTTCCAGCCCCTCGGTCCCTACCACTTCAGAAATTCCCTGGATACTTCCCAATGAGTTTACCATGACCGCCAAATAGGTACAGACGATGGCGAGGATGGCCGGCAAGGAGAATCTTGGCCATACGCCTAGGAGAGGCGAGGGCAGGGCAAACCAACTTGACTGGCTGACCAGACTGAAAGATATTCCTCCCTTAAGAAAAAAAAGGACCAGGCCGAATAAGATTCCGGCCAGCATGGAGGTGGTTTGCAGGAATCCTTTTAACCGGTGAGACATGAAAGAAACGAGGAGGATGATGAGAAGAGAGGATCCAAAAATGCTCACCTCTCCAAAGGGCGCCGTTTTGCTGATACCGATGAGCAGGGGATAAATGAAGGAGATCAAGGTGAGAGCCACCAGGACTAAGATTACTCCCACTACGCGGGGCGTGAAAAGAGAAGAAAGCCATTTTAGCCACTTAAATATCCCAATGAGTATCAGAAAAAGACCGCCGAAAATCATCCCGCCTTCAATCACGGGAAGTCCGCCATGAGGAGCCAGGACCATGAAGGTGACTAAAATGGCCGAAGAAGGCCCTTCCAACACAGGGTACCGGTGGCCTGATAAACTCTGGAGTACAGTCATCAGGCCAGAGATGATCAACAGGCGTTGCGAGAAGCTGATCTGGGCTGCCGGATCAAGCCCCAGGGCCACCCCGCACAGCGTAGAAAAAAAGACCACACTTGGAATCGACGTCATGACCCATTGAAGGCCATAAATTAGATTCTTATGAAGGGGCGGCCTTTCGTCCAATTGATAAAGGAAGGTCTCTTGTGCCAACGGTCTTTTCCTCCTTAAAGATTCCAGTAACGGGTAACCGGGTCGTCTTTTTCTCCCTCGATACGCAAAAGACAATAGCATGGGGCCACCCTTCCTGCAATCGTAAAATTTGCCTTTCGACCTGAATCAGAGTGTGAAAGCAAGAATTTGACCTTCTCAATTGTGTTAAATCTTATTCACGGGCATTACCAAGAGATACCCGAGCTACCGTTTGCCAACGTGAGCATAATTTGGTGCGTCAGATTAGCCCGTCGCGGGGGCCAGACGGATGAAATCCACGTACTGGACTATGAGGGTCTCTCCTTCAAAATCTATCGTGTGAAGGAAGTCCCCCCGCGCGATCTGGTTTTTGAGCTAACCATCACGGACAACCGGTTTCTGTTTAAATGGGGGTTAAGAATGGGCAGCCCACGCGACGAGGTCGTCCGGGCTCTCGGTAAGCCCGATAAGGACGGACCTCCCCTCACCTTCTCAACGGAAACGGGCGTGGCTTCTTTCTTCTTCTCAAAGGAGAATCGGTTAGAAAAAGTGCAGTGGCAGTGGGATATCGACTGAGTGCCCTCCATTCCAACCCTTCCCAACCCGAACCCTTCATTGCCCGGCAAGTATCCTTTCCCGCCCAAACGGGTCAGACGATTCCCTCCAAACCTTTGGCAAACAACAAAACCTGGGTGAATGGCCTATCCCAAACACTGCCTTTTTTCCCGATCTTTTTCTTTAAAAAAGCATCCTCTCCGTCCTCCGGGTGAAGGACTAAGAAGCCACTCGAGTTCCTTCTTGGTATCAACCTAGGGCCTCAAGAAAATGACGAACGTTGCCACCAGAACTATTGCTATCCCAATGACTGCCACCCAGACCCAAATTGAAACACCAGCTTCTTTCCTTTCTTCCATGTTCATCGCCTCCATTTTAGACATGTCACTGCCGATCGAGAGACAATGAAAACCGGACAAGCGGCATCCGTTCTAAGTTGACTGGTTTCGACGAATCAAGCGACTCAGGAATAGGCCTCCAAATTCTTGAGCAGAGTTTTAAGCTTATCGGAGATCACATTCTCCTTCGGCTTGGTTTCTTTAACGTCCTCTTCGTCAATTTGAACGGGCATGATTAATTTTTGATCCTTTGTAAAAAAATGAACCCGATAGCTATTATGCTTGTAACTTATAACCCTGCATTTAACGGTTCCATTCCCCTGCACGATCGCCCAATCCAGTACCTCTTGCGCTTCTTTTATCTTCTCGTCTTGAGCCATGGGATCCCTCCTTTCCCTGTTTAAGGGTTACCTCGTGAAGTTCTCATTAAATACCGGCCAGAAAGATTTATGGTTCTTCTCCGGGAATTCCATCTGGGCCCTTGAATCATGATCTTCATCCTAAAAAAAAGCCGCTACCCGAAGTTCTGCTCTTCGAATAGCGGCCCGACTATCCAGTTCTTTAACCTCCGGAGATACGTAAAAAACATCTCCGGACCCCAATGGACTATTCCATTGTCGGCTTACGGCATACGTATAGTAAAATCTCATTCGAATGTCAAGAGTTCTTGAGAATGAGCTGAGCGGGAGCCTCTCGTCTCATTTTAACCCTTCGACCTCTGCCCTTTTATTCTTTCCATTTCCTCGTAAGCTCGGGTGATATCTTTTCGAAATAGCACCGAGATGACCCGTTTGGAACCTCGTCGCTCACCACGGCCAATTGTCGAATCTCAGCCTCGACCATCTTTCTCAGAATGGTTTTGTGGCTGTCCATCGTGGAGAAAAAGTTAAGTTTAAGAAACAGGGGACGGCAGTAAAATTATAAGTTGACATGTTGTGGGAACAGGGGCAAGATAGGATGTTTTCTTCCCCTTTGATCTGAGGTAAGATGTGCCATTAATAACCTGTGTCATTTTGGTATTGGTGGGAACAGCGTTGTTCTTCTGGAAAATCGGATTCAAATCTGTTTCCATCCTATGTGCGGCTATTCCAATCGGAATTGTCAGCTACGTTTGTATCGGAATCTCAATTCCACGCATCCTCCAAAGTGGAAGGTTTTACAGTGTTCCATTCGGTGGCTTTAGAATCGGGGGACAAGATTGGGCGTTGATCGCAAGCGGTTCGTTTTGGATTGTGCTCTGGTTTGTCGTCCTTCATTTGATGAGCAGAGTAACAAAGAAATATTCGGGGGGTAAGGAAAAAAGCAATCGGCCGGGACGGAATAAGGGGAATCAAATCGGAGTGTCGTGATGAATGATCGTCATCAGAAAGAAACACGTGCCGGCGATAGTCGGAAATACTCTGATCTGATTTGGTCGGCGATAGGCGGAGCGATAGCCATTACTCTTGCCCTTTTGCTCGTGGCTGATCGAAATTCTCCTTTTCTCCTCTTTTCCCTCGGAGGGTCTACCGTATTTCTTTTTGTTTTAACCGAAACGGAAGCGGCTCAGCCGCGCGCCTTGCTCGGAGGGCACATCGGGGGGGCGTTGATCGGCATTCTCTGTTACCAGATATTCGGCGATGCCTTATGGGTTTCTGTGGCTGCTGTCGTCCTCACAATGATGTTCATGGTTGTGACACGGACAGTCCACCCGCCGGCAGGAGCGAACCCCCTGATCATGGTGCATCATCACGCTGGTTTTCTTTCGGTGCTGAGCCCCGTTGGAGCGGGTGTCCTGACACTGTTTGTTGTTGCCATGGTGTGGAGTCGGTTTCGCCCGGGGAAGAAATATCCAATCAAATGGTGGTAAGATAAAAAATTACTATCGACCTCATTTGGCAGACAACTCTGCGATTCGTAAGTTCAAAGCTTGTTGAAAAAGTCATTTTCACAGGCTGGTCAAAAATGCCCGGATGCAAGGCGCCCGAGGTCCTGAGGAGTGAGGCGTACGCTGAACGTACGCTGCAACGACGAAGGATGAGGGGAACGCTGTAGATGGGTGTTTTTCAACAGCCTGGTTATTCTTGAAAAGAACATGATACGCAGATGCACTGAGCAGGATCTCACCGTAATGTACGAAATCATCAATGACGCCGCGCAGGCTTACAAAGGAATGATCCCTGAGGACCGGTGGCATGAACCATATATGCCGATTGAAGAATTGAAGCAAGAAATAGAAGACGGGGTTGAATTCTGGGGGTATGAGGAAGCGGGGGATCTGATGGGTGTCATGGGACTTCAAGACAAGGGCGATGTGTATCTCATCCGGCACGCCTATGTCCGTACAAATGGTCGAAACCGTGGGATCGGAACGAAACTGCTCCACCATCTCGAACAGAGGACCGACAAGCCGATCCTGGTCGGTACGTGGACCGACGCAACGTGGGCCATTCGATTTTACGAGAAGAATGGGTATCGACGTCTCTCCCGTCCGGAAACCGAGCGACTTCTGAAGAAGTACTGGAAGATTCCGGAAAGACAGGTAGTCACTTCAGTCGTTCTGGCGAATCCGAAATGGAAAGCAGACAACGAGGAATCGGAATGATGTCCAACGAGCGGATTATATCGATGAAAGAAGAGCTACCTTTGCGCAATCCTCTACTAAGTCCGCAATGTAATAGGCGCTGGCAAGATCAGGTCCCATGCCAATAATGCCATGGCCTTTCAACAGGAAAGCCTTCACCTCCCTATGTTGCTTCGCCGCCTCTGAAACGTAATCACACAATTCCTTCGTCCCCATCAAAGCAAATTCGACAACAGGGACCTTCCCCAGATTGACCATTCCGGGGGCCGTTACCATAGGAAAAGGGTTATCCTTCAAGGATAAGGCGGTGGAAAAGGGTGGATGAACATGGGCGATCGCCATCACATCATCCCTTATCCGATAGATGGAGGTATGGAAAGGGGTCTCTTTGGAAGGCTTCAAATTCTTTCTCCCCTTTAAGAGATTGCCTTGGATGTCGACCTCGATGATGATCTCCGGCCTGATGTCCCGCAGAGAGATCCCGCTGGGCGTGATCAACGCGCGCTCCGTCCCGGGAATCCGGATGCTGAGGTTTCCGCCTCTCGCCGCGACCAATCCCCGGTCATAGGAGAGGCGTGAGTATTGAGCAAGGTCTTTTTTATATTCGTTGATTTTATCTTTTAACGTTTTTGCCATGTTGACTCCTCACTTGAGAATTGAAGAGACTGTTTATCTTACGGTCATTTCTGCATCGCGGTTCTCTCGTTCGAGGAGGGAGTTCCTCTGGACTACTTCACCCAGGGATCCTCCATGTAAACCGTCCCCGCGGCTTGTTTGCTCGGACAGTTTCCGTACGTGAAAATAAGCTCTGCGGTTTCTGTGTTGCTCATGTTCAATAGACCGTGGATTCCTCCTGCCGGGGAAAAGACGATATGGTTCTCCGGGACGATATATTCTTTTTTCTCCTCGCCGATGAAGACTTTGATGGTTCCCTTTCTGACGAAAAAGGCGGCATCACAGTTGGCATGGTAATGGCGCTGATTCCTTCCCCCTGGTGGGATGATGGTCCTTCCCATGGTGATCGTCTTTGTTCCGGTGGTGGATTCGTCGATTCCCCACGCGATCATAAGGGGAGGCTCATATTTCGTGTCCTTGTCCACTTTGTCGGTGTTGATAATCCTCGGTTCAAGCTTCGCCATCGTGTTTTCCTCCTCATTCGTCTATGCAAATTTGAAGAATGATACCATTTCATCATACGGATTCGGCAACATTTTTCCGTTTCCAAAGTCGTTTCATCATCGGTGTCAGGATCAAAAATGCTGCCACGCACAACAAGGCCGCCGATATGGGCTTCTGGACAAATATGGAGGGATCTCCTCCGGAAGAAATCAACGACTGCTGCAGAGATCTTTCAAGGATGGGGCCCAGAATCATTGCCAGGATTAAGGGGGCTGGGGGAAAGCCTCCCTTGCGCATCAGGTATCCCATGACTCCGAATGCCACCATGGTTCCAACATCAAAGACAGCGCTCTTGACACTATAGGCCCCGATGACGCAGATGATGACGACGACCACTGCCAGGTAGTGGTAGGGAACTTTGAGCAGCCGTACCCACATGCCGATGAGAGGGAGGTTCAGGGCTAAAAGCATGATATTTCCAATATACATGGAAGCAATCACTCCCCAAAAAAGGTTCGGATACTCCTGAAGCAAGAGAGGTCCCGGCCGTATTCCATGGATCATAAGAGCCACAAAAATCATCGCAATCGTCGCATTTCCCGGGATTCCCAGCGTGAGAAGGGGGATGAAGGAGGATGTGGAGGCTGCATTGTTTGCCGACTCCGGACCAGCGACTCCTTCAATCGCTCCTTTGCCAAATTGTTCGGGATGTTTGGAAACCCTTTTTTCGACGGCGTACGAAATGAAGGAACTGATAATGGCGCCGCCGCCTGGAAGCACCCCGATGAAAAAACCGAGGAAAGATCCCCTGAGCACCGAGGCCCAGCACCTTCGCCAATCGTCCCTTGTGGGAAGGAGCCCTTTAAGAGAAGTCTTGAAAATATCTCTGATCTCAGGAGCCTCAAGGTTGATGAGTACTTCTGAGATCCCGAAAAGCCCCATGGCCACCACGACGAAATCAAACCCGTCCAGCAAACGGGAGATCCCGAAGGCAAACCGGGTTGCGCCATGGACAGGATCAATGCCGACGGTGCCAAGCAGAAGGCCGAGAGCGGCCATGGCAAGCCCCTTGATAATGGACTCTTCGGAAAGATAAACAGCCATTATCAAGCCGAGGAGGACCAGTGAGAAATACTCTGGCGGGCCAAACTTGAGTGCGAAGGATGCCAGGGAAGGCGCGACCAGTGACATCCCAAAAACACTGACGGTCCCGGCGATAAAGGAGCCTATCGCGGATATGCCCAGTGCAGGGCCGGCTCGTCCGTCTCTTGCCATTTTATAGCCGTCGAGACACGTCACGACGGAGGCCGCTTCGCCGGGGATATTCAGAAGAATGGAAGTGGTCGACCCACCATACATGGCCCCATAGAAAATCCCTGCGAGCATGATGATTGCAGAGGCAGGGTCCATTTTATAGGTGACAGGTAGGAGCAGTGCGACCGTGGCGGGTGGGCCCAGGCCAGGCAATACTCCGATGGCCGTCCCGATGACTGCGCCTATGGCAGCGAAAACGAGATTCCATGGGCTTAATGCAACTGAGAAGCCCTGAATTAGATTGACGAGAAAATCCATCCTATCTCCTATTTCACAGACCCAACCGAGCTAAGATGCCCACCGGAAGATCGATCCCTAAAAGTTTATCGAAGAGGATATAGGTTCCGATGGAGAGGCAAAGGCTTGTGAGGAGGAGTGTCCGCCACGACTTCGCATTCAAGATGCGAAGAATGAGCACGGAAGCAATGAAGGTGCCGATGACATAGCCGACGCTGTCCAAAACCGCTACGAGCGCAATCATCACGACAAGCAACAGGGCGGGACGCCCGATTTCTCCAAACGCCACTTTCTCCTGGCCCTGTCCCACCCATCCCTTGATAAAAATGACAGTCGAGAAAACGGCCAGGGAGAGACCTCCCAGGAAAGGAAAGAAGCCAGGCTGAGGCTCGGTCGGCGAACCTACTTTGAGGCGAATCGCTCCGATGATGGCTCCCAAGCCCAGCAAGAAGAGGAAGAGGCTTCCCACGGCATCGCTTCTGTTTTTCATAGGGACTCCAGAGGGTCAATTGGTTTTTTTGAAAGCTTTCCCGAGTTCCTTATGAGCTTCGTATTCTTCCCTCCAGAATTTACTCAGTTCGTCCGGGCCTAAATAATGGAAATTGTCTCCCAGGTTCTTGATCATTGCGACGGAGGAGGGGTCTTCCAGCATTTTCTTAAAGGCGGACGCCAGCTTGTCGACGACCGGACGGGGCGTGGCCTTTGGAGCCATCACTCCCTTCCACAGAAGGTTCACGACGTCAACCCCCTCTTCTCGCAGCGTGGGAACTTGCGGCAAATCGGGATCTCGCGTCGAGTCTGAGACGGATAAAGCCCGGAGCCTTCCTGCCTTGATGTGGGGGATACTCTGGGTGGGCGCCAGACAGCTGAGGTCAATGTGGCCTCCCAAGAGCGCGACGAGGGCCTCCGCACCACCGTCGTAGGGTATGATTTTGGCTGTGATGCCTGCTTTCAGTTGAATCTGTTTCCATAAGAGGTCAGGTCCTCCCCAGATCCCCGCATGGCCGAATTTCAGCTGGCCGGGATGGGCCTTCGCATACTGGATTAGCTCCTTCATTGTTTTGTAAGGGGCACTTGCGGGGACGAGGGTTAGCATGGCCGAATAGTTAATCCGACACACCGCCGCAAAATCATCCGGTCCTCTCGAGCGCCCTTCAATGGCCGGCAGGGTTGTGTTCGGTCCAGGCCCGCCCATCAACAAGGTGTAACCGTCGGGGGCCGATTTGGCGACGAGATCCGAAGCGATCGCTCCTCCTCCCCCGGGCTTGAGCTGGATGATCATGGGCTGTCCGAGGGATTCGGGCGCGGCACCGACAAATGCCCGAGCCGTCAGATCGCTTGCTCCTCCGGCTCCAAACGGGATGATTAAGGTGATGGGTTTTGTTGGAAACTCCTGGGCGTGAATGAGTTGAGCGCAGACGAAGAAAGCCGCTATCAGAGCAAAGAAAAACAACCCTCCTCTTCCCCATTGCTTTTTCATAAATTCGCTCCTTTCCCATCCTGCGTTTTCAGCGTGATGCTGCTCTGGTTCTTTTTCCTGCTGGCGTGATTCCCCACCACCCCGCTCATCTTCGCCCAAATCTTTGCCTCTGCGAATCGACACAATCTCTCAAGGGAGAGGGAAAGGGCAGGGGTAAATTTATCGCTTGAAAACTTTATTTATCGATAAAACTCGTCTAAGTCAATAGGGAGCTTTAAAGGCGAGGCGCGCTCCGCTGACAGATCCATGGCCATAGTCAAAACAAGATTGCGGTGTCCGTCCTCAGCAGTGGCGTGGGGCGTTTCAAGTCCCGTGTAGAGGCGGGCAAACCAGGCATTGGTTTCCTCCCGGATGGGTCCCCATGTCTGGTTGAAAGCGACGTCTCCGGGTGGGTAGCTGGTGAGAGAGTCGACGTGACGTTCAAAATCGGGTTTGTAGCCCTCGGGTCTATACCCCGCCCATTTCGGGTCAGCCGCAGTATTGAGCGACGCGCTTGGAGACGAAGTCGACCATCGACTGGGTTGCCCCTGAGAATTCTTTCGCTGTGGCTACCAAAGCCGGATGGGTGTTGAATTCATCGAGGGTGTAACCGTCCTCCGCATACCCCCTTTTAAAATAAGGGATCTTCAGGAGCTTCTCCATCACTTCTTTCGGGACAGGTTCATCGATCTCGTTTCGAAATTCAAGGTGACGACCGGTTTCGAGAAGACCCTCCAGATAAGGAGGCGGGCAGGTGTAGACGATGTTCGCCCCGGCTGCTTTTTCAACGTGCCAGGAGCGAACCACGCCGTCTACCTTGGGGCTCATCCTCATGGAACAGAGGAGCATCTTGCCCGGATAATCGGGATTCTCCTTCACCAGGCGGCACGCCTTCTTAAAGATGGCAATTTCGGCCCAACGCACCTCGGCTTCGTTCAAGTCAATGTTTCTTTCCGCTGCCTCTTTCTGCAGATCACCCAGCGTTCCGTACCGGGCGCTCATCGCCGTAATGACCGAGCGCCACTCGGAGAGGTCAACCCCTTTGGCCCGGGCTTCTTTCAAGCCCGCGACCACGGCCTGCATGCACGCGATGAACTGGGGAATGACGAAAGCCAGGGTGTTATTGGTCGGAATCCCTTTGGCGGTCAACTGTCGGATCACCTCATAGCCTTCTCTGGTTCCGGGGGCCTTGATCATTACATTGGGTGAAAGAGAGTGAAGCTCGATCCCCTGAGCGACCATTCTGTCCACATCGTGCCGGATACGAGGGTCAACCTGTCCCGAGATGTATCCGTGTTTGAAACGAGAGGCCTTAAAGATCGGGAGATACATCTCCGCCCCCCTTTTCACGATCTCCCTGTACGTATTCCAAAAAACAACCTCCGTGTCCGTGCACCGATCTTTGGCGATCAGCTGGTCGACCCAGCGGCCCCAGTATTCGGGATCGTCTTTGATCGCATTGTAAGACAAGGGTGGGTTGGTGGTGACGCCTCGAAAGATGTTTTTCTCGGGAGGATTGTCTTGATGATAGAGGCGGTCCAGCCACGCCCTCATTTCATCCTTGTTGGAGGATTTCTGGATCATTTTGGCGCGCCAGTTGTCGTAGATGATGGGAGAGGAATCCCACCATATCTCCGCTTCCGGGTTGACCTCCCATAGTTTTTCGATCACACTCTTCGATCCCATTTGACCGCTCCTTCTTTTTTTCGGTATGAATTTCTGCTCACCGCCGTCCTCCAGGGTGGCTACCGGAGATACCTCCCACCGCTCACATCAATCGTGATCCCGGTAATATAGCTGGATTCATCGGAGGCAAGGAATACAACCACAGAGGCCACTTCTTCCGGGGTTCCCAGTCGACCCAGAGGAATATTCGAAAGGACTTTCTTCTTTTCCTCCTCGCCTTTGTTATCCCAGAGTGCTTGGATCCGATCCCCCGTCATGGTCACGGTAGGAGCTACCGCATTCACCCGAATCCCTGCCTTTCCCCAATCATAGGCAAGCTGTCGGGTCAGCCCTTCCACTCCGGCTTTGGCTGCCGTATATTGAACCCCTGCCAAGGAGGCCCTCCAGTGGCCTGCCAGCGCGGAGATGTTCACAATGACTCCGCCTCGCTGCTTCACCATCTCCGGGATAACCGCCTGGCAGCATAAGAACGCTCCCTTCAGGTTCACATCGACGACAAGGTTCCAATCCTTTTCCTCAATCTCCTCCAGAACATAAGGGGTATTGAGAGCGCCTCCTGCATTATTCACCAGGATGTCAACGCTTCCCCACAGTCGCTTCATCTCCCGGACAAACGAATGGACATCGGGTCGATTGGTGACATCAACTTTTCTTCCGATGGTGCGATCCTGTTTTTCGTCCAGTTTTTTTGCAGCCTCCGCGGCTCCCTTTTCGTCGATGTCGAGGATGGCGACCCGTGACCCCTCCTGGTAGATGGCTTTGGCGATCGCGAACCCCATGCCGCGAGCGCCACCGGTCACGATAGCATTCTTATCCTGAAGGCGGTGACCCATATTTTTCTCCTGCTCCGTCAGCTATGACTTCTGTTTCCCCATCATCGAAAGAAAGGCTTCCGTTACGGGGTCGATAAATTCGGGGTCGTTGATGTGGGCATCCAGTTCGACGACGGGAATCGAAGGGCTCAAGTTTGCCTTGAAGGAATCGATGAAAGCTCGATTCCCCTCCGGCTCCCAGTGAGGTAAATTCTCTCTGTCGGGGTAAGAAAAACCCCTCAGGGGAATAAATACCCGGATCGGCCCCTTTCCGAGATTGAGCTTCTGGGCGGTCAGTTTCCCAACGCTGACGAGTTCATCCGGGCTCAGTCGCACGAGGGTCAAGTTTGGATTATGGACGATGTATT
>Ga0335070_10007810_pt1 | contig 12538 bp, 6 predicted proteins | sample Lox_Sample_13_FD_206722 | JGI IMG/M metagenome (GOLD analysis project Ga0335070, IMG submission 206722) | Soil microbial communities from Loxahatchee National Wildlife Refuge, Florida, United States - Lox_Sample_1.3 | ecosystem: Environmental > Terrestrial > Soil > Wetlands | place: USA: Florida...
TAGCCGCCTCCCTCCGCGAGCAGACGCGAAAGCACCCCACTTCGGCATGAATTGGGTGCTTTCGCGTCTGCTCGCCAGTGTGTCGCGCGCCCGGGTAAACTGGCGCACGCGTCGCACTTGGGCGGGAGAGTTCCGTGGCTGCCAGTCACGGACGCCGAAGGAGCAACACCTCTCCGTCAACCTCTCAGGCACCCGGACCGCGCGAGTTGACGATGCCTCTGGAAAGCGGTGGAGATCGGGAACGGTCCCCGCCCGCCGATGGGGAAAGGCGCTGGGGGACAGCACCGGCGCCGAATCTCTCAGGCGCCCGGCGAACGGGTGAAGACAGAGGGAGAGGGCCGCTAGTCCCTCGACCTCAGGAGTTCGCGTTGGCTGAGTATTCCGGAATCGTCAGGCCCGACCGATCAACGTTCGCAGACCGGCACATCGGCCCCGACAGCCAGGCCGTCGCGGCCATGCTCGCCGTCATCGGCGTCGAGTCGCTAGACGAGCTGGCATCCAAGGCCGTTCCCGCGGGCATCCTCGACCAACTCGTCGACGGCGGTGCCGCGCCCGGTCTGGAGAAGTTGCCGCCGCCCGCGAGCGAGGCCGAAGCGCTGGCCGAACTGCGGCGGCTGGCCGACGCCAACACCGTCGCCGTGTCGATGATCGGGCAGGGCTACTACGACACCCTCACGCCGCCGGTGCTGTTGCGCAACGTCGTGGAGAACCCGGCCTGGTACACCGCCTACACGCCCTACCAGCCGGAGATCAGCCAGGGCCGGCTGGAGGCGCTGCTGAACTTCCAGACGATGGTGGCCGACCTGACCGGCCTCGAGGTGGCCAACGCGTCGATGCTCGACGAGGGCACCGCCGCGGCCGAGTCGATGACCCTGATGCACCGCGCGGCCCGCGGCGGCTCGAACCGGCTCGCGGTGGACACCGATGTCTTCGCGCAGACCGCGGCCGTGCTGGCCACGCGGGCCGAGCCGTTGGGCATCGAGATCGTCACCGCCGACCTGCGCGACGGGCTGCCGGACGGTGACTTCTTCGGAGTCATCACCCAGCTGCCCGGCGCCAGCGGGCGGATCACGGACTGGTCGGCGTTGGTTTCCGAGGCCCACGGCCGGGGCGCGCTGGTTGCCGTCGGCGCCGACCTGCTGGCGTTGACGCTGATCACACCGCCGGGGGAGATCGGCGCCGACGTCGCGTTCGGCACGACCCAAAGGTTCGGTGTCCCAATGGGATTCGGTGGGCCGCACGCCGGCTACCTGGCGGTCCACGCCAAGCACGCCCGCCAGCTGCCGGGGCGGCTGGTTGGTGTGTCGCTGGACGCGGACGGGTCACCGGCCTACCGGCTGGCGCTGCAGACGCGGGAGCAGCACATCCGTCGCGACAAGGCGACCAGCAACATCTGCACCGCGCAGGTGCTGCTGGCCGTGATGGCCGCGATGTACGCCAGCTACCACGGAGCCGACGGGCTGACCGCGATCGCGCGTCGGGTACATGCCCAGGCCCGGAAGATCGGCGCCGCGCTGGGCGATGCGCTGGTGCACGACACGTTCTTCGACACCGTCCTGGCGCATGTCCCCGGGCGCGCCGACGAGGTGCTGGCCGAGGCGAAGGCGCGCGGGGTCAACTTGTGGCGCGTCGACGCCGACCACGTCTCGTTGGCCTGCGACGAGGTCACCACCGACGAGCACGTGGCCGCGGTGCTCGAGGCCTTCGGGGTCCAAGCCGCCGAGCCGGCATCCGCCGGCATCGTCACCCGCACCTCGGAGTTCCTCACCCATCCCGCGTTCACGCAACACCGCACCGAAACGGCGATGATGCGGTACCTGCGCACGCTGGCGGACAAGGACATTGCCTTGGACCGCAGCATGATTCCACTCGGCTCCTGCACGATGAAACTCAACGCCGCCGCCGAGATGGAACCGATCACCTGGCCAGAATTCGCCCGCTTGCATCCGTTCGCGCCGGCCTCCGACACGGCAGGAGTGCGCCGGCTGATCGCCGATCTGGAGAACTGGCTGGTGCAGATCACCGGTTACGATGCCGTGTCGCTGCAGCCCAACGCCGGGTCGCAGGGCGAGTACGCCGGCCTGTTGGCGATCCACGCCTACCACGCCAGCCGGGGCGAACCGCACCGCGACATCTGCCTCATCCCGTCCAGCGCGCACGGCACCAACGCCGCATCGGCCGCGTTGGCTGGGCTGCGGGTGGCCGTGGTCGCCTGCCGCGACAACGGCGACGTCGACCTCGACGATCTACGGGCCAAGGTGGCCGAACACGGCGACCGGCTGGCGGCGTTGATGATCACCTACCCGTCCACGCACGGCGTCTACGAGCATGACATCGCCGAGATCTGCGCGGCCGTGCACGAGGCCGGCGGTCAGGTCTACATCGACGGCGCCAATCTCAACGCGCTGGTCGGTCTGGCCCGGCCGGGGAAGTTCGGCGGCGACGTCAGCCACCTGAACCTGCACAAGACGTTCTGCATCCCGCACGGCGGCGGCGGGCCGGGCGTCGGCCCCGTCGTGGCGCGCGCGCACCTGGCCCCGTTCCTGCCGGGTCACCCCTACGCCCCGGAGTTGCCCGGGGGCCATCCGGTGTCGTCGGCGCCCTACGGGTCGGCCTCGATCCTGCCGATCACCTGGGCCTACATCAGGATGATGGGCGCCGAGGGCCTGCGGGCGGCCTCGCTGACCGCGATCGCGTCGGCCAACTACATCGCCCGGCGGCTCGACGAGTACTTCCCGGTGCTGTACGCCGGCGAGAACGGCATGGTCGCCCACGAGTGCATCCTCGACTTGCGCGGCATCACCAAGTCGACCGGCGTGACCGTCGACGATGTCGCAAAACGGCTGGCGGACTACGGATTCCACGCGCCCACCATGAGCTTCCCGGTGGCCGGCACGCTCATGGTCGAGCCCACCGAAAGCGAGACGCTGACCGAAGTCGATGCGTTCTGCGAGGCCATGATCGCCATCCGCCGCGAGATCGACCGCGTGGGCGCCGGGGAGTGGACCGCCGACGACAACCCCCTGCGGGGCGCGCCGCACACCGCGGAGTGCCTGCTGGTCTCCGACTGGAATCACCCCTACACCCGGGAGGAGGCCGCCTACCCGCTGGGCAAGGGCTTCCGGCCCAAGGTGTGGCCGCCGGTGCGGCGCATCGACGGCGCCTACGGCGACCGCAACCTGGTCTGCTCCTGCCCGCCGGTGGAGGCGTTCGCCTAGCGCAACACGCTCGCGAACGTAACCGCACTGTGAAATGCGGCCGGATTTTTCACAGTGGCGTTACGCTCGCGGCTGGTCGAGGCACGCAGGTCAGCCGAAGCGCTCGATGATCGCCGCGGCGATCCGGTCCGGCGCGTCCTCCTGGATGAAGTGCTTGGCGTCGGGCAGTTCGACGACGACATGATCGGGAAACGCCGCGCGCATGCGCGGGAGCGCCGGGCCGGGCCTGAAGGCGAAGTCCTTCATCCCCCAGACGAACAGCGCGGGCTTGCCGCCCAATTTGGCCGGCACTTCCGCGGCCAGCCGGGCCAGCAGCGGATGGGCGGCCAGGATCTGCTTGGGCATCTCGGCCACGCCCTTCCGCGCCTCCGCGCTGGGCTGCACGGCCCGGTAGTGCTCCATCACCGCTGCGCTGGGCCGGTGCTGGGTGCCCGCCGGGATCAACCGTTCGACAAAGAAATTGCGGTGCAGGATGGCGTACTGCATGGGCGGGCTGGACATGACCCGGCTGAAGGCCTTCGTCGACAGCGTGTCCGCCGGCCAGAACCAGGTGTTGCCCAGCGTGATGCCGCGCACCCGGTCGGCGCGCTCGACGGCGACCGCCATGCCGATGGGCCCGCCCCAGTCCTGGCCCATCGTCAGGTAGCCGTCGAGCCCGAGGTGGTCGACGAATTCGCCGACCACCCGGGCGTGCTCGTCGATCTTGTAGCCGAACCCCGCGGGGCGCTCCGAGAGCCCGAACCCGAGGTAATCCGGTGCGATGCAACGGAACCGGTCGCGCAGCGCGACGATGATGTTCCGGTACAGGAAGCTCCACGTCGGGTTGCCGTGGCACAACAGAAGCGGCGGGCCGTCACCCTCGTCGACATAGTGGAGACGTCCGCGCGAGCTGTCGAACCAGCGCGACTGGAAAGGATAAAGCAGCGGATCCGGAGTGAAATCGACCTTCATGACGCTCCCTTCGGCAACGCACACGATGCTATGCGGGAGGGGTGATCGCCGGAGTGTCAACGGGAGTCGATCACCATAGGCTGACCCCCGACAGCCACGCCAACCCTGGTCGCGAGCGTAACGGGACTACGAAAAACTCGGCCTAAACTCGCAGTGCGGTCACGCTCGCGGCGGGTCGCGCGTCGATTAGCGCTCTCAGCTCAAAAACATGTTGACGGCTGTGGCCAAATCCGGTGACGCCGACGTGGCCAGGTTCTGGTATCCGCCGCCGCTGAGTTGGGCGACGGCCTCCCATGTCGATCGGTCCGGGTCGCCGCCGAAGTCGATGACGTTGACGGCGATCGGTTTGGCCGGGTCGGCGCTCCTACGGATGAAATCCTGCAGTCCGGCGCCATCCAGGCTTTGGTCGGTGTGCGGCCCGGACGTGATCACCAATATCGAATTCGCCTGCCCCACATGGTAATTGGCCTGGAGCTCCTGGTAGATGATGCGCAGGGTGGTGAACGACACCGCGCCGCCCGCCGACGAATACTGCTTGTCCAGCGCCGCCGCCAGCGCCGCCGAGCGCGGCTGGCCGCCGACGGGGTCACCCAGCGGTCCACCCGGCACCTCCGAGCGGCCCTCGTGGCCGTCGAAGGTCCACAGACCCACGCTGGCGGTGGGCGGCAACGACTTGATCTTGTCCCGAAGCGCCCCGATCACGTTGGCAAGCCGGGTCTTTCCGCCTTCGTCGGTGGGCATCGACTGGTCGAGCATGATGGTCGCGGCCATTCCGCTCGACGGGGCGGCCATGGCTTCGGCCAGCGTGACGCGCATCGCGTCGTCACCCACCGACAGGGTGGCCGGCAGCGCCGGGAAACTGGTGACCGGGCTGCTCGGCGGTTTGACCCCGTTCACCCGGAAGCCGGCCTTCGCCAGCTTCGCGAGTTGCTCGGGTTTTTGCAGGAAGCGGGCGAACCCGCTGGCCGCGGAGGTCTGCTCCGGTGTCAGCCACGAGCCGCTGAGCTGCACCGCGGGATAGTCGGCGACCGGCGCGGGCCCAGCCGGCAGCCAGGAGGCCAGCGCGCCCTTGGCGTCGGACAACGACTGGCCGCGCTGGAACAGTTGCTCCTCGGTGGTGATCACCGCGTGCACCGGTGCGGTCGCCGCGTCGCCGGACTTGAGCAGCGTGTTCATCGCCTCGGTCAGGGAGTTGTCGGCCAGCTTGGGTTGGGCGTTCAACAACGTGCGCACGGCGCCGGTGCCCTGGGTCGGCGGCGCACCCGCCGGAACCGACGCGGCCGCGACGGCCTCGCCGGCCAGAAACGACGCGTCGCCGTTGCCGTTCATGGGCAGCGCCAGCCGCAGCGATCCCCACGCCGGCATGTTCAGGCCGGCCAGCGAGGTCGGGTTGGTTTGCAGGCCGGGCAGCGCGGCCCAGTTCTGGGTCGCCAGGGCCTGCCCGAGTTCGGGCCGGACGGCGAGCACGACCGGCGACGTCACCAGCGAATGGCTTTCCGTGATCGTTTTCTGGCCCGCGGTGGCGGCGAGCCGCGCGGCGGAAACTGAGCTGCCCGGAATCCACAAGGCCGGCTGGCCGCCCAACTCGGCCGGCCACTTGCCGGCGAATCCGTTGAGCACCGCATCGGAGCCGGCCGGTTTGACACCCACCACCATGCAGTGATCGCCGACGGGGCCGGCCGTGGAGTTGTAGCTCTCGGCGAGCTGCTGCACGGGATCGGAGATCGACGGGTCGGCAATGACGGCGACCGACTCCTTGCCCCCGATGCAGCGGGCGGCGGCGTTGTGCGAGCGGTGGGACAGCGCGTCACCGAAGAAGCTCCACAGGATCACGGTGCCCACCACGACGACCACGGCGACGAGCGCGACGATCACCCCGATGCTGACGCCGCGGCGCCCGCCCTCGCTGCGGTGGCCGCCGAGCCGCTCGCCGAGCCCCCGGCGCCCGCCACGGAACCGCGACGACAGCGACGGTGGGGAGGCCGGCGGCTCGGCGCCCGGCTTGCGCGGGGGGAATTCCGGATAGTCGTCGGCGGTGTGGGCGGGAAAGCCTTCGTCTGCGTAGTCGTCCTCACCCCGATATTCATCGGTCGCGGCGCCGCGGTGGTGGTGACCCGTGTCGTCGGCGGGGTACGGCTCGTCGGCGAGGTGTTCGTCAGCGGGCTGGTCGACGGAATCCTCCGGCTCGGGCATGCTGTGCCTACCCATACCGGTGCCCGCCGCCTTTCCGTCGACTCGTCACGTGGGCTTCATTCATCACGTGGGCTTTCCCATCACGTGAGGTGGACTCGGCGCAGATTCTAGTCATCGGCCGCACTACCTACCGCATTGTCGAGCCGCGTTCACCCACCGGCGGCGCGGGCCTTGAATTCGCGCCGGCGCCGATGCAGGATCGGCTCGGTGTAGCCGTTGGGCTGCTGTGTTCCGGACAAGATCAGCTCCTGGGCGGCCAGGAAGGCGACGCTGTCGTCGAAGTTGGGCGCCATCGGCAGGTACTTGGCGTCACCGGCGTTCTGCTGATCGACCATCGGGGCCATCCGTTCCAGGCTGGCGCGGACGTCCTCGCTGGTGATGACGCCGTGCCGCAGCCAGTTGGCCAGCAGCTGGCTGGAGATCCGCAGGGTGGCGCGGTCCTCCATGAGGGCCACGTTGTGGATGTCGGGCACCTTGGAGGATCCGACGCCCTGGTCGATCCAGCGCACCACGTAACCGAGGATGGACTGGCAGTTGTTGTCGACCTCCTCGCGGATCTCCTCGGGGGCCCAGGCCAGCTCCTTGGCCAGCGGAATGGTCAGCAGCTGATCGATGGTCGTCCGCTTCTTGCCGGCCAGTTCCTTCTGCACCGCGATGACGTCGACCTGGTGGTAGTGCATGGCGTGCAGGGTGGCAGCCGTCGGCGACGGCACCCAGGCAGTGCTGGCGCCCTGCTTGGGCTGGCTGATCTTCTGCTGGACCATGTCCGCCATCAGCTCGGTCATGGTCCACATGCCCTTGCCGATCTGCGCGTGACCGGCGAAGCCGGCGGCCAGGCCGGTGTCGACGTTGTTGTCCTCGTAGGCCAGGATCCACGGCTGGGTCTTCATGGCGCCCTTGCGGACCATCGGACCGGCCTCCATCGAGGTGTGGATCTCGTCTCCGGTGCGGTCCAGGAAGCCGGTGTTGATGAACACGATCCGGTCGGCGGCGGCCTTGATGCACGCCTTCAGGTTGACGGTCGTGCGCCGCTCCTCGTCCATGACGCCCACCTTGAGCGTGGTCTGCGGCAGGCCGAGCACGTCCTCGACCCTGCTGAACAGCTCGGTGGTGAACGCCACCTCGTCGGGGCCGTGCATCTTGGGCTTGACGATGTAGATGGAACCGGTGCGACTGTTGACCAGCGGGCCGTTCGCCCCGTCGTTGTCCGAGGCGCCCTTCAGCCCGTGGACGGCGCACAGGCCGGTGAAGAGCGCGTCCTGGATGCCCTCGAAGATCTCTTTCTCCTCGCCGCCGTCGCCGCTCAACACGATTGCGTCGTTGGTCATCAGGTGCCCGACATTGCGCACGAACAGCAGCGCGCGCCCGGGCAGCACCAGCTCGCCGCCGTCGGGGGTGGTGTAGTGGCGGTCCTGGTTGAGCACCCGGGTGAACGTCTTGCCGTCCTTGTCCACCTCCGCGGCAAGATCGCCCCGCATCAGGCCCAGCCAGTTGCGGTAGGCGCGGGTCTTGTCGTCGGCGTCGACGGCGGCCACCGCGTCCTCGAAGTCGATGATCGTGGTCACCGCCGACTCCAGCACGACGTCCTTGATGCCGGCGCGATCGGTCTTGCCGATGGGCGAGTCGGGATCGATCAGGATCTCGATGTGCAGGCCGTGGTTGACCAGCAACACCGACCAGTCGGGGGAGCCGAGCTCGCCGCTGTATCCGACGAACTTGTCGGGCTCGGCCAACCCGACGGCCTCCGCATCCGCACCGACGGCGAGCTCCAGCCGGCCGTCGGCGATGCTCAGGCCCGTCACGTCCGCCCATGAACCCGACGACAGCGGCACGGCCTCGTCGAGGAACCGGCGGGCATAGGCGATCACCTTGTCGCCGCGCACCTTGTTGTAGCTGCTGCCCTGTTCGGCGCCGTCGGTTTCCGGGATCACATCGGTGCCGTAGAGGGCGTCGTACAGTGAGCCCCACCGGGCGTTCGCGGCGTTGAGCGCGAAGCGGGCGTTGGTCACCGGCACCACCAGCTGGGGGCCGGCCGTCGTGGTGATCTCGGGGTCGACGCCGGAGGTGGTGATGCCGAAGTCGTCGGGCTCGGGCAGCAGATAGCCGATCTCGGTCAGGAACTCGCGGTAGGCCTCCGTGTCGATCGGCTCGATGACCCGCTGCCGGTGCCACCTGTCGATCTGGGCCTGCAGCTCGTCGCGGCGGTTCAGCAAATCCTGGTTCCGCGGCGTGAGGTCGGTGACGACTTTGTCGACGCCGGCCCAGAAGCTGTCCGGGTCGATGTCGGTGCCGGGCAGGGCCTCGTTGTTCACGAAGTCGTAGAGCACCTTGGCGACGCGCAAGTTCCCCACCGACACGCGATCAGTCATGTTTCTCCTCCATAATGGCTCCTCGGGGGCCAGGCGGAACCTCACCGGCCTCGACAGGCATCGTCGTCAGCCTACCGACCGGCAGCCTGGCGACAGTTACCCGGCCGACCCGCAACAGCAGGTCACGCCGGGCTCCAGCCACAACGATGGTGCCGCGGCGGGCCCGGAGGGTCGCGTCTGGCAACGCATGTTCCGCGGGCCGGGACCCTCTGCTTCTCCAGCATTTCCTTGACTGGTAACCGCTGCAGATCATACGGCCTCCGCGCGGCGCCGCCCGCCTGCCAGGCCCCGGCTGAGCTATGCGTCGCGCATGGCGCCGACGAGGTCCTCCACCAGATCCTCCATCGCCACCATCGCGACCACGGTCTCGGTGGCCCCGGTGGTCCCGCTATCAGCGGTCACCAATGCCAGGTGGCTGTTGCTGCGGCGCATCCGCGACAGCGCGTCGGCCAGCGGCAGCGACCTGGGAACCCGCGGCAGCGGCCGCACCAGCGCCAGGTCGATCACGGTCTTCGGGTCGTCGTCGAGCGTCAGCACGTCCTTGATGTGCAGGTAGCCGATGAACTTGCCGTCGAGGTCGGCGACGGGGAACCGCGAATAGCCGGTTTGCGCCAGGGCCTCCTGGACCGCGCCGACCGTCGGCCCGGAGCCGGGCGCGGCCACCCGCACCGCGCGGATCTCGGCGAGCGGCCGCGCGACATCGCCGACCATTCGGGTACGAAGCTGCAGCGCCCGCGTCAGCCTGCCGTGCTCCTCGGCGTCCAACAGGCCCTCGGACACCGATTCGGTGATCATCATCCTCAACTCCGTGGTGGACACCGCGGCGTCGAGCTGTGACTTGGGCTCCACACGCAGCGCGCGAAGCACCACGTTGGCGCACTTGTCGTAGAACGTGATGAACGGCCGCGCGACGCGGACGTAGGCGAGGTAGGGCGGAACCAGCAGCATCGCCGTGCGCTCCGGGCCGGCGAGCGCGATGTTCTTCGGCACCATCTCACCCAGCAGCACATGCAGGGTCACCACGATGCCCAGCGCGATCACCAGCGACACGGTGTGCAGCACCGCCGGATGCATGCCGGTCAGCTCGAACGCCCTGCGCAGCAGGTCGGCGACCGTGGCCTCGCCGATCCGCCCCAGCAACAGGGAGGCGACCGTCACCCCTAACTGCACGCCGGCCAGCATGGCCGGCAGATTCTGACTGGCGCGGATCACCGTGACGGCGCGCGCCTTGCCCTGCTCCGCCAACGCCTCGAGGCGGTCGCGCCGGGCCGAGATCAACGCGAATTCGGCGCCGACGAAGAACGCGTTCACCCCGATCAGCAGGATGGCAAGCAGCACTCCGAGGGCGTCGTTCATCGCCGGTCCCGTCCGGCGGCGGTTTGGGCGCGGCTGTCCAGTTGTTGCAACTCGAGCAGGTCGATCCGGCGCCCGTCCATCCGAACCACCGTCGCCTGCCAGCGCACCGAGGTGTCCAGCAGGCCGTCGGCGTCCAGGGCGGTCAGTTCCACCGTTTCCCCGGCCACCGGGATGTGGCCGATTTCGCGCAGCACCAGGCCGCCGATCGTCTCGTATGGCCCTTCGGGGGCCCGAAATCCGGTGGCGGCGGCCACCTCGTCGATGCGCAGCAGCCCGTTCACCCGCCAGCCGTTGCCGGCCGCGACCACATCGGGGGTGGCATCGTCGTGTTCGTCGCGGACGTCGCCCACGATCTCTTCGATCAGGTCCTCGACGGTCACCATGCCGGCCGTGCCGCCATACTCGTCGACGACCATCGCGGTTTGCAAGGGGTTGGCACGGATCTCGGCCATCACCGCATCGCCGTCCAGCGTCGAGGGCACCACCGGAACGTGCTGCGCGAGCGTCGTCAGCGGGGTGTGCGGACGATCGGCCGGCGGCACCGCGAACACCTGCTTGACGTGCACTATGCCGACGGTCTCGTCGAGGTCGCCGTCGACGATGGGGAACCGGGAGAACCCGGATTCGGCGGCCGCGGCGATCAGGTCGGCGACGGTGTCGTCGGTCTGCAGCGCCACGATCTTCGACCTCGGCGTCATCAGTTCCTCGGCGGTCAGGGCGCCGAACTGCAGCGATCGCCGCACCAGGGCGGCGGTGGCCGCGTCCATGGTGCCGCTGCGGGCCGAGCTGCGCACCAGCGACGCCAGCTCCTGCGGCGAGCGGGCCGAGCGCAGCTCCTCGGCCGGCTCGATCCCCAGCTTGCGCACGATCCAGTTGGCCGCGCCGTTGGTCAGCCGGATGGCCGGGGTGAAGAGCAGCGAGAAGAGCGACTGAAAGCCCACGACGGCGCGGGCGCTGGACAGCGGGCGCGCGACGGCGAGGTATTTCGGAACGAGCTCACCGAACACCATCGACACCGACGTCACGATCACCAGCGCCAGGAACGCGATGATCGCGTCGGCCAGCCGGTTCGGGATGCCGAGCGAGCTCAGCGCCGGATGCGGCAAGTCCGCCACCAACGGGTCGGTCAGGTACCCGGTCGCCAGCGTGGTGGTGGAGATGCCCAGTTGGGCGCCCGACAGCTGAAACGACAGCTGCCGCTGGGCGCGCTGGATGAGGCGGTCGCGGCGGCCGCCGGCGCGGGCGTTGGCGTCCACCACGCTGCGGTCCAGCGCGGTCAGGGAGAACTCGGCCGCGACGAAGACCCCGTTACCGAAGATGAGCAGCGCGATGGCGAGCACGCTGCCCAGGGTGAGGGCGACGTTCACGACCGCGTCCTGCGGAAGGCCCGGGTCGGCGGTGGGGCCCCGGCGCGTGCCTGCGGCACGTCATCCCTTTCCTCGGTGCGGCGCAGCGCTTTGCTGCCAGCCGAAAACTCACGTGAATTCACATGGTAGCCAAGACGTCCAGCGGACAGAACCGCCGTCGCCGGCTTAGCGCTCACCAGCCCAACGGCAGCGGATGGCCCTCGGCGAAACCCGCGGCCGACTGGACACCCACGACGGCGCGCTCGTGCAGCTCGGCCAGGGTGGAGGCACCGACATAGGTGCAGGTGCTGCGCACTCCAGAGGTGACGTGGTCGATCAGGTCCTCGACGCCGCCCCGGATGGGGTCCAGCCCCATCCGCGCCGTCGAGATGCCCTCCTCGAACAGCGCCTTGCGGGCGCGATCGAACGCGGTGTCGTCGCCGGTGCGGGCGACCACCGCCCGCTTGGACGCCATGCCGTAGCTCTCCTTGTAGGGCTGGTCGTCGCGGTCGCGCATCAGGTCCCCGGGCGACTCGTAAGTGCCGGCAAACCACGACCCGATCATGACGTTCGACGCCCCGGCCGCCAGCGCCAGCGCGACGTCCCGCGGATGCCGGATGCCGCCGTCGGCCCACACGTGGCCGCCGGCTTCCCTTGCCGCGGAAGCACATTCGAGCACCGCGGAGAACTGCGGGCGACCCACGCCGGTCATCATCCGGGTGGTGCACATCGCGCCCGGCCCGACGCCGACCTTGACGATGGTCGCCCCGGCGCCCAGCAGATCCCGGGTGCCCTCCGCCGACACCACGTTCCCCGCCGCCAGCGGCAGGCCGAGGTCCAGCTCTGCCACCATCTTGATCGCGTCCAGCGTCTTGACCTGATGCCCGTGTGCGGTGTCGATCACGAGCACGTCGACACCGGCCTCCGCCAGCGACCGGGCCTTGGCGCCCACGCCGCCGCTGATGCCGACGGCCGCGCCGACCCGCAGCCGCCCGCGGGCGTCGGTCGCCGGGGTGTACAGGCCGGCACGGATCGCCCCGGTGCGGGTGAGCACCCCGGCCAGGGTGCCGTCGGCGTTGGTCACCACCGCGACGCCGATCGCCGA
>Ga0335070_10007813_pt1 | contig 12535 bp, 8 predicted proteins | sample Lox_Sample_13_FD_206722 | JGI IMG/M metagenome (GOLD analysis project Ga0335070, IMG submission 206722) | Soil microbial communities from Loxahatchee National Wildlife Refuge, Florida, United States - Lox_Sample_1.3 | ecosystem: Environmental > Terrestrial > Soil > Wetlands | place: USA: Florida...
CATTTCAACTCGTTCCGAGACCCAGATTAGATCAGGCCTGAACAAGCAGTTCTGGGTGTTCTGCGTGCTGGGATGGCTGCTCTGCATAGGCGGATGTTTGCTGCAAGACCGTCTCGTGGAAGATCACCGGGCGAATGACTTCGTGACCTACCAACCCGTGGTGAAAGTCGAACAGGGCTCTCAGAAGCACCTTTATTGGCCGCCCCAATGGCGGCAAGAACGCCCGAACAGGGCTTTCTACACGAACTCCTACGTCATAGTCGGATCGAGCTATCTGGCGACCTGGTTGATCGGCTGGACCTGGATGGCGTTCAACAGCATGGTGGACTTGCGCCGCCGCGTGGACCAAGCCTGGGCGAACGTAGACGTCGAGCTCAAGCGACGCCACGACCTGCTTCCGAACCTGGTGCGTACGACGGAAGGCCTGCGCGATTACGAGCGCCACCTGCAAACCGAGCTGGCCGCCCTCCGCGCCCAGCTTGTCGCCACCGCGCCGGGGGTGCCGGGCCCTGACCCGGAGGGCTGCGCCATGCATGTCAGGGCGATCATTGAGCGGTATCCTGAGTTGAAGGCTGACGGAGCGTTCTTGAGTCTGCAAAAAAGCCTGGTCGAGACCGAGCAACGCATCGCCCTGGCCCGCGGCTACTTCAACGAAATAGCGACCTTCTACAACACACGACTTCAGATCGTGCCCGACGGTTGGATCGCGCGTTTGGGGTTTATGAAGCCGCAGCCGCTCATATCAGCGACCAACTTCGAGCGAAGTGAGCTATCGGTGAATCTCGCGGATCTGGCCGGCTCTGCCGGGAGGAAGGACGGCCGAAACCAGTAATGCCACTGTTCTCCCTGCTCAAACCTCAATCTTGTCGAAGACCCCCTTCGGGTTCTTGATCGCTTCCTGGACCGGGACCTGGATGATCTTCTTGCCGTCGAACCGGTCGCGTTGCTCCACGTCGATGTCCACGGCGAAGATGGCGATGTCGGCCTCGCGGATGTCCTTGGCGGACAATTCGTTTTCGATGCCCATGGCCCCCTGTGTCTCCACCTTGATCTGGTGGCCGAGCGACTTGGCGGTCTTCTCTAGCTGCTCCGCGGCCATGTAGGTATGGGCGATACCGGTCGGGCAGGCGGTGACGGCGACGATTTTCATTTGGCGGCCTCCGCTGTATCGGCTGCGGGCTTGCGCGACAGCGACTTCAACAGGTTGATCGCGACGGCTGTGACAACCGAGCCGATGATGATCGCTATAACGTATACGATTCTGCCGTCCACGACAGGCAGCACGATCGGGCCGCCGTGCGGAGCGTGATCGCCGACGCCGCCGAGCATGGCGACCACTGCCGCGGCCATCGAGCCGAGCATGATGCAGGGGATCACCCGCAACGGGTCGGCCGCGGCGAAGGGGATGGCTCCCTCGGTGATGCCGATCATGCCCATGGCCAGGGCGGCGATGCCCGCCTCCTTGTCCTCGTCGCTCCAGATCCTGCGGCGGATCAGCGTGGCCAGGCCCATCCCCAGCGGCGGCGTGCAGATGGCGGCGGCGCAGGCGCCCATCACGGCGAAATTGCCCTCCTTGATCATCGCCGCGCCGAAGAAGAAGGCCACCTTGTTGACCGGCCCGCCCATGTCGAAGGCGATCATCGCTCCGAGGATCATCGCCAGCACCACCGCGTTGCCGGTGCTCATTCCCTTGAGCCAGGTGCTGAGCGAGGCCATCAGGTCGGCGATGGGGACGCCCAGTACCTTGATCATCAGCACGCCGATGATGCCCGACGAGACGATGGGGATGATCAGGATGGGCATGATCGGCTTGATGTACTTCGGCACCGGCAGTTTCTTCATCAGATTGACGATCCCGCCGGCGATGAGGCCGATGAGGATGGCGCCGAGAAAACCCGCGACGATCTGGCTGTCGGGCTGGAGGCCGCGGGCCTGCAACTCCGCCGGGCTGAAGAGCAGTTGGGCCTTGAAGCCCGCGCAGAGGAAGCCCCCGATCAGGCCGGGCACGAGGCCGGGCTTGCCGGCGATGGCATGGGCGATGAAGCCGGCGAGGATCGGGAAGGCCAGCTTGAAGGCGGCGCTGCCGATCTGCTCCATCAGAGCCAGGGTGGGCACCTTGCTGGGGTCGGGCCCCTTGCCCGGCTCCATGGGGGCGAAGGCCAGCGAGGCGGCAATGAGGATGCCGCCGCAGGCGATGCAGGGGATCACGTAGGAAACGCCGGTGAGGAGGTATTGCCGCAGGGTTCGAAGGGCTCCGATCATGCGATGCTCCTGAGTTGGGCCGGGGGCAGAAGGGGACAGGCGCGTAGGCCGGTCCGCGTGGAGCGGAGCGCGGCCGGGCAAGCCAGTGCCTGCTGCCTTTTGCCACGGGCCTTTCGGGACGGCGGGCATTATGCGCCGTGTCCGCCCGGCGGGAAACAGGAGCGGCACGCCGTAGCGATTGAAGGCGGCCGCTTTTTCTTCGGAGGAGCGGTTGCGAGTCCTTCAGCCTCGGCGGCCGGCGAGGCTGGCAGACGCCGTGGCGGCGAGGTTGCGGGCTGCGAAAAATCTTTTTTTCTGCCAAATAGCGCCAAGGCGCGCCAAGGCGGGCCAATACCCACCCTTCATATCGCGGATGGCGGCCCGCGGAGTAGAGGGATTCCACAGCGGCGGGGAGCTGGTGCCGTCCTCGTGTCCTGCGATGTTGTCATCGGTCCTCCTTCTTGCTGAATCTGGCGAAGCCCGAGAGTGAACAGGGTGTTCGCGGGGGCACGCTTTCATGAGGCGCAGTCCTCCTTCGTGGCCGAGGGGCCACGGCGCGGACGTAGGAAGCCTCATTTTTTCATATTCTAACTATAACCTAACATTCCTGCGCAGTCAAGTGGTCGGAGGCCAAAAATGATGCGGAATAGGACGGGCTCCTGTTTTCTGCCGTTCGGCCGAGCTTTGGCCTGTCTTGCCGCCCAGGTGCAACGTGGTGGCCGGGAAGAGCCATCGGTGAGAAAACGAGATGTCAGGCTGATTTTTGAGGCTCTGCAAAAACTTCCGCACACCCTCTATTGCCCGCAATTGAGCTTCGTGGCCTTCGACCTGAACTCCATGGCCTCCTCTTCCGGTACAAGGCGAGCAGACACGACTTCGACCTCGGGCCAGGACTGACTCTGCGCGGGCAAGCGACCCTTTAGCACGAGTTCCACTGTGTTGCCGTCCGCGCGGCACGAAGGGCGGAGATAAAAGGCCATTGCAGCCTGCGTATCGCCACTCTCGCTGGAGCCGCGCGGCACGGGCGGCTCACCCGATGCCCAGAAGCACGATACTATTGCCACGAGTGGAGCCCCGGTGACATCCAACAGTTTGTCCTCGGCCTGGAGCGTGTGCGAGTTCAGGTTCTGCCACAATCCCACGATGTACGGGTCCGCCGGCGTGGTGCTACCGCCGGGCACCGCGGAGGGAAGGCAATTCTCCCTGTCGAGGCGTTTCGACGCCGCCGCAAGCACGGCCTGCTCACCCTGGGCTGCCAACATGGAGGCATGGGCCAGCAGCACGACGTCGAGGTAGGCCACTCGCGCCAGGTTCGCATGGAGCTTATCGAGGTTCAGCCAACCCTCGCCCTGCGAAATCGTGATTGCCGGGCGAGGGGCCTGAGGCGTGGGGGAGCACGTGCAGCACGCCACAGCGGCGAGACAACACGCCTGTCCCCATCGAGCGAGCCGTGCAGGAAAGACCAGCTTAGGCGTCATGCATTCTCAACTCCTCTGCACCACAGACGCTCGGGTTTTGCGCGGGGCACGAAGATTTTCGACATTCAGCGGCCGCGCGAGGGCGCGGGCCGCTACTTTGGTCGCGGCTCGGCCGCGCCAGGGGCTCTCGGCATAACCCGGGGTCTCCGGTATGGCTAAACGTGTCGGAAAGACTGGCATCACGCTGTCAAGCTCGTTCCACTCCTCTTACTGTGTGACCGGCCGCACGGGCGGGGGCGGCTCAGGGAAGAGTGTTTTCAAGGCTTCGCTCAGGCTGCGGAGGGGTTGCGGCTTGATCTGCGGCTTCTGGAGCGTGCCGGTCACCTGGATCTGGTTGACCTCGCGCGACGCCCCTTGCAGCAGGTCGGTCAGCAGCGGGACGCGAAGCCGGACGGGGCTGCCGGCCAGCAGGGTGACGTCCAGTTCCTTGCTGCGCAGATCCATCCGGCCGCCGCCGATGAACGACATCGCCTTGCCTTGCAGGTCGATCTGCTGGAAGGTCAGCGTGTCGCCGGAGAGGTAATACTTCAGCCAGCCGTCGTGGAAAACGTTTTCGTCCGGGGCCAGGTTGAGCAACTGGTAGATGGCGAAGATGACCGGCAACCGCCAGACCTGGGCCTCGCGGAGGAAGATCTCGCCCGCTCCCTCGCGGTATCCGCCGCTGCCCGTGCGGCCGCGGAGGATCAGGTTGCCGAAGATGGAGCCCTTGGCCCCGCCCGGCGTCGACGGGGCGGAACTGCTCCGAGGCTGCGTCGCCTCCAGGTAGCGGGCAAGCTGCAGGTCGCGGGCGGTGACCGACGCCTGGTACTCCACATGTCGATCGCCGAGGTGGATCTCGGCGAAGCCGGACGCGTCGCCGTCATACAACCGGGCGGAGGCATCCTGCACATGGATCATCGGCGAACCGGGCTCGGCGGTGATTCGGGCGGTGACGTCTTCGAGCGGCCACCCGGCCAACTCGGCGCTGGCGAATTCGGTACGGGCCGCGATCGAGGCGCCGGTCTCGTCGCTGACGGTGCCGTGGCCGGTGATCAGTCCGTTGATGCCCTCCAAGTCGAAGCCGAGGGCGGTCCGCGCGTTCCGCAAGGCCATCGCTCCGCTGAAGTTCCATTCTGAGTGCCCGTCCGAGGAGAGGTCGAATTGCAGCGGGTTCAGGCGGAGGTCGAACCTGCCCGACGGCTGCATGGAATCGACCGCCTGGTGCAGCTTGGTTGGCAGGGCGGCAAGCAATTCGTTGCTGAAGGCCATGTCCTTGACATCAATGGCGAGTGTTCCGCGCGTCCCTGGCGGAGCGAAGTCGATCTCGCCGCCGATTTGGAATGTGCCGGAAGCGGCTTGGCCGTGGATCGAAATGAACTCCACCCTGTCGTCGGTGACCAGCACGCGGCCGGAGGAGAGGGCCAGCGGCAGGGGCATCCCTTTGAAACATACCTTGGCGTCGACCGGTTCGATCTCCGTGCGGTGGTGCTGCTGCATGCGGTCGGCCTGCGACACGCAGTGGAAGAGCGTGGTGACGCTGATCGAGCCGGCCGGTTCGAGGAGCCGCCAGACGTTCTTCAGGGCCTCGGGCAACGATTCGTAGAGGTCCTGGTCGAGCGTAAGCTGCTTGCATCCGATCGTCAGATCGGCGGCGTAGCCGTCCGGCAGGCGCCGGACCTCGCCGCGAGCGGTCACCTCGCCGCTGCCGTGGTGGCCCGACGCGTCAAGGACCGTGATGGCCTCGGGCCGGATGGAGATCTCCCCGCACACTTCGCTTATGGGATAGGGGAAATCGCGGTAGTTGAGTGAGGCCTCGTAGATCCTGCTGCGGAGGTCGTAGACCACGCCGACATACGGATCGTGCAGCGAAACCGTGCCCTCCAGGTCGGCGAAACCGTCGGGGCGAAATTGGGCAAAAGCGGCCCGGCCGTCGGGGGGCAGCGCCGCCGACAGGGTCTCGTCCAGCCGCAGGCGATTGGCCGCTATGCGAAGATCGACGATGGGATCACCGGCCGGACTGAACGCGACGGCGCCGTCTATCTGTGCCGTGGCCTCGTTGTGCCGCCCGGTCAGGCCGGAGAACTGGATGCGATCGCCATCGATCTCCAGCCGGCCGGTGACGTCCTCGAGCGGATAGGGGTATTCGGTGAAGGTGATCTTCGCATCCTGCAGGTCGGCGCTGACAGGCGTATGCCACTCCGGGCTGGGACCGTTCTCGTTGGCGCCCTGGCGGCGAATCTGGACCGTGACCTCGGCGGCGCCTTGCGGATTGCATCGCTGCCAGATCGAGCGGTAGCGATCGGAAAGGGCCTCGTGCAGTTCGGCGTCGAAGGGGATGTTGGAGCCGGTGATATCGACGTTCACGCCCGGCCACCAGGTGGTGCGATCGACAACGCCGTTGACCGCTATGGTCGCCGATTCGTGCCGGCCGGTCAGGTTTTCGATGTATACCTGGCCGGGCGTGAACCGAAGCTGGCCGTGCAGGTCCTCGACAAGATAGGCGAAAAGGCGGCAGCGCCCGCTGGCTCCCTGGGGCCGCAGGGTTCCCGAAAACTGCATGCCGGCCTCGGGACCAGGGTCACGAACCAGGCGAAAATCGATGTCGAACTCCCCGCGGGGCTCGTAGTCCTCGAGTATCGCCTGGAGCAGCACCGGCGTGCTGGGGTTGGTCAGGAGTTGGTCGCGCAGGGCGCCTTCGGGAGCGGGGACCCGCGTGCCTCGGACCTCGAGGTTCATGCCCACTTCGGAAAGCGAGTCGCCGACGCGATCGAGTTGCCCGACGACGCGGCATTTGGCTCCATTGATGGCGCCGGAGACGTCAAGATCCAGTCGAGTGCCGCGGAGGTTCAACCGTCCCTGCACGCCGGTCATGGTGATGACCGGACTTTCTCCTTCGGGCGTGGAGGTCTTGTCGCTTTCGCCCGGCTGGGTGGGAGTGGCATGGCGGAGCATTGACAGGGGGATGGCGCAGCGGACCGATCGCAGCTCGATGGTCGTGCTGCGTTCCTGGGGCGTCTTGACGTCATAGATCAGCCGGCTGAGCTTGAGCTCGCCCTGCAAGGCGATGCGATTGAAGAACTGCTGGGCCGGCCGCGGTAGTTGCAGACGGATGGTCCGGGCGTCGACGAACGGCGTATTGGTCACCAGACGCTGACCGGGGTCGAATACGACGGTGGTGCGCTCGGCGGGATCGCTGTATCGCCGGACCTCTATACAGTAGGCGGTCTCGACCTGCGGATGAGGGCGAACGTCGGCGTCCAGCTCCTCGGTGCGGGTGTCGTGGCGGCCGGTAGCGTCGATGCTGACGACCGCGGCCTTGGCGGCTCGCAGGGTGATTCTCGGGCGCATCCGGCCCCGGCCGGGACCGCGCGGGGCCTTGGTGCGGGTGGAGAGGAGCTGCCAGTTCCGCAGGCCGGTATCGACGTTCTGGGCAAGGATGATCGTCGGTCCGGCGGCCACGATTTCCTCAACCCGGAGATCGCCCATGAGCAATCGCCATGGATTGTGAATCAGGCGGAGGGCATCGGCCGTGAAGATCTCCCGGTCTTTGGCGTCGATGGCGGTCGGGTCCAGGCGCTTGTCGACCGGCACCGATATGCGGACGTCGTGGAGGGTGATGCCCCCGAACATCTCGAAATGGGCACGGCCGACGTGTACTTCGCCGGCGGTTGCTTCGGTCAGGAAGGAGATGGCCCGCTGGCGGATGGAGGCGTCACGGGTGATGAGGGCGTACCAGGCGGTGACGATGAGGAGGACGCCGAGCAGCACCCAACTGATCCGCTGGCGGGTGAGGGAGACGCGATGCCGCGACAGCGTCCTGCGTTCCAGAAGGCGCCGCCACAGCAGGCGCCGGCGCTGGGCGGGAGTGAGCGGCTGGAACGGCATGTTCTCGTCCTCAAGCAGTGCCGTGGCGGCGGAAGCCGTGCAGGATGCGGTGCAGCGCCAGGCCCGCGGCGACAAAAAGAAACGGCATGGCGGGGAGGCGGTAACGCACCGAACCGACAAACACAATGTGCACGAGGGTAAAGTAGATCGCCGGGACGAGCAACAGTGCGACGATGGCGCGGCGTTTCCGCAGGAGCCACAGCCCTCCGAGGGTGAGTGCGAATTCGGGCGCGACCGTCATCCAGGCGATGGCCGTGTAGACGCGGGACGAATAATCGGCGGCGTTGATGGTGATTGACCAGGTGCGGCGCAGCTTGGCCCAGGCGAGGGATAGAACGCGGGCGGGATGCTCGCGGGCCCAGGTCAGCGCGGCCTTCCGGCAGATCTGGTCCTTCTCATACTCGCCGGCGCCGGCCGGAAACTCGGGATATCGGATGCGGTCCATGCCGGGGCCGCCGTCGGCCCAGGGGCCGAGGGCTTCCATCAGGCCGGCCCCGCCGCTCGTGCGGATGGGCACGCAATGCCCGAAGAGGCGCTGGTTTCGTGTTGTTGTCGGGATGAGCATTGCCGCGGTCACGACAAGAAAGGCGGCTGACGCGCCGATCCGGCGGGACAGCCTGCGGTCGGCGAAATGCCAGACGAACGGCAGCAGCACGACGGGCATGAAGAGGCTGGTGCTGCGCGTGACAGTGGCAAGGCCGAGGAGCCCGCCGGCGGCGGCGGCCCAGAAGACGCCGGCGCGTTCTTCCGCCACACGGATGAGGCAGCAGATGCCGGCCAGAAGCAGGGCGGTGTAGGGCGCCTCGGTGAGCACGAGGGCGTTGAAAAAGAGGAGGATGGGATCGACGGCCAGGATCGCGGCGGCGATCAGTGCAGGCTCGTCGCCGGTGAGGCGTCGGGCGAGCTGTGCGAGCAACAGGACAGACACAAGGCCGGCCAGGGCGTTGACGATTCTGCCGAATCGCATCAGCGCGGCGTCATCCTGGAGTCCCAGCTTCACCCCGAGCGCCAGAACGTACGGATACAGCGGATCGGTTCCGGCTCGCACGGAAGACGACTCGATCGGGCCGTCACCTGCCGCGATGTTTCTGGCGACGGCGATGTAGCGATCGGAGTCGGGAAAATCGAAGCGGTCCGGCCGGTGTTCGGCGCAGACCAGCACCACAGCGCGGAGTGCGGCGGCCAGCAGGATGATCCAGGTGAGCCGGCGGCCGAAAGGGGAACGCACGGCCTGGACTGGTTGCTCTGCGGATGTCATGATCGCCTCGCTCGCCATCGTACAAGAAAAACACAGGGCAGTGTTGCGCGAGAGCACGGACAAGCCGGGCTTGTCCGTGCCACCCGACAGCATGTTGTGAGCAGGAGGGTGGGTGCGCGTGTCTGAGAGGTCAACGTCAAGGTTCCTTGGGGCGGTCGCTCTACTCCGGCTCGGCCGGGGGGGCGATCGACTGTCGGCTGATGCAGAACTCGGCGCCGCGGTGCTCCGCTATCACACCGCCCGGCAACTCCACGCGCCGATGTCGGCTTTGCTTACCCAGGATATCGGCCGTTGCATCGATGCGCTCGAAATCGATGGCCTGCAACGGCGCGCCCAGCCTGAGCAAGACCAGCATGATGACCTCAGTCTGGACCGCGCGGGGCAGTGCCGCAAGCGCCTCCGCCGACAGGGTGATCGACTGTTCTTGACGCCGGATCTGGAGTCTGTTGAGGGCTTCCTCCGCGAACGTGCGGATGGCTTCGCTGGTCCGGCCGGCATGCTCGGCCAGCCGGATCAGGGCCGATTCGATTTCGGGGTTAACCAACTCCCGCAGAATGGGCATCAGGCGGTGGCGGATCTGATTGCGGGTGGCGGCGCCGGCGTCGTCGTTGGTGACATCGTGGCAAAAGGCGATGTGCCGCTCGGACAGGTATGCCCGCAAATCTGCCCGTCTCATCCCCAGCAGAGGGCGGACGACGTCGATCTCGCTGCCGGCGCGGATCGGACGCCGCGTTTGCATGCCGGCCAGGCCGTGGATGCCTGTGCCGCGGGCGATGCGGTGGAGGACGGTCTCGGCCTGGTCGTCGGCGTGATGGCCGAGGGCCACGGTTTTCGCACCGACCGCGGAGGCGACTTCCTCGAAAAACTCGTAGCGCAACCGTCGGCCCGCCTCTTCCACGGTCAGATTGCGTTGCCGGGCGATCGCGGCGGCATCGACCTTGTTGATGCTGGAGGGGAGCCCCAAATCCCTTGCCGTCTCCACGACGAACCGGGCGTCGGCATCGGCGTCGGCGCGCAGACCATGATTCAGGTGGGCGACGTGCAGGCGCCACTGGCGGTTATGTTGTTGATTCACGGCGTTCAAACCATGCAGCAAGGCCGTGGAATCGGCGCCCCCGGAGACGGCGACGACGACACCGCTGCCCGGCGGCATCAGCTCGGCGGCCGCAGCGAAGAGGTGGTTGTGGAACGCTCGCAAGTCCATTGAAAGTGTCGAGCCGGGAATGCGGGACGCGGGCGACGCGTGGATCGATTCCACGTCTTGTCTTTCGCCCACCGCTCTTGTTATTCGCGCCTCTCGATGCCGATCCGGACGGGAGGCTGCCGGCCTTCACCGGCCTGGGCTTCCAGCATCTCACGCCGGCGGAGCTGGCCGCAGGCCGCCTCGATATCCAGGCCTCGCGAGGTGCGGATGTGGGCGTTCACGCCGTGCTCGCGCAGCTCCCGTTGGAAAACGTGGGCCTCCTCACCACTCGGCCGGGCGAACGGAAGGCCCTCCACGACATTGTAACGGATCAGGTTGATGTTGCAGCGGAGCTGTTTGGCGAAGCGGGCCAGCTGCTGAGCGTGGGTGCGGCGGTCGTTGACTTCGTGCAGGAGGATGTACTCCAGGGTGATCTCGCGGCCGGTCTTTTCAAAGTAATACCTGCATGCCTCGATGATGTCGGCGATCGAGATCTTCCTTGCCCAGGGGATTAACTGCTCGCGAAGCTCGTCGGTGGGGGCGTGCAGCGAGAGGGCCAGATTGAGCTGCAGGCCCTCGTCGGCCAGGCGGCGGATCTGCTTGGGGAGGCCGACCGTGCTGATGGTGATCTTGCGGGCCCCGATATTCGGCCCCCAGGAAGCGTTGATCGTCCGAACCGCGGACATGACGGCGTCGTAGTTGGCCAGCGGTTCGCCGAGGCCCATGAAGACGACGTTGCTCAGACGCCCGCCGTCGGCGGCGGCCTCCGCGCCGACCCGCAGGACCTGCTCGACGATCTGGCCCGCGGTCAGGTTTCTCTGCAGGCCGTTCATGCCGCTGGCGCAGAAACGGCAGCCGACCGGGCAGCCGACCTGCGAGCTGATGCAGGCGGTCCGTCGCGGCTCCTCGGGGATCAAGACGCATTCGCTGGTGGCACCGTCGGGCCATTTCAGGAGCAGCTTGACGGTGCCGTCGGAGGAAACGGAACGCCGGATTATTTCCGAGGCATAAACAACGAGCCGCTGCTTCAGCATTTCCCGCAGCGGTTTGGACAGGTTGGTCATCTCATCGAACGAAACGGCGCCGTGCTGGTAGACCCACTCCAGGACCTGTCTGGCCCGAAAGGGCTTCTCGCCAGACGAGGTAAGAAGCTCGGCCAGGCGGTCAGGCGTAAGATCGAGCACATGCTGATGCGAGTCGGAGGCGTTCACGCCTTTTCGTCCTCGAGCGGGAACGAGTCCCAGGCGGTCACTCTCCGATCCGCGTCCCGACGCTCTGCCCCATGACCGCCTTTTTCAGGTTGCCCGCCTTCTTCAGGCTGAACACGCCGATGGGGATGCCGTGCTGCTGACAGAGGTCCACGGCCGCCACGTCCATCACGCGGAGTCGCCGGTCGATGACTTCATTATAGGTCAGCTTCTTGAAGAACTTGGCGCCGGTGTCCTTCTTGGGATCGGCGGAGAACACACCGTCGACGTTGGTGGCCTTGAAGAGGATGTCCGCGTTGGTCTCGATCGCGGCCAGGGCGGCGGCTGTATCAGTTGTGACGAAGGGTCGGCCGGTGCCCGCCGCGAGAATGACAATGCGTCCTTTCTCCAGGTGTCGGATACAACGCCGGCGGATGAAGCTCTCGCAGACGCTCTGGATGGCGATGGCGGACTGCACGCGAGTCTGCTGCTGCACGGCTTCGAGCATGTCCTGCAGGGCCAGGGCGTTGATCACGGTCGCCAGCATGCCCATGTAATGGGCCGTGGCCTCCTGGATATTCGACTTTGCCGCGAGCACGGCTCCGCGCACAAAGTTGCCGCCGCCTACCACCACCGCCACCTGCACTCCCAGCCTGGTGACGGAAAGCACTTCCTCGGCGATGCGCTGGACGGCCATTCCGTCGATCCCGAATCCGCCCGGGCTTCCGAAGCCCTCTCCGGAGATTTTCAGGATCACGCGGTGGAACTTGGTGCCGGCCTTGGCGTCATGTCGTGTGCGTCTTTTTTTTGCCATCTTGGGCCTCTAAGCGTTGGGGATTTGCTTGCGCCACTCGTGCCAGCGAAGCGGCGCAAAAAAAAAGCCGCTCGCGCGGCTTAGTCGGTCAGTTGACTCCCCCAACCTCATATTTGATGAACGCCTTGATGGAGAAGCCGTGCTCTTTGGCGTAGGCGCCGACGGTCTTCTTGTCGTCCATCACGAACGGCTGCTCGGTCAGAACGCGGTCGGCGTACCACTTCTCCATCTTGCCGCGAACGATCTTCTCCTTGATCTGCTCGGGCTTGCCGGTGATCTCGCTCATGGCCTTGTCTTTGGCCTCAGCCACGGCGGCGGGGTCCACCTGCTCACGCACCACGCCCAGAATGACGGCCGTGGAGGCGATATGCATGCAAATGTGCCTGCCGGCCTCGCCGGGGGGCACGTCACAAACAATGGCCGTGCCGATCTTGCCGTTGTGGTGTACGTAGCAGGCGCCGGGGCCTTCCATCCGCTTGACGCGGTGAATGCCCATGTTCTCCTTGAACT
>Ga0335070_10007814_pt1 | contig 12535 bp, 13 predicted proteins | sample Lox_Sample_13_FD_206722 | JGI IMG/M metagenome (GOLD analysis project Ga0335070, IMG submission 206722) | Soil microbial communities from Loxahatchee National Wildlife Refuge, Florida, United States - Lox_Sample_1.3 | ecosystem: Environmental > Terrestrial > Soil > Wetlands | place: USA...
ATGTCGAGCGTTCGGGTGTGCCGGCGCAGGCGGCGAGCAGCAACAGGCCGCTCGCCGCCACCGCCGCTCTGGAGGGGCCGATGATCACGAAAGCAGACATTCCGAACCGGGATCGACCGCGCACGACGCGCGGCACCCGCCGACCGGACTACTCGGCGTCGGATCCGGGACGGCGCGGGCCGACATGGACCTCGCCCGAGATCTCGCCACCCGGCTCGATCTCGATCTGGCCATAGGTGACCTTGCCGCTCACCTTGCCCGTGGAGCGGATGAACAGCCGCTCGCGGACCGTGAGTGTTCCCTCGTAGCGGCCGGCGATGTCGGCGGTTTCGATTTCGGCCGAGCCCTTGAAGTGGCCGGTCTCGGCGATCTCGATCAGGCGCGTTTCGGTCAGCGACGCTTCGACGCGGCCTTCGACCACGAGCCGTTCGCACGACGTGATCTGGCCGGAGAGGACGATCTCGCGGCCGACGATCAGCTTCTTGCTTTCGGCCGGCGTCTCGCTCCCGCCCGCAGGACCGGGTGCTCGATCCCGCGACCAGCTGACGCCGCCGCGGCCGATCACGGGCGCCGTCGGCTTGCCGAACGCGGCCGCGCCGCCGCCGGCCGGGGCCGGGGTCATCGGCGTGGGCCGCGTGGCCGCCGGCATCGGCTTCGGTGTGGAGCTTGAATCCGAGACAGTCACATCTTCGGCGGCAGGAGCCGCTGATGACTCAGGCTTCATGTCGTCATCCTCTTTCTTTCGACGAAACATCTTCGTCACTCTCCTTTATGGTTCACGCCGACAGCCTGCGTGCCCGTCTACGTCCTCGTCGTCCCGGCAGCCATCCCCAAACGGCTCACCATTCGATCGATGTTCTCTGCGATATCTCGGACGGATAGCTGTGCGTGACTCCCCGTGTTCCCGATTCCGCCCTGCCGCGCCCTGTCCCGGTCTACCGAAGGCTTCGTTCTACCGAGCTCCCGATCCGACACCCCAGCGCGTCAGTTGATGCGTCATTGCGGCAACCCCTACCAGCGGCGCCACCAGATTGACCAGCGGCAGTGTCGACAGGAAGGCAATCACCGCACCCATCGCCAGCGACGTCCACCGGTGGACGCGCCACTCGCGCCTGACAGCGGCCGGATCCAGACGCCGCGCGGCCACGAGCTCGAAGTATTCGCGGCCGAGAATATATCCATTTAGAGCATAGAAGACCAATAGGTTTATGGCGGGCAGCAGATAGAGCGGCAGCACCAGGAGGTTGAGGACGACCGCGACCACCAGCAGCCGGAGCGCGGTCGCGACTTGTTCGCCGACTCCGGCGCGGCGCGGCGCCGGCACGCCCGGATAGTACCGGTGCTCCACCGCATCCACGACTTGGTCGAGAAACAGGGACGTTACGGCGGCGGCGACGGCCGGGTAGAGGATCACGGCCAAGGCGACGGCGGCGAGCTCGCCTAAGGCGGCGATCGCGGTATCGAGCCAGCCGATGGCGAATAGATGGGTATGTGCGAGCAGCAGCCACAGTCCTATCCACAAGGCTGCGAAGATGCCGGCCGCCGCGGCGAGGCCGATGACCAGCGGGCGCCGGAACGCACGGTCGCCGAGCTGGACGAAGGCGAGGCTGAACGCGTCGAACATGCCCGCTTTTAGCACGGGTCGGGGGCCGTCGACCCGCCAATGGGGCTCCGCCCAAAGCGTGGGCGCCGCCGCGTGTCGGCCGGGCGCGCAAATTTGCGCAGGGGGCGGGGACCGTTATACTGCGCCCGGCGAATCGCGTACCGCCCCGCTATTCCAAAATTCCGGGACCGCGGCCGTATTCGACCGCCGTTCCAATCACTGCGCTTCGAGGAATCATGGCCGCTTCAGATTATGACGTCGTCGGGATCGGTAACGCGATCGTCGACGTGCTCGCCAAAGCCGACGAATCGTTCCTGGCGCAGCACAAGCTGAACAAAGGGGCCATGACCCTGATCGATGCGCCGACCGCCGGCCGGCTGTATCAGGCGATGGCGCCGGCGATCGAATGCTCGGGCGGCTCGGTCGCCAACTCGATGGCCGGCATCGCCTCGCTCGGCGGCCGCGGCACCTTCATCGGCAAGGTGTGCGCCGACCAGCTCGGCAGCGTGTTCAACCACGACATCAAGGCCGCCGGCGTCCATTTCACAACGCCGCCGATCAAAGGCGGCCCGCCGACCGCGCGCTGTCTGATCTTCGTGACGCCCGATGGCCAGCGCACGATGCAGACCTATCTCGGCGCGTGCATCGAGCTGAAGCCTGAAGACGTGCGCATGGAGGAGATCCAGTCGGCGCGCATCACCTATCTCGAAGGCTACCTGTGGGATCCGCCGGAGGCGAAAGAGGCGTTCCGCAAGGCGGTCAAGATCGCGCATGCGGCCGGCCGCCGCGTGGCCTTGTCGCTGTCCGATCCGTTCTGCGTCGACCGTCACCGCGCCGAGTTCCTGGAGCTGGTCGAGAAGGACGTCGACATCCTGTTCGCCAACGAGGCGGAGATCACCTCGCTCTATCAGACGCAGAATTTCGACGATGCGCTGCACCGCGTGCGCCAGAAGAAGGACCGCATCGCGGCCCTGACACGCAGCGAGAAGGGGGCGGTGATCGTGTCCGGCGACCAGACGCACCACGTCCCGGCCGAGAAGATCCCGCATCTCGTCGACACGACCGGGGCGGGCGACCTGTTCGCGGCGGGGTTCCTGTTCGGCTTGACCCATGGCCACAATCTGGCGAGCGCCGGGCGGATCGGGGTGATCTGTGCGGCGGAGATCATCTCGCATTTCGGCGCGCGGCCGGAGGTCTCGCTCAAGGACCTCGTCAAGACGAAGATGGGCCACGCCTAAGTCTTTATTCCTTGCCGCTGCCAGCGAGCCGTATGGGTCCCATTAAATTCGCGTTATTTTAATGCTGGCGGTGCTATTAGCGGCTTGAAAAAGGAACAAAAGCCGACTATATTGCGATGCAGCAGAACCGGGGCGGCTCCGACCGTGCCCGGTTCTTCGTTTATCAACTCTTTGATTCGTTGGCCGGTTTCTTATGAACATCCGCAACATCGCGATCATCGCCCACGTCGACCACGGCAAGACGACGCTCGTCGATGCGTTGCTGAAGCAGTCGGGGTCCTTCCGTGCCAACCAGCAGGTGGTTGAGTGCGCGATGGACTCGAACGACCTTGAGCGGGAGCGCGGTATCACCATCCTCGCCAAGTGCACCTCGGTCGAGTGGAAAGGGGTGCGCATCAACATCGTCGACACCCCCGGCCACGCCGACTTCGGCGGCGAGGTCGAGCGCATTCTCTCGATGGTCGACGGCGTCGTCGTGCTGGTCGACGCGGCCGAAGGACCGCTGCCGCAGACCAAGTTCGTGACCATGAAGGCGCTGAAGCAGGGGCTGAAGCCGATCGTGGTCATCAACAAGGTCGACCGTGCGGACGCGCAGCCGCACGAAGTCCACACCGCGATGTTCGACCTCCTGGCCGCTCTTGGCGCGACGGACGAGCAGCTCGACTTCCCGCAACTGTTCGCCTCGGGGCGCAGCGGCTGGGCGGCCGAGAGCCTCGAAGCGCCGCGCGAAAGCCTGGCCCCGCTGTTCGACCTGATCGTCAATTACGTGCCGGCGCCCAGACGCGAGCTCGACAAGCCGTTCGCGATGCTGGTGACCACGCTCGAATACGACCCCTATCTCGGCCGCGTGCTGACCGGGCGGATCCACAGCGGCGTCGCCAAGGTCAACATGCCGGTGCGCGCGCTTTCACGCGACGGCAAGGTGCTCGAGGAATCGCGCCTGACCAAGCTCCTCGCCTTCCGCGGCCTCGAGCGGCTGCCGATCGACGAGGCCGAGGCCGGTGACATCATCGCCATCGCCGGGCTCGCGCATACGACCGTCGCGGATACCATCGCCGACCCGCAGGTCAGCGAACCGATCCCGGCAACGCCCGTCGATCCGCCGACCCTCGCGATGACCTTCTCGGTCAACGATTCGCCGCTCGCCGGCCGCGAGGGCAGCAAGGTCACCAGCCGCATGATCCGCGACCGGCTGATGCGCGAGGCCGAAGGCAACGTCGCCATCCGCGTCCGCGAGACCGACGGCGGCGAGGCCTATGAGGTCGCCGGCCGCGGCGAGCTGCAGCTCGGCGTTCTGGTCGAGACCATGCGTCGTGAAGGCTTCGAGCTGTCGATCAGCCGGCCGCGCGTGATCTTCCAGTCCGACGCCAAGACCGGCCAGCGCCTCGAGCCGATCGAAGAGGTGCAGATCGATGTCGACGAGGAGTTCGCCGGCGTCGTTGTCGAGCAGATCGGCCGCCGACGCGGCGAGATGACGGACATGCGCCCCTCGGGCGGCGGCAAGACCCGCGTCACGTTCCTGGTGCCGTCGCGCGGCCTCATCGGCTATCACGGCCAGTTCCTGACCGACACGCGCGGCACCGGCATCATGAACAAGATGTTCCACAGCTACGCCCCCTACAAAGGCCCGATCGAAGGCCGGCGCACCGGCGTTCTGATCTCGAACGCCTCGGGCGTCGCCGTCGCCTATGCGCTGTGGAACCTCGAGGATCGCGGGCCGATGCTGGTCAACCCCGGCGTGCCGGTCTATCCCGGCATGATCATTGGCGAGCACACGCGCGACAACGATCTCGACGTCAACCCGATCAAGGGCAAGCAGCTCACCAACGTGCGCACGCACAGCCACGACGAGATGATCCGCCTGACGCCGCCGAAGATCCTCAGCCTCGAGCAGGCGATCGCCTACATCGCCGACGACGAGCTGGTCGAGGTGACGCCGAAGTCGATCCGGCTGCGCAAAAAGCTGCTCGACCTCAACGACCGCAAGAAGGCGGCACGGACCGCCGAGGCCGAAGCGGTCTGACCCGATCCTTCAGCGATGGGGGCCGCCGATGCTGACCCTCTATCACGCGCCACGGTCCCGCTCGTTCCGGATGCTGTGGCTCCTCGAAGAACTGGGCGTGCCTTACACGAAGAAGGTCGTATCGATCCGGCGTCGCGATGGCAGCGGGGCTGAGGAGCCTGGCTATCGCAAGATTCATCCGCACGGCAAAGTCCCGGCGATCGTCCATGACGGTGTGCCGGTGTTCGAGACGCCGGCGATCGCGCTCTACCTCACGGACGCCTTTCCACGGGCGGGTCTCGGGCCCACCGTGGGCGATAAGTTGCGCGGTCCCTATCTGTCGTGGCTCGCCTACTCCACTGGCGTGCTCGAGCCGGCGCTGCTCGAAAAAGCTCTCACGCTCCCGCATCAGGTCGGCACCTTCGGCTGGGGTCCGCCGGCGGAGGTCGAGGGCCTGCTCGCGGATATGCTGACCGCCGGTCCGTATCTGCTTGGCGAAATGTTTTCCGCGGCCGACGTGGTCGTCGGCGGCAGCATCTCGTTCCTGCTGCAGGTGAAGATGTGGCCGGCAGCGCCGGTGTTCACGGACTACGCGGCTCGCCTGTCTGCGCGGCCGGCGTACAAACGCGCCGAAGCCAAGGACGGCGGCTGACTTGCCAACCGCGTTCCGACCCGCCACCCTGTTGGAAACCGGCGGGAGGAGACGATGTCAGCACCTTACGAGGTCTACGCGGTCAAGTACGCCCACCATCCGCGTAAGGCGAGCGAGAACTTCCTCGGCGGCGATCCGCATGACGCGCCGATGCCGATCGACTACTTCGTCTGGGCGATCAAAGGACCCGACAAGACCTACATCCTCGATACCGGCTTCAGCGCCGAAGTCGCCAAGAAGCGCGGGCGCGAGCACTTGCGATCGCCCGCCGACGGCCTGAAGGCGCTTGGCATCGATGCTGCCAAGGTCGAGGACGTGATCGTCTCGCACATGCATTACGATCACGTCGGCAATCACGAACCGTTTCCCAACGCCCGCTATCACATTCAGGACAAGGAGATGCAGTACGCCACCGGCCGCTGCATGTGCCACAAGCCGCTGCGGCACTCGTTCGAGGCCGACGACGTGTGCGCGATGGTGCGCCGGCTCTACGCCGGCCGTATCCAGTTCCACGACGGCGTCGACGAGCTGGCGCCGGGACTCACCTTGCATTTCATCGGCGGCCACACGATGGGGCTGCAGTCGGTGCGGGTGCTGACCCGGCGCGGCTGGCTCGTACTTGCCGCCGACGCCGTGCATCTCTACGCCAATATCGAGCAGGTGCGGCCGTATCCGATCATCTACAACCTCGCCGACATGCTCGACGGCTACGAAAAGATCAAGCGTCTCGCGGAGTCCCCCAGGCACATCATTCCCGGCCACGACCCGCTGGTCATGACACGCTATCCGGCGGCGCGGCCGGGTCTCGAAGGCATTGCGGTGCGGCTCGACGCCGATCCCCGGGAGTAGAGGGGCGGCGAACAGGGGCTGCAGACGTGAGCGCCGTCGCTACAGGATCGCGTGCGCAATCTCTTTGTAGGGACGCGCGTCGATGAAGTGCCGGTCGCGGGTCGCCTGGTCGATATAAAGGAAGACCTGCATCACGAGCATCACGTTCACATGCTCGCCGTCTTCCGACAGCGGCATGAAGATCACCTTGGTGTGACGCTCGATCGAGCCCATCTCGGGCGACAGGAACAGGCTTTCGGAGTAGACCGGCCGGCGCTCGCGCACGGCCTGATCATAGAGCGCAATCACGTGCGCCCGGTATTCCGCGCCTTTCAGCACCTCGTCGAGATAACAGCCCGTCGCGTTGATGCCGTGCGCACGCTCGTTTTCGGTGCCGATCAGCCGGTAACGGTACCGACCGTCGTCGGTAACATCGACCAGCATCACATGCGGCAACAGCTTCGGGATATCGGTGGGATCGATGTCGTGGCGCCGGGGCATACGCCGGCCGGCGGCCTTGCGCCGCCAATAGGCGTAGCCGTCCTGCAAACGCATATCGCTGATCGGCGATGTCGCCGGATTAACCTCAGAAACGGTCGTCATTTATCTCGACGTCCCGATCTCGTCGCCTGCCCCGCATCAATGTAGTCGATTTCAGGTACGGGAAACAGTACCGCGCCCCGCCCGGCCCTTTGTAGGCAGCCGACGCTTTAGCAGTCAAATGGCGCGCCGGGGGAGGGCCCGGCGCGCCATTCTCATCCGCAGTCGTTACTGGACGACGACCGTGCCCTGCATCCGCGGATGGATCGTGCAGAAGTACTTGAACGTGCCGGCTTCGTTGAAGGTGAAGCTGAAGCTCTCGTCGGTGTCGAGCGCCGGCGACTTGAACAGCTTGGCGTCCGTGGAGTCGACGACGGTATGCGGGTCGTAGTCTTTGTTGACCCAGGTCACCTTGGTTCCGCGCGGCACGGTGATTTCGGCCGGGCGGAACGCGGAATCGTCGATCGTCACCTCATTCGCCGCGGGGGCGGCCGCGAAGCTCCAGCCCACCCATGTGCCGGCGAGGAGCGGCACCGCCACGGTCGCGGCGAGCGCGGCGGTGCGCCAAGCATGCGATCGAAACGTCAACACCGGCCGCCTCACGCCGCAGCCAACGTGGTGTCGGTCAGCATGGCGGGCTTGTCACCCACGACTTCGACGCGGCGCACGCCCAACATGGACTTGAGCTTGTCCGCTTCCACCTTGAGCGGCCCCGGGCCGGCCCCCGGCGTGTCGGGTGCTGCCTGCGGGAACGCGGTGGAATACGCGGTCCGCAACGAGACGCTGCCTTCGACTTTCTGGATCACCTGATGGATGTGGCCATTGAGCACGGTGACCGAGCCGAAGCGCTTCAGCTGTTCCATCGCCGGCGCCGCATCATCGGTGCCCCAGCCCCAGTTCGCCGAAACGGTCCACAGGGGCATGTGGGCGAGCACCACGATCGGCGTGCTGGCGCTCTTGCCTTTGAGATCGGCCGCCAGCCAGTTGATCTGGTCGGGGCCGAGATAACCGAGCCCGCCCGGCCGGAGATTGACGACGTTGACGAGGCCGATGAAATGCACCCCGCCCTGATCGAAACTGTACCAGCCACCTTCCGTGCGCTTGTCGTGGCCGAAGCGCTCGAAGAACGACTTGCCGTTGTCGTTGATCGTATCGTGCTCGCCCGGCACGTAGTGCGTCTCGATCTTGGCGTCCTTCATGATCGCCGCCGCCATTTCGAACTCTTCGGGCTTGGTGAGATGGCTCACATCGCCGGTATGGACCAGCATCGCCGGCTTCGCCGCCCCGACCCGGGCGAGTGCCTCCTTGAGGGTGCCGCCCGGATCCGGGTTGATCGGGGCCTTGAACCCGATATGGGTGTCGCTGATCTGCATGAACGTGAAGTCGCCAGCCGTCGCGGCGAGCGCCGCGCTGCCGAGCTGGAACGGACGCGGCACACCGCCGCTCACCGCCCACAGGACGCCGGCGCTGCCCCACATCATGCATTTCAACGCCTTGCGGCGCGCGGTGCTTTCAGGGGCCTCATGATCGGGCAACGTGATCTGTTTTGGCATGCTCCTCTCCCGGGTTTGGGTAAGCGTTGACGGGGAAGGAGACCGCCGGCCCGTTCGGGTTATTCCCGGGCGGGCGCGATATTCCCGGGAATCCCGTTAACCAAGCGGATAATCGCGCCCCCTTGGGAATAATCGTGACGGGAGACCGATCTAGGCTAGATTGGAGGAACGTGTGGCGATGAGGCTTACGTTTCGTGACGACCCCGACCGGCCCGCGAGAGTTCGAGCGCCTGGCATTGCCGCACCTCGATGCCGCCTACAACTTGGCGCGCTGGCTGACCCGCAATGACAGCGATGCCCAGGACGTCGTCCAGGACGCCTATCTCCGTGCCTACAAATATTTCGCCGGCTTTCGCGGCGAGAATTTCCGCGCCTGGCTGCTCGCCGTCGTCCGCCGCGCCGCCTATGACTGGCTGCACCGCAACCGGCCGGCGGAGGTCGTTCCAGCCGGAGACATGGACCTCGAGTCCATCGCCGCCGATACCGAGGCGGACAATCCGGAGACGGCCCTGTTGCGCCAGGCCGACCACAAGCTGGTCAACGACATGATCGCCGCCCTGCCGCCGCAGTTCCGCGAGGTCGTCATCCTGCGCGAGCTTCAGGAGCTCTCGTACAAGGACATCGCCGCCATTGCCGACGTTCCGGTCGGCACAGTGATGTCGCGCCTGGCGCGTGCCCGCGCGATGCTCGCCGCAGACGGCCGGCGCCGGCTCAAGGAATCGACCCATGGACGATGATAGGGACACATCGCCGCTGGCCGGGGTGATCCGGCGCCACGCCACCCGCTACACGGCCCCGCCGGGATTGGCCGCACGGATCGGCGCCGCGCTCGATGACGCGGCGCGCGCGGATGTCACCCGCGCAGAAGCAGGCACGCCGCCGGCGGCGCGTGTCGTGCCGTTCCGTTCGACGGCGCGTTGGCGCCCGGTGGCGCTTGCCGCCTCATTCGTCCTGGCGATCGTGCTGTCCTCCGGCACGACCTGGTACGTCACCGCCGCCAAGCAGCAGGACCAGATCGCCGAGGAAGTCGTCGCCAGCCATGTGCGCTCGATGCTCGCCGATCACCTGACCGATGTCGCATCGTCGGACCAGCACACGGTGAAGCCGTGGTTCAGCGGCAAGCTCGATCTGTCGCCGCCGGTGATCGATCTGGCCTCGCAGGGCTATCCGCTGGTCGGCGGTCGTCTCGACTATCTGAACCAGCGGCAGGTCGCCGCACTCGTGTACCGCCACCAGCAGCACATTATCAATGTGTTCGTGTGGACGCAGACCAATACGGCGCCGGCGCCGCGTCCGCCTGCCGAGATCCAGGGCTATAACCTGCGGCGCTGGCAGGAAGGCGATTTGACGTTCTGGGCGATCTCCGACCTCAACCCGGCCGAGCTCGACGAGTTCGTGCAGAGCATCAAGACCGCCGCGCGCTGAATCTCATATCGCGGGCGGGTGAGTGCCGCCCTATGATCCGCGCATGTACGCCTGGTTCGAGTCGCTCAAGACATATCGCGAGCCGCGTCTCCTTGCGATTCTCTTTATGGGATTCTCGAGCGGCCTGCCGCTGCCGCTGACCTTCGCGACGTTATCGCTGTGGCTGGCCGAGGCCGGCATCTCTCGCACCGAGATCGGCCTCTTCGTGCTGGTCGGCTTCGCCTACAACTACAAATTCCTGTGGTCGCCGTTCATCGACCGCATGCCGCTGCCGGGGCTGACGCACCGGTTCGGCCGCCGGCGCGGCTGGGCGCTGGCGACCCAGGTGCTGCTGGCGGTCGCGATCTACGCGCTCGGCCAGTTCGATCCCCGAACCGAACTTGCCTCGATCGCCGGCATGGCGGTGCTCGTCGCGTTCCTCTCGGCGAGCCAGGACATCGTCATCGACGCGTTCCGCATCGAGCTGCTGACGCCTGCGGAGCAGGGTCCGGGTGCGGCGGCGACGCAGTGGGGCTATCGCGTCGGCCTTCTCGCGTCTGGTGCCGGCGCCCTCTATGTCGCGCACTTCGGCGGCTGGCAGACGGCCTATGCGGTGATGGCCGCGCTGATGGGAGTCGGCATCGTCACCATCCTGCTCACCCGCGAGCCGGCGGTGCGGGATCAAGCGCTGCCGCATCCCCACGGCGGCACGCTCGGGCATCGCCTCGCGGCATGGATCAACACCGCGGTGATACGGCCGTTCGCCGATTTCATGACCCGGCCGGGCTGGGCGGCCATTCTGGCGTTCGTCATCCTCTACAAGCTCGGCGACGCCCTCGCCGGCGTCATGGCCAATCCCTTCTACGTCGCCATGGGCTTCAGCAAGCTCGAGATCGCCAATATCAGCAAGTTCTTCGGCTTCGCCGCGACGCTTGCCGGCGTCGCCGCCGGCGGTGTGGCGGCGCAGCGCTGGGGCTTCTATCGCAGCCTGTTCCTGTGCGGCATCCTGCAGATGCTGTCGAATTTCATGTACGTCGTGCAGGCCTGGGTCGGCCACGACCCGTGGATGCTGACCCTGACCATCTTCGGCGAGAACTTCACCGGCGGCATGGGCTCGGCGGCGTTCATCGCCTATCTTTCCAGCCTGTGCAATGTGGCGTTCACGGCCACGCAGTATGCGCTGTTCTCCTCGCTCGCCGCTTTGCCGACGCGGCTGCTCTCGGCGCCGGCCGGCTGGTTGTCCGAGCAGGTCGACTGGGCGTCGTTCTTCGCGCTCACCGCGCTCGGCGCCGTGCCTGGCCTTGTGATGGTGCTGTGGCTGATGCGCCGGTTCCCGGTGGTCGCGACCGGCAAGCCGGTACTTGTGCTCGATGACTAGAGCAGCTTCTCGACGGCCGCGGCAACTGCATCGACCGGGATGGCTGCCATCTCGACGCTGCCGAACTCCTGCGCCGTGAGAACGGCCAGTTTCGCGGCAAGCGGCGCGAATTTCGCCGGCGACGTCGGACCGAAGAGCGACACCAGCGGCGCGCCGCCGGCGGCGAGCAGATGGCCGCCGCCGCTGTCGTTGGCGACGGCCACAGCCATCCTTCCGGCCAGTGCCACGGTGAGCAGCGGATCGGCGCTGCCGGCATCCTGCAGCGGGAATACGGCGCCGGGAATCGTGGCCCGCAGCGCGCCGAGCCAGTCGGACTCGTCCGGTCCGAGAATGAAGGCCGGCACACGGCCGCGGTCGATCTGCTGCCGTGCGAGCGCGATGAAGTTCTCGAGCGGCCAGCATTTGTGGCGGCCGCCGGCACCGGGGGCCAGGGCGATATACATCGGCCCGCTGGGCAGGAGTTCGCCTGCGCGCGCGACGACGGCCGCCGGCAGCGCGGCGACCCGATGCGGCTCGGCCGGCCGGCCGCTCGCCAATTCGACCAGATCGAGCAGCTGCCGGATCATTGCCGGCGGCTTCGGCAATGGCTGCGCCGGCTTGATGTCGGACAGGCGATAATCGGCGGCCGCCGAAAGGAACCGCTCATGCGCGATCCGCCGCAGGATCAGGGTCGTCAGGATCCGCCGCTGGGTGTCGATGATCAGGTCGAATCGCCGGCCGCCCAGAGGCCGCCGGAGCAGCTCGGCCGCCCGGCTGCCGATGTCCGCCTCTTCGATCACCTCGTCGATGAGGCCGGCGGCCAGCGGCTGGAGCGCCGATGCGTACACCGTCCTGCCTTTGCCGGCGAGCCAGGTGATCCGCGCGTTCGGGAACGCCGCGCGCAAGGCGCGGACGAACGGCAGCTTCATCAGCCCGTCGCCCATGAGGTCGAGGCCGACGTAGACGAGGATGGTCCGCGGCGAATCGGCGGTCATGACGGCTGCTTAGCATGGGCCGCGGGAAGCGGCGAGGACGATTGACCCGGGACGGCCCGGCCCGCATGCTGGGTTCGAGATGCACAGCAGACGAGGCGGCCATGCGGATCGGCGTCCCGAAGGAAATCAAGAACGAGGAACATCGCGTCGGGCTGACGCCGGCGAGCGTGCGCGAGCTGGTCAGCCACGGCCACGAGGTCGTGGTCGAGACGGCGGCCGGTTACGACATCGGCTTCGATGACGAGCACTATCGCGCCGCAGGCGCCCGCATCGCGCCGACTGCCGAAGAGGTATTCGCCGCCGCGCAGCTGATCGTGAAGGTGAAGGAGCCGCAGCCTGTCGAGATCCAGCGGCTCAGACCCG
>Ga0335070_10007815_pt1 | contig 12531 bp, 15 predicted proteins | sample Lox_Sample_13_FD_206722 | JGI IMG/M metagenome (GOLD analysis project Ga0335070, IMG submission 206722) | Soil microbial communities from Loxahatchee National Wildlife Refuge, Florida, United States - Lox_Sample_1.3 | ecosystem: Environmental > Terrestrial > Soil > Wetlands | place: USA...
GAGACGATCGGCGTCCCGCGCGAGGACGTCGCCGTCGTCGCCGGCCACGGCAGCCGCGACAAGACGATCGAGCTCACCGGCGTGGCGCAGGCGCTCGCGGAGCGCCGGCTCGCCTCCGCCGCGGGAGAGGACGGACGTCCATGACCATCGACACGAAGCGGTTCCACGCCGCGCTGCTCGAGGAGCGCGAGCGCGTCGAGAACGCGATCGCCAACCTCCGCGACGACCATCCCGGCCGGATGGACGAGGAGGTCGAGGAGATCGGCGGGACCGTCGACAACCATCTCGGCGAGACGGCGACCGCGACGCTCGACCGCCAGATCGACTACACGCTCGAGGAGCACTCGACGCAGGTGCTGCTCGAGATCGACGCCGCGCTCGGGCGGATCGAGGACGGCTCGTACGGCACGTGCGCGCGCTGCGGCGGGGAGATCCCGCAGGGCCGGCTCGACGCGAAGCCGTGGGCCCTGCACTGCATCGACTGCAAGCGCGATCTGGAGCGTCCGTGACCGAGCCCGTGCGCCGGCCCGACGTCCGGGTCGGCTCCTCGACGGACGCGCTCGCGCCGATCTCGACCGCGAAGCGCTCGCTCGCGGCAGGGCCGGCGCAGTGGGTCGCGCTCGCCTCGATCGCCCTCGCGGCGATCGCGGCGGACCAGCTGACGAAGCACATCGTCACGAGCACGCTCCAGCTCGACGAGGGGACGCACGTGCTCGGGCCCCTGTGGATCCACCACGTCCAGAACTCCGGCATCGCCTTCGGGCTGTTCGCGAGCGCGACGGCGGTCGTGATCGTGCTCACGGGAATCGCGGTCGCATGGATGCTCGGGTACTTCGCCCGCTCGGGCGGCCGCCACCCGATCCTGCCGGTGGCGCTCGGGCTCGTGATCGGCGGCAGCCTCTCGAACCTCCTCGACCGGGTCCGGCTCGGCCACGTCACCGATTTCATCGACCTCCGCTTCTGGCCGGCGTTCAACCTCGCCGACAGCTTCATCGTGATCGGCGTCGGCCTCCTGCTCGCCGCGCTCCTCGCCGCCGAGCGCGAGCCGCGCCGCTCCCGGCACGTGCGTGACGCGACTGCGCGTCCCTGACGAGGCCCGCGGCACGCGGCTCGACCGCTTCCTCGCCCTCCTGCCGGAGATCGGGTCGCGGGCGGTCGCCGAGCGTCTGCTCGACGGCGGCGGCGTCCTCGTCGACGGGCGGGCACGGCCGAAGAGCCACCGGCTCGAGGGCGGGGAGGAGCTCCAGCTCGAGGCACCCACGCCGGCGCGGAGCGGGCTCGTGCCCGAGGCGATCGAGCTCGCGGTGCCGTTCGAGGACGAGCACCTGCTGATCGTGGACAAGCCGGCGGGGCTCGTCGTCCACCCGGCGCGCGGCCACCGGCGCGGCACGCTCGTCCACGGACTGCTCGCGTACGACGTCGAGGGCGGGGAGGACCCGGACCGGCCCGGCATCGTCCACCGGCTCGACCGCGACACGTCGGGGCTGCTCGTCGTCGCGCGCTCGCCCGAGGCGCATCGCCGGCTCCAGCAGCTCGTCCGCTCGCGCTCGCTCACGCGCGAGTACAGCGCGCTCGTCGTCGGCCGCCCGCGCTCGCGCGCCGGGACGATCGACGCGCCGATCGGGCGCGATCGTCACGACCCGCTGCGCCACTCGCTCGACACCGACACGCCGCGCGAGGCGGTCACGCACTTCGAGGTCGAGGAGCTGCTGCCGCGGCACGCGCTCCTCCGCGTCACGCTCGAGACCGGCCGGACGCACCAGATCCGCGTCCACCTGGCGGCGATCGACCTGCCCGTCGCCGGCGATCCGCTGTACGGGCGCGCCGGGGAGCTCGGCCTCGAGCGACAGTTCCTCCACGCGGCGCGACTCGCGTTCGAGCATCCGTTCACGGGCGAGCCGGTCGACATCGCGTCACCGCTGCCGGCCGACCTCGCGGCCGCCCTCGAAGCGGCCCGCAGCTAGACTTCCCCGCGATTTCGTCCCTCGACCCGGCGGACCAGCCAGGGCGCGGGTGCCGGCTCATGAGGCCGGTGCGCTCGAGCCCCGCCGGTGCAAGCCCGACAGAAAACCGGAAGGAGCCCCATGGCAGTCGTGTCCATGCGCGAGCTGCTGGAGGCCGGAGTGCACTTCGGCCACCAGACGCGACGCTGGAACCCGAAGATGCGCCGCTTCATCTACACCGAGCGCGGCGGCATCTACATCATCGACCTGACGCAGACGAGCGAGCGCCTCGACGAGGCGGCGCTGTTCGTCCGCAACCTCGCCGAGCGGAACGGCACCGTCCTGTTCGTCGGCACGAAGAAGCAGGCGCAGGACGCCGTCGAGACCGAGGCGAAGCGCGTCGGCATGCCGTACGTGAACCACCGCTGGCTCGGCGGCCTGCTGACGAACTGGCGGACGATGTCCGACCGGATCGAGCGGCTCCACGAGATGCGGCGGCTCAAGGAGGAGGGCCAGCTCGACCTGCTGCCGGCGAAGGAGCGCATCTCGATGGCGGCCGAGCTCGAGAAGCTCGAGCAGAACCTCGGCGGCGTCGCCGACATGCGCCGCCAGCCGGACGCCGTCTTCATCATCGACCTCCGCAAGGAGCAGCTCGCCGTCCGCGAGGCGCGGCGGCTCGGGCTGCCGGTCGTCGCGCTCGTCGACACGAACTGCGACCCCGACGAGGCCGACTACGTCGTGCCGGGGAACGACGACGCGATCCGCTCGTGCAGCCTCATCGCCCGCGCGATCGCCGACGCGATCGCCGACGGCCAGCAGAAGGTGTCGGCGCGCGAGTTCCAGAAGGCGCCCGCACCGGCCGCGGAGCCGGCACCGTCGGCGAACGGCGCCGCCGTGGTCGAGGCTGCCGCCGAGACCGCCGCCGAGCCGGAGGCCGCAGCCGAGACGCCGGCGGAGGCCGAGGCCCCTGCCGAGGCGCCGGCGGAGGAGGTGCAGGGCTGATGGCCGAGATCTCCGCCGCGCTCGTCAAGGAGCTCCGCGACCGCACCGGTGCGGGGATGATGGACTGCAAGCGCGCGCTCCAGGAGACGAACGGCGACATCGACGCCGCGATCGTCCTGCTCCGCGAGAAAGGGATGGCGCAGGCCGCGAAGCGCGCCGGCCGGGAGACGACCGAGGGCAAGGTCGGCTACCGCCTGGCCGGGGACGGCAAGAAGGGCACGATGGTCGCCGTCGGCTGCGAGACCGAGCCGGTGTCGAAGAACGAGGAGTTCCTCGCGTACGCGGAGAAGGTGCTCGACGCGGTCGAGGCGGAGGGCGCCGGCGCCGAGGCCGAGCTCGAGGACGAGCGCGCCGCGCTGTCCGGCAAGCTCGGCGAGAACATCGTGGTGGCCGGCGCCGCCCGGTTCGAGGCCGTCGACGGCAGCCGGATCGCCGCCTACGCGCACCCACCGGCGAACAAGCTCGGCGTGCTCGTGCAGGTGCGCGGCGGCGACGAGGACTTCGCGAAGAAGGTCGCGATGCACATCGCGTGGACGAAGCCGCGCTGGATCGACCGGGAGTCCGTGCCGGCGGACGTCGTCGCCGCGGAGCGCGAGATCTACGCCAACTCGGACGAGGTGCTCTCGAAGCCGGAGCAGGCCCGTGAGAAGATCGTCGACGGGATGATGAGCAAGCGGTTCTTCGCCGAGCGCGACGGCGTCCTGCTCGACCAGCCGTGGATCCACGAGTCCTCCAAGACCGCCGGCCAGGCGCTGCAGGAGGCCGGGGCGGAGGTGCTGGAGTTCGAGCGGTTCGAGCTCGCGTGAGCGTCCGGCCCGAGGAGACGCTCGTCGTGCCCGAGGCCGGCTCGCCCGGCTTCCGCCGCATCCTGCTGAAGCTCTCCGGCGAGGCGCTGATGGGGGACCGCGACCTCGGCATCGACGTCGGCGTCGTCCGCAGCCTCGCGGCGGAGATCGCGTCGATCCGCGCCACGGGCGTCGACGTCGCGATCGTCGTCGGCGCCGGGAACTTCTACCGCGGCATGGCCGCGGCGGCGGAGGGGATGGACCGGGCGACGGCGGACTACGCGGGGATGCTCGCGACGCTGCTGAACGCGCTCGCGCTCCAGGACGCGCTCGAGCGGGCCGGCGCGGACACGCGCGTCCAGTCCGCGCTCGCCGTCTCCGAGGTGGCGGAGCCGTACATCCGGCGGCGGGCGATCCGCCACCTCGAGAAGGGCCGCGTCGTCATCTTCGCCGCCGGCACGGGCAACCCGTTCTTCACGACCGACACCGCGGCCGCGCTGCGGGCGCTCGAGATCGGCGCCGACGCGATCCTGATGGCGAAGAACGGCGTCGTCGGCGTCTACGACGGCGACCCGCGCACCGACCCGTCGGCGGCGTTCCTGCCGCGGCTCACGCATCTCGAGGCGATCGAGCGGGGCCTCAAGGTGATGGACACGACGGCGCTCTCGCTCTGCATGGACAACAGGCTGACGATCCACGTGTTCGAGCTCGCCGACGGCAACATCGCCCGGGTCGTCGCGGGCGAGGACGTCGGGACGATCATCGCGACACCGGACGAGGAGGGTTCTTGAGATGGCCACCGTCGACGAGCTGACCCAGGACGCGCAGTCTCGGATGGGCAAGTCGGTGGAGCACGCGCGCGGCGAGTTCAACACGGTGCGGACGGGGCGCGCGTCCGCGTCGCTGCTCGACCGCATCGAGGTCGACTACTACGGCACGGCGACGCCGTTGAAGCAGCTGGCGACGATCAACGTGCCGGAGTCGCGCATGCTGACCATCCAGCCGTTCGACCCGAGCTCGATCCGCGCGGTCGAGAAGGCGATCCAGGAGTCCGACCTCGGGCTGACGCCCTCGAACGACGGGAAGATCATCCGCCTGCCGATCCCGCAGCTGACCGAGGAGCGCCGCAAGGAGCTCGTCAAGGTCGTGCGCGGCCTCGCGGAAGAGCACCGCGTCGCGGTGCGGGAGATCCGCCGCGACGCGATGCGGCACCTGAAGGAGCTCGTCGACTCCGGCGACATCGGCGCCGACGAGGAGCACCGGGCGGAGGAGCTCGTGCAGAAGCTCACGGACGAGCACACGAAGCAGATCGACGAGCTCCTGAAGCACAAGGAAGCCGAGGTGATGGAGGTCTGAGTGCGTCCCGCACCGACGCCGATCCAGCCTCCGTCCACGGCCTGCCGGAGGTCGCGCGCGCGGTCGCGATCATCATGGACGGGAACGGCCGCTGGGCCGCGGCGCACGGCGTCGACGTCGCCGAGGGCCACCGCGCCGGCTCGCGGGCGCTGCGGCCGATCGTCGAGACGGCGATCGACGTCGGCATCGACTCGCTCACCGTCTACGCGTTCTCGACGGAGAACTGGACACGCTCCGCCGAGGAGGTCGCCGCCCTGATGGAGATCTTCGGCGAGACGATCGACCGCGAGCTCGCCGACCTCGCCGCGCAGGGCGTGCGCACGCGCTTCATCGGGCGGCGCGACCGGGCGCCGGACTGGCTGCAGGCGCGGATGGCCGACCTCGAGGAGGCGACCGCCGACAAGCTGCGGCTCAGCCTCTGGATCGCGTTCGACTACGGGGGCCGCGCCGAGCTCGTCGAGGCGGCGCGGCGGCTCCTCGAGGAAGGGGTCGAGCCGGCCGACGTCGACGAGGAGCTGCTGGCGCGCCACCTCTACGCGCCCGCCATGCCCGACCCGGATCTCGTCATCCGCACCTCCGGCGAGTTCCGGGTCTCGAACTTCCTGCTCTGGCAGTCCGCGTACTCCGAGTTCGTCTTCACCGACACGCTCTGGCCGGACTTCGGCCCGGACGAGTTTCGCCGTTCATTGGAGGATTACGCGGGCCGGCGCCGCAGATTCGGCGGCAGATGAGCGGATTGTCCTCGCGCGTGCTGGTCGGCATCGTCGGCCTTCCGGTCGTGCTCGGGCTCCTCTGGCTCGGCGGCTGGCCGCTGTTCGCCCTCGTCGCCGCCGCGGGCGCGGTCGCGGTGCACGAGTTCGTGACGATGGCGCGGCCGCTGCGGCCGCTCGCGCCCGCCGTGTACGCCGGGGTCGTGCTCGCGCTCGTCGGGGCCCAGACCGGCGGGATCGTCTGGATGCTCGGGGGCTTCCTCGCGACGTTCGTCCTCGCCTTCGTGCTGAACGCGGTCGCGGAGACGCGGTCGCCGGCCACCGTCGCGATCGGCGCGACGATCCTGGGCACGGCCTGGATCGGCTTCGGCCTCGGGTTCCTGCTGCTGCTCCGGCGCATGCACGACGAGCCGCGGCTGATCGCCTTCACCGTCGTCCTCACCGTCTTCGCGGCGGACACGCTCGCCTACTTCGGCGGGCGGCTGCTAGGGAGGCACAAGCTCGCGCCGACGCTCTCGCCGGGGAAGACGTGGGAGGGCTTCGTCGTCGGCTCGCTCGCCGGCGTCTTCGTCTCGTTCATCGCGCTCTACAAGACGCGGGCCACGTACCTGACGATCTGGGAGGCGATCGTGCTCGGGATCGTCGTCGTGCTCGCGGCCGCCGTCGGCGACCTGTTCGAGTCCGCCCTGAAGCGGGACATGGAGGTGAAGGACACCGGCCGGCTCCTCGGCGGCCACGGCGGCATCCTCGACCGGGTCGATTCCCTGCTCTTCGCCGGGATCGCCGCTTATTACCTCGTTCTTGCCTTCGGATACGTCTGAGCGGGGAAACGGTCCGTACACTGCGTCCGTGAAGCGCGTGGCCCTGCTCGGCGCCACCGGCTCGATCGGGAGGCAGGCGATCGAGATCGTGGCCGCGCATCCGGGGCTGGAGCTGTGCGCGGCGGCGTCGGCGTCCTCGCCGCTCGACGGCGTGGACGCCCCGCTGAAGCAGGTCGGCGGCGACCTCACCGAGCTGCTGGAGCGGGCCGAGCCGGACGTCGTGCTCAACGCGGTCGTCGGCTTCGCCGGGATCCACGGGACGCTCTGGACGCTCGAGCACGGCATCGACCTGGCGCTCGCGAACAAGGAGAGCCTCGTCGCCGGCGGCGAGCTCGCGCTCGCGGCGCAGGCCCGCGGCGGCGGCCGCATCCTCCCGGTCGACAGCGAGCACTCGGCGCTCCACCAGTGCCTCGCAGGCTCGTCGCCGGAGCAGGTCGCGAGCCTCGTGCTGACCGGGTCCGGGGGGCCGTTCCGCGGTCGCACGCGCGACGAGCTCGACGCGGTCACGCCGGAGGAGGCACTCGCACACCCGACCTGGAGCATGGGCCCGAAGATCACGATCGACTCGGCGACGCTCGCGAACAAGGGCCTCGAGGTGATCGAGGCCCACTTCCTGTTCGGGATCCCGTACGACCGGATCGAGGTCGTGCTCCAGCCGACGTCGATCGTCCACTCGCTCGTCCGCTTCCGTGACGGCGCGGCTCTCGCGCACCTCGGCTATCCCGACATGCGCGTGCCGATCTCGTACGCGCTGACGTATCCCGAGCGCGCCGAGACGCCGCTGCCGCCGCTCGACCTGACGGAGCTGACGCTCGAGTTCCGGGCGCCGGACCTCGAGACGTTCCCGCTGCTCGCGCTCGCGCGCGAGGCCGGCGAGCGCGGCGGCGCAGCTCCGTGCGTCTTCAACGCGGCCAACGAGGTCGCCGTCGCCGCGTTCCTCGAGGGGCGGCTGCCGTTCCTCGCGATCCCGGAGGTCGTCGCGGACGCGCTCGCGCGCGCGTCCGGCGCCGCCGTGCGCGACCTCGACGATCTCGTCGCCGCCGACGGCGAGGCGCGCCGCTTCGCGGCAGAGGGGGTGCCCGTCGGATGAGCGTAGGCTCGACGGAGCTCATCGAGGAGCGGAGGCGCCGGCTCTGCCGGCGCCGGGAGCGGGCATGAACTGGGCGATCGTCATCGTCGGCCTCGTCCTGATCGTCCTCGTGCACGAGCTCGGCCACTTCACGATGGCGCTCGCGGTCGGCATCCGTCCGAGGAGCTTCTACGTCGGCTTCCCACCCGCGCTCGTGAAGGTGCGGCGGAAGGGGATCGAGTACGGCATCGGCGCGATCCCGCTCGGCGGTCTCGTCCGCATCCCCGGCATGCACAAGCTGGCCGGCCACGACGTGACGTCGTTCATGGGGCCGGCGATGCGCGAGGAGCCGGGCCTCTCGGCCGCGGTGCAGCGCGTCCGCCGGCTCGTCGACGCGGAGGACTACCCCGGCGCGCGGGCCGCGCTCCCGGAGCTCCGCTCCGAGATCGAGGCCGCGACGCTGACGCCGGCCGCGCGGCGCTCCGCGGAGCGCGCGCTGCGCGAGCTCGACGAGGGGACGGGAGCCGACGCGTACTGGCGGCAGCCCGCGTACAAGCGGATCCTCGTCATCGGCGCCGGGCCGGCGGCGAACATCCTCTGCGCGATCGTCATCTTCTTCGCCGTCTACACGACCGGCGCGCCGTCCGGGAACCCGAGCACGAAGGTGGGCGAGGTCGACTCCGGGATGCCCGCCGCGGTCGCGGGGCTCCAGCCGGGCGACCGCGTGGTCGCGGTCGACGGGAAGGCGACGCCGACGTTCGACCGGATCTCGCAGCTGATCCGCGGCAGCCACGGGCGCCCGATCACCGTCACGGTCGATCGCGGCGGCACGACGCTGACGCTCGGCCCGGAGCGCACCGTGCGGGAGGGCGACCGCTGGATCTGGGGCTTCGTCCCCGCCGCGACGCTCGCGAAGTACTCCGTCGCCCACAGCGCCCGCCTCGCGATCACCGACGTCTGGCGCGTCGTCGCGGGAACCGTGGGCGCACTGACGAGCGTCTTCCGCGGCCACCCGAAGGGGCAGCTGACGAGCACGGTCGGCATCGTCCGCATCTCGGCCGCCGCGCTGAAGGTGAGCTTCAACTGGTACCTGCAGATCGTCGGCCTCGTCAGCCTCTCGGTCGCGCTGCTCAACCTCCTGCCGCTGCTGCCGCTCGACGGCGGTCACATCCTGTTCACGCTGATCGAGACCGTGCGGCGGCGGGCGCTCGCGCGCGAGGTCTACGAGCGCGTCTCCGTCGTCGGCTTCGCGCTGATCATGCTGCTGATGGTGATCGCCTTCTCCACGGGCAACAACCCGCAATAGCGCCTCCTGGCTAGACTCAGCCGGGGATGCCCAGCGAGCGCCAGATCAACGTCGGCGGCGTCGCGATCGGCGGCGGCGCGCCCGTCGTCGTGCAGTCGATGACGACGACGAAGACGCACGACGTCGAGGCGACGACGGCGCAGATCGCCGCGCTCGTGTCCGCCGGCTGCGAGCTCGTCCGCGTCGCCGTCCCGAAGAGCGAGGACGCCGACGCGCTCGGGCGGATCGTCCGCTTCTCGCCGATCCCGGTGATCGCCGACATCCACTTCAATGCCTCGCTCGCGCTGCGAGCGATCGAGCAGGGCGTCGCCGCCGTCCGGATCAACCCGGGGAACATCGGCGGCCCCGACAAGGTCGAGCAGGTCGTGCGCGCCGCGAAGAAGGCGGGGATCCCGATGCGGATCGGCGCGAACTCCGGCTCGCTCCCGAAGCACCTCTCCGACCTGGCCCGGCAGGACCAGGCGGAGGCGCTCGTCGAGGCCGCGCTCGAGGAGGTCCGGCTGCTCGAGGCGCTCGACTACCACGACTTCAAGATCTCCGTGAAGTCGAGCCACGTGCCGACGATGATCCGTGCCTACCGGATGCTCGCCGCGAAGGTGCCGTACCCGCTCCACCTCGGCGTCACCGAGGCCGGCACCCCGTTCTCCGGCTCGATCAAGTCCGCCGTCGGCATGGGCGCGCTCCTCGTCGACGGGATCGGCGACACGATCCGCGTCTCGCTCACGGCCGACCCGGTCGAGGAGCCGAAGACCGGCTTCGAGATCCTCAAGGCGCTCGGCCTGCGCGAGCGCGGCCCGGTGATGATCGCCTGCCCGAGCTGCGGCCGCGACAACGTCGGCGTCCACCTGCTCGCCGAGGAGGTCGAGCGGCGGCTCGCCGCGTATCCGCAGCACGTCGAGGTGGCCGTGCTCGGCTGCGCCGTCAACGGGCCGGGGGAGGCGGGCGACGCCGACTTCGGCATCGCCGGCGGCCGCGACGTCGGCTTCGTCTACGCGCACGGCCGCGTGCTGAAGAAGGTCTCGTCCGACATCCTCATCGACGAGCTCTTCTTCGAGATCGACAGGTGGATCGCCGACGGGATGCACCGCCCGAAGCGGCTGAAGATGGCGAAGCCGGCCGCGCTCGCGATGGCCGAGGCAAGCCTGATCCCGCTGGAGTAGCCTCCGGGGACAACGCATGATCTTCCGGGCCTCACAGCTCTTCCTGCCGACGCTGCGCGACGACCCCGCCGACGCCGAGGCCGCGTCGCACAAGCTGCTCGTGCGCGGCGGCTACATCCGTCAGGTGAGCGCGGGCATCTGGACGTACCTGCCGCTCGGCTGGCGCGTCCACCGCAAGGTCGAGCAGATCATCCGCGAGGAGATGGACGCGATCGGCGCGCAGGAGATGCTCGCGCCCGTGCTGACGCCGGCGGAGCTGTGGCTGCGCACCGGCCGCTACGGCAGCCCGGAGATCTTCAAGCTCGAGGACCGGAAGGGGGTGCCTTTCGTCCTGCCGCTGACGCACGAGGAGACGTTCGCGTTCCACGCTGCCGAGATCCAGTCGTACCGGCAGCTGCCGCAGGCGTGGTACCACCTCCAGACGAAGGACCGCGACGAGCCGCGGCCGCGCGGCGGGCTGCTCCGCGTTCGCGAGTTCATCATGAAGGACTCGTACTCGCTCGACCGCGACGAGGCGGGGCTCGACGTCAGCTTCCGCAAGCACTGGGACGCGTACATCCGGATCTTCGACCGATGCGGGCTCGCGTACCAGGTGGTGCAGGCGGAGCCCGGGATGATGGGCGGCAGCGAGTCGATGGACTTCCTCGCGCCGGCCGGGTCGGGCGAGAACACGCTCGTCACGTGCGAGCACGGCGACTTCGCCGCGGATCTCGAGGTGGCGCAGACGGTCCCGCGCGCCGCGGAGTTCCCGGAGCGGCTCGACGCGCCGCAGGAGGTCGAGACGCCCGGCGCGACGACGATCGACGGGCTCGCCGACTTCCTCGGGGTCGACCCGGCGGCGACGTCGAAGGCGATGCCGGTCGTGAAGCAGGACGGGACGGTCGTGCTCGCGCTCGTCCGCGGCGACGACCGGCTCGAGGAGAACAAGCTCGCCGCCGCCGCCGGCGTCCCGGTGCGCCCGGCCACCGACGAGGAGATCCGGGCAGCCTTCGGCGCCTCCGGCGGCTCGCTCGGCCCCGTCGGTTTCGCGGGAGAGGTGATCGCGGACGAGGCGCTCCGCGAGGGGCAGTACGTCGCCGGCGCGAACCGCGACGGCCGGCACCTCCTCGGCGTCGAGGCAGGCCGGGACTATTCGCCGCGGTTCGCCGACATCCGCGAGTCCACCGCCGGCGACACGTGCCCGAACTGCGGCGGCCGGCTCCGGTTCGAGACGGCGATCGAGGTCGGGCACATCTTCAAGCTCGGAACGCGCTACTCGGAGCCGCTCGGCGCGACGTTCCTCGACGAGGACGGGACGGAGAAGCCGATCGTCATGGGCTCCTACGGGATCGGCCCCGGCCGGATCATGGCCACCGCGATCGAGCAGCATCTCGCCGAGGGCGGGATGGTCTGGCCCGCGTCCATCTCGCCGTACGACGTCCACGTCGTCGTGCTGCCCGGCGGCGAGGAGATCGCCGAGCACGCGGCGGGGACGCTGTCGGCGGCCGGGTACGACGTCCTGCTCGACGACCGCGACCAGCGGGCGGGGGAGAAGTTCGCGGACGCCGACCTGATCGGCGTCCCGTTGCGCGTGACCGCCGGCAGGAAGAGCCTCGAGGACGGCAAGGTCGACGTCGGCGACCGCGCAGCCGGGACCGAGAAGCGGTTAGATGTGACGGAACTCGGCGAGCTGGGGGGGTTGGGTTAGCGATGGCACGGCGGCGGCGGTTCAGCGAGGAGCCCTTCGGTCCGACGATCGAGCAGCTGATGGCGGAGTCGGACGTGACCTACCGCGAGCTCGCCGCGCGCACCGGGCTCTCCGCGGGCTACCTCAACCATCTCGTCCACGGCAACCGCCCGGTCCCGTCGAACGAGGTCGTCACGACCCTCGCCGAGGCGCTCGGCGTCGAGCCGGAGCATTTCCGCGAGTACCGGCTGCGCGTGATCACCGAGCGGCTCGAGGAGATGCCGGAGCTGATCGACCGGCTCTACCGCCGCCTCGGGGAGTAGCGCGGACCGCCATCGGGGCTTCTCCCGATGGGGGCGGCCGGCGCCGGGGCGATGCTCGCCGGGAAAGGAGGAGGCCATGCGAAAACGCGGGATTCTCCTGGCCGTCTTGACGTTCGCGCTCGCGGGGCCGGCGGCGGCTGCGTCGATGCCGGGCGCCTCGTATCCGTGGGCGCAGCCCGGCGCGACCCGCCCCGCGGCGACGTACTCGGTCCAGCCGCCGGCGTGGGTGCCGATCGCGGCGCCTGCGTACGCCGTGATGCCGCTGCCCGGATCGTCGTATCCGTGGGCGCAGCCCGGCGCGACCCGTCCGGCCGGAACGCCGTCGGTCCAGCCGCCGGCCCGGATCATCCCTTCGTAGAGAAGGGGACGTTCGAGGGGCCGCGACGAACG
>Ga0335070_10007816_pt1 | contig 12531 bp, 13 predicted proteins | sample Lox_Sample_13_FD_206722 | JGI IMG/M metagenome (GOLD analysis project Ga0335070, IMG submission 206722) | Soil microbial communities from Loxahatchee National Wildlife Refuge, Florida, United States - Lox_Sample_1.3 | ecosystem: Environmental > Terrestrial > Soil > Wetlands | place: USA...
CGACAGCAGGTGGGAGGAGCCCACCGCCGTGCGCAGCGCGCGCAGCAGCGCCAGGAACTCGACGTTGCCGTCGTCGATCGGCTCGATGTTGAGGTGCACGCCGTCGAAGCCGTCGTCCACCAGCCCGCGCACCTCGGCCACCATCCGCTGCCGCTGCGCGAGGTCGCTGAGCTGCAGCGTCCCCGGCCGCTGCCGCCGGTAGCCGGCGCGCACACCGCCCACCCAGGGCAGCACCTTCAGCTCGGGGGCGACGCGGCGGGCGGCCGCCAGGAAGGCCTGCGTCTGCTCGCGGTCGTGCGGCGGCAGTTTGCCCGCCGCGTCGAAGGGGATGAGGTGCGGGTAGAGGTAGATGACGCCCCGCGCGCGCAGCCGGCCGAACAGCGCCTCCATGGTCGGCGCGCTCTGGCTCCTCTCCAGCCAGCGGTGCTCGAGCCAGATGGCGTTGCGGTCGTGGTTGAAGGGGTGGGGCGCGCTGTCGCCCGCAGGCGCGTAGGCCAGATAGAGGACGACCCCCGTCCCCGCCAGCACTAGGGCCGCCATCAGCCAGGCCAGCCAGGCGCCGCGGCTCACGCGGACACCAGCACCACCAGCGCCGCGGCGTGAGCGCGCTCGTGCGTCAGGCTGACGAGCAGCCGTGCCGCCCCCCGCTCGCGCAGGCTCTGCCGTCCGCGGGGCGAGAGGCGGAGCGCCGGGGGGCCGTACGCGCCACGGATCACCTCGACGTCCGCCGGCGTCACCGCGCCGCCGAGGAGCTGCGCCGCCGCGCGCTTGGCCGCCAGCCGGGCGGCGAGGCGCCGCGCCGGATCGCTCTTCGCCTGGGCGTAGGCGACCTCCGCTGCGCTGAACGGCGCTGCCGCGCCGGCCGCGGCCAGCAGGCCCTCCACCTCGGCGACGGAGACCACCTCCAGCCGGCTCGCCAGCACGCCGTCGTTCTCGTCCATCGCACCAGCAGTGTACGACCGCGGCGCGACCGGCTGCTACGATGCCGCATGCGGCCTGAGCCGGCGACCGTGCCCTCCCTGGCCGCGGTCCCCGGCCTGGTCCACGGCTTCGGGCGCCGCGCTCCGGCGGTGTCTCCGGAGCCGCGGGAGGCGACGCGGGCGCGGGTGGCGCGGCTGCTGCAGCCGCACGGCGTGCTGTGGCGGCTGCGGCAGGTGCACGGCGACACGGTGGTGGAGCCACCCTGGCCGTCGCCGCCGGCCGCCGATGCCGCCGTGAGCACGCGCGCCGGCGACCTGCTCGGCATCGAGACCGCCGACTGCCTGCCCGTACTGCTGGTCGACCCCGTCCGGCACGCGGTCGCCGCCGTGCACGCCGGCTGGCGGGGCACCGCCGCGCGGGTCGTCGGGCGGGCGGTGGCGGCGCTGGTCCTCCGCGGCTCCCGCCCCACCGACCTCCTCGCCGCGCTCGGCCCGGCGATCGGCGCCTGCTGCTACGAGGTGGGCGAAGAGCTGCGCGAGGCCTTCGGCGCCGAGGCGGAGCACGTGTTCACGCCGGGGCCCCAGGGGCGACCGCACCTCGACCTGGCCACCGCCAACCGGCGCCAGCTGCTCGCCGCGGGGCTCTCGCCGGCGGCGATCGCCAGGGTCGACGAGTGCACCCGCTGCCGTCCCGACCTGTACCACTCGTACCGCCGCGACGGCCGCGGCGGCGGGCGCATGATCAGCTACGTCGGCTTCAGCCGCTGAGGCAGCTCTGCCGGGTGTCGACCGCGCGGTTGGCGAGGGCGTCGGCCTCCCGGTTCTGCTCCCGCGGGACGTGGCTGACCCGGACGCTCGCGAAGCGGGCGAGCAGGGCCTGCGCCTCCCGGAACAGCGGCTGCAGGCCCGGGTGCTTCACCCGGTAGCGGCCGGCCAGCTGCCGCACCAGCAGCTCGGAGTCGGAGAACACCTCCACCGCGCGTGCGCCACGGGCGAGCGCGAAGCGCAGGCCGTGCAGCAGGGCCTGGTACTCGGCCACGTTGTTGGTGGCCCGGCCCAGGTAGCCGAAGAGCGAGGCCACCTCGCTGCCGTCGGCGGTGGCCACGTGCACGCCGAAGCCGGCCTCCCCGGGGTTGCCGCGGCTGGCGCCGTCGACGTGCAGCCGCAGCGACGCGCTCACGGCTCGACGGCGACGGTGGGCGGGGGCGGCTCGTAGTAGAGGATGCGGCTGCAGGAGTCGCACTCGATGAGGACCTCGTTGCGCCGCACTTCCACCCACACCTGCACCCGCAGCTTCACCCGGCAGGCGCTGCAGATGCCGTCGCGCGCCTCCGCCACCCCGCTCCCGCGCAGGTGGGCGATGCGCTCGTAGCGGGCCAGCGTCTCCTCGGGGACGGCGGCGGCGGACGCCGCCCTCTCCTCGCGCGCCCGCTGCACCAGGGCCTGCAGGCCCGCCTCCCGGGAGTCGAGGGCCAGGCGCTCCTTGCGGGCCTCGCCCTCGATCACCTTGAACGCCGCCTCCTCCCGCCGCACGTCCTGGCCGAGCGTCTCCATCCTCTCCATCTCCTCGAGGATCTGGTCCTCGAGCGCGCGGATCTCGCGCTCGACGGTCTCGATCTCGTGGAGCATCGCCGTGTATTCCTTGTTGGTCTTGACCTCCATCAGCTGGCCCTTGTACTTCGAGCGCTTGCTCTCGAGGTCTTGCACCCCGCTCTCCCGGGCCTTGCGGGCCTTGGCCGAGGCGTCGTGGGCGGCCCGGGCCGCGTCGAGCCGCGAGCGCTCGACGGTGAGCCGGGTCTCCAGCTCCTGTCGCGACCGGGGCACCTGGCCCAGCTCGGCCTCGAGGCGGCGGGTCTCCTGCTCGGCCTTGTGCAGCCGGACGAGCTTCTCCAGCTCAGCGTTCATGGAGGCCTGAGGGGCGGCGGGACATTCCCGGCATTCTACACCGCGGCCCGGAGGCTCCGGGCGGCGACGGCGCGACGAGGAAGCGGGCCCGGAAGGACTCGTGGGCCTGGAAGGACTCGAACCTTCGACTAGCCGGTTATGAGCCGGCCGTTCTAACCATCTGAACTACAGGCCCGACAGCAAGACTAGCAGAACCACGGCCGAGCGGGCCGTCCGTTTCGGGACGCGTAACTGGCTTACGCGTCGCGTCCCGCAGTGGCGGCCCGCCGCCTCGCAGGTCGTTGATACGCCCTCGTCGTCCCTCGGCACCGGCCTTGCTCACCCGACCAGGCCAGGAGGACCCACATGTCATTTCGAAGGACGCACGTGAAAGCGCTGCTCGGCGCCATCGCGCTGGTCGCAGGGCTGGCCTACGCCGTCGCCTGCGGCAGCAGCTATTCCTCGCCCACCTCGACACCCACCCCCACTCCCGGCACGGGCGGCGCCGGCGCCGCGGACGTGACGATCACCATCAACGGGATGAACGGGGCCAGCTCGTACTCGCCCAGCCCGGCGTCGGTCAAGGCGGGGCAGACCGTCGCCTGGCACAACGCCGACAGCATCGCCCACACCGCGACCGGCACCGGCTTCGACACGGGGGCGATCGCCGGCGGGTCGACCAGCGCGCCGATCAGCTTCCCCACCGCCGCCAGCGTCAACTACCACTGCAGCTTCCATCCCAGCATGGTGGGCGCGCTGAACGTCCAGTGACCACGCGGTGATGCGCCTGCTCAGCCCGACGCCGGCGGTGCTAGACTCCTCGCTCCGCGAGGCGCCGGATGGCCATCCCCGACCTTCCCTTCGCCGCCAGGGCGCACGTCACCCTCGCCCGGGTGCTCGACTGGCTCTGGCCGTCCGCGGCTGCCGCGGCCTACGCCGACGCGCTGTCGCATGCCCCGCGCTCGGCCGAGCTGCACCTCCTGCGAGGACAGGCCCTGGGCCGCGCCGGCCGCTGGCCGGAAGCGGTCCGCTGCCTGGCCCTCGCCGCGCAGCTCCAGCCGACGAGCCTCGACTACCAGGGCGCGCTGGTGCTGGCGCTCGGACGGACCGGCCGGGACCAGGCGCTGCTGGCCGCGCTGAAGCGCCTCGCGCACCTGCGGCCGGGCGAGGGGGAGATCCACGTGCTGGTCGGCACGCTCCAGCGCCGCTGCGGCCGGCCGGCGGAGGCGCTGCGCTCGTTCCGGCTCGCGGTCAGGCTCGCGGCCACCCCGAGCACGCGCCGCTTCCTGCTCGGCGAGGAGCTGCTGGGACGGGAGGGCTGGGAGGGCGCGCTGGCGGCGTGCGGCTGGGCGCGGGCGCTCGCGGAGCGGCGGCCGGCCACAGCGGAGGGCCGCAGCGCGCTCAACTACCACCCGGGCCGGGAGGTGGTCCCGGCGCCGCGCCTGCCGGCGCCGGGACGGCGGTGGCCGGACCCGCTGAGACGCCTGCGCGCGATCCCCCTCTTCGTGCGCTGGGCCTTCCAGGCCGCCGCGTTTCGTGGCGCGGCGCGACTCGATCGCGAGCAGCGCATCCGGGCCCTGCGGCGCGCCTGCCGCCGGACGCAGAAGGCCCCGAGCCACCGCCGGGCGGCGTGAGCGTTCAGGAGGCGAGGGGTCGGGGCTCGCCCGCACGCACGTAGACCGTCGGGCCGACGCTGCGGCCGCGCTCACTGAGGCCGGTCAGGCTCTCGGCGTGTCCCAGAAACAGGTACCCGCCCGGGACGAGCTGGTCGAGCAGCCGCTCGACGACCCGTGCCTTCGACACCGGGTCGAAGTAGATGAGCACGTTGCGGCAGAAGACGAGCTCGAAGGGACCTGCAACCGGGTAGCGGTCCTCGCTGAGGTTCACCCGCTGGAAGCGCAGCAGCGAGCGGATCTCCGGCCCCGCCTTCATCAGCCCCTCCTGCGATCCGCGCCCCCGGAGCATGAACGCCTTGAGATAGCGCTGCGGTATCTCGGAGGCCTTCTCGATCGTCCACAGGCCCGCCCTGGCCCGCTCCAGCGCCCGGCTGGACAGGTCGCTGGCCAGGACCTCCACGCTCCAACCAGCGGACGCAGGGAAGTGGGCGAGCAGCACCATAGCCAGCGAGCAGGGCTCCTCCCCCGTCGAGCAGCCGGCGCTCCAGGCGCGGATCCGCCTGGGTCCTCCCGCGGCGGCCCGCGCCGTCCACTCCGGGACCAGCTGCCGCTCCAGGAACTCGAACTGCCGCGGCTCGCGGAAGAAGTGGGTCTCGTAGGTGCAGATGCAGTCGAGCATCCGCGTCCGCTCCTGCTCGTCCCCGTCGGCGAGGCGGCGGTAGTAGTCGCCGAACGACTTCAGCCCCAGCTCCCGCAGCCTTCGCCCGAGCCGCGCCACCACCAGCGCCTTCTTGGCGTCGGACAGGAAGATCCCCGACTCGCGGTGGATGAGATCGCGCAGCAGCGCGAACTCCCTGGGGCGTATCCGCGGCGCGAGCGGCTGCGGATCCGGGACCGTGGCGGCGAGCCCGATCACGGCCGCCTCAGAACCGCTGGAACTCGCGATCCGAGTTCGCCGCCGCGTGCAGCGGCCCGTTGGACCGGACGGCACCCTGCATCCGCTGCAGCGCCGGGTGAGGCACGCTGTCCGCCGCGGGCGCGATCTCGGGCGGCCGGGGGACCCGTTCCGGCTGACGCCGCGCCTCCTCCGCCTCGTCCACGCGGAAGAAGCTCATCAGCCGCTGCAACGCCTCGGCCTGGGACGCCATCTGCTCCGCCGACGAAGCCAGCTCCTCCGCCCCCGCGGCGTTGCGCTGGGCGACCTGATCCACCTGGGTCATGGCCTTGTTGATCTGGGAGACGCCCGCGGCCTGCTCGTTCGAGGCCGCCGCCACCTCCTGCACCAGCTCGGCCGTCTTGCGGATCGCCGGCACCAGCTCGTCCAGCAGCTGGCCCGAGCGCTCGGCCACGAGCACGCTCGCGGCGGCGAGGCCGCTGATCTCCTTCGACGCCACCTGGCTCCGCTCCGCGAGCTTGCGCACCTCGGTCGCGACCACGGCGAAGCCGCGGCCGTGCTCGCCCGCTCGCGCCGCCTCGATGGCGGCGTTGAGCGCCAGCAGGTTGGTCTGGTAGGCGATCTCCTCGATGATCTCGACCTTCTCCGCGATCTGCTTCATGGCGGTGGTGGTCTCGCGGACCGTCCTTCCGCTCTCCTCCGCGTCCCTCGCCCCCTTGAGCGCCATCTGCTCGGTCTGGCGCGCGTTCTCGGCGTTCTGGGTGATCGACGCGCTCATCTGCTCCAGGCTGGACGTGGTCTCCTCGACCGAGGCCGCCTGCTCGCCGGCCCCGCTCGAGAGCTGCTCGGAGCCCGCCGCCAGCTGCCGCGAGACCTCGGCCGTCTGCGTCCCCGACCTGCGGACCTGCAGGATCATCCCGTGGAAGCTCTCCAGCATCCGGTTGAGGGCGTGCCCGATCTGCCCGAACTCGTCCCCGCTCTCGACCTCCATCCGCCGGGTCAGGTCGCCCTCGGCGGCGCGCTGCAGCTGGAGGGCCATGTCAGAGAGGGGCCGGCTCACGCTCCGCGTGAAGAAGGAGTAGGACAGGAACAGCAGCGGCAGGCCGATCACCGCGGCCGCCAGCAGCACCTGCACGCGGAAGTCCCGGCTGGACCGCGCCAGCTCCTCGAACCCGATCTGCACGCTGACCGCGCCCAGGACCTCGCCTTCCTTCGCGGAGTGACAGGCGAGGCAGTCCTTGCCGGTGTAGGCTCCGGTCGCCAGGGCTGGAAAGGCGGCACGGTACTTGACGCTGCCGTTGACCGTCTCCAGCCCGGAGTACGTGCGGCCGTCGGCGAGCGCGCCCCTCACCAGGGCGTCGGGAGCGGACTTGTCGGCCTCGTTGCCGAACTGCTTCCTGACGCCCTCGGCGGGCACCACCCGGATCGACTCGATCCCCCGCAGCTGCTGGACCTCGTCCAGGAAGCTCTTCTTCCACTCGCGGTTCCCCGACAGCATGATGGTCTTCAGCGCCGCCATCGCCAGCTGGGCGGCGGAGCCGCCCAGCTGGTCGGCCTGCTGCAGCGCATAGCGCTTCTGCGCCTGGACGCTCCACAGGGTGGTCCCCCCGATCGTCACCGCCAGCACCAGCAGGAGGAAGGCCGTCACCCGTACCCAGATCGGCAAGCTCTTCAGCGTCGTCTTCATGGTCTCCTCCCTACACCGCCACGCCGGCGGGCGCCGGCGCCACTCCGGAGGGGCGCTCCTGGAGCCTGGCGACCTCCGTCAGCTCGTTCATCGAGAGAACCCGGTCGATGTCGAGTAGCAGGATGAACTTCTTTCCCGCCTTGCCCATTCCCAGCAGGTGGTCCATGTGCACACGGGTGCCGAATGCGGGCGGCGGCTCGATGTCCCCGGCGCCGAGGTCCAGCACCTCGCTCACCGCGTCGGCGATCACGCCCATCACCGTCCTGTTCCCCTCGAGATCGACCTCGACCACGACGATGCAGGTGCGCTTGGTGATCGGCCTCTGCGGCAGGGCGAACTTCAGCGCCAGGTCGACGACCGGCACGACGCTGCCGCGCAGGTTGAAGACCCCGCGGACGCAGGGCGGCGTGCCGGGGACGCGGGTGATGGTGGCGTACTCGAGGATCTCCTTCACCCTGAGGATGGCGATGGCGTACTCCTCGTCGGCGATGAAGAAGCCGAGGTACTGGGCCTGCTGGGATCTCGCCCCGGGGTCGTCCATCGCAGCCTCCTCGTCAGAGCCGCTGAGCATCCGCCGGCTCGGCTCGGCGCGGCACGATGCCGCGCACGAGCGCCTCCACGTCCAGGATCAGAGCCACCCGGCCGCTGCCCAGGATGGCCGACCCGCCGATCCCCGGCAGCCCCTGGAACAGCGGCCCCAGCGGCTTGAGCACCGTCTGGCTCTCGCCGCACAGCTGGTCGACGGCCAGCCCGGCCTGCCCGCCGTCGTGGCGGACCACGACCACCGCCCGCCGGCGTGGCGGCGCTGGCGGAAGCCCGAAGACCCCGCGCAGGCAGACGTAGGGCAACGCCCGGCCGCGGACGTTCATGACGCCGCGACCGTCCTGGTGCGGCGCCTCTCCGCCGGGCAGCTCCAGGCACTCGACCACGGTGTCCAGCGGGATGACGTAGGTCTCGTCCCCGACGCCGACGACGAACCCGGCGATGATGGCAACGGTGAGGGGGAGCCTCACCGTCACGGTGGTGCCTTCGCCCGCGCGGCTGTCGATGGTCACCGAACCCCGGAGGTGCTCGACATTGCGCCGGACCACGTCCAGCCCGACTCCCCGTCCTGACAGGTCCGTCACCTGCGCGGCAGTGGAGAAGCCCGGCTCCAGCACCAGCCGCTGGATCTCGTGGTCGGTGAGGGCCTGGCCCTCGGCGAGCCGGCCCAGGGCGCGGGCGCGGGCCAGGATCTTCTCCCGCTGCAGCCCGGCGCCGTCGTCGGCGACCTGGATGACGATGCTGCCCGCGTCGCGGCAGGCGCGCAGGGTCACCGTCCCGCAGGGGTCCTTGCCTCGCGCCGCACGGACGTCGGGAGGCTCGATCCCGTGGTCGATGGCGTTGCGGATCATGTGGGTGAGCGGGTCGTGGATGTGCTGGACGACGGTGGTGTCGACCTCGACGTCCTCGCCTTCGACGACCAGGCGCGCCCGCCGCCGGTGGGCGGCGGCCACGTCACGCACCGTACGGACGTACCGGCGGAACACGGGGCCCAGGGGGACCATCCGCACCTTCAGCACCAGCTCCTGGAGCTCCCGCGAGAGCCGGTCTGCCTCGGCGTCCGCCTCGAGGACCGCCTCCCCCACCTTCCCGGGCACCCCCGCCAGCAGCTGCGTCAAGCGGCCGCGGGCGACCGAGATCTCCCCGGTGAGGTTCATCATCCGGTCGAGCGTGTCCAGCTCGACGCGCACGGTGCCCTCGTGCTGGTCGGCGCCGCGCCGGCCGGGTCCACTGCGCCTCTCCTCGACGACGACACCGTCGTCGCCGGCCCCGTCCGGAGCGAGGTCCATTCCCGCGGGATCGCTCGCCTGGGCCGAGCCGGCCCGGAGCAGCTGCTGCAGCAGCGCCTGGTGCTCCGGCAGCAGGCCGTCCGTACCCCACACCGCCTCGGGAACCATCCCCCGGAGCGCGTCGATCGACCGCAGCAGCAGGGTGACCAGGGGCGCCGTCGCCGGCAGCTCCCGCTTGCGGACGCGGTCCAGCACGTCCTCCAGGGCGTGGGCGAGCTCGGTGAGTCCCTGGAAGCCGAAGAAGCCCGCGTTCCCCTTCAGGGTGTGAGCCGCGCGGAAGACGGTGGCGACGCTCTCCTCGTCCTGCGGCCGGCACTCGAGGGTCATCAGGGCCTGCTCCGCCGTCGCCAGACCCTCTTCGGACTCCGTCAGGAACAGCTGCAGGGCCTGCTGGAGCTCGGCGTCCATGACTCCCCCTAGAGCAGCCTGACCAGGGCGACACCGGTGTCGGTGCGGAAGACCAGCCTCCGCCCGCGCCGCCCGCCCACGTCGTCGGCCACCACCGGGACGCCTTCCTGGCGCAGCGTCCGCAGCGCCACCTCGGCGTTCTTCGTGCCGAGATGGCCTTCGCTGCGGTGGAGCGCGTCCACGGTGCAGGCGCCGCCGAACACCTTGGCCTCGAGGTCCTCCTTTCGGCTGCCCAGCGCCAGCATGCGGTCGATGAGCCGGCGGACCGCCACGTTCCCGAATCGCTCCGAGGACTGGCCGTCGCCGGCCCAGTGCGGGAGCAGGTAGTGGTTGGCGCCGCCGCGGCGGCGCACGCGATCGAACACGCAGACGGCGACACACGAGCCGAGAACGGTCGTCAGCTCCACGGGGTCGGCCGAGACGAGCACCTGCCCGGGATGGAGGTAGACCTTGCGCTCAGCCACCGAGGACCTCCGCGCTCTTTCGGGACATCGCCACGCGCCAGACCTCCTACGGTGGCAGAGAGTGTGCGAAGAACGTGCCGCCGCGAGCCCGTGGCAGACGAGCGGCTTGTGCGAGATGGGCGCCGCTGGGTTCCTCCAGCCTGCCACGATTTCGGACACCGCGGGCCGGTTTCCTGTCTGGGGTGCGCATCGACGACCGCACCTATTCCGAAGCACCGCAAGGACATTGGTGCGGCGGCCGCGGCCCGCGCCGCTGGGCGAGCCTCACGGCGTGAGCCACGACGACAGGTCGCGGCCGATCACCTTCGCCAGCCGCCCCAGGTCGTCCCTGAACTCCTGGCGCAGCGCCGAGAGCAGCGCGGGGCCGGCAGCGGTGCGCCGGGCTTCGACGAGGCTGACGCGCGCCGCCACCGCGGCGAAGAGCAGCAGCGCCGCGTTCGCCGACTTGCGCAGGGCCGCCGTCGGCAGCCGCCCGGCTCCGGCGCCCGCGCGGCGCAGCCCGGACATGAGGAGCCGGCCAGCTTGCCGGCTGCGCCACCGCGTCCGCCGGTTGTAGGCCTTGAACTCCGGCTGGCCGCCGGGCTCGAGGCCGAGGGCGTCCTCCGCCTTCCCCGGAGGCGCAGGCGCTGATCAGTCGATGGCCACTCGCCTGGGCGAGGACGTCGCGAGGAGATCGACGAACCCGCGGGCCTCCGGTGGCACCGGGTAGGTGCCCTCGACCAGCAGGCGCTTCGGGTCGACCGGAGCCCCGTAGACGTTCTGGTTGCCGTCCTTGTCCTGCTTGACGACGGTGCCCTCGAGGGAGAGCCCCGCGAAGAGCCCGCGCGTCCGCGAGTAGCTCAGGATCTCGGCCCTCAGCCGCAGGTCCGTGTCCGCCGAGCCGGTGCGCCCCACGGGCCCGGCCGCCACCGCCGCGTCCCCGCCCAGCGTGAACTGCGAGCGCAGCAGGTAGTCGATCCCCCTGGGGTTCATGATCAGGAACACGTAGTCCGCCGCCTGGCCGCCGATCTGCAGGCCGATGCTCCCGCCACCGACGGAGATCATCAGCGGCGGGCTCCACGGCCCGCTGCCGCCCCGGGTGCGGCAGACGACCGCCCCCTTCCCCCATCGCCCACCGAAACCCAGCGCGAACTTCTTGGCGCTGGGGACGACGGCAACGCACTCGGCCTTGTCCAGGAGATCGCGCGGGATGCGCTCCTCACCGCCGAGGAGCTCCTCCAGCACCTCGCGGCAGGCGTCGAGGCGTTTCTTCTCCTTCACCTGGGCGGCGGCGAGGGCCGGGAGGAGCAGGACGACGAGGACGGCCGCGAGGGGTCTCATCGCCCCTATCATCCCGCACCCACCGGCCGGGGGCGATGCCCGCACCGCCCCCGGGACGACGGGCTAGATCCGGCTGCCCTCCAGGAAGGCCTTGAGCTTGCGGGAGCGGCTGGGGTGGCGGAGCTTCCGCAGCGCCTTGGCCTCGATCTGGCGGATGCGCTCGCGGGTCACCTGGAAGCTCTGGCCCACCTCCTCCAGCGTGTGCTCGGAGCCGTCGCCGATGCCGAAGCGCATCTTGATGACGCGCTCCTCGCGCGGGGTGAGCGTCTTCAGCAGGGCGTCCGTCTGCTCCTTGAGGTTGAGGTTGATGACGTTCTCGGCCGGCGACACCGCCGAGCGGTCCTCGATGAAGTCGCCGAGATGCGAGTCCTCCTCCTCGCCGATCGGCGTCTCCAGCGAGATCGGCTCCTGCGCGATCTTCAGCACCTTGCGCACCTTGGACACCGGGATGTCCATGCGCTTGGCGATCTCATCGGAGGTGGGCTCGCGGCCCAGCTCCTGCACCAGCGCCCGGGAGGTGCGGATCAGCTTGTTGATGGTCTCGATCATGTGCACCGGGATGCGGATGGTGCGGGCCTGGTCGGCGATGGCGCGGGTGATGGCCTGGCGGATCCACCAGGTGGCGTAAGTCGAGAACTTGTAGCCGCGCTTGTACTCGAACTTGTCGACGGCCTTCATCAGGCCGATGTTGCCTTCCTGGATCAGGTCCAGGAACTGCAGGCCGCGGTTGGTGTACTTCTTGGCGATGGAGACCACCAGGCGCAGGTTGGCCTCCACCAGCTCCTTCTTGGCCTGCTCGGCCTGCGCCTCGCCGGTGATCACGGTGTCGAGCGTGCGGTGGATCTCCTCCACCCGAGCGTCGAAGTCCTCGGCGATCTGGTCCAGCGTCGAGCGCTGGTCGCGGATCATCTGCCGGACCTGCTTCTTGTACTCGTCGGAGACGTCGCGCTTGAGCTTCAGCTCCAGCCGGGCGATGCGGTCCTCGGCGTCGCGGATGCGGTCCACCGCCTCGCGAATGCGCTCGACCAGGCGCCGCTTGAACGCCTCCGAGAACTCGATGCGGCGGATGGACAGCGACATCCTGATGCGCAGCCGTCCCAGGCGCCACTTGCCCTTGGTGTAGGCGCGCGACTTCCTCTCCAGCTTGAGGAAGTGCTTGCGGTAGCCGAGGTAGTCCTCGTGGGCGGTGTTCACCTTGCCGATGAGCTTCAAGGTCTCCCGGATCTTGGCGTCGAGCTTCTCCTCGGTCACCTCCTCCTCGTTGAAGATGACCGCGTCGCGGACGCCGATCTCGCGCCCCGCCAGCCGCTCGCCCAGCCGTGCCACCTCCTGGGCGGCCATGTTGGTCCGCGAGATGGCCCGCAGCATGGCGTTCTTGCCGCGCTCGATGCGCTTGGCGATCTCCACCTCGCCCTCGCGGGTGAGGAGAGGCACCGTCCCCATCTCGCGCAGGTACATGCGGACCGGGTCGTTGGTCTTGTCCAGGGCGCCCGGGGTGAGGTCGA
>Ga0335070_10007819_pt1 | contig 12528 bp, 12 predicted proteins | sample Lox_Sample_13_FD_206722 | JGI IMG/M metagenome (GOLD analysis project Ga0335070, IMG submission 206722) | Soil microbial communities from Loxahatchee National Wildlife Refuge, Florida, United States - Lox_Sample_1.3 | ecosystem: Environmental > Terrestrial > Soil > Wetlands | place: USA...
CTGGCGACCGTTATCGACGCCGGAAAAACCCCCGCAACTGCGGTGGCGAAGGCCTAGGACGACAAGGAGACTGCCATGCTGGGAAAAACTGATAAGAGTGCTGTGGGATTTGTGGTGGCCGCGCTCGTCTTCTTCTTTATTGGAGGCCTGCTGACTACCGTTGTGCCACCGCTGGTCGACAAAAGCTGGTCTATGCCCTTCGAGAACCATGACCCTGCGAAGGGGCCGACCGGAAAATTGATGCCTTATACCGCGCAGCAACTGAAAGGGCGCGCGATTTACGTGCGCGAGGGCTGCTGGTATTGCCACACGCAGCAGACGCGCACGCTGCTTGCCGATACGAAACGCTCGGGATGGAAGGGAGTGGATTCGCCGATCTCAACTCCCGACGAGTTCGTATACGACACACCGCACATGTTCGGCACCAAGCGCACCGGGCCGGACCTCTCACGCGTGGGCGGCAAGTACGACCGGCAATGGCATCGCACGCACTTCCGCAATCCGCGCGACCTGACGCCCGGATCGGTGATGCCGCCGTTCCCATGGATTGCCGACAACGCCGAGGAATTCGACGCTCTGGTGGCTTACATCCAGACACTGGGGCGGGCAAAGGATTGGCGTCCAGATAACGACTACGAGAAGTGAGACGACCATGCATGACTATGTGTATCCGAGCATTTTTCTGGCTTACTTCATGTTTTTCCTGTTCCTGGCGGGAGGGATCTTCTTCCTGGTGAAGTCCCTCCGCCATGGCTATTGGGGAGAGCACGGCGAAGACCCGAAGTATCGAATGCTCGCCGACGAGGACGAGACACCAGCACGCAAGGCCAGCTAAGGAGACGAGATGGCAACGACATTGGAGCAGACAAAGACGTCGCAAGGTTCGAACGAAATCAAGAGTTACGCGGATGGCTGGATTACTGAAAGAAAAGGAACGGAGATTCCTGCGTTCCTCAAGTTTTGCTACTTCATAATCGCGGGTGGAGCGCTGGCGTATTTCTTCGTATTCATGAATGGGGAGGTCAACCATTCCACGCGCGGCGCCCTGGTGCGGCAATTCAATTCGGTGACGCAGTCGTCGCGCGGACTAATGTACTTCGTCGCCGCGCTGATCGTGATCTTCGCGATTATCACCGTCAAATTCGCATTCAGCAAGTTTCACGAAGACTGAGGCCGATGAGCAATCAGTGGAACCAATTCGAAGCCATTGAAGGGGCGGACTACTGGATCAAGATGGTGAAGTGCCAGCACGCCTGCCCCGTGCACACCAATGCCTGCGGATACGTCACGGCGATTGCCGAGGGCCGCTACGAAGACGCCTACCGCATGGCGCGTGCGACGAATCCGTTTGCGTCGATTTGCGGTCGCGTCTGCGGAGCGCCGTGCGAGGTGAATTGCCGTCGAGGCGATGTAGACGAGGCGGTTTCGATCCGCGCATTGAAGCGTTTTGTCACCGACAAGTTCGGGCCGGAGGCGGGCAATCCCACAGCTCACCGTGCGGGCTGCGATCAGCGCATGCTGCCCCAAAATCGCGGCGACTACGAAAAAGTCGCTGTAGTTGGCGGGGGCGTCTCTGGGCTTACCGTAGCCCACGATCTTGTGCAGATCGGCTACAAGGTTACGGTCTTCGAGGCCAATGCGGAACCAGGCGGCATGCTGACGGTCGGCGTTCCGGTCTTTCGCCTGCCGCGCGAGCTGGTGAAGGCCGAGATCGAAGCCATCCTCTCGCTCGGTGTCGAACTGAAGTGCAACATGCGCCTCGGGCGCGATTTCACGATCGCGGATCTGCGCAACCAGGGTTACAAAGCCATCTTCCTCGGGATCGGACTGCCGAAAGGACGGAAGCTCAACCTCCCCGGCGCCGACCGCGAGATGGTCTACGACGGCATGGACTTTCTGCGCGCCTTTAACGAAGGCAAGCCGCTGGTGCTGGGCCGTCGCGTAGTCGTCATTGGTGGCGGCAATGTCGCCTACGATGTAGCGCGCTCGGCAGTGCGCCCCGAGATGTCCTCGATGAGCGAGACGCTCTCGGAGATGGGCCGCGGCGAACAGGTCGCCTATGACGTCGCGCGTTCAGCCCTGCGTCTGAGCAGCGACAAGGAAGTGCACGTTGTCTGCCTCGAAGGCCGCGACGAGATGCCGGCCGACGAAGTCGAGGTCGTCGAAGGCGAAGAAGAAGGACTGAAGCTCCACAACTCACGCGGCCCGAAGGAAATCATCGGGCAGAACGGCACAGTCACTGGACTGCGGACGATTCGCTGCAAGTCGGTATTCGATGCAACAGGGCGATTCAATCCCTCATTCGACGAAAACGACGTACAGGACATACCCGCCGACACCGTCATTTTCGCCATCGGCCAATCGTCCGATCTCTCCTTCCTCAAACCGGAAGACGGTGTAGAGAGTGAGCGAGGCTTGATCAAGGTTAATCGCGAGACCTATCAGACCACGGCGCCGGACGTCTTCGCCTGCGGCGACATCGCGCATGGGCCACGGCTATTCATCGATGCTATCGCCTCGGCGCAAGTAGCCGCGCGGTCCATGCACGACTACCTGCGAGGCACGCGCACTGAGATTGCGGTGCGCAGCCACTGGGAGCCCGCGGTTTACACGATGGCCGAAGGCTGGGAGCGCACGCCGCGCGCCAATCCGCCGGTGATTGACGCCACCAAGCGCGCGGCATCACTGGAAATCATCGAGGAGTCTTTTCCTGAGCGAGAAGCGCGTCGCCAGGGTTCGCGTTGTCTGCGCTGCAACGTCAACACCGTCTTCGACACGTCCATGTGCATCGCCTGCAACGGCTGTGTAGATGTTTGTCCGATGAGCATCATCAAGCTCGTCGGCCTGAGCGAACTCTGCAAAGAAGACCGCTGGCTCGACATGGTATCGACTTCACTGGAAATCAGCCGCGACGAATTGCGCCAGATGAGCAAAGCCGATCTCGACACGCTGGGCGGGGTGATGCTGAAGGACGAGACGACATGCATCCGTTGCGCCATGTGCGCTTCGCGTTGTCCCACGCACGCGATCCTTATGAAGAAGTTTGAGTTCTATCGTGAATGTGTAACCGTGCCAACGCGGAACGAAAAGATTCTGTATCAGGTGGATGGCAAGCGCTGACAGCAAGGAGGCGGGGTGACTGCGATCGAAATGTGGGCGGTGTTTACGCTGGGCCTGATCAGCAGCCTGCATTGCGTACAGATGTGCGGCCCCATCGTGCTCTCCTACAGCGTCGCGCTGGATCGCACAAAAACCGGGGGTTCGCGCTTTCCCGGAGCTCTCGTTGCCGGCCACCTTGCCTACAACGTCGGCCGCATCCTTACTTACGCAGCATTGGGCGCCGTAGCAGGTTTGGCGGGCAAGACAGTGGGATTGATCGGGCGCCTTGCCGGAGTCAGCAGTGCGCTCGCGATTCTCGGTGGCGCGCTGATGCTGATCGCCGGCGTGGTGATGTTCGGAGTTTTTCCCGCCGCCCAAACCGCTGGTGGAAAGCTTTTCCGGGTTACCTCTGAATTTCTGCGGCCTTTACGCAATCTGATCTCATCCGCCAGCATCGGCAATCGTTTTCTTCTTGGCCTGGCGCTCGGCCTTCTGCCTTGCGGCTTGATCTACGCGGCGCTTTTGCGGGCGTTGGCCACGGGTTCCGCACTCTGGGGAGCCGCTACCATGGCCGCCTTTGGCGCGGGAACCGCGGCTGCTCTTCTGGCGGTCGGCATTTTCTCCTCGGCCATCCGCGGTCAGCTCAATCGTTGGGGTACGCAACTTGCTGCCGTGAGCGTAGTTCTGATGGGCGCGCTTCTCATTCTGCGCGGCTTGATGCCGCACATTTTCCCAGGAGCCCACACCCATGCCTGCCACTGAAAGCGGCTCCGAAAGCGGCAACCAGCTCGTCGTAATTTCCGAAAAACCTCCCGCCCCGAGGAAAGCAAGACCAACTCCGATCGATCCGGGCTTTCATTATCACCGCCTGCGCAAGGCGGTCCACGTTATCTGCGTCGCGATTTTCTTCCTGTTGCCGCTGACGAACTTGATGCGCATCGACATCCCGCGGCAGCGCTTCTACTTCTTCAGCTACGAACTGTGGATCAGCGAATTTTCCATCATCTTCTTTTCCATGATGTTCCTGATGTTCGTAGTCGCGGCCATGGCCATGCTGTGGGGACGTGTGTACTGCGGATATCTCTGCCCGCAGATGATCTTCAGCGAAGCGTCGATAGCACTGGAAAGCTGGCTGCAACGCACGATCAATAAGCACGTCGGCGGCAGCCCAAGAACGCGCAGCCTTTTGAGCAAGGCCGTGTTCTATGTGTTGGCAGGGCTTGCATCGGTCGTTCTTGCCTTTGTCTTCATTTCTTATTTCGTTGAGCCGCGCGATCTGCTGCGCCGCCTTATCTCTCTCGACATAAGAACGGCGGGCGGCATCGCTGGTGCGACGACAACCCTGCTCACCCTCATTGACTTCCTTTTCGTGCGGCTGAGGTTCTGTACCACCGTCTGCCCCTACGGTTACCTGCAGGGCATGCTCACTGATGGCCACACTTTGCTCGTTCATTACCGCGACGAGAAGCACGAATGCATCGAGTGCATGAAGTGTCTGCGCGTCTGCCACATGGGCATCGACATTCGCAATTCGCCCTACCAGATCGAATGCGTCGGCTGCGGCGAGTGCATTGAAGGTTGCAATGTCATCCTGGCAAAGCTGGGCAAACCAGGTCTGATTCACTATGTCTGGGGAGAGACCGGGGAACGTCTCTTCACCGGCGACCGGCCCTGGTATCAGAAGATCGGCATTCGCGATCCCAAGCGCATGGTCGTATTGCTGGTGCTGCTTTTCTATGGCACCGGCCTCTTCACGGCGCTCTCCATGCGTCACGCCATGCTCGTGCAACTGGCGCCGGTGCGCACCGCGCTCTACCGCTTGGATAAGGACGGCACGGTTTTCAATACCTTTCACTTGAGGGCGGCCAACCGCAGCCGGCAACCGCAGACCCTCGTGCTTTCGATCGAAGGCCTCACCGGGGCTCACTTCGTGGCGTTCGAGAACGCGGCCCTGATCAACCCAGGGCAGACGATGGAGCGCGATATCGAGATTGCGGCCCCGGCGGGAGCAGCGCTTGTCCCAGGCGTGAATCACTTCCGTTTGATCAGCCGGGTGGGCAACGAGCAGGACTCGTTCGACGAGACGTTTATTACGCCGTTCCAGGATTCGCGGTAACGCATCGGCAACGGATCGATAGCCATGCGCTACCGACGAAAGAACCCGACAGCTCGCCAGATCGGGGCATTACTAAAGGAGGAGCAATAATCATGCGAAAGCAAGGAGTGTTCCTGATCGCGAGCGTAGTTGTGTTCGTGATCGCCACCATATCAGCGGTCGCTCAGCAGGCGGAGCCCATCCAACTGGCCGCCAATAGCCCTGCGCCGGCGATTGCCAAGCCCGCAACCCAAATCACGATCTCACCCGCCGAACTCCAAGCTCGCGTTGAAGCTCAGCAGCAGGAGATCAACAAGCTGACGGCGCTAGTTGAAAAGCTTCAAACCATGCTCGAGCCCGTCGCGTCGAACCGGGCGATCGTACCGAGCAGCATCGGCTTCATGCCATATCCGGGAGGCGCGCCGTCGCCCTCACCGGCTCCGGTGGAGTCGTCACCAGCCTATAGGGCGCCTCGCGAATTGTTGCCGGATATCGGCCACATCGGTGCCGAACTGGGCTTCTTCGTGGGAGGTGCGACCAATCCTTATAAAGCGGACAAGGGTTTCGCGTCGGGCGGCTACATAGACCTGCCTTGGAAGAATGTGCCCGGCGGCAAACTGTCGTACGAAATCATGATCGGGTTGCAGAGGACTGTCACCAACACGCAGTCGACCTCGGGAGTGAACGTGCTGGTCAACACAGCGGTTAACAACTACCTGACATTCGCAGGTGTCGAACTCCCCTCGCTTACCGGCTATCTCGCAGGACCCCTGCCCATCACCAGCGCGGTGGAGGAGCGGTCGAAGGTGCTCACCGTTGCGCCGTTCGAACTCAAGTATGCGATCACAAAGCTTGGCCGCTTCCGTCCGTACGTGGTGGGCGGACTGGGCGCTTACGTCTGGATTGGCTCTGACAACAACACTGCCTCATTCGACGCGGTCTCATCGTTGAATACTTACGGCAGCACAATCGGCATTCCCAATCTGGCAGGTCTTGGAGTAGGCAGTTCGACGCTGGGTGCGACCCTGAATGCATTGCTCAAGGGATCGCAGATTGGCGGATTGGCTCCGACCTCGCCGGAACTGGCAGCTCGTGGCATTCCGCACGGACAGGGCAATCTGCTTTTTGGCGGACAGATTGGCGGCGGCGCGGAGTTCCGCATCACGCCCAAGCTGTCGATTGGCGCTGACTTCCGCCGCAATCAGTTGGAAGGCAAAAACGCCAGCTTTAATACCTTTACATTCAAACAAGGTTTTCACTGGTAGGAAATCGGAGGCGGACAAATGTCTAAGAACAACACGACAAATCCGAGGCCGGTTTCGCGGCGACAGGCACTGCAGGCGGCAGGACTCTCGGCAGCCCTGGGAGTGGCGGCTTTAGGGAAGCCCGCAGCTGCTGTGGTCCGATATGAAGGCGACCTCGCAATCCTGAACGTGGCCCTCGGATTGGAGCACCAGGCCATCGCTGCGTATGACGCCGGCGCCAACAGCAAATTGCTGAATGCCGATCAACTCAAGATCGCCGTCAGCTTTCAAAACGATCACAAGCGTCACCGTGACGCGCTGATTCAATTCATCAAGCGCTTTCACGGCACACCGGTCGCCCCGAAGGCGAGTTACGACTTCGGCACGATCACCTCGGCAGCCGACATCGTCAAACTCGCGCAGAGCCTCGAAGACGGGGCGATGAATGCCTATCTGGCGAACGCCGGTAAACTCGAGAACCGCGAAATCCTGAACGCCGCGGTTCCCATCCTTGAGGACGAAGTGCGCCACAACACCGTCTTCAAACAGTTGCTCGGCATGGATGTCACCGAGCGGCTCAAGTATTGAAGACGGGAGGAGGAGTTCATCATGGTAGACAAACCGGAAGTGAACCTCGTGGGGCCCGCTCTCGAGGAGAAAAATTTCCGTCGAGAATGGCTCCGTCTGGCCGGCACAGCGAGCGCGGGAGCGATCCTGTTCCTGCTGACCGGCGACACGAATCAACTGTATGCGCAATCCAAAGAGGGCGACTTGGGGATCCTCTCGGCCGCTCTTTATCTGGAACAGGAAGCGGTTGCCGCTTACCAGGCGGGGGCCGAGAGCAAGCTCCTGCCAGAGGGCGTCCTGAAGGTCGCGGTTGCGTTTCAGTCCGACCACAAGTATCACCGCGATGGAATCAGCGGTGTGCTCAAGTCGCTCGGCGTGGAACCGAGGGGGCCAGAGAAGAAGTATGATTTCGGGCGCTTGCACAGCGATAAAGACATTCTTCGCTTGGCTCGCGACCGGGAGAGCGGCGCCGTGCTTGCCTATGGCACGCTGGCGTCGAACCTCTTAACCAAGGCGGTGCTGAATTTCGGTGCCAACGTGCTGGTGGATGAAGTCCGCCACCGGACGATTTTGAACAGCGTGCTGGGCATACCGAATTACTGACGGGAACACGGAATGGGCCGGTGCTCCACCGGCCCGGATCCGTTTTCCTCGTAAGAGCCGCCACGAAGCAGCCAATATCGAAAGTTACTGATCACGGAGTTACAGCATGAGCACAATCGCTATGTCATCAGACCTCCCATCCAACAAAAAGCAGTCGTTTCTGACGTATTTTCTCGGCTTTGTTTTTGTGCTGTTCATCGCCATCCTGATCGCCTGCTACGTCATCACGAAGCGCACCAATCCGGTTTTCTTGGATGAGCACGGCAAGCCGGTCGCGTCGCAGCCGGCTAACGATCATGCCGGACACTGAAAGACAAGCCGCCGTAGGGCAGAATTGCGATCTCTGCGGGTTGCCTTGTGGCCGCCGCCCTTACCTGCAGCGTATTCACGACGAGGAGCGATCCTTCTGCTGCCTCGGCTGCATGAACGTCTATCTGATCCTCTCCGAAAGCGGCGAAGCGGGGCAGGATTTTCGCGAAACGGAACTCTACAAACGTTCTCTTGCGCTTGGATTGATCTCGAATCCGGAGGCGGCGGCGACAGCCGTGTCGGCCCCTCTTGTTGAGGACGGCGCGTACCAGGAATTGCTTCTCCATGTTCGCGGCATGTGGTGCACATCGTGTGCTTGGCTGATCGAGTATGCTCTCACGAAGCTGCCCGGAGTTTCGGGTGTAGAAGCTTCGTTCGCCACCGACTTAATTAAGATCAAATATCTGCCACAGCGAATTCCGCCAGCTCACATCATCGAGCGCATTGGCAAGCTCGGATATCAGGCGAGCGAATTCCGTCCCGACAGTTCCGCCAGTGATACCGAAAAGCGCGATTTGCTTCTGCGCCTTGGCGTAGCCAGCTTTCTGTGGATGAACGTCATGTATCTGAGCATGACGTTCTACATCAGTCTCTTTGAACACATCTCGGACAGCATTCGTCACTACATTCCATTCATCGTGTGGGGATTGGCAACGCCAGTCGTCTTCTACAGCGGATTTCCGATCCTGCGGCTGGCTTGGCAGGGGCTGCGCAATCGCACCATTCGCTCCGAGGCTCTGCTTAGCCTGGGAATCCTGGCAGCCTATGCCTTCAGTATCGTGCAGGCATTCCGCAGCGATCCTCATATTTACTTCGATACCGCATGCGTGATTGTTGCGCTTGTGCTGGCCGGGAAGATGATCGAGCGTAATGCCAAGGAGCGTGCGTCGCGATGGATTGCAAACTTGCATGGCTGGATGCCGAACAAGGCGCGAATTTTGAGCGGCGGCGTGGAGCGCTTTGCCAGCATCGAGGCGCTTGAGCCAGGGCAAGTATTCGTGGCGAAAGCCGGCGAACACATCGCAGCGGATGGAATCGTGATGGCTGGAGAATCGCACGCGGATGAATCGCTTCTGACTGGTGAGGCCACACCAGTCAATAAGAGACCAGGCGACACGGTGGTGGCGGGAAGCATAAATGTGGATGGAGTGCTTGAGATCCGGGCCACGCATACCGCTGGCGAGTCAACCTTGGCTCGGGTGGTCGCATTGGTGGAGCAGGCCCTTAGCCGCCGGTCGTCACTCGAGAGGACAGTTGATCGCGTTGCTCGAGTATTTGTCCCATCCGTGGTCGGAGTCGCCCTGCTGACATTCTTGGTGCTTTGGCTCGTCCATGCGACAAGTCTGGCGACTTCGATGATGCGTGCCATTACAGTCCTGGTGATCGCCTGTCCCTGTGCGCTCGGGCTGGCGACTCCGCTTGCAATTACAGCTGGGCTCGGGCAGGCGTCGCGTCGCGGCATTCTTTTTCGCGATAGCGAGATATTGGAAAAACTGTGTAAGGTTGACGCCCTCGTGCTCGATAAAACAGGGACCGCGACAGAAGGCGTATTTGGAGTGCTCGAGTTTGTTCTCCACAAGGAAGACTGCCGAAGACCGGTACTCGTGACCGCACTGGGCATGGGTGGTGAAGAGGCTACCGCGGATCGAGAGGCCGAAGCATTTGCATTTGCCGAGTCGCGCGCGAAAGCGCTGCTCCTAGCCGCATCTCTGGAGCAGTATTCCGAACATCCTTTAGGCCGCGCCCTGGTCGCGTTTGCCAAGCAAGATGGTGTGAGTCTGACGAATGCAACTGATCTCGAAGTGGTCAAAGGGCAGGGAATTAAGGGAACGGTTTGCGGGCAGCGGACATTCGTAGGGAGCCGGCGATTGTTGGCGCAACAAGGCGTGGCTATGACTCAGGGCCTGGAAGAGGAAGCGCAGCGCTGGGAATCGCAGGGTAAGACGGTGGCGTTTTTCGGGTGGGAGGGGAAATTAGAGGGACTTACTGCATTCGGTGACAGGATTCGACCGAACGCGCGCGAACTTGTTTCACAGCTAAGGGCAAAAGGAATTTGCATCCACCTGGTTTCAGGGGACTCGCGGGCAACGACGCTTTCAGTCGCCACCGCGATTGGCGCCGACCATTACCGTTCGGAAGTGCTACCCGGAGAAAAGGCGGAGTTCGTGAAGAGCCTTCAGGCACCCGGGTTGACCGTGGCGATGGTCGGGGACGGAATCAACGATGCCCCGGCTCTGGCGCAAGCAGATCTCGGAATTGCTATGGGTTCAGGCACCGACATTGCGAGGAGAGCCGCGGCAGTCGTGCTCATGAAAAGCTCGCTCGACAGAATTCCGGAGATTCTTTCGCTCGCTTCGAAGACGATGCGCGTCGTTCGGCAGAATCTATTCTGGGCGTTTTTCTACAACGCCATTGGTATTTCGCTGGCGATTGCCGGCATTCTCAATCCAATCCTGGCGGCGGGAGCAATGTTGCTCTCCAGCACGTCCGTGGTTGTCAATTCGCTCCGGCTGACCAGGACCTCGAAAGGTTGATGCGAGAAGCTGGAGAAGTACTCCGCCTCAATCCTGAAGTTTCCCCGTATGCGACCGCGCGAATATAGTTGCGCAGGAATCGAAACCCGCAGCTGATCACGGTTTGCCGGGATTTACGATCTGGATACCCTGACGGGTAAGGCAATTCGAACTGGAATCCGTTCCACAAATTGCCGCTGGTGCCAATAAGGGTAGGAGAGTGTCGTCTCGCGCCGCAACCCGCTGTTTCTCTAGGATAGTCGCGGTGGCGTGCAGGACGGAGGCGACACGGAGCTGCCCCTCGCACAGAGTTACTGATGGTGTCCTAGCGTCCGTCGGTACGCGGAGGGACAGGCAAGTAAGGCGTCAACTCATCAGGACTAAATGGATGGTAATCGCTTGGACCATCAGGGGTAGGGCAACCGGGTATGAGTTTGGCGACGATAGAAAGATTTCCCGTTATCGGTTGCTTCACCCAACCCTTATCGAAAGGCGTGCGGAAATTGACGTACCAACGGAAATTCTGCCACTTCCAGCCGCCGTTCTCCTTAACGAAATCGATGAAATACTTTCCCTGTTGCCACATGGCCAGGAGGCCGGGATCTGCACTGACCTGGGTGTCATGAGCAACGAAATCTGGCTGGGTATTGCAGCCCAGAGTGTGCCACATTCCCCAAGCGTGCCTACCGTCGGGTTGAACTTCGACGATGGGCGTGGTCAGCATGTGTAGCCCCATTGCCCCTTTCATCGTGTAGAGCGGCTTCAGGACTTTGAGGAAAACATCCGTGACTTTGTCGCGGCCGACGAATCTTCCCAAATTGTCCATTTCAATGCTGACCTCGGCATATTCGGCGAACAGTTCGACAATGTGTTCGTACTGGTGGGATTGCAGGTAGTAGATGTATCGGGCCTGCAGGTTGGCGATTTCGCGGGCGTCACTGAGGACTGCCAAATTCTTTTCGAGTGTCTCAACCCGCCTTGCCAGTTGAGATACCAGGTTGGAGTTGGCGACTTTCTTCGCGGGTGCTGACATAGGCTTGGCGGCTGTCTACTGGTGAACAGTCAATCGTATGTCATCCAACCCACGGTTGCGTAATCGTTCATATCAATAGTTCCCATCTCCGCAAGCGATTGGAGTACCTACCGGACTAAACCTTATACTCGTGGCTGCTTGGAATCATCGCGCGATGATGCGCGTTGATTTTTGGGGCAACCCAATCTACAAACGTGAATTCACGAATCACAATGTCATAGCTGGAAGATTAGAAAACGCTTCAAACAAAATATTTTCCCGCGGATCTACCGGAGAGCACAATAATTCTGTTTTCGTCGTGTGCCAATCGATTGATGATCGTTTCGAGACTGGCGACGGCGTGGAACCCTGAGGAGCAACATGCCAATCAAGCTAATGGCGGCATCGCGTCGAAGGCCGGGCCTAACCCGCGCCGAATACTTCCGGTACATCGAACACTACCACGGTACGATCGCCCGCGAAGAGCGGTTCGAGATCTCGTCTTATGTTCAGAATCACGTCATTGACGGCGCTTTCGGGGTTTTATCGGATGCGACGCACCAGCAGGTTCCGGATCGCGAATGTGTGGTCGAGTTGTACTTCGAAAACTTCCCGGACATGCTGAGGACACTTGAGCCGGCAACCCCTTCGGCCGCTTCTCAGGATGGGAAATTCTTCGCCGACGAGCGCACTAACATTATCGTCATGGCTGAGGAGGAAGTGGTTCCTGTGCCAAACCCGGTCACGACGTTCAATGCGGGGTTGGGTATTGTGAACTCAGTCGGCGCGTTAAAGGTATTGCAATACATCATGCGCGACGATGAAGTGTATCGCGAAGACTACTACCAGTATTGGCGGGAGGCTCACGCCTATGCGATGGAGAAGGCACCGTACGCTTGCGATCAGATGCGCCGTTGCGTGATGAACAAGCGTTGCCGTATCAATGACAACGACGCGGCTGCCCGCAAACATTTCAAAATGGTGGACCCGCCAGTCTACGACCTCGTGGTGAGCACGTGGTTCGACACGATGGAGCAGGCTGGCGCGTTTCGCCAGTACAACGACGCGTTGCAGTCGTACCCGAAG
>Ga0335070_10007820_pt1 | contig 12528 bp, 9 predicted proteins | sample Lox_Sample_13_FD_206722 | JGI IMG/M metagenome (GOLD analysis project Ga0335070, IMG submission 206722) | Soil microbial communities from Loxahatchee National Wildlife Refuge, Florida, United States - Lox_Sample_1.3 | ecosystem: Environmental > Terrestrial > Soil > Wetlands | place: USA: Florida...
CAGCAGCTCGAAGACCGTCGGCAGCGTACGCACCGGGATGCCGCGCTGGCGGCCCGCTCGCACGACGCGCGCCCGCAGCGTGCCGGGCGCGGACGGGATGGCGATCAGGATCTCGTCCGGCTCGGTCTCGTCGAGGATGCGCCCGAGCGCGTCCGTCGCGCCGAGAACCTTGACGCCGTCGATTCGCACGCCGAGCTTCAGCGGGTCGTCGTCGACGAAGCCCACGGGGTCAAGGTCGAGCGCGGGGTTGCGCAGGACCTCGCGCAGCGTCAGCCGGCCGCCGTCGCCGGCACCGACGATCAGCACCCGGCGCGCGCCCTTGGCGGCGCGGAAGCCGCGGATCGGGCGCTCGTAGATCGCGCGGGCGAGGAAGCGCCCCCCGCCGACGAAGGCCAGCGTCAGCAGGACGAACAGTGCCATGACGCCGGTCGGGATCGTGAGGTTGACCTGGCCGCTGGAACGCGACGGGACCGTCACCGGATGGGCCAGCGCGACGAACCCCACGACCGCCAGCGCGAGCACCGCGACCGCCTGCAGCACGCCGGTGTAGTCGCGCTGCGTCGTGTAGCGCCACTGCTTCTGCTCGATGCGAAAGAGCGTGAAGACGACGAGCGCGAAGGCGACGACCCACGGCAGCGTGTCCTCGAACAGACGCTCATAGCGGTGGGGCACCCCGATCGACTGATCGAAGCGCAGCCGGTAGGCGAGGAAGTACGCCAAGGCGACGAACGCCCCGTCGAGCGCCAGCTGCAGCAGCGAATGGCGATGAAGCGGGAGTGCCGCCGTACGCAGTCGACGGCGCATCGGCACGGAATTCTAGCTGCGTTCCGGCGCGGCGGCGCCCGCCGCGGCCCGCTCGCTGCGCGCACCCAGCGGGCTGCACAGCAGGCCCACGAGCAGCTCCGGGTCGCGGCGCACGCGGGCGGCGAGCGCCGCCGCCTCCGCGCCCTCCGGACGCGCGACGAGCTCGACGTCCTCGGGCCGCTGCAGGCGGCGCATGCGACCCTCGGCGATGAGGCGCTCGTCGACGGCGCCCAGCCGGCCTTCGAACGTCGTCCAGACGGGGGTGCCCAGCGCGACCGCCTCGCGGTTCATCGTCCCGCCGGCGCTGACGACGAGGTCCGCGTGCGCGATCAGGGACGGCGCGTCGACCGCGCGCTCGGGCACGATGAACCCGCCGGCGGCGCGCAGCTCGGCGCGCTGCGCCTCCACGCGCGGCAGCACGACGACCTGGCCCTGGGTGCGCAGACGGTCCAGCACGACCGCGAACAGGTCGTTCTCGAAGCGGTGGTACAGGGACACCGCGGGGGGCGTGCGCACGACGGCGAGCGGCGCACGCGGGTCGATCCCCAGCTCGTCGAGCACGCCCGCGTCGGGCTCGAAGTCGGCGAGGTAGTACTCCTCCTTGAGCCCCGGATAGCGGCGCAGCTTGCGCGTGGCCCCGTAGCGCGCCAGGCGCTGCGGCGGGATCGCGTCCGGTACGACGACCGCCTGCGCGAGCCGGCAGTTGATCGTGTGCTGCACGGTGGCGAACTCGTAGTCGAACATCGTCGAGGACGGGATCCCCAGCAGGCGCGCGGCGACCGTCACGTCGTTCGAGCCGTGGCCGAGCGCGAGGTCGAAGCGCCGCCCGCGCGCCCACCGCGCCAGCGCCAGGGAGCGGTCGACCAGACCAACGGCCTTCGCCGCCACGCCGGCGCCGCGGTGGCGGCCGATGACCGTCGCGTCGATTCCGTACCGCTCGCACAGCCCGACCGTCTGGGCGAAGTCGCGCGCCGTGACGCGCACCTGTGCGCCGCGTGCCCGCAGGCGCTCGATCACCGGCCGCATCACGAGCACGTGGGGCGAGTTCGTCAGGTCGACCCAGACGCGCATCCGGCGGCCAACGCTACCCTCTCGGCGCGATGCCGCTCTCAGCGATCCTGCTGCTCGCGTCGATCACCGACAAGCTCGCGACGTGGGCGACGAACGTCGTCGGCGACCTCGGCCTCCCCGGGATCTTCCTGCTGATGACGCTCGAGAGCATGCTCGTGCCGATCCCGTCCGAGGCGACGATGCTGTTCGCCGGCTTCAACGTCGACAAGGGCACCTACTCGCTGTTCGCGGCGGTCGCGGTCGCGGTCGCGGCGAACCTGCTGGGCTCGTGCATCGCGTACGCGATCGGCTACTACGGCCGGCTCGAGACGATCGAGCGCCACCACTGGCTGCACGTCAAGCAGTCGCACCTGGACTGGGCGGACCGCTGGTTCGAGAAGTACGGCTCGTGGGCGGTGTTCTTCAGCCGCATGCTCCCGATCATCCGGACCTTCATCTCGCTGCCGGCGGGCGTGGCGCGCATGCCGTTCGGGCGCTTCGTGCTGTTCACCGTCCTGGGCTGCATCCCGTGGATCCTCGGCCTGACGCTGATCGGCAAGAGCGTCGGGGCCAACTGGGAGACCTGGAAGAGCCACCTGCACTACGTGGACTACGCGGTGCTCGCGGCGATCCTCATCGGCGTGGCCTACCTCGTCGTGCGCTGGCGCCGCGGCCGCCGCGGGCCCGCCGCCGATGCCCCGGCGGCCTGATCCGCGCGCGGCCCTGCCGGTCCGCCACGCGCTCGCGCTCGGCCTGCTGCACGGGCCGGCGGAGCTGTTGCCGGTCTCCTCGTCGGCGCACATGACGCTCGTGCCCTGGCTGCTCGGCTGGCCCTACCAGGAGCTCGACCCGGAGCTGCGCAAGGCGTTTGAGGTCGCCGTGCACGCGGGCACCGCCGCCGCGCTGCTCGTCGCCCTGCGTCGCGAGGTGCGCGATGCGGCACGCGGGCTGGATCGCCGAAGGCTCGTGCTGATCGCCGGCTCGTTCGTCCCGCCCGCGATCGTCGGCTACGCGCTCGAGCGCCCGATCGAGCGGCGCCTGGGCACGCCGGCGACGATCGCCGCCGGCCTGATCGCGGGCTCGGCGGCGATGGCGGCGGCCGACTTGGTCGGGCCCACCGGGCGCGCGCGCGAGGACGCGACGGCCGCCGACGCGCTGCTGCTCGGCGTGGGGCAGGCCGTCGCGCTCGTCCCTGGAGCCTCGCGCAACGGGATGACACTCGCCGCCGCGCGCCTGCGCGGGTTCAACCGCGAGGATGCCAATGCGCTCTCGCGCCACGTGGCGCTGCCGGTGATCGTCGGCGCGACGCTGCTGAAGGGCACCCGCCTTGCGCGGCGCGGGCTGCCGCGCGGGATGGGCGCCGCGTTCGCGGCCGGCACGGCGGCGGCGTTCGCCTCGACGCTCGCGTCGGCGCGCCTCATCCGGATGGTCGAGCGCGACCGCTCGCTGCTGCCCTACGCGGCCTACCGGGCGGCGCTTGGCGCGGCGGTGCTCGGCAGGCTGCGCGCCCGCCGCCGGACGTGCGAGCATCGAGCGTGATGAGCGACGCGTACGCCGCCGCCGGCGTCGACACCAGGCAGGCCGATCGCGGCGTCGGCGCGCTCGTCGGCGCGCTGCGCGGCATCGAGCTCGGGCGCCCGTCGCGCTCGGTCGTGCGCTCGGGGCACTACGCCAGCGTGCTGCGGGTCAGCGACACCCTGGGGATCGCGCTGTCGACCGACGGGGTGGGCTCCAAGCTCGTGCTCGCCGAGCAGGCCGACCGGATCGAGACGGTCGGCATCGACTGCATCGCGATGAACGTCAACGACGTGATCTGCGTGGGCGCCGAGCCGATCGCGATGCTCGACTACCTCGCCGTCGAGCAGGCCGACCCGCAGGCACTCGAGCGGATCGGCGCGGGGCTGCGCGCCGGCGCGATGCAGGCCGGCATCGAGATCCCCGGCGGCGAGCTGGCGATCCTGCCGGAGCTCATCCGCGGCCACCCCTCGCCGCACGGCTTCGACCTCTGCGGCACCGCGATCGGAACGGTCGATCTCGACGCGCTCGTGCTGGGCGACCCGATCGTTCCCGGCGACGCGCTCGTCGGGGTGCCGTCGAGCGGCGTGCACTCCAACGGCTACACGCTGGCGCGCCGCGTCCTCATCGACGAGGGACCCGGCCTCGACGCCCGGCCCCCCGAGCTCGGCGGCGCCAGCGTCGCGGATGCGCTGCTCGAGCCCACCGTCATCTACGTGCGGGCGGTGCTCGACCTGCTGCGCAGCGGCCTGCCGGTGCACGGGCTCGCGCACATCACCGGCGGCGGGCTGACGAACCTCACGCGCCTGGCGCCCGGCCGCGTCGGCTACCGCGTCGAGGAGCCGCTGCCCGCGCCGGCCGTCTTCGGCCTCATCGCCCGGCTGGGCGCCGTGCCCGACGCCGAGATGTGGGAGGTCTTCAACATGGGGTGCGGCTTCATCGCCGTCGTCCCCGAGCGACACGCCGAGGACGCCGCGGCGATCCTCGCCGCCCGCCACCCGGGCGCCGCGCGCGTGGGGACGGTCACCGACCGGCCCGACGAGACGCTCGGGCCCGGCGGCCTGCGGGTCGGCTGAGACCCCGCGCGGGGCTCGCCACGCGGCGTGCGCACGCCGCGTGACACGACGCGTGCAGGGTCACCATGATGTAGGTGATGCGCACCCGGTCGCCGAACTCCGGGGGCGGATGGAGGTCCTCGACACCGACACCCTCCGCACCCCCACAATACGGACGATGAGCTCACCGGTCGGAGCCCTCCTGAATGAGCGCTACCGCATCGAGGAGCCGATCGGCCGCGGCGGGATGTCGACGGTCTACAAGGCGTTCGACACGACGCTCGAGCGGCCCGTCGCGATCAAGATGATGCACCGCGACGTCGCCCGCGACGCCGACCAGCTGGAGCGCTTCCGCCGCGAGGCCCGGGCGATCGCCAAGCTCTCCTCACCGTACGTCGTCGGCGTCATCGACGCCGGCGAGGAGGACCACACGCCGTACATCGTGCTCGAGTACGTCGAGGGGGAGACGCTCAAGGAGCGCATCCGCCGGCTGCACCGGCTTCCCGTGCCCGAGGCCGTCGCGTACGCGATCGAGATCGCGCGCGGCCTGCAGGCGGCGCACGACCGCGGGATCGTGCACCGCGACGTCAAGCCGCAGAACGTGCTGCTCGACGAGGACGGCGCGGCGCGCGTCACCGACTTCGGGATCGCGCGCTCGCTGACCGAGGAGGGGCTGACTGCCGACGGCCGCGTGCTCGGCACGACCGACTACGTGAGCCCCGAGCAGGCGCTCGGGCACGCCGTCACGCCCCAGTCGGACATCTACTCGCTGGGCGTCGTGCTGTTCGAGATGCTCACCGGGGATGTGCCGTTCCACGGCGAGAACCAGGTCGCCGTGGCGATGCATCACGTGCGCGACGAGATGCCGGACGTGCGCGCCGCGCGGCCCGAGGTCTCAAGCGCGCTGGGCGCGATCGTCGACCGCGCGACCGCCAAGAGCCTTGACGAGCGCTACCCCGACTGCGGCGAGCTGATCGCCGACCTCGAGGACGCGCTGACGATCGAGACGTCGCGCAGCGGCCACCTGACCGGCGAGGCCACGGCGGTGTTCCAGTCGCTGCCGGAGGGCAAGCGCCGGCGCGTCTCGGGGCGCATCCAGCATCCCTGGCGCTGGCTGGCCGGGATCGCGGCGGTCGCGGTGCTCGTCGTGGTCCTGTTCGCGCTCCTCGCCCATCGCGCCGAGCGCGGGACGGGCACGCCGCACGCGCGACCGACGGCGGGTCTGCGGGCCATCTCGCTCGGCCAGGGCGCCGCGAAGGATTACGACCCGTTCGGCGGCGACGGCGAGCACCCGCTGCAGGCGGGGGCGGCGCTCGACGGCGATCCGGTCACGTTCTGGCCCACCGAGAGGTACCTCGACGGCAACCTCGCCAAGCCGGGCGTCGGGCTCGTGATCGACGCCCGCCCGCGCGTCGTCGCCCGCCGCATGGACATTCTCACCGCCACGCCCGGGTGGAGCGGCGCGGTCTACGCCGCCCCGGCCGGATCGCTCCCCAAGAGCTTCGACGATCCGGCCTGGCAGCGCGTGGGCACGATCCGCCAGGCCACGCACCAGACGCGCGTGCCGCTTGACACGCGCGGCCGAGCGCTGCGCTGGTACCTCGTCTGGATCGAGCACTTCGCGCCGGGCCAGGAGCAGGTGAAGCTCAACGAGGTCTCGCTCTACCGCTAGCCCGAGCGTCCCTGGATGCCGCCTATACGCGGCAACGCGGGACGCTCGGTGGGGTGGTGTGGGGTTAGAAGCGGTAGCGCCGCTCGCGGGCGTGGCGCTCGCGGGCGATCGTGACGAGGCGGTCGCAGAGCTCCGGGTAGGGCACCCCCGAGGCCTCCCAGAGCTTGCCGTAGACGCTCGTCTGCGTGAAGCCGGGCATCGTGTTGAGCTCGTTGAGCAGCACGTCCTCGCCGTCGACGAAGAAGTCCGCGCGCGCCAGGCCGCTGCAGCCGGCCTCGCGGAACGCGGTGACGGCCAGCTCCCGCACGCGCGCGGACGAGCTCGGCGAGATGCGCGCCGGCACCTGCAGGCGCATGCCGTCGGGGGTGTACTTGGCCTCGTAGTCGTACCAGCCGCCCGGCGAGGCGCTGCGCAGGACGACGATCTCGCCCGGCGCGCTCGCCTCGGCCGCGGTCGTGTGGCCGAGCACCGAGCACTCGACCTCCAGGCCCGGCGCCCCCGCCTCGACGATCGCGCGGGGGTCGTGGCGGAAGGCCTCGTCGAGCGCCGGCCCGACCTCCTCCGGCGCCGCGATCCGCACGATCCCGACCGAGGAGCCGAGTCGCGCCGGCTTGCCGAACGACGGGAACCCGAGCGCCTCGACCTCGGCCAGCACCGCGGCGCGCTCGGCCGTCCAGCGCACGTGATCGACCGCGACGAAGCGCACCTGCGGCAGGCCGAGGTGAGCCATCAGCTGCTTGAACGCGACCTTGTCCATGCACAGCGCCGACGCGAGGACGCCCGATCCGACGTACGGCACGTCCAGCAGCTCGAGCAGGCCCTGGACGGTGCCGTCCTCGCCGAACGGCCCGTGCAGCACCGGGAAGGCGGCGTCCGCGCCGAGCAGGCCGCGACCGGGATGCAGCGCCACCTCGGCGCCGTCGTGACGCCACACGCCGTCGCGGTCCAGCTCGACCCACACGACCTCGTGCCCGGCGCGGAGCAGGCCCTCCATCACCGCCGCACCGCTGCGGAGCGAGACCTCGTGCTCGGACGAGCGGCCGCCGGCGAGGACCGCGACCCTCATGGCGCCGCCTGCGTGGTCGTGGTCTGCTCGGTGGTGGTCGTCGGCGTTGACTGCGTCGGCGGCGTGAAGTTCCCCACGCCGATCGTGACGGTCGAGCCGGGCTTGGCCTTGCCGCCCGAGGGGCTCTGCTTGATGACCGTCCCGTCCTGCTGCTCGTTGGTGACGGTCACCGGCTTCGTCGTGACCTTGAAGCCGGCGCCCGAGAGCGTCTGGATCGCCGTCGCCTCGTCGTCGCCGACGGTGTTCGGCACCGCCACCTGGGAGGGCTTCTTCGCGACGACGAGCGCGACCGCCGAGCCCTGGTCGGCCTTCGACTGCGCGGCCGGGCTCTGGCTCAGGACCGTTCCCGGCGTCGCGGTGTCCTCCTTGGAGGTCACCGTCACGGTGAAGCCGGCGTTCGTCAGCGCCGCGCGCGCGTCCTCGAGGGCCTGGCCGACGACGTCGGGGACGACCACCTGCGCCTTGCCGGAGGAGACGTGGAGCGTCACCGTCTGGCCGCGCTCGAGCGTCGTGCCCTCGGGCGGCTGCGTGTCGACCGCGTCGCCGGCTGGGACGGTGTCGGAGCTGACGTCGCGCACGCTCACCTTGAACCCCTTGGACTCGAGCAGGCGCTTGGCCTGCGAGGCGCTCATCCCGTTCACCGGTGGGACGACGGCGGTGCCCGGCCCGTCGGAGACCGTCAGCGTGACGAGCGAGCCCTTGTCGGCCTTCTGGCCCGGCGGCGGGTCCTGCCCGAGCACCTGGTGGACCGGGAGCGTCGAGGTCTTCACGACCGTGTCCACCGAGAACCCCGCCCGCGCCAGCACCGCCTCGGCGGTCGCCTGGTCGGTGCCGACGACGTTCGGGACGACGACCTGCGGCGTGCGCAGCAGCAGGAGCGCAGCGATCACCGCACCGACGACGACCACCGCGCCGATCGCGAACAGCCACCAGCGCCGGCTCGGGCCCTCGTCCTCCGGCGGCGCCCCGCCGTCGTGGGCGGGCGGCGGGTGCCCGTAGCTCGGCGGGATCGTCTCCTGCGGGTAGACGCTCGGCCCGGTCGGGATCGCCCCGACCGCCGCGACGGCACCGACCATCGTCGCCTGCGTGGGTGGGCCGGCCCCGGCGGCCGCCGCCTCCAGCGCGGTGATGAAGGCATCGGCGTCGGGATAGCGCGCGGCCGGGTCCTTCTCGAGCGCGCGCAGCACCGCGGCCTCGAGCGCCGGCGAGACCGCCGCGTTGTAGACGCTCGGCGGCACCGGCGCCTCGCCCACCTGCTTGAGGGCGATCGCGACCGCGCTGTCGCCCTCGAACGGCACGCGGCCGGTGAGCATCTCGTACAGGATGATCCCGATCGAGTAGAGGTCCGACTGCGCGCTCACCGCGTGGCCCTGCGCCTGCTCCGGCGAGAGGTACTGGGCGGTGCCCATGATCGAGCCGGTCTGCGTCATGTCCGACGCGCCCGCGCGGGCGATCCCGAAGTCGGTCACCGTCGCCCGGCCCTCGTCGTCGACGATCACGTTGTGCGGCTTGAGGTCGCGGTGGATCACGCCGCGCCGGTGCGCAAAGCGGGCGGCGCGCAGGATCTGGGTCGCAAGGTCGATCGCGCGCGCGGGCTCCAGCGGCGCCTCGTCGTGGATGAGCGCCTTCAGCGAGCGCCCCTCCAGGTACTCCATCGCGATGTAGTAGGTGTCGTCCCATTCGCCGCGGTCGTAGACGGACACGACGTTCTGGTGCTGCAGGCCGGCGGCGGCCGACGCCTCGCGGCGGAAGCGCTCGACGAACTCGGGGTCCTGCGCGAACCGCCGGTACAGGAGCTTGAGCGCCACGCGCCGGCCGAGCTGCGTGTCGGTGGCGAGGAAGACGTCGGCCATGCCCCCGGAGCCCAGGCGCGACTCGACCTGATAGCGACCGTCGACGAGGGTGCCGGCTTCGAGGCGCTCGCTCATTGCAGCAGGGACTCCATCACGGCCTTGGCGATCGGTGCGGCATCAGTGCCACCGAACCCGCCGATGGTCTTCTCGATGGTCACCGCGATCGCGATCCGGGGGGCGTCGGCGGGTGCGAAGGCGATGAACCAGGGCTGGGTGATGTTGCTCCCTGGCGCGCCCTTCTCGGCGGTCCCGGTCTTGCCCGCGACGTTGATGCCCTGCAGCGCCGCGGCGGTGCCGGTGCCCTCCTGCACCACGCGCTGCATCATCGCGGTCACCTGATCGGCCGTCGAGCGCGACATGACGTGCGAGAAGACCTTCGGCTCGTTGGACAGCACGGTCCGACCGTCGGGGTCGATCGCGCGGGTCGCGATGTACGGGGTCATCAGCGTCCCGCCGTTGGCGACGGCCGCCGCGACCATCGCCATCTGCAGCGGCGTGACGAGCAGCTTGCTCTGCCCGATCGCGACGCGGCCGATGTCCACGCAGTCGGCCGTCGGCTCGACGAGGCGCAGCGTCCCGCCGCGCACGCAATAGGTCCCGCTCGGGTAGCGCTGGCCGAGCGGCAGGTCGACCTGCACGGGCTTCTCGAATCCGAGGCGGTCCATGTAGCGCTGCATCCTGGCCTTGCCCAGGCGCTCGCCGACCTGCGCGAAGACGGTGTTCACCGAGTGCGTCAGCGCGGTCGTGAGGTCGATGTTCCCCCAGTCGACGTTCCCGTCGTTGTTCAGCGGGACACCCGAGATCTCGATGCCGTTCTTGCCGTTGACGACCGAGTTCGGCGTGTACGTGCCGGTGTCGATCGCGGCGATCGACGTCACGACCTTCATCGTCGAGCCCGGCGGGTACAGGCCCTGGGTGTTGCGGTTCAGCAGCGGCGCACCGGAAGCGCGGTTGAGCGCGCTCGTCGCCTTCTCGGTGCGCAGCGCATTGGGGTCGTAGCTCGGGATCGAGGCCATCACGCGGATCCGCCCCGTGCGGGGGTCGAGCGCGACGACCGCGCCCGGACGCCCCGCCAGCTGCTGCAGCGCGACCTGCTGCGCGGCGGGATCGAGCGATGTGCGCAGGTCGTTGCCCTGCCCGCCCTTGCCCTGCAGCCGGCGCAGCGTGTTCTCCAGCCCGTTGCTGCGGCCGATCAGCGTGCCGTTGTAGTACTGCTCGAGGCCCGAGGTCCCCGGGATGAGGTAGGCGTAGCCGAGCGCCTGGGCGAACAGCCCGTGGCGCGGGTAGCGGCGCGTGTAGGTGCCGTCGGCCAGCCGCACCGAACGGGCGAGCGTCGCCCCGTCGGCCGCGTAGATCGTCCCGCGCGCGATCTTCGCCTGCGCCAGCAGCGCGCGCTTGTTCTGCGGGTTGTCCTGCAGGCTGCTGCGATCGATGACCGTCCAGCGTGCCGTGAAGTAGGTGAGCAGGGCGAACAGCGCGAGCACGACCCCGAAGACGCGGACGATCGGCGCGTTCACGAGCGGGCCTCGCGGCGGGCGCGGTCGGAGACGAGCAGCAGCAGCGCGATGATCACGAAGTTCGCGACGATCGACGAGCCGCCGTACGAGACGAACGGGAGCGTCACGCCCGTCAGCGGGATGACCTTTGTCACGCCGCCGACGATCACGAAGACCTGCAGCGCGATCACGGTCGTCAGGCCGGTGGCCAGGAGCTTGGAGAACGAGTCGCGCGCGAGGATCGCGATGCGCAGGCCGCGCTCGACGAGCAGGAGGTACACGAGCAGCAGGCCGACCGCCCCGACGAGGCCGAGCTCGTTGACGATCACGGCGTAGATGAGGTCCGTCTTGGCGGCGGGCAGCACCGTCGTCCCGCCGCTGCCGACGAGCGCCTGGCCGAACCCCTGCCCCCAGACGCCGCCGTCGGCCTGAGCGAACAGCGATTGGGCGAGCTGGTAGCTCCCGCCGATCTTGCCGTAGAGGTGCGGGTCGAACGGATGCTCCCACGCCTGCACGCGGCTCTTGACGTGGCCGACGGTGTTCGCGAAGAACGCCGCCCCGGCGGCGAACAGCGCGAACCCGACGACCGGGAAGACGAGCCGGTTCGTCGCCACGTAGAGCATCGCCAGGAAGCCCCCGAAGAACATGAGCGAGGAGCCGAGGTCGCGGATGAAGACCAGCAGGACCATCGCAAGGCCCCAGACGAGCAGCAGCGGCGCCAGGTGCTTGAGCGGGGGCACGGTGACGCCTGCGACCTTGCGCGAGACGAGCAGCTGGCGCGTGTCGCGCAGGTAGCTCGCCAGGAAGATGATGATCCCGATCTTCGCGAACTCCGCCGGCTGGAAGGTCACCGAGCCCAGCCGGATCCCGAGGTAGGCCCCGTTGGCCTGCGCGCCGATGCCCGGGATCCGCGGAAGCAGCAGCAGCAGCAGGCTGCCGGCGGCGATCACATACCGGTAGCGCTCGAGCACGCGGTAGTCGCGCAGCAGCACGATCGTCCCCGAGAAGAAGATGAGCCCGATGACGAACCACTGCGCCTGATTGCGCGCGAACGTGTCATCCAGTCGGTAGATGAAGACCAGCCCGATGCTCGCCAGCACCGCGACGATCGGGAACAGGTACGGGTCGGCGTCCGGCAGGCGCAGGCGGATCACGAAGTGCACCGCCAGGCACAGCCCGAGGAAGATCGCCCCGTACGTGAGCGAGGCGTGCGCGACGACCGCGTGCTCCTGGACGAAGACGGCGGCAAAGCCCGCGATGACGAGCAGCGACGCGGGGATCAGCCCCAGGAGCTCCCTGTTGCGCGCGCTCATCGTCAGCGGCTGCTCAGCGTCCCGAGCTCGAGCTGGCGGACGAGATCGTCCGAGTCGCGGCGCGAGCGCAGCCGGTGCTCGGTGATCGTGCGCCGCTGGGCGGGCGTCAGCTGCGCCGCGCTCACCCCGGAGACGTAGTCGAGGTGGTAGAGGCTGAGCCCGGCCGGCAGCGCGTACGGGACGCCCCGGTAGATCGAGACGAAGCCGTCGGCATCGGAGCCGACGAAGTAGACGGTCTGCGAGGCCAGGTAGGCCCCGGTGGCGAGGATCGCCAGGAAGCAGGCGGCGACCACCCAGCCCATGCCGACCCGCCGGCGGCGCCGGCGGCGGCCGGCGGGGGGCGCGGAGGGCCGCGGGGCGACCGGCTCGCGCCTGGCGACCGACCGCGGCGCCTCGGCGGCGGGCGGCGGCGCCTCGGCGAGCGCGCGGCGCACGTCCTCGGCTCGCAGCGCGGCCGACCCGACCTGCGTGGCCGGGTCCTCGGCCCTCGCCGGCCCGCCGGCGACCTGCACCTCCTCCAGGCGGAACAGGACGACCGTGATGTTGTCACGCCCGCCCGCGGCGTTTGCGCGGTCGACGAGCTCGCGGGCAGCTGCCTGCAGCGACGACGCCTGGGCGAACGCTTCGGCGATGGCGGCCTCGCCGACCATGTCGGTGAGGCCGTCGCTGCACAGCAGGAACACGTCCCCGGCGCGAGCGGGGAA
>Ga0335070_10007821_pt1 | contig 12524 bp, 10 predicted proteins | sample Lox_Sample_13_FD_206722 | JGI IMG/M metagenome (GOLD analysis project Ga0335070, IMG submission 206722) | Soil microbial communities from Loxahatchee National Wildlife Refuge, Florida, United States - Lox_Sample_1.3 | ecosystem: Environmental > Terrestrial > Soil > Wetlands | place: USA...
CATCCGTAGATCGCCGGAAGCACTCGGGGGGCGGAATGGGTCCGTCGCAGTTCGGCAACTCGTTCCGTACCCGCGCGATACGCCGGCAGATACATTCGCCCCAGCAGCGGATGCCGTCCCCAGGCGCCCGACAATTTGTCAGCCCGCTCTTCGGTGACCAGAAAATCGCGCCGCAGCGTGGCCGCGACCTCCGCCTGCGGCTTGCCTTCGCCCCAGGTCAGATACGACGACTGGTTCTTGGCATCATCCTGCAACAGCGCCAGCAGCACGCCGATCTGCAAATCTTCGTCTGGTAACTGATCGACCTCCGTAACGCCGTGGGCGATTAGGATCGCGTTGTTGGCAAGTCCCTCGAACAGCGTGGCGGCGCGCGTGTTCATAGTGAGCACCGTGGCCTCAAAGCCAACCTTGCCGCGGACGTACAAATCCTGCAAATAGGCAAACGTCGTGACGTGCCCGGGCACAACCTCGTGGCTGACCAGATGTTGGAACTCCGGGAATGAGATTTGTAGCGAGGCATTGATCTCATAAGTCGCTTCGTATTTTGGGCGGCCGTCCGCATTTCGTGCCCGGCCGATGTAGTTCATCGAGCCGGAGAACCAGGCGTCCTTGATGGGAAGGAAATCGATGTTCGCCCGCGGCACCGCTGCGAGTTCCTTTGGAAGGTAGGGCAGCAAATTCTTCGCGCTCAGGTTGTCAAGCTGCGCGATCACGGCCGCGCTCAGGCTGCGCACGCAGGTGAGCGGAGAAATGCGCTCCTTGCGCCAAGCATCTACGGCTTGCAGCAACTCGGTACCATTGGTGGATTTGTACCCGGCGCGGCCCAGCAATTCGGCGACACGCTGGCGCTTCTTCTCCGGCTTGGAAGGCTCGGGCGGTTTGCCGGTCGAAGCCTCGACGCAGCGGGCATACGGGACCGGAGCGCCTTTCCCCAGGACTTCCATGGCGAGGTCCCACATGACCTCGATGCAATCTGCCAGGCTCATCAAATAGGGGGCGCGTAACCCGTCCGGCTTTCCTCCCAGCTTTCTCGCCTCTTCGCGGATTCCGGCCACTGCTTTCGGCAGATTCACATCGCGCAAATACTGATCCACTGCCTCGCGATCTACGCTCTTGCCCGAAACACCGCCCGACTCCCGCAACCGCGCCGCACCTGGATGCGTGTAGGCTGTCGGCAGGGGCTCGTCGGAAAACCAGCAATCGGCAATGAACCGGCCTGTACCGGAGGGGCACATGACGTCGCCGCCCCAAAGCGTGTCAATACCAAGAACCGCGTCAGCAACGTGCTTTCCTACCTGATCCATCACGCCTCCTTCGCTCTTTTCAACGAGCTGAACCACACATACAGGCACAGGCCAACAAATGCTAACGCCGAAACCATCTGCGAGATCGCGATGTTCTCGTAGAACGGCGTCTGAATCCACTCTTCCTTGAAGTGTGGCACGACGCGCAGGCCTGCTCCGATCACTCCGCCGAGTGCGCCGCCCGCCATCAATCCGCCGGCAATGACGATACCGCGCTCACGGATGCTCTTGCCCTGCTCGCCACCGGTCTTCTCCGCGCGCTTGTTCACCAGGTGCGAGAGGAATCCACCGACCAGGATGGGCGTGGTCAGCTGCAGCGGCAAATAGATTCCCAGCGCGAACACCATGGAAGAAAGGCCGAGCATCTCCAGTACGACCGTGACCATGGCGCCCATGCCGAACAGTACGTAGGGAGCCGGCTGGCCACTCATAAATCCCGACACCACCGCTTTCAAGGCAGAAGCCTGTGGCGCCACCAGCACCTGCCGTGGGTCTCCAGGCACAGCCTCTCCGAACTGGAAGGCCTTGGCCAACAGGATGACGGTCAATGCCGCGGGGATGGCCGATGCGATAACTCCGATGAACTTCACCTTCTCTTGCGCCGCGGGCGTGGAACCAATCCAGTAGCCGGCTTTCAGGTCGGTGATGAATTGTCCTGCGGCGCACAACGCTACACAGACCACGCCGGCCAGGGCCATCACGAAGAACATGCCGGTGGTTCCGGAAAGTCCGAACTTCAGCAACACCACCGCAGAAACGATTACGGTCAGCAACGTCATGCCGCTGGCCGGGTTGTTGGCCGTCGTGGCAATGGCATTAGCCGCCACCGTGGTGAAGAAGAATGCAAAGAGCAGCGTCAGCGCCAGCCCTAACGCCACCACGGTCCATGAAACATGAAGGTATCCGAAGAAGACAGCTACTAGGATTGCCCCGATCACAACGCCAATGAGGATTGCGGTGATGGGAATGTCGCGGTCGGTGCGTTCCGTGTGCGGCGCTTCGCCGTGGCGGAAGGCATGCAGTGCAATGCCGAACGATCCGGCAACCACGCGCAGCGACTTGAGGATGCCGACGAAGCCGGCGCTCGCAATGGCGCCCACGCCGATGAAGCGCACATAATTGCGGTAGATATCCGAAGCTGCCATTTGTGAAATGGGGACTGTAGCGGGATATACCGTGGCGGCGCCCACGTGGCTGCCGATGAACCAAATCATCGGGACCAGGACGAAGTTCACCAGAATGCCGCCGGCGCAAAAGATCAGGGCAATACGCAGGCCCATCACGTAGCCCAAGCCGAGGATGAAACCGACCGCGTCGAAATTGAAGACCATGCGCGCGCGATCGGCCAGCGACCGCATCACGGGCACGAACTGGAAGTTCAGGTACTCCCTCCAGACGTGGAAGGTGGTGACAAAGAAGTCGTAGACCGCGGCGATGACGGTGGCCTGCAGCAGCAACTTGGCCTGCGAGCCTCCCTTCTCGCCGGTGACCAGAACTTCGGTGATTGCCGTGGCCTCCGGGAAGGGGAACTTGCCGTGCATTTCGCGCACAAAGTAGCGTCGCAGCGGAATGATGAAGAGAATGCCCAGGCAGCCGCCCACCACGCAGATGAAGATGGTCTGCACCGGATGCGGCGCGAGGTGAAGAATGTAAAGCGCCGGCACAGTGAAGACGGCGCCAGCCACTACGGCGCCGGGGGCGCCGCCCATGCCGGTGATGATCATGTTCTCCAGCACGGTGGAGCGCCGCTGATACACACGCGCCAAGCCGATGGCGAGGATAGAGACGGGAATCGCCGTCTCCATGCCCTGGCCGACCTTGAGGGCGGAATAGGCCGACGCGACGCTAAAGACGATACACAACAAAGTGCCCCACAATATCGTGCGCCAGGTCACTTCCAATGGCGCCATGCTGCTAGGCACGAGCGGCGTGTAGGTTTCGCCGTCTTTCAACGGCCGGTAGGCATTCTCAGGAAGCGACTTCGTTTCGATCTCAGCCATCGGCGATGATCCTCCTATCGGCAACACGCCCGGCTATTCAAACACATTTGCTGACGCTCACCAAACCGGACTTTGACTTGTGCTAGCCCGGGATGAACCAAGCAGTTCAGCACCACTGCTGAGTCAAATCAAGTGTGAAGGTCACATCGGCCGGGAATTGTGTGGGGACGGGCGCCCTCGCCCGGGGCCCCCAACAAGCTCGCCGTTGGCTTGTTGGGGTGGTGGGCCGTCCAGGCCGAGCGAAGCTCGGCAGCAATACTCTAGAGCTGGTTTACTGGTTTCAAAAACGGGTTTTGGGGAGAGCACGGCTTCAGCCGTGCCGATCGGACCCGCCAAGAATGCGGGCTTTAGCCCCTGAGGGTCGCCTCCTTTGGCCCGTGAAGCGTTTTGAAACCAGTTCTACATCATCCGGAGAAATGCCTACGTCTCCCTCTTGGCCGCACGCGTCATCAGATCCTCAATCGCATGCTGCGGCGACTTGCCCTCTCTCAGGATGGCATACATCTGCTCGGTGATGGGCATCACGACGCCCTTCTTTCGCGCCAAACCGAGTGCGGCATTGGTGGTGAAGACTCCTTCGGCGACCGCGCCTTGCATGTCAGCGATGATGTCAGGCAGCTTGCGCCCTTGTCCGAGTTCGACGCCGACGCTGCGATTGCGGGAGAGTTCACCCGTGCAGGTGAGGACCAAGTCGCCCAATCCGGCCAGGCCGGCCATCGTATCGAGGCGGCCGCCACAGGCGATGACCAGGCGTGCGACTTCGGCCAGACCCCGCGTAATCAGCGCTGCCACCGAGTTGTGACCGAGACCCAGACCGCGGCAGACTCCAGCGGCGATGGCAATGACGTTCTTCAACGCCCCACCCAGTTCCACTCCGATCACATCGTCATTGGTGTAGACGCGAAAACTGGAACTGTTGAACGCCTGCTGCACAGCGCGAGCCAGTTCACCGTCCGCAGAGGCCACCGTGACCGCGGTCGGATCGCCGCGCGCAACTTCCCGGGCGAAGGAAGGACCGCTCAGGGCGCCGACGCGCGGGGTGAACTTCCACGGCCGCAGCGTGTCGCAGATCACCTCCGTCATGCGGAACAAGGTTCCTTCCTCGAGTCCTTTGGTACAACTGATGAAGAGCATTTCCCGACGAAGAAGAGGCCCCATGCGCTCAAAGAGCGTTCGGCAATGTTGTGAAGGCATGACGCTGACCACAATCTCAGCGCCCTCAAGGGCGTGAGCCAGATCGGTGGTCGCGGCGATGGAGTCGGGTAGCGCAAAGCCCGGAAGGAAGCGCTCGTTTACCCGGCGCGTCGCGATGCTTTCACGAACTTCTTCTTCGTTCGCCCAGAGCCGGATGCTGTGCTCCTGTTTTCGGGCCAACACGAGTGCTAGTCCGGTGCCCCACGCGCCCGCGCCGATTATGGCTATGCGACTCATCCGCGCCTCGCTCCCAATCGCGATTCCGTGCCCGCGATGATGCGGCTCAGATTGTGCCGATGTTTCCAGATGACTAGCAGGGAAGCGGCCGCGATCAGCCACAGTTGCGCTGGGTCCACATATTCATGCAAGACCCAGGCCAGCACCGGAAAAAAGGCCGCAGCCATGACCGAACCCAGCGAAACATACCGTGAAGCAGCCACCAGCAGAAGGAAAACTGCAACCATGCAGAGGACCGATTTCGGCACGATCCAAACAAACGCCCCGAGACTGGTTGCCACTCCTTTGCCGCCACGGAACCTGAGCCAGACGGGAAACAAATGTCCCAGGACGGCGAAAAATGCCGCCGTGGTGAGAAAAATGGCGGAATGCGATGCACCGAACAGGGCTCGCGTCAGCAAAACCGCGGCTAGTCCCTTGCCGGCATCCAGAAGAAGAGTTACGACCCCAAGAACCGGCGACTGGCGCGCCACATTGGTCGCCCCGATGTTGCCGCTCCCGCTGGCGCGTACATCTTCGCCCCGAAAAACCCGCACCAGAAGATAGCCGAAAGGAATCGACCCCAGCAGGTAGCTCACAACGGCGGTGATGAGGTATGCATTCATAGAGTTTGGTGGTCAGTATGCAATGTCCTAGGGTTGTCATTCCGAGCGAAGCGAGGAATCTGCTTTTCTCGCCCGCCGGGATGGAACCTCCTTTTTTTGCAGCAGCCAACAGCCCCTGAAGAAATGTCGTTCCCCTGAAAAAGGATCTATTCAGCCGACGGATACTTCTCCAGCTTCGTGTACTTCGATCCTCCCGGCGAAAGTTGACTCTGGTAAAGACAAAACTCGCGGGCGGTCATTGTACCGAAATCAAGCTCGGGCATGGCGGCCAGCCGCCTTTCCAGCACGGCGAAGGTCGTGTTGGGGCCGTCATCCCTGCGCCATCTCGGAGATCCAGACCCGCCGCCTCCGCGAGCAAGCGTCAGGTGCGGGCTGAACGCGCGCTCCTCGCGCGCAACTCCCAGTTCCGCGACGGCCGCATCGATGCTGCGGGCCAGCTCTGCCAACTGCGGGCCGGACTCAACACCGATCCAGAATACGCGCGGCGCTTTAGCGGAGGGGAAAAACCCGTGCCCGCCAAAGCGGATATCCATGCTCACGCCCTTTACTTGGCGCAAGCGTTCGCGGATTGCCTCGACCTGCTCTGGCTTCTGCTCGCCAATGAACTTCAAGGTGATGTGCAACGACTCAGCCCGGACCCAGCGCGCCTCCGGCGCAAAGCCGCGGACGCCCTCGAGGAAGCGCGCGATCCTCGCGCGAATTTCAGGATCAAGATCGATGGCGATGAAGATTCTCATATTCTGCGAAAGCTTAAACCGCCGAGGCCGCTGAGAACGCAGAGGTAGGGAAGACCTAAGAAAACTCCGATCAGTGTCCTAAGTCCTCCGTGCGCCTTTGTGCCCTCCGTGGTTAGCGTTTTTCGGAGGTCGTTGAATCCGATCTTCCCTGCCTCACGACGTCCCCGTCATGTATTCTCCGCGTACTCCGCGATCTCCGCGGTTAGACGTCTCTTTTCACAACAACGCCCGCCGAATCATCTCCAGCGCCTGCTGCGTGGCGAACCAGCGGATGCGCTTGCGGTCGCCGGGAAAATTCCGTTCCACCACCTGAGTGCCTTCGTCTCCGGCGAGCGCGATATAGACGAGGCCCACCGGCTTCTGATCGGTGCCGCCGGTCGGGCCGGCCACGCCCGTAATCCCGATTCCGTAGCTCGAGACACAGCGGTGCCGAATGCCCTCCGCCATGGCCGCTGCTACTTCGCGGCTCACAGCGCCGTGTTTTTCGATCAGCGCCTTGGGCACATTGGCGAATTGCGTCTTCAGTTCGTTCGAGTAGACGATAGCGCCGCCCAGAAAATATCGCGAGCTGCCGCTGAGCGAAGTGATGCGCTCGGCCAGCAACCCGCCGGTGCAGGACTCCGCGACCGCCAGGGTCATTCCGCGCATCTGCAGCAGATAACTGACAATCTGTTCGAGGCTTTCCCCTTTGCGCGAAAAGACAGCATCCCCCAGTTCACTTTCGATCTTTTCGGCGAGTTCTTCGACGCGCGCCTCGGCCGCCGCCCGCGATTCCTTGCGGCAGCGCAGATGGAGCTGAATTTCCCCCGCGCCCGCCAGGATTGTGGTCTGAATGTCGGCGTATTTCTGGTAGATCGGTGAGACGCGCGCGTCCACTTGTGATTCCGGCATCAACGCAATCTTAAGGACGCGGGTCGCGATGTGCTGCGCCGGAATCTTGGCGCGGAGCCGCGGCATGCATTCGTCCTCAAACATCGCTTTGAGTTCACTAGGTGGACCGGGAAGAAGGATCACCATGCGCTCCTGCCCATCGTACTTTCCGCTGATCCACTGGCCGGGCGCGCTCCCAACCGGATTCGGAAGGACCGTGGCGCTGGCGAGAACGTCGGCCTGCTTGGCGTTGTTGAGCGAGAACTTGTAGCCGCGCTTGGCGAAGCGCTCCTCCAGCTTCATGAGGATCTCGGGGTCGCGGCGAAGCTTCAGGCTGAGCGCGTCGGAGACCGCCTCGCGCGTCAAGTCGTCTTCGGTAGGACCCAGGCCGCCCATGAAGATAATGATGTCGGAACGCCCCATGGCGAGTTTGGCGGCGGCGGCGAGGTGCTCGCGGTCGTCTCCCACGACAGATTTGAAGCGCACTTCGACGCCGAACTCGTTCAGCTTCTCGGTGAGATAGAGCGAGTTGGTGTCCTGCCGGTGGGGCGTGAGCATCTCGGAGCCCACGGCGATGATCTCGGCGTTCACGGGTAGAGTGTAAATGAAAAGGTCAGGAGTCAGCTGGCGGCGTCATGGATCATGAGCGCACTGCTCATTCGAGACGGTGCGCCCAATACTCCGGTCGCCGGCTGCCATGAGCGACGGCCCAGATTGTAGTGGTCGATGCTTGCTCCGAATAGATTATGGAAAAAGGAAATCGCCAGAGCAGAAATCGCCGCGTGTTGTTCTAGCCTGCCGGCCAGCGCTCTGGGGCTTCACGGATGGTGTCGGTCGCGCGTCGTAGTTCTTCAATGAAATCCACCGCCGCCTTGCGGCTACGTTCCTGATACCAGGCAACAGCGCTCTTCACATCTGCGATAGCGCCCTGGTGGTACTCAACCTGCCTAACGCTCATTCACCATAGCCATGAGTTCGCGACGCAATTGCTCCCAGGGAACGGCGACCGCTTTGCCCGACTTCAGATCTTCGATTCTGCGGGCGACTTCCTGGTCCCATGCCTCTTGAACGGATTGATCGGCTGTCTCCAGACTGTCGAGCAGGGTATTCGCCAAGGCGGCACGCTCATCGACCGGGAGAGCGAGTGCTCGTTTAAGAAGCTCGGAAACTTCAGGACTCATGGCCTTATTCTACCTTGGGTTGCGTGTGCCGCAAATGTGCCTTGCGTTACTGCGTGTCGTGCCGGTGGGGCGTGGCAGCTCGGGGGCCACGGCGATGATCTCGGCGTTCACGGGTAGAGTGTAAATGAAAGCTGCATAGTGTTCCACGTGAAACGTTTTGTTCAGGTATTATTGTACGTATAGATACATATGACAAAGGGCCCCCAAGTGAAACGAGGGAAGAGAGTTAGCAAGAGACGAAAGCCTGCAGGCCGGAAAGGCCCCAGCGCGAAGATTGGCAGGTTGCAGGCCTCTGGGGACGGGCGGTCATGAGGCATGGCAGCGGCCGCCGAAGAAGCGGATCACGCTGTTTCTGGACGCCGACGTGCTCGCCTGGTTCAGAGAGGAACCTAAATACACGCAGCGCATCAATCAGGCGTTGCGGGAAGTGATGCAGAGGGAGAAAGAAGAATCCCAACCGGACGCGAAGGGTTGACGCTAACAAGCACGCTCATTGACGCGGACTGATCCGCGACTTCGCGAACGATCGAACGTAGTTGACCAGGTTCCAGATTTCGGCTCGCCTTACGCGCTGTCCTTCCGGCGGCATCTCTCCCTTACCGTTCTTGATTATGTAGAAGAGTTCTCCGTCGGTTGCGTCTTTCAGAGCCTCCGATTCGGTGAAGTCGGGGACCTTCGCCTTCATGCCCGCTGCCAGATCACCCTGGCCATCGCCTTTCCTCCCGTGGCACATCGCGCAATCGTAACCATACCTTTTCTTGCCACGGGTGATCGACTCCGGAGTCGGCTTGACAGGGTTGACCTGACGCACCGCTTCGGAAGGAATGGTGTATTCCGTCGGTGGTGCCGACTTCGGTGGCATTTGGGCTTGCTGGGCCAATATTGGGAACATAACAAACAGCAGCGCCGAGACGACCAGTAAAGGCTTCCACATGGCGATTCCTTGGTCAGGAAAACAGTAGTACTCGTGCTTTGGGCATTCTAGAACCTGGAAACGGGCCCGTGAAGTGTCATTGTCTGGGAACGACCCGCCCGCGTGGCGGTCGCCTCATTGAGCCAGTCGAGACTCGGATGTGTGAGCCTTGACGGTATTCAATGCCCCTAGTGCGGGACAAAGAATCCCGGTCAGGTCACTCTCATCCACTTGCTCCGGGGCGCTTCCCCCACGTTATCTATCCGCGAGCCGGCTTCAGCTCTCTCCTTGACTACTGACCACCAGGCTCCTGCTGGGTCATGCAGTGCAGTGCGCCGAAGCCCCAGATCAGGTCGCCGGAGTAGATCGGGACGATCTCGCGCGTGGGGAACAATTCGGCCAGCGTGTTGAGCGCGATGCGGTCGTTGGGATCGTTGAAAACCGGCACGAGCACCGCTCCGTTCGCGATGTAGAAGTTGGCGTAGCTGGCGGGCAGGCGGCGTCCTTCGAAAACGACGACCTGGGGCATGGGCAGTTCGATCACTTCAAGCTTCTCGCCGCTGGCGGTGCGGGCGGCTTTCAGGCGCCCCAGATTCCCCTGCAGCGCCGCGTAATTCTCATCCTGGGCGTTGGGTTCGACCATCGCCACCACGGTTTCGGGACCGACGAAACGGGCAATGTCATCCACGTGGCCGTGGGTATCGTCGCCGGCGATGCCTTCGCCCAGCCAGATCACCTTCTGCGCACCGAAGTAGTCGGCGAACAGCTGCTCGTAGGCAGTGCGGTCCATGGGCGAATTGCGCTGCTGGGTGGTCGAGAGCAGGCACTCTTCGGTGGTCAGCAGGGTCCCGCATCCGTTGACGTCGACCGAGCCGCCTTCAAGCACGACCCGATGGTCTCCGGAAAACGGCCGGACCCCGCGAGCGCCGGCGGCCTTGGCCATGCGCGCCCCGATCTTGGCATCGAGTTTGTAGTTCTCGTATTTGGCCCAGGCGTTGAACTGAAAATGGAGAGCGAGAATGTTGGCCTCAGGGTCGTGGCTTGGCCGCTCCTCGACATGTCCTTGGCGGGAGTAGGGGTCCTTCGACTCCGCAGGACGAGTCGCTTCGCGGATCATCCCGCTCCGCTCAGGATGACAAGGTGGGGGTGGCGCCGATGTTACGAAAATGCAGCCCGAGTCGCGGACCCACACGCGGTCGGTGCGCCAGCGATGGAAGCAGACGTTGTCGCTGAGCGCGTCCGCTTTTTCCAGCACGGCGCGGGCGCGGCTTTCGCAGTCGACGCTGTTCACGATCAGGTCAACGCGCTCGTGCCGCGCGAGGTTGCGGATGATCTCGGCATAGACCCACGGAATCGGCTCGAACTTGCCCGGCCAGTCGTCGCGGGAATGCGGCCAGACCAGCCAAGTGGACTGGTGCGGCTCCCACTCGGCAGGCATGCGGTAGCCAGCTTCGGAAGGCAGCAGCGGTCTGCGGGGACGAGGCGTCATGTTTCCTTCAGGCAGTTGGAACCGGTACTAACCTGCTGTTCGCTATTCGTCGTTTGCTGTTCGCCGGACCTCGCAAACGACGCGCGGCGAATCGCGAACAGCGGTTTCCTCCGTGCGCCTCCGCGTCTCCGTGGTTAACAAGAAAGCCAGAACCACGGAGGGCGCACAGGAACACGGAGGAAGTTGCGAATCGAGCCAGCCTCATTCACGTGGCACCAATCATGCGGCCGCCATTCTGAAATTGGTCTCACAAATACGCCGACGGTCGAGCGAAACCGCCCTCAGGGGCTAAAGCCCGCATTCTTGGCGGTCCCGAACGGCACGGCTAAAGCCGTGCCCTCCCCAAAATCCATTTATGAGGCCAGCTATAGTACCGTGGCCGCCGGCGCTACTGTCGTAACGATCTCGCGGTCACAGCGCTAATACTTCCAACTGACAATTCTTTCACAGTGAAAACACTTCTTGTTGTGAACCGAGATTCTGCCTCCGCACGTCGGACAACCGTACCTTTCTTGTTGCTCGCGCATAAATCCCGCGACGCCGAGGGCGCGGATGTCTTCCAGGTTTTGAATAAGACTCATGCCGAAATTGCGGCGGTAGCGCTGGTCGAGACGACCGAGCCTCTCACAGGGATAAATCGAGCACTGAAAACAGAACTCCACCTCTCCCTTTTTCAAACGCTCACAGTGACCTTTGAGGAAAGCGCATTGTTTGTTCCTGAGCCGGCATCCAGCGCAGTGGGAAATGCGGCCTCTTTTCTTAGGAATCGAATTGAGGAAGGCGAGATACGCGGAACATAGGGAGCAATCCATTCCACACGGGGCGAGGAGTTCAGGTTTCATTTTCCATCCAGCAGGCGGCTGGTGATGCCGGCGTAACTGTCGATCCGGCGATCACGGAGGAAGGGCCAGTTGCGTCGCACCTCTTCCAGATGCTGCAAATCCACCTCGCCAAGCAGGATTTCTTCTTTGTCGTGCGCCGCTTCGGCTACAACGCGGCCGAAAGGATCGCACAGAAAGGACCCGCCCCAGAATTCAAGACCCTGCCCCGGAGCGGAGTTGCCGCGAATATTGCCGGTTTCGAATCCAACGCGATTCACCACGCCGACATACACTCCATTGGCGATGGCATGGGCACGCTGCATGGTGCGCCAGGCATCGTGTTGCGCGGCGCCGAACTCGGCCTTCTCGCCGGGATGCCATCCGATGGCGGTCGGGTAAAAGAGAATACTCGCTCCTTGCAGGGCAGTGAGCCGTGCGCCTTCCGGATACCACTGGTCCCAGCAAACAAGCGTGCCCAGCTTGCCGACAGCCGTATCGAAAGCCTTGAACCCGAGGTCGCCCGGCGTGAAATAGAACTTCTCGTAATAGAGCGGATCGTCGGGGATGTGCATCTTGCGATAGATGCCGCGCAGAACGCCGCCAGAATCGAAGATGGCGGCCGTATTGTGGTAGACGCCGGGCGCCCGCTTCTCGAAAAGTGAGGCGACGAGCACGACTTCATGCTGTTGAGCGGCTGAGGCAAGAATTTCGGCGGCAGGTCCGGGGATCGGTTCGGCCAGGTCGAATAACGCGGCGTCTTCACGCTGGCAGAAATACTGCGTCTGGAAAAGCTCGGGCAAGCAGACAACGTCGGCGCCGCGGTGGGCCGCGTCGGCCACCCGAGCCAGCGCCTTGCCGAGATTCTCAGACGGCTCGGGCCCGCAGGACATCTGGACCAGAGCGACGGTGAATTTGTCGGGCAGTTTCTTCTCCACTCGCGGAGACGCGGCAAGCCGCGTCTCTACGGATCGCCGCGTCCTAGGATATCAAAGCGGCGGGCGCGGACGCCCGCCGGAGAGCCGCCGAGGCGGCGCTACAATCGGAGCGCGCTTTTCGGGCAGGCATGAACTATATGGTCGCAGTACTGGTCGCCGACTTCTGCTTGCTTCTAGTACATTGTTTCTTCCGACAGAGTCGCTTTTCGTGGGAGGTTGGGTCTTGAAACAGAAAAAG
>Ga0335070_10007822_pt1 | contig 12524 bp, 10 predicted proteins | sample Lox_Sample_13_FD_206722 | JGI IMG/M metagenome (GOLD analysis project Ga0335070, IMG submission 206722) | Soil microbial communities from Loxahatchee National Wildlife Refuge, Florida, United States - Lox_Sample_1.3 | ecosystem: Environmental > Terrestrial > Soil > Wetlands | place: USA...
CAGTTCGCATCTGGCGGCTGGCTTGGACGCGGTCACCGTACTGCTGCAAGGCTCGTCAAGGCTTGCGACACCTTCTGAATCTGGTCATCCGTCATCTCGGGGTACAGAGGCAGGGACAGAACTTCCTTGGCCGCCTTCTCGGATTGGGGGAAAGCGCCTCGGGAATATCCTAAGTCAGCATATGCGGGCTGGAGGTGCACAGGCAGTGCGTAGTGAACGGCAGTTTGAATCCCCTCCGCTTGGAGCGCTGCCTGCAAGCCATCGCGATCCTTGGTTCGCAGAGTGTATACGTGATAGACGTGGCGGGCCCAAGGCAGTTCAATGGGCCGCTCCACATCGCAATCCGCCAGCAACTGGTTGTACTTGGCGACTACAGCGCGGCGCGCTCCCGTCCACTGCTCCAGGTGACGGAGTTTGACGCGCAGGATCGCGCCCTGAAACTCTTCCATCCGGCAATTGAATCCGCGCAGCACGTGATGATACTTCCGGTCTTGTCCCCAATCGCGCAACATGCGAATCGTTCTCGCATATTCGGGATTGCTGGTAGTAACTGCGCCGCCCTCGCCATAAGCTCCCAAATTCTTGGAGGGATAAAAACTGAAACACCCGATTTCGCCAATGCTTCCCGCCGGGCGCCCTTTGTACTTCGCGCCGTGCGCCTGTGCCGCATCTTCGATTACGACCAGCCTGTGCCGTCGTGCCACGTCCATGATGGGATCCATGTCCGCAGGGTGACCGTAAAGGTGCACGGGCAGAATTGCTTTCGTCCGCGAGGTAATCGCGGCCTCAATCGAAGCGGGATCCATGGTGAACGACCGCGGGTCGATATCCACCAGCACCGGCCGCGCGCCCGTGTAGACGACTGCCGCCACGCTGGCGACGAAAGTGAACGGCACCGTGATTACCTCATCGCCGGGACCGACTCCTGCCGCCAACAACGCCAGATGCAGGGCGCTCGTTCCGGAATTCAGGGCGATGCACTCGGCCGTGCCGCAATAAGCGGCAAATTCCCGTTCAAAGGCCGCCACTTCCGCGCCAAGAACGAACTGACAACTGTCCAGGACCCTGGCGATCGCCGCGTCAATTTCGGGCTTGATGCTCTGATATTGCGCTCTCAGATCGAGATACGGCACTTTGATGGAATCTGTCATTCCAAAACCCAAACGGATCTCCCACTCTCACAAGCCGCTGTCAACTGCGCGTGGGATTGTGCAGCGCTCAAGACACGGCAGTTAAGTGGTTTCTTCCCTCTTCTGTCTTCGCTTCACGCTGACCCGGCGTTGGCGAGCGCTTCTACTGCTTCCCAGGTGGTGGAAAAAGTCATGAAAAAGCGATGAACGTTGGTGATCTCCATTACCTTTGAGACGCGCGGCGCCACCCCCGTCAGCACCAGACATCGTCCCGTCTTCTGGTGAGATACGTTCGCTGCCACGAGCGAGCCGAGTCCGACGGAGTCAATGAAGGGTACGTTCGCCAAATCCAGGATCATCGTGTTCGCGTACTCGTTCCGCACGGCCCTTTCAAAGTCAGGCGCGGTTTCGATGGTGATCGGCCCGCGCAGCAGGAGCACCCGCTGATCGTCCGTTACTCCGGCGTACCGCTCGACCACCAGTTCGTGCGCAATCATGAGATGCAAATTGTAGGCGACGCCGCCCGTCATGTCACGTGGCGGAAGGGCGGGCGGCCACCTACATGACCCTCCTTGCCTGTTCTGTCCACCGCCTGGAAACAGGCCGCCGAGCAAGGGCTGGCAGCCTACAGCCATTCAACTCAAGGCTGCGGACTAATGGTCTTTTTCGACTCCTTCTCAATGTTCTTCAGCTCTTTTGCGAGTTTCTTCTGATCGCAGAGCTCCGCAGAAAGATCTTTCCCGTGGAAGAGGGGCAGTTTGCCGTTCTTGGCCTCGCATAGCTGTTGGATGTCGGTTACATCCTGGCGCCGTTTGCGAAGGTCTCGCGGGAGCTCACCCCGCTTCGCTTTCATGGGCCTGACGGGCGGGGCGAACTGTACCATTGCGAATCTCTCCGGCTTCTTTACTTCGACCATCTTCAAGGGCGCTCTGGGGCGCGCCTGCCGAAGCGCTTTGATCATCGTTGGCTTCTCAGTTCTCAACATGCGGTGCAGTTGTCCCAGATATTCCTCGGCCGTCTGCGCCTCAGTGCTTACCTGTTGCGCTGCCGCGCCGACCGGCGGCTTCATGACTGGAATCGGACCCGCCCCACACGATGGCTGGTTAAACTTGCTCCACCGGTAGTGGATTTCCATCTCGGCCATCACTTGTTGCTGCTCAGGAGCGGGGAAGTTGAACGTCAGGACCGGCCCGCGGCCTGGCAAGTAGCTCAATGTCGGGAAACTCATGTTCGACCCTTCGCTCGCGAACATCTTGGTCTTTTCCGGAATCACGGTTGGACCGTCGCTGTCGGGATCGTCGAACAACAGGATACTTACCTGATTTCCCGGGAAATCCACGAGGTGACGAAGGTGGCTGCAGAATCCCTGATCGCCCCAGTTCCGCACAAAGAGCATCCAGGTGTCATCGTCGGCGCTGGCGTTGGTCTCAACCGCGAATCCGAGCACCGGATGCACCTCGCTCTTGCAGCCGTGTTCGCAATCCACACCGAACAGACCCAGGACCATGGCTCGGGGGTTGGTATTCGGGTCCGCGGGATGGAGTAACTTCCGAATCTCCTGCTCCGGCCCGGTGCTGTCCTGGCTCTCGTTTTCCGCTTCGACTTGAGCAATAAAATCGCGCCAGAAGGGAAGCTGGGCGTTCACCAGCGACTCGTAGAAATCGAATTCAAGCCCAATGAAATTGTCGTTGTTCTTGGTGAGGCCGGAGCGCTTTGGATTCCACGGAAACAGATGAAAGTTGTAGTCCCCGTCGGTGGATTGCTCTTCCCACTTCACACAACCCTGCTGACTGGCAACCAGCCAATCCGCGTGGCCGTGAATCTTTGCCTCCGTGTTACCGACTTCGCAGATCACAGCGTTCGGGAATTCTGGTAGGTCCTGCACCGGGGTTGGATTCTCCGTGCATTGGTCGGAGAAAGGATCCAGTTCACAGGGGTATGGATGCGATCCCGCCTCGCGCGGGGGAATCTCGTTCTGGGTTTTTTCCAGAGCCCAATAGGGGTCGAGCGGGGCTCCATTAGCGTCGGTCTTGTCCCAGACGAGTGTGAAGTCTTTCTGCGGAGACTGAATCGGAGGCGCATCGGGCGGCACCACCCACGACTTCGGAGGGCAGCCCGAACACAGCGCAACCAGCGACACAACCAAGAAAACTAGCAGATAGCGCGCGCAGGCCTTCATGGGGGAACCCCAGGACAAAAATCGAGGAAGGAGACGTCCTTGTCATCAGACGCCGCTGGGAAGAAGCTTACCGTAGGACCTGCGCCCGTGCAAAGCCCTTCTGTTAATCTCTTCTCATGCGGCAGACTCCTCCCGATCTCAGCCCGTTCCTGCACGCCGTCGCCGATCCGACCCGCCGGCGGATTCTCGCAGCGCTGAAAGAAAAAGGCGGATGCTCCCTGGGCAAGGACAAGGCGGGGCTGTGCGCCTTCGATATCGAGCAACGCGTGAAGCTCTCCCAGCCCACCGTTTCCCATCACATGCGAATTCTGGAGAAAGCTGGATTAGTGGTAGCCCAACGGCAGGGACACTGGCACTGGTACCGGCGCAACGAAAAGCTGATCAGAGAAATGACGCGGGCGCTGAAGGCGCAACTTTAGGTTGCCCGAATCGGTTGGTTATCCGCCTGCGTTGGCTGAGGCGGCTTTCTCGTCGGGCTTTTCCTCGGTTTTCTCGGGAAACTTTTCGTCTTTCTGCAGCAGGCGCCGCACTTGGGAGATCAGGTCGGCGACCTCGAAGGGCTTCGACAGCGAGGGAACGTTCCGTTCCTGGAGGAAGCTGCGGGTCTCCGGATCAGTCACGCTGGAGAACATCAGGAGTAGCTTCTTCTCCATGCCGGCGCAGTTCTCTGCCATCCACTGATGAGTTTCCTGCACGCTTGGGCCTCCCGGCATGCGCCCGTTCATCACGACGACATCGAAGGTGCCGTTGCGAAGCTGCTCGCGGGCTTCGTCCACGCTCATGGAGGTGGTAACGTTGGCCCCGGCGCCGACCATCACGTCGCGCTCGAACTCGAGCACGGCTTCTTCGTCCTCCACCAGGAGAACGCGTCCTTCCAGCAGCGATTCCCGCCGCGGGGGCGCCTCGGCCACTTCGGCTGCAGCCTTTTTTTCGCTTGCCGGCAGACGGACTTCGACCGACGCCCCGCCTTCTTCCCGGTTGTGCGCGATGATTTCCCCGCCATGCTCCTTGATGATGCCGTAGCAGATGCTCAGCCCAAGTCCCGTACCCTTGCCTGCCGATTTGGTGGTGTAGAAAGGATCAAAGATGCGGCTCGCGTCCTTGATGCCCGGTCCACTGTCGTCAAACTTGACACACACGAAGCTGTCTTTCTTGAAGGCGGCGACTTTCAGGACACCGCTGCCGCTCGACTCGAGCATGGCATCGAGCGCGTTGTTGATAATGTTCAGGAAGACCTGCTCCAACTGGTGCGGATCGGCCACGACTGCCGGGATGTCTTCAGGCAGATCGCGCTCCAGCGTGATGTTGCTGACCTTGAGATCGTATTCGCGCAGCGCCAGCGTTTCTTCCAGCACCCGCCGCAAATCGATTTCCCGCTTCTGCGGCTTGCGCTGGCGAGAGAACGAAAGCAGGTTCTGCACCACCCGGTGAGTCCGTTGCGCCTGCTTGAAGAGCTTGCGAACGTAGTCAGCGGAACGATGGTCGAGGCCGGCGCCATCCAGTAGCTGCGCGTAGCCCAGAATCGCGGTCAAGGGATTATTCAGCTCGTGGGCGACACCGGCGATCAACTGCCCCACGGCTGACATCTTCTCGCTTTGCAGCAACTGCTCCTGCGTGCGGCGCAAGTCTTCATAGGCCCGGCACGTCTCCTCGTACAATTGCACCTTCTCGATCGTGGTGGCCAATTGTCGGCTGATCGCGACCAGCAGGTTCTCATCATTGCTGGAATAGTGCCGGTCCTCCTTGCTGGCGATGCCCATGATGCCGATGGGCTTGTCTTTCCCCCACAGGAGTACCCAAATCCAGCACGGTAAGCGGTCGGCGCAGACAAATTCGACCACCGCCGGCGGCACGTGGGGCACGAAATCCTGTGTAATGACTTCGGCCCGCGACCGCATAACCAGATCGCCGAAGCCTTCCGGGAAGTTCGCCTCCGACATGCGCATGCGGGCTTCGCTGCGCGGACCCCAGCCCGCACGGCGGCGAAAGGTGCTGTCCTGCACTCCGCACAAATAGACCGAGCCGGTCTCGGCCCCAAACAGCGAAATCACCTGGCGCAACGTGAGGTTCAGGATTTCATCCAGGTCGAAGGACTGCGTGGCGATCACAGCCATCGCGTTCAGCGCGTTTAGTTCGCGATTGCGCCGCCGCATTTCATCTTCGGAGCGCTTCTTTTCCGTGATGTCGAGCACGAAGCCCTGGTAACGCTCGATGTTCCCGGCGGCATTGCGCGTGGCGAAGCAACTCTCCGCCGCCGTCAGCAGCGTGCCGTCCTTGCGGCGCACGGTGATTTCGAAGTTGCGGACATAGTTATGCGCATCCAGTTCCTTGCGGAAGGCTTCCTTCTCGTCCGCCACCGGATAGAGCACGCTGTCCATGTCGAGCGCGGTGAGCTCTTCCCGGCTGCTGTAACCGAGCATGGTCACGAAGGCGTCATTGCAGTCGAGCAGCTTGCCGTCGAGCGTGGCCACGAAGACACCTTCCTGCGCCTGCTCGAACAGCATGCGGTACTTCTCTTCGGCCACGTGGCGTTCGGTGGTGTCCCGCACCACGTGGATGGTGCCCTTCTGCTGGCTTCCCTGCTCCGTATAGGAGGAGGTCGAGACCAGCGACTGGCCGCCAAAGCAGGCGTCCGGGCCTTCGGTCAGCCCCGGCCCGCGTTCGCAATACGGGCATCCACTCCAGGGCGAGCGCCGTGGCAGAACCACTTCGCAGAGGTTGCCCAGCACATCCGCCGGCGCCTGTCCTAGCCGTTGCAGCAACGCCTGGTTGGTTTTGAGGATGCGGAAATCCGCATCGTGGGCCAGAATCAGGTCCTGGATGGAATCGAAGGTGTTCATCCACTGCCGCTGCGAACGCAGCACCTGTTCCAGCAACCGCAGGTTCTCCACCGCGATGCCCAACTGCTGGGTTACCGTCTGCAGGAATTCCAGTTCTTCCGCGCTATGACGCCGGTCGCCCGAGCATCCCAAGGCCACCGTGCCAATCACCGATTTCTTGCCTTGCACCGGCAGGGTGATGACATGATGGATCCCTTGCTTCTTGAGAGGCTCCCGCACTTCTTCCGGAATCTCAGGGAGCTTAAGCACCGCGGCCTGGTTTTGCTCCAGGATGTGGGCAAGTGTTTCGTTGATGGGGACTTGGCCGATAGCGCGCGCGCAATCCGCCGACAGGCCCACGTGCTGGGTCAGCGTCAACTGGTTGCCGTCCATCAGGCGAAACCATGCGGCCTTCGCTTCAGCCGCGCCTTTCAGCTTCTCCAAAGCCGCCTGCATCATCGGCCCGTGGTTCTGGGAACGAGAAATGGTGACCGTTAACTCGTTGAGAACCGACAGGCGGCGCATTCGCACCCGCGAGTCTTCCAGCACCATCACAAACATGCTGGCGCCGAACAGCACCTCGGCAAGCAGGTAACCCTCGGCGGGAATGCGGCCGGTCAAAGAGGGCCAATTCAAGTTGAGGGTTAGCAATCCGGCGCTGAGCAGCGCCGGCCCCAACCCCATGCGGCCGAGACGGTAGCGCAATAAGGCGAAAGCCGCGCCAGCAGCGATCAGACGGATGCAGACCTCCAGACTGATGCGCAGCGCGGAAGAATCGGGAAGGTAAAGCGGCCGTAGTGCGGCGCCCGCGGCCACGACTGCTGAGACCGCCAGCAGAACCGTAAGCGAGCGCCGGGCCCGCGTCGAGAGCAAAGCAGCCGCTGCGAACAAGGCCAGCGCCAGCACAAACTCCGCGTCGGTGAACGCGGCCACCGCTTTCGATGCGCCGTGCAATTCGCCGTTGCGGCCTACCCATAGAAACACCGCGTAGGCGATCCAGCCCAACCCCCAGGTCAGCAGATACTTTTCCCGGAAGGAACGGAAGAAGAGCAGACTGGCAACGGCCAGGATTAGGGCAGCCAACTCCCGCCCCGCCAGCCAGGAGACGGCCAGCAGGCCCACAGGATACCCGAACCACCAAGCAGAATTCATAAGAACGCGCACGAGTGCCAGACCTTCTAAATACCACGCTGGGCTGCAATCACCATCGGATTTCCGCCCCCAACTGGTTACTTTCGGAACGTGATCTGTGGGCTAAAATGGGCGATACCTTCACTCAAACGTTATGCCTGCCGAGCGCATCCTGGTGGTGGACGACGAAGAAACGATCCGTGAGATCGTCTCCTCCATGCTGGCGAGCGCGCAGTTTCAGTCCCGTCAGGCCGCCAGTGGGTTCGAGGCGCTGGCACTTATGGAATCGAACGAAGAGTTCGATCTGGTGCTCTCGGACCTGATGATGGCGGAAATGGACGGGATCGCCCTTCTGGAGCGCACCAAAGAGCGCTTCCCCGATGTGCCAGTGGTGATGGTGACCGCCGTTCACGACATTCAGGTGGCGTTGCAGGCGTTGCGCAACGGCGCCTACGACTACCTGCTGAAGCCGTTCGAGCGGGAACAGTTGCTGGCCACGGTGCGGCGTGCCTTGGAGAACCGCCGTCTTAAGCGCGAAAACGATGCCTATCGCAATAACCTCGAAGCCCTGGTGGCTGCGCGCACCCAGCAATTGAAAGCGACGCTCGCCAACCTGGAGCGCTCTTACGACATCACGCTGGAGGCTCTAGGCGAGGCGCTCGACCTCAAGGACGCCGAGACGGAAGGCCATTCCCGCCGCGTTACCGCTTTCACCATGGCCATCGCCAAGAGAATGGGCTTGACGAAGGAAGAAATCAGCGTCATCGCTCGCGGCGCTTTTCTGCATGACATCGGCAAGATGGCCATTCCCGATTCCATCCTGCGCAAGCCCGGCAAGCTGACCGAAGAAGAGGTTGCGATCATGCGCGAGCATTCCTACCTGGGCTACAAGATGATCTCCAGGATCCCCTTTCTCGCCGAGGCAGCCGACATTGTGTACGCGCACCAGGAACGCTTTGACGGAACCGGTTATCCACGCGGGTTGAAGGGCGACGCGATTCCCCTCGGGGCCCGCATCTTTGCCATTGCCGACACGCTGGATGCGATGACCTCCGACCGCCCTTACCGCCCTCGACAAACGCTCGAAGCAGCGCGGGAGGAGATCAGAGCTTGGTCAGGACGACAATTCGATCCAGCCATCGTCGATCTCTTTCTGAGCATGCCGCACAATATCTGGGAGGATTTACGCAGAGGCATTGACGAGCAGCTCTCCCGATTCCCCCAGTCCATGGGACTGAAAGCTCCCCACTGAGCTTCTGTTGCAACGGGCATCCTCACGCCCAAGGTGAAGGCTGACAGCAAGTGCCGGGTCAGCCGAGCCCAGGCATCGTTTCCCTCATGCCTCGTCATCCAAGTTCGTAGTGATGCTGACTCAGGCACGCCCGGGACGGTTGCCTCTGCCCTCCCGGGGCGGAAGCGAGGTTTGTAGTGTGCGCGACGTTCTCGCGGTCCACGCCGGAAGCATTTCTTCTTTGGCGGAAGCGAAAGAAGTTACGGGGGTAACCATGACCAGACTTTTTTCTTGGTTGGGCTTGTCTCTACTGCTGGCTGGGGGCGCGCTGTGGGCCCAGGGGGGCGATCGGGGGATGGCGCCCGCGACGCCACCGAATGTGGTCCCGGAAGGCACCACCTTTCTCGTCCGCCTCGAGGACAAACTCGATACGCGCAATCTGCAGCGCGGCAAGCATTTCAAGGTCAAGCTGGCGGAGGATCTGACTTCAGCGAACGGCAACGTGATTCCGCGCGGCAAGAAGATCAAAGGCCACGTCAGTTCGGTCGGGGAAGGCCTGCACGTGCGCCTGCTCTTGAGCTTCGACGAAATCGAGACCAATCACGGCTGGGTGCCTTTGATCGCGACCGTTACTGGGGTGCCGGGCGAACATGGCGTTAAGACCTCGGGAGACGAAGGTGAAATCGAGCGCAAGGGAATGAGCAAACGCCACGAGGTTGAGGCTGTTGCCGTCGGCGCCGCCGTGGGCGCGGCCGCCGGCGCGGGCGCGGGCGGAGGAAAAGGAGCCGGCATCGGCGCTGGGGCAGGCGCCGGAGTTGGAGCGCTCGCCGGTGTGCTCAGCGATCACGACTTGCGGCTCGACAAGGGAACGACCCTGGAAGTACGGCTGGATCATCCGCTGCGGATTCCAACACACTGATTCTTTCCTTAGCGAACACCGGGGAGACGCAGGCCCCTGCGTCTCCCCGTACCGATGCCCCCGTAAAAACCAGACCCATCCGCGTCTCCTAGGTGCGGCTTCGCGCCCGATGCTTTCCGCGCAATTCCTCTCATCTGCCGCGTTCCCTTGGGCAGGGTGTATAACTGAGACTCCGGAGAGAAAACTCATGAAAGCCATGGTTCCGCTTGTGTGCACCGTTCTCCTGCTGACTACATTCTCGATCGCCCAGGATCGTCCTGCGCTGACCGCGCAACCCAATACGATTTTCGTCGCTGCCGATGGCAAGTTTGAATCTCCACCTGACACGGCCCTCATCCAGTTCAACATCTCCACCCAAGCGGATAGCTCCAAAGATGCCTACGACCAGGCATCGAAGGCGGCGGAGACCGTGCGCCAGGTGCTTCGAGCAAACGGTATTGACCCGAAAACGGCGGAAATCGGCTTCTTGTCCGTCTATCCCGTCTACGACTACAAGAGTTCCAAGCCCAAGGTAGTTGCCTACCGGGTCACGACGAACGTGACGCTGAAGCTCAAGGAATTCTCCAAGGTTGGGCCCATCACCCAGCAACTAGCCGACGCCAACGTGAGCGAGAACCAGACCCTCAACTACACGCTCGAAAACACTGACGAGGCCAAGGGCAAAGCGGTTGCCGATGCCTTCCGTCGCGCGCGGGCTTCGGCGCAGGCGTTGGCGGCGGCGAGTGGCCGCACGCTCGGTGAGCTGTCCTACGCCTCGGTGGATACGTTCGAGAATATCCGCATCGTGGCTCCGCTGGCGCGTCGCACCATGCCCATGGCTGCGATGGGAGCGACCCAGGCTCCGACCGAAGAGTTCACCCCGCAGAATGTGACCGTCACCGCCCACGTGAGTGCACTGTTCGGGCTGAAGTAGATCGGGGGACGAGTGGCGGAGCGAGCTGCGCTCGCTTCGCCCGGACGACCACCCCGGACGAGAGGTCCGAGCCTACGTGGCCTACCGCAGCCATCCGCCAAAGCAAGGCTCTCCATTTGACCTTCCACGGGAAGAACCTTTAGTACGCCAGAAGCACTCCAGTCACCCGCCAGTTTCTCCTAGGTACCGGCGAATGCTTAACTTCCCTTCCCTGCGCGCCGATTCAATGAGTAACGCCGCGCTTCAACAAGGCCCGAGGTAAACGCGGTCGCGGGACGGAACCGACAGAGCATGAATTCCCGCGCGGGAGGGACCCATGGACGGCAAGATCCGGAAAACGGCGCTGGAGATGCATACCCTGCTGCTTTGCCGCGACGCTCAGTTTCTGGGAACGACCAGAAGCGTGCTGAAGCAACTCGGCGGAACATCTGCCGTCCTGGACGAGTCCAATAAGGCTCCGGAGATCCTGGCGGCGCAGAAGTTCGACGCCGTCGTCGTCGATTGGCGGGAGATCGAGAATCTTGGGGAATTCCTCTGCTCGGTTCGCCGCTCGAAGTTGAACCAGGACTGTGTGCTGGTTGCCATCGTGCGCGATTTGCTGGATTTGCGGCAGGCGTTCGCGGCGGGCGTGCACTTCCTAATTCACAAGCCGGCGTCGGTCGTTCAGATCGAGCGCTGCCTGCGTGCCGCCTACAATGCGGCGGTCGCGCGCCGCCGCAAGCATCATCGCGAGCCGGTCGAAATCGCGGCCTCGGTTGCGACCCGCACGATTCCTCTGGCCAATGCGACCATTCTTAATCTAAGTGAGGGCGGCGCCGGGTTGAGAATGAACTGGCAGCCGGGCGTTGCCGGCGCGCGCCTCAGCGTCGGAGAGCAGATCAATCTGAACTTCTTGCTGCCCGGTACGAACGAGACGTTCCATGGCGTTGGCATGGTGGTCTGGACCGACGCCGATGGAGATGCCGGCGTGCAGTTCCATTTCATTCCCGACTCGGAGCGGCTACAGCTGGAGAGGTGGCTGACGGCATGCGTCGAGCGTTCCGTGGCGGAACTCCGCGACAAGCTGACTGCCGTGTGCGCCTAGCGATGGCGCCAGAAAGCAGCCTTCGCCTTTCTATCGCTCCCCCTTCGTCTGATTGACGACCTCGCTTCGACCCGCTACACTCACTCCAGTTGCCGGTGATTCCCTCGGCCGGTGTTGCTTTCTCCCCCTAGACCCGCGCACTCTGAGACGGAACCAAGCGCCGCGCCTTTATGGGATGCGCCATGGAGTGACACATTTTGTCACTTCCTTGCATCTGTGGAGCGAGTAGCGCCCGGCGCAAGCACGGCAACGCACAACGATCCCGGGAGACCGAAATGGCCAGACTTCGCATAGTGATCGCAGGCTGCCTGCTCTTGCTGGCAGCAGTTCCACACTCGTACGGACAACAGCTCTACATCGCGAACGAACCACAGAAACAACTTCAGCTATTAGACTTGACGACCGCTCAGCTTACCGTCCTGTACAACATTGGAGCCAAGCCCGACGACCTGGTCGTTAACTCTCAGGGCCAGCTCATCTACTCCGTGCCCTCTTTGGGGACGGTGAGTCTGTTCGATCCGGTAGCCATGACGAACACGGTCTTAGCCACCGGGCTCAAGTTTGCCCGTGACCTGATAATCGAGCCGGGCGGAACCACAATGCTCATCTCCGTCTGCGCCAAGGGAATGATCGTTCGCTACGATTTTGTAACCGGGACGACCACCGTGCTCGCCAAAAAGCTGGGGAAGGTTGACGGCCTAGCGTACGATCCGGCCGGTGAGTTGTTTGCCGTGGCCCGGTACAACACCATCGTCCAGATTGACCCGGTCACCGGCGCGGTGCTGAAAACCCTAGTGCTCGAACCCCACCAGGGAGTCAACGGTGGGGATGGCATGACCTACGACAGCTTCACCGGCCAGCTCTGGCTGTCCCACGGTGGAGCAGGAAAAGGATTGATTGCCGTTCCGACGGATCTGTCCGGATTCACCTTCTATCAGACGGGCAATATCCCCTCCCCGGACGGAATCAAGTCCGATGGAAATGGCAACCTCTATATCGGGGCGATTCACCGTGTCTGGGTGTACAACATCCCCACTGACACCATCACCGCAAGTTATGTGGTGAAGGGAGCCGACGGCATAGCCCTAGTGCCCGGGACTTACTAGGAGGGGAGTCAA
>Ga0335070_10007823_pt1 | contig 12524 bp, 10 predicted proteins | sample Lox_Sample_13_FD_206722 | JGI IMG/M metagenome (GOLD analysis project Ga0335070, IMG submission 206722) | Soil microbial communities from Loxahatchee National Wildlife Refuge, Florida, United States - Lox_Sample_1.3 | ecosystem: Environmental > Terrestrial > Soil > Wetlands | place: USA...
ACGGCCGGCGCCCTGCCCCACACGGCGGATGCCTCGACGCCGACGCCGGCGAAGCTGGTCGGGTCGAACGGAGCGCTCGACGGCGGCGGGATCTCGCTCAGCACGACGGTCGGGATCTCGAGCCGGTTGAACGCCAGCGGCGCCTGTCCGAACACCGGCTGCTCGGGGCGAGGCGGAGGCGGCGCCTCCTGGCTGGGCAGCGCCAGGTCGACGACGAGACGACGCTCCACCGCGGCCCTGGTGGCCGCCATCGTACCGTAGACGGCCGCCCCAATGAGCGTCGTGTGCAGGATGAAGGAGAGGAAACTCCCCTCGACGCCGCCCCGGGAGGCCAGGTGATGCCGCGACTCGATGAGCGTGGGCACGTAGAGCATGCGCCCCTCCTGTCGCCACCCATCGTTCCCTACGAGCGAAGGCTGCGGGCGGTGCCAGGCCGGCGACCCGCCGACGCCGTCTTCCAGGGCGCTGGAACTTCCGACAAAAATCGTCGTATATTGCACGCAGCAGTCGACGACCCGATCGGAGACCGCATGCGTCGTTCGCGGAGCCGCCTCGAGGCTTGCCTGTGTACCAGCCGCCGCCCACGCGTGGGCCGGGGGGCTTCTGGCATGAGTGCCTGAGCATCGCTTCGCGATCACGGACTTGGCCATTGGGCTTCTCGACCCGCGCGGATCAACGACGCGGGTCGTCTTGTTTTCGTGGCGCCCGGGCCACGGCACATCGGAGGAAGGAGCAGGACATGGGAGTCGCAACCATCGCCTTGGGCCGTCGCTCGCCGCGCCGCGGACGGAGCGGCGGCCGGCTCGGTTCGGACGAGCGGCGGCGCCGCTACGCGGACGTGCGCGAGCTGATCGCGAGCCCGCGCAACCCGACGCCGCTGGTGCGTCTGAACCGGGTGGCGGGCGGGCTCGACGCGTACCTGAAGCTCGAATGGATGAACCCGTTCGGCTCGATCAAGGACCGGACGGCGCAGTATCTCCTGGAGGGCATGCGCCGGCGCGGTGCGCTCGACGGCCGCGAGCTGGTCGAGGCCACCTCGGGCAACACCGGCATCGCGCTCGCGGCGCTCGCCGCCCTCGACGGCATTCCGCTCACCGTGACGATCCCCTCGGGCGTGCCGCCGGAGAAGCTGGTGCTGCTCCGGATGCTGGGCGCGACGGTGATGGCGACGCCCGACGACCTGTGCCCGGTGGACAATCCGCGCGACGGCGCCATCGCGCTGGCCCGCGCGATCGCCGACAGTCCCGCCCACCGCGGCCGCTACGCCATGCCCGACCAGTACGCCAATCCCGACAACGTGCGCGCGCACTACGAGACGACCGGCCCCGAGATCTGGGAACAGACCGAGGGCCGGGTGCGGACGTTCGTCGCGGGCTACGGCACGTGCGGCACCATCAGCGGCGTGGGGCGGTTCCTCAAGGAGCGCGACCGCTCGATCCGCGTGGTGGCGGTCGAGCCGCAGCGCGGACACCGGCTGCCCGGGCTCAAGAACCTCGACGAGGCGAAGGCTCCCGCCATCCTCGACCGCTCGGTGATCGACGACGTGGTGCGGGTGGACGACGGACCCGCGTACGCGATGGCGCGCCGGCTGTTCCGCGAGGAGGGCCTGATCGTGGGGCCGTCGACCGGCGCGATCGCGCACGCCGTCGCGGCTCTCGATCCGGAGCCGGCCGGCCTGGTGGTGGGGATCTCGCCCGACTCCGGCCACAAGTACGCGTCGTTCTACGCCTCGCTGGTCGAGCAGGAAGGAGCCGAACCGTGATCGACTTCAGCTGGGACGCGGAGCTGGACTGCCGGGGCCTGCTCTGCCCGCTGCCGGTCTACCGCACCGCGCAGGCCATCGCACGCCTGCAGCCGGGCCAGGTGCTGAAGGTCGAGTGCACCGACCCCGGCTCGCTGGCCGACTTCCCCGCCTTCGCTCGGCAGCGCGGCCACGCGCTCCTCGGCGCCGGGGAGCAGGACGGACTCCAGGTGTTCTACCTGCGCAAGGAGGCCGCATGACGGCCACGATCCAGGCGCCGGCGGCCGCGGGCGCGGAGCGCCCCGGGCGCACCCGCCCCCGCCGTCTCGCCCTGGTGGCGTCGAGGGGCACGCTGGACGGCGCCTACCCGCCGCTGATCCTGGCCGCGACGGCGGCGAGCCTCGGCTGGGAGGTCGGCATCTTCTTCACCTTCTACGGGCTCGACATCGTCCACCGGAAGCGGCACCGCAGGCTCAAGGTGGCGGCGCTCGGCAACCCCGCGATGCCGGTCCCGGTGCCGAACCTCGTCGGCGCGCTGCCGGGGATGACGGCCGCGGCGACGACGATGATGAAGGGCTGGATGAAGAACGCCCGGCTGCCCGACGTCGCGCAGTTCCTCGACATGGCGCGCGAGAGCGGGACGAAGCTGTTCGCCTGCTCGACGACGATGGGCGTGATGGGCGTGAAGGCGACGGACCTGCTGCCCGGCGTGGACATCGCCGGTGCGACGGCGTTCCTCGACTTCGCGGCCGACGCCGACGTCTCGCTGTTCGTGTAGCGGCGGCGGCGCCGGACGCCGCGGAGACGGGGATGCGCGCGGCGCCGGCGCGCACCCCGGCGGCCGGCGCTACACCGCCCGCGTCTTCCAGCGGCCGCGGCGGAACAGCAGCACGCTGGCGAGCGCCAGGGTCGAGAACGCGACCGCGATCGCCGCGAACACGCCGTCGGGGCCGAAGGCCGGCCGCCGCGACAGCGCCCACGCCAGCGGCACCTCGAGCAGCCAGAAGCAGACGAGGTTCAGGACCGTCGGCGTCCAGGTGTCGCCGGCGCCGTTGAAGGCGTTCGAGACGACCATGCCGAACGCGTAGAACACGAAGCCCGCGCTCACGATCCGGAGGCACCCCACGCCCCAGGGGGCGATGGCGGCGTCGCGCGTGAAGATCCCGATGATCGGACCCGCCAGCAGCACGAACAGCAGGCCGATGGATCCCAGCACCCACATGTTGTAGCGGGCGGCCAGCCATACCGACCGCTCCGCGCGCTCCGGCTTCTTCGCCCCGAGGTTCTGGCCGACCATCGTCGCCGCCGCGTTGCTGAGGCCCCACGAGGGCAGCAGCGCGAACACGATCACCCGGATGCCGATGGTGTAGCCGGCCAGCACCTGGCTCCCGAAGCCCGCCAGCACGCGGATCAGCGCCAGCCAGCTCGCCGTGCCGATGAGGATCTGCAGTACCCCCGACCCCGAGAGCCGGACCAGGGACGCCAGCTGCCGCACGTCGGGGACGAAGTCGCCGGCGCGGATGGCGATCCGGCCGCGGCGCCGCGCCAGCTGCCGGACCTGGTACAGCACCCCGATGCTGCGGCCGATGGTGGTGCCCACCGCGGCGCCGGTGACGCCGAGCCGCGGGAACGGCCCGACGCCGAAGATGAACAGCGGGCCGAGCACCATGTTGCAGCCGCTGGCGATCCACAGCGATCGCATCGCGATCGCCGCGTCGCCGGCGCCGCGGAACACCGCGTTGACGAGGAACAGCAGCAGCACCGCGGCGTTGCCCCCGAGCAGCACGCGGGTGTATCCCGAGCCCGTGCTGCGCACGCCGGCCGAGGCCCCCAGCACCCGCAACAGGTCGGGCGCCAGCGTCAGGCCGACCAGGGAGATCGGGAGCGAGACCAGGATGCCGAGCAGGATGGCCTGGCCGCCGGCGTGCGAGGCGCGCGAGGGATCGTGCTCCCCGATGCGCCGCGCCACCACGGCGGCGGCGCCGATCCCGAGCCCGATGGCGATCGCGTAGATCAGCGACATCATGGACTCGGTGAGGCCCACGGTGGCGATGGCGTCGGCGCCGAGGTGCGCGACGAAGAAGATGTCCACCACGGCGAACAGCGACTCCAGCAGGGTCTCGAGCACCATCGGCACGGCGAGCAGCACGAGGGCGCGGGCGATCGGGCCCTCGGTGTAGTCCTGCTGCGTGCCGCGCAGCGCCAGGCGGAGCAGCCCGAGCGGCCGCTCCGCCCCGGCTGTGTCGCCGGGCGCGCCCTCCGCGCGCTCCCCACGGAGCTCCGTGGTCACGCCGCCCTCAGCTCGAGTGATCGTGCGTCATGTACCAGCGGCCGCCCACGCGCCGCATCACCAGGGAGGTGGGGCCGCGCGCCACGACCGAGTCGCCGCGCTGCAACACGTAGTACGCGATCGCGTTCAACGCGTCGGGGGCGAGCAGGTCCACCTCGAGGTCCTGGAAGTACAGCGAGTCGCGCGGCGCGCCCGGCGCGAACCGCGGCGCGTAGTGCGCCCGGATCTCGGCCCGGCCGTGCAGCACGCCGCGCGGCGTGACGAAGGTGGCCCCGGGCGCGTAGTCGGAGACGAAGGCGTCCAGGTCGCCGTGCGTCCAGGCGGCGGCCCCGTGGGCCAGCAGCGCCTTCACGCCCTGTCGCGCGGCTTCGGCGGCGGGCGCCGGCTCCGGCGCGCGCGCCCCCGACCCGGTGCACCCCGACGCCGCGAGCACGGCGACGGCCATCGCGTGAGCGATCGTGCTGGGCTTCATCTCGCTATCCCCTCGGAAGGAGTGCACGGCGCCGGCCGCCCGCACCCGGCGCCGCCGGGCGGCCGGAGCGGGTCGCGACCCGGGCTTCAAGTCTAGCGACGCCAGGCCCCTTGGGGCATCTTGCCTGCTCCATGACCGCCGTGGAGGACCGTCTCGCCGCCGCCCTGGCCGGCCGCTACCGCGTCGAGCGCGAGCTCGGCTCGGGCGGGATGGCCACGGTGTTCCTCGCCGAGGACCTCAAGCACCACCGCTACATCGCGCTCAAGACCCTGCGCAGCGACCTGTCCGAGTCCATGGAGGCGGACCGGTTCCTGCTCGAGATCGAGATCTCGGCCGCGCTCACCCACCCGCACATCCTGCCGCTGTACGACTCGGGCGAGGCCGACGGCCTGGTCTACTACGTGATGCCGTACGTGGAGGGACCTTCGCTGCGGCAGCGGCTCGCCTCCGGGCCGCGGCTGCCGGTAGGCGAGGCGCTGCGCATCGCCCGGCAGGTCGTCGGCGCGCTCGACTACGCGCACCGCCGCGGGCTGGTGCACCGGGACATCAAGCCCGAGAACATCATGCTGTACGAGGACGCCGCCCTGGTGACCGACTTCGGCATCGCGCTCGCCGTGCGCTCGGCCCGCGCCGGATCGCCCGCCGAGGACGGCATCGTCGTGGGGACGCCGCTGTACATGAGCCCCGAGCAGGCGATGGGCGACCCCGTGGACTTCCGGAGCGACCTGTATTCGGCCGGGTGCGTGCTGTACGAGATGCTCGCCGGCGCGCCGCCGTACGACGGCGAGACGCCGATGGAGATCACCGCCCAGAAGCTGGTCGACCCGGTGCCGCCGGTCCGGACGGCGCGGCCGGAGGTGCCCACGGCGATCGAGGCCGCGCTGGCGCGCGCCCTCGCCTCCAGGGCCGAGGACCGCTTCTCGACCGCCGCCGAGATGGCGGCGGCCCTGGAGCCGCCGGCGCGCGTCTCCACCGGCCGGCGGCGCCGCACCGGGGCCACCGCCGCGGAGGCGCCGTCCATCGCCGTGCTGCCGTTCGCGAACCCCGGCAAGGACCCCGACGCCGAGATCTTCAGCGACGGCATCGCCGAGGAGGTCACCAACGCGCTGTCGCGCCTCGACGGGCTGCGGGTCGTCGCGCGCGCCTCCGCGTTCGCGTTCAAGGGGCGGCAGGAGGACGCGCGCGGCATCGGGACCGAGCTGGGCGTCGGCACGGTGCTCGAGGGCAGCGTGCGGCGCTCGGGCAACCGGGTCCGGGTCACGGCGGAGCTGGTGAACGTCGCCGACGGGTACCGGCTGTGGTCCGACACCTTCGATCGGACCGTGGACGACGCGTTCGCCATCCAGGACGAGATCGCCGGCGCGATCGCCAACGTGCTCGAGGCCAAGCTGCTCGGCGCCCCCAAGGCGTACGCGCAGGAGCCGGCGCGCAAGGGCGACCCCAAGGCGTACGAGCACTACCTCCGCGGCCGCCACCTCTGGAACCGGCGCACCACCGTCGCGCTGGAGCAGAGCGTGGAGGAGTTCGACCGCGCGCTCGCCATCGACCCCGGCCACGCGCCCGCACAGGCGGCCATCGCCGACTCGTACGTCATCCTCGGCGTATACAGCCACCGTCCGCCCGACGAGGTGATGCCCAAGGCCCGCGCGGCGGCCGAGCAGGCGCTGGCCCTCGACCCGTCGCTCGCCGAGGCGCACACCTCCCTGGCGTGCGTGCGCGCGCTGTACGAGTGGGACTGGGCGGCCGCCGACGCGCTGTTCCGGCGCGCCATCGCGCACAACCCGCAGTACGCCACCGCCCACCAGTGGTACGCGATGAACTGCCTGGTGCCGCAGGGCCGGTTCCAGGAGGCGCAGGCGGAGCTGGACCGCGCGCTGGCCCTGGATCCGCTGTCCCTGGCCGTGCACATCAGCGTGGGGCTGCGCCACTTCTACGCGCGCGACCTGGCGGCCGCGGCCGCCGAGCTGGAGAAGACGCTGACGCTCAACGCCGAGTTCGGCGCCGCCTACTACTTCCTGGGGCACGCGTACATCGCCATGGGGCGCTACGACCAGGCGGTCGCGCCGCTGGAGCGCGCGGTGCGGCTGCAGGGCGGCAGCGCCGAGACGATGGCCGCGCAGGCGACCGCCCACGCGCTCGCCTACCAGCGCCACGAGGCCGAGACGCTGCTGGCCGGTCTCGAGCGCCGCTCCCGCGAAGGCTACGTCTCGCCGGCGTTGCTGGCGCAGGTGCACCTCGGGCTCCGCGACCACGCCGCGGCGCTCGACCGCCTCGAGGAGGCCGCCGAGCGCCGCGCCGCCGACGTGGTGTGGCTGAAGGTGCACCCGATCTACGACGCGATCCGGGGGCATCCGAGGTTCAGGAAGCTGCTGCGGACGACCAAGCTGGGGTGAGACCGGGGTTTGGGGCCTGGGGGTTGGGGCCCCACACCCCAGCCCCAAATCCCAGGCCCCCGTTTCTCACCCTCCGATATTCACCTGCAGCCTGAAGAAATCGAGCACGCGGAAACCCGCGTCCACCAGCACCACGTGGCCGCCGATCAGGACGTAGCGGCATTCGGGCGGCGCCGGACTGAACCGCCGCACCAGGATGACCGGCGCCGGGTAGATCACCGGCCGCAGCGCCGGCTCGATCACCCATCCCGGCCGGAACCTCGCCTCCATCCCCGGCGGCAGCCGGTCGCGGTCGCGCAGACCGGGCGGGAGCGCAGCCCGGTTGTGGAAGTACCAGTTGTGGGCCAGCGCGCGGTCGGTGTCGTTGAACCGACCGCGGTCACGATTCTCGCTCCCGCGGCCTTCCCGCCGGCCTCGGCCGCGGTCCTCGTCCTGCTTCTTGATCTGCCCGGGCGCGTGCTCCCGCCCCCGGCCGTGGCCGCGGCCCTGGGCGAGGCCGGGCGCGCTGGTGAGCGCGAGGCACAGCGCCGCGCAGCCGAGCCGCCAATGCGTCTTCATCGTTCACCCCGTCGCTGGGCTGTTGGTGGGTTGGCGGTGGTGGGTCGTGGCGAAACCACCACAACCCGCCACCTGCGACCGACTGACAGTAGAGACGTGCCCAATGCCGAATCGGTGACTCAGCGCCTGGTGATCAGCCACAGCAGCACGGCCAGCCCCGCCGCCACCAGCAGGGCGACGCGCACCAGTCCGGGCCGCGAGTCGCCGGCGTCGATCGCCGGCGGCGGGACGGGCATCGCGGCGGACGGCGCGGTGCTCACAAGGGTCGCCTCGCCCGTCTTCTTCCCCAGCGCGCGCTCGTACGCGGCGCGCACGTCGGCCGGCATCGCGTCCACCGAGTCGTAGTCCGTGCCGTTGACGCGGATCCGGGTCCGCACGGTGGTGGCGACCCTGATGCCGGGCCCGGCCAGCGCCCCGGCGCCGAGCGCGGCCTCGAGCTTGGCGCGGTCGCCGCCGCCGAGCGCGTCGAGGACGGCCTGGTACCTGGCGCGCACGTCGGCCGGCATCGCCTCGAGGCCGTCGTACGCCCGGCCGTTGAACACGATCCTGGTGCTCACGGGTATCCTCCTCGCTTACAGGCGGCCCGGCGCGACCGGCGTCCGCGGCGGCACGGCCGGCGGCTCGGGCTCCGGCGTGAAGTCCTCTCCCGGGTTCACGAACCGGTCGGTCTCGAGCGCGTACTGCTTGTCGTGGAGCTGGCGGTAGCGTCCGCCCGCCGCGAGCAGTTCCGCGTGGGTGCCACGCTCCACGATGCGGCCCGCCTCGAGGACCAGGATCTGGTCCGCGCTGCGGATGGTCGACAGCCGGTGCGCGATGACGAAGGTGGTGCGGCCCTGGCGCAGCCGCCGCAGCCCGTCCTGGATCAGCGCCTCGCTCTCGCTGTCGAGGCTGGAGGTGGCCTCGTCCAGGATCAGGATCCGGGGATCGGCGAGGATGGCGCGCGCGATCGCCACCCGCTGGCGCTGGCCGCCGGAGAGTTTGACGCCCCGCTCGCCCACCACGGTGTCGTAGCCGTTCGTGAACTGGGCCACGAACTCGTCGCAATGCGCGATGCGCGCCACCCGCAGGACCTCCTCGCGCGTGGCGTGCGGCTTCGAGAAGCCGATGTTCTCCGCGATCGTGCCGTCGAACAGGAAGTTGTCCTGCAGCACCACGCCGAGGTGGGCGCGGTAGTCGTGGAGCCGCAGCGACGCGAGGTCGCGCCCGTCCACCAGGACCCGCCCCGCCGCCGGCCGCGCGAACGCCATCACCAGGCCGATGAGCGTGCTCTTCCCCGAGCCGCTCGAGCCCACCAGCGCGGTGGTCGAGCCGGCCGGCGCGCGGAACGACACGCCCTTGAGGACCGGGACGCCCGGATCGTAGGCGAACTCCACGTCCGCGAAGGCGATCTCGCCCCGGAGGCCGTCCCCGAGCGGCTCCCGCTCGCCGTCGCCCGCGTCCTCGGTCACCGCGCGCCGGAGGTCGCGGATGCGGTCCAGGCCGGCGAACGCCTCGCTCACCTGCGTGCCGATCGAGGCGATCTGCACCAGCGGCGCGGCCACCAGGCCGATGAAGAACACGTACATCACGAAGTCGCCCAGCGACATCCGTCCGTCGAGGATCGCCCGCCCGCCCACCAGGATCATCAGCACGCCGATGCCGCCGGTGATGAGGATGGTCGCGGCGCCCAGGCCGGACGTCGCGGTGATGGTCCGGGCGATGTTGCGGAACAGCCGGTGCACGCCGCGCGTGAACACCAGCTGCTCGCCCCGCTCGGCCACGTACGACTTCACCACCCGGATGCCGCCCAGCGACTCGCCCAGCCGGCCCGTCACCTCGGCGTTGATCTGCCCGCGCTCGCGGAAGATGGGCCGCAGGCGGCTGAAGGCGAGCGCCATCATCCCGCCGAACACGGCGAGGACGAGGATGGTCATCGTGGTGAGGCGCCAGTTGAGGTAGAACAGCACCGCGAGGGCGAGCGTGGCGGTGACGGTGCCGCCCACCAGCTGCACCAGGCCGGTGCCCACCAGGTTCCGGATGCCCTCGGCGTCGGTCATGATGCGGGAGATCAGGACGCCGCTCTTGGTGGAATCGAAGAACCGCACCGGCAGGCGCATCACGTGCGCCTCCACCTCGCGGCGCATCTCGGTGATCGCGCGCTGGGCGGTGACCCCCAGCAGCTGGGAGAGCGTGAACGAGGTGACCGCCTGGAGCAGCGCGGCGCCCGCGGCGGCGAGCGCCAGCGGCACCAGCAGCTGCGCCCGGTGCTGCCCGATCACGTCGTCGATCAGGAACTTCGAGGTCGTGGGGAGCACCAGGCCGGCCAGGCGGTTGACCAGCATCACGGCCAGCCCCACCGCGAGGTAGCCGCGGTGGCGCCACACGATGCGGCGCGCCTCCTGCCACGCCGACGGCCAGTCGATCCGCTTGCGATCCGGTCCGGCCACTGCGGTCCCCGGGCGCGAAACGGCGTAGTCTAACCGCTTCGCACCCCGGGGCGGTACCGGCGACCATCGCGCCCGGCGCCGGCGCCACCTTCCGCGCCGGCCGGGGCCGCCGCCGCGTCAGCTCACCGCGGCGCCGGCGTCCGCCGATCCGGGTGGGGGCAGTCGAGCTTCAGCCACGGGTGCGGCCGGCCGTCGGCGCGCGGCGGATAGACGGTCCGCCGGTCGCGCGGCATGTACTGCGGGTCCTCCGACGCGAGATAGGCCAGCATCGCCACCAGCGTCGCGTTGTGACGCAGATCGTCGAACGAGATCTTGTCGTAGGTGTCGCGGTTGGTGTGCCAGGTGTACGTCAGGTAGTCCCAGTCGCCCGAGTCCAGGTCGAACGCCGGCGCGCCGCACCCGACGAACGATGCGTAGTCGTCGGGTGGCCCCGCCGGCCCCGGGAAGATGAACTTGAGGTCGCGCGTCAGCTCGCCCGGGATCTGCACCAGGTAGCGCGCCAGATTGCCCGCCGCCAGCGTGAACCCCGACGAGCTCATCGACGTCACGCGACCCGTGCCCTGGTCCTGGTTGAAGCCGGCCTGCAGGCTGTCCGCGAGCCCCGGGTGGTCGGCGACGAACGCGCTCGAGCCCTCCAACCCCTGCTCCTCCCCGGTCCAGTGCCCGGCGAGGATGGTGCGGCGCGGATGCGGATAGGCGCGAGCCAGGATGCGCATCGCCTCGAGCATCACGATGGTCCCGGTGCCGTTGTCGAGCGCGCCGGAGCCGCCGTCCCACGAGTCGAGGTGTGCCGAGAGCACGACCGGCTCGCCCGGCAGCTCCGCGCCCCTCAGCTCCGCCACGACGTTGAACACCGGGATCTCGCCGCCGGCCTCCGACTGCGCCGCCAGCTCGACCACCGGGCCCTGGTGATGCCCGGCGAGCCGGGAGAGCAGCCCGTAGTCCTCGCACGAGACGTCCACCACGGGGACGCCGTCCACCTCGGCGCCGAAGATGCGGTCCGTGCCCCAGCCTTCCGACCATTCGTTGGTGAGCAGGCCCGCCACGCCGGCCTGGGCGAGGCGGCGCAGCAGGGAGTGGCGCCGGTAGGCGAACGCGTAGCCGGTCCGCGCGATGCGCGCGCTCCACGCCTGCCGCGCCGCCGCCCGCTGCGCCTTCATCGCCTCCACCGTGGCCGCGGCGGCCCAGCGCTCCCAACTCCCGTCGGGCCGGCAGGTGGGCTGCGGGAACGAGACCAGCACGAACTTCCCCCGGGCCTCGGGCAGCCAGGCGACGAAGGCGGCACTGTCGGGCAGGTCCGGGAGTCCGATCACCGGCGCGCGCACCGGCCGGCCGCCCGGCGTGCCCGCGCTCCAGGCGAGCATCTGTCCCTCGAGGGTCCGCACCCTCGGCGCCACCAGGTCGATGTGGGTGGTCCCGCGCCGCCACGCGCGCCACGTCCCGACCGGCTCGCGGCGCGCGGCGACGCCCCACCGCGCGTACCTCTCGAGCAGCCAACCCTGGGCCGCCGCCATGCCCGGCGAGCCGCTGAGCCTGGGACCGAGCGAGTCGAGCAGCACCTGCGCCAGCGGTTCCGTCTCGGAGCTGTCCGTGCCCAGCGCCCAGATGTGCCGCAGCACCGGGTTCTCGACGGCGAACCCCTGCGGCGGGACGAAGAAGTCCTGCGCGGCGGCGGGAGCGGCGGCAGCAGCGGCGAGCAGCAGGACGGCGGCGGCGCAAGGACGACTCACGGCGGCGTCTCCGGGAAGGGGAACGGGGGGCACCTCCGGCGACGCCGTCAAACGTCGCGGAGGCGCCGCCCCGCCCTCAAGGTAGCGCTCGGCCGTGCGGACCCACCAGGCGCTTCAGCGCGTCGGCGCGCCGCGCCGCATCGCTCCGGGTGCTCAATCGTCGGGGCCCGGGAACGGCCGCGGCTCCGGCATCGGCATCGGCTCGGGCCGCGGATCCACGTGGCCGCCGCCCAGGGCGCGCGCCGCGCGGGCGCGCACCTCGGGGTCCCCGTCCTTCAGCGCGTCCACGATCGCCGTGCGCGCGGCGTCGCTGTCGAGCTGGCCGAGCGCCCACAGCGCGGTGCGACGGACCTTCGACTCCTGGTCCGCGAGCGCGCTCTTCAGCGCCGGGACCGCGGCGTCGTCGCCGATCTGCCCGAGCGCCCACGCCGCCTTCTCCCGCACCGCGGGCGTGTCGTGGCCCAGCGCCCGGAGCAGCGCGTCGGGCGCGCGGTGCGGGCTGATCTGCCCCAGCGCCCACGCCGCGATGGCGCGCACCTTCTCCGAGCTGTCGCCCAGGGCCGCCGCCAGGTCCGGCACGCTGCCGGCGTCCTCGATCTGCCCCAGGGCCCACGCGGCGGTGCGGCGCACCTCCTCGTCCCGGTCGCCCTTGAGCGCCGTCGCGAGCGCGCCGGCGGACGACTTGTCTTCGATCTGGCCGAGCGCCCACGCCGCCTTGCGCCGCACCTCGGCCCGGTCGTCACGCCCGAGCCGCTCGACCAGGCCTGGCACGGCGGACGCGTCCTCGATCTGGCCCAGCGCCCACACGGCCGTCTCCCGCACCTCCACGTCCTGGTCGGCGAGGGCGCGTGCCAGCGCCGCGACGGACGTCTTGTCCACGATCTGCCCGAGCGCCCAGGCCGCCGTGCGGCGCA
>Ga0335070_10007824_pt1 | contig 12523 bp, 8 predicted proteins | sample Lox_Sample_13_FD_206722 | JGI IMG/M metagenome (GOLD analysis project Ga0335070, IMG submission 206722) | Soil microbial communities from Loxahatchee National Wildlife Refuge, Florida, United States - Lox_Sample_1.3 | ecosystem: Environmental > Terrestrial > Soil > Wetlands | place: USA: Florida...
CGTGATCACGAGCACCGCCCAGCCCGGGAGGATAAACGACATCCCCGTGAGGGTTGCGCTCATGAGGAAGGTGGCGATGAAGTAGCCGATGTAGGCTCCCACCATGAAGATGTCGCCGTGGGCGAAGTTGATGAGGAGAAGAACCCCGTAGACCAGGGTGTAGCCCAGGGCGATGAGAGCATAGAAACTCCCCCACTGCAAGGCGTTCAGGAGGTTCTGGAAGAACATTTCGAGGGTCACGAGCCTCTCCTCTCCGCCACGCCAGCGCCCACGGGAGACCCAGGTCTTCTCGCGAGATATTGGGCCAGTGTAGCAGGTTGAAAAACTCTTTTCACCCTTGCAGAGAAGACTGTTACTACAGCTCCCCTACCACGGGGGACGGAAGCCGAAAAAGCTGAAGATGGGGAACTCCCCATCTTCAGCATGTGGGTGACAGTCAGTGAGTCCGATCGGCTACGGACAAACGGACTTGTAGAACTCAAACTCCCCCTTGTCGCTGATCTTCACGATCACGGCGCACTTGGCGGGATCGCCGCTACCCTCGGTGAAGGTCATCTTCCCCGTGATCCCTTCAAAGCCGGTCATCTTGGCCAGAGCATCCCTGATCGCTTTCCTGTTGGCCTCGAGGTTTCCTGTGAGCTTGCCGGCATTCTGGACCGCCTGGAGGAGCATGCGAGTCGCATCCCAGGTGAGGGCGGCAACATCGTCCGGCACATAGCCGTACTTGGCCTTGTAGCGGTCGATGAACTCTTTCGTCGCGCCGGTAGCACCGGCAGCGGCGTAATGGGTGCTGAAGAAGCTCCCGAAGCAATCGGGGCCGCAGAGGTTCATGAGCTCGGCCGAACCCCAGCTATCGCTCCCCATGATGGGCTTCTTCCATCCTAGTTGGTGAGCCTGCTTCACGATGAGGGGCACCTCGTCGTAGTACTGGGGGGTAAAAAGGATGTCGGCATCCGACTTCACGATCTTGGTCAACTGGGCGCTGAAGTCACGGTCCTTGGTGGTGAAGCTCTCAAAGGCGACCACCGAGCCGGGGCCATGGATCTTCTCGAAAGCCTCCTTGAAAAACTCGGCCAGTCCCTTGGGGTAGTCGCTGGCGATGTCATAGAGCACTGCGGCCTTCTTCGCGCCGAGTTCCTCGGTGGCAAACTTGGCAACCACCGGTCCCTGGAATGGATCCAGGAAGCAGGCCCGGAACACCCACGGCCGGCCCTTGGTCGTGTTCGGGTTGGTGGACCAGGGGCTGATCATCGGTGTCTTGTTGGCATTGCACACCTCACCAGCAGGAACCGCCTGTTTGCTCGCTTGGGGCCCGATGATGGCGAGGACCTTGTCTCTGGTGATGAGCTTCAGCGCTGCAGCCGTCGCCGACTCCGCCTTGGCCTCGTTGTCTTGATAGATAAACTCCAGAGGGTATTTCTTGTCACCCACCTGGAGTCCGCCCTTGCCGTTGATCTCTTCCTTCAACAGCTCTGCCGCGTATTTGCTCCCCTCACCCACCTTGGGGATGTCTCCCGTGAGCTCGATATTATAGCCGATCTTGACGACATCCGGCGCCTTCTCACACCCCGTTGCGAGAAGAAGCGACCCGAGAGCCAGTACACCGATCAATAACCCCAGTCTCCGTATCATTGCACCCTCCTCCTTTCCTCTACATTTTCTCACAAGAAGACTCAACCGCTTTCTACCAAACCGTTAGAGCTACCGTCGATCGCCCAGAGGCCCTCGGCGCGACAAAGGTTTAGCTATCCGTGACAATGCCGGGGCCAAGGCGTCCTGCATTCGCTGGGTTCCAGGGGATCCCGTTCCGCTCGGAGAGTGCCTCGGACAAGCATGGCAAGGCTTCTTCGAAACAGGCCGGAGAGAAGGACACCAGGAGCAGTTCCTTCAAGGTAGGCCGCAGGGTAGCATAAATTTTTTGAGGAAACAACGTTTACCTGGGACCTGCGTAGGACTCATCCCCGATGAGAGCCAGAGACCCGAGCCGGGTGAAGGGGAGGAGATTTTCTATTCCCGTTTCCTGGGAATTCATGTATGGTATCTTGCATGTGAAAGTGTTCATTATCCCATTAGCTTGGATCATCCACGAGAGGCCGTGGCGAGAGCGTGGAAATGGTTGTGCCCTCGGGCGCCCATCCCGCGAGACTCGGAGAGGAGCCGTGCTTTTTCCGTAAGTCGCCAGGAGCGAGACCCGAGACCGCCCTGGAGGATGGCCATCTCCGCGGCCGTAGCAGATGGCTCTTGCCTAAGGCGAGCTAGTCCTGCCCTCCGATACGTTATGAGTAAAACGAGGCTTTCTGAGACCATGGCGCAAGTCATCTGGAAAGACATCATTTGGTCGGGTGCGGACAGAGAACGGAGCATCAAGGATCTGCTCACCATCCTGAAGGGCTACGGCCCCATGGAGATCCTCCATTTCGAAAAACCGGGTTGTTATCGGGGAGAGTTGAGTCTGTGGCTGGATGAACACGGGGTAAAGCACATCACCCTCTTTCACCTCGAGGTGCTCCGCGAAAAACACTCCGGGGTGGGGCGGGGTGCGCTCCAGCACTTGCGGAAGATATTCGGCGGCGATGTATACGTGCAAGACCCCGGCGAAACCCGATCCGGCCGAGAAATCGGCGGTGGGATTCACGTTCGACAGCCCAATCGGAAAAGCGCCCTGTTCTGGATCCAGATGTTCCAGGAAAGACTGATTCAATCGGTCGAGGGTGACCTCATGAATCTGGACGAAGCAACAGGCACAGAAACTTTAGAGACGATAAGAAGAGAATTCGCACGGGCCCCCGGCGGGGTGCTCGCTGTTTCGTCCGATGCACGTCTCATCCCGGAGAAGAACCCCCGGTCCAAGCGACACCACTCCTGACGCGCGCCAGCCGCTTCAAGAATGACTCGGGCCGGCAGTCCGCGCGTTCATCCTAACCCCTCCCTAAGGGGCACGTCCCGTTCTGGGTCCTCAGCCCACTAGACGGCTGCGTTGCTCCTTTCTCTGCGACTTGGTGGCTGCACGATAGTGGCGAAGGCCGCCGCACTCGAATACCCTGATGCTCCCATCAAGGGCAAGAGCGCACGAGTAGCTGGGCGCGCTGCTCACGGCTAGACGTTGCCGGTGTCGGCAGTTGTAGCACTCCTTGTAGCGGCACTGGCTGTCCCTGGGTGCGGTCATGGGCCCCTCCTTTCCCGGTTAACAAAAAAACGTGACATTCTTGAGGGCTGTGCGCCGACCCGATGCGGCCGGTATCCAGGGTGGCAGAATGGCAGACCGATAGGCTTGAAAAGTGAGAGATAGTGGTGCGCTGTCGGTATCTCGCTCACGGGTCAGGGTCACCGAGAAAATCCCTGAGGAACGGATCGTAACAATATTCTAGATAGCCGAGGTCAAAAAGGCAAACTTAAAGTGGGCGAGATTCTGGGGCCGCTGCAGCAAGGATTGGCGAAGATCTCGTTTGGTGACGACTTGCCAGCTGCTTGTGAGAGGGGGTATGGTTGTCCGGAACTTTTTCCAGTGCCCATAGGTGCCATGGATAGCCTCAAGAAAGGCAAGGAACTCGAGATCCGGGTGGAGCGGCTCACCTTCGGCGGCAAGGGATTGGCCCGCGTAGACGGCTTTGTGCTCTTTCTGGAGCGTACCCTGCCGGGTCAGCGGGTTCTCGCCCGCATCAGCCGGAAAAAAGCTTCGTACGCCGAGGCCCGGGTGCTCGAGATCCTCGAGGAATCTCCCCTCGCCGTCAAACCTCGCTGCACCCACTTCGGCACGTGTGGCGGCTGCCTATGGCAGAACCTGCCGTACCACGTGCAGCTCGAGGTGAAGCGAGACCTGGTGCGTGAATGCCTGGCGCACCTCGGCGGCATCCAGGAGGATCTCGTCTTCCCAACAATCGCCTCCCCGCGGGAGTACTTCTACCGAAACAAGATGGAGTTCTCCTTCTCCAACCGCCGCTGGCTGCGGCCCGACGAGCTCTCCACCGTGAATCCGGATAAGCCACGCGATTTCGCCCTCGGCCTGCACGTGCTCGGTTTCTATGACAAGGTGCTGGACATCAACGAGTGCCATCTTCAGAACCCTTTGGCGGCCCCCATCCTCGAGGAGGTCCGCCGCTTCGCGCTCGCGTCGGGTCTCCCGCCGTACAGCACCAAGAACCATAACGGGTTTTGGCGCTTTCTCGTCATTCGTGACAGCAAGGTGGAAGGGAAGATCTTGGTAGAGGTGATCACCGCCCCCCACCGCGACGGCGCCAGCCTCGTCGCCCGGCTTGGCGCTGCGCTCCAGGAAAGATTCCCTGAGGTAACCACCGTGGTCCACGGGGTGAGCGCCAAGAAGGCCCAGATCGCGAGCGCCGACCGCCGCGATCTCCTATTCGGGCCCGGTTACATTGAGGAGCACATGGGCGACCTCCGCTTCCGTATCTCGCCCGGCTCGTTCTTCCAGACCAACACCCAGGCGGCCCGGCTCCTTATGGATCAAGTGGCTGAAGCCGTCGGCAATTGCGAGACTCGAGCGGTCTGGGATCTCTACTGCGGCACCGGGGCCCTCGCCCTCCGCCTTGCCAAGACAGCCGCCCGGGTGATCGGGTTTGAAATCGTGCCGGAAGCGATCGCCGATGCTCGCGCCAATGCGTGGCTTAACGGGGTGGACAACTGCGAGTTCGTGTTGGGTGACACGAGAACGCTCCTCGCGAGGTCGGAATCCCTGTTTGATCGCTACGGGAGCCCCGGGGTGGTGGTCACCGATCCGCCCCGGGCGGGCATGCACCCCCTCGTGGTCCAGAGACTCGTCGAGCTTGGGCCGCCCCGTATCGTTTACGTATCCTGCAACCCGGCAACCCTCGCCCGGGACCTGAAGATTTTGTTGGAACGGTACCGGCCTCTCCGCATCCAACCTGTGGACCTCTTTCCTCAAACAGCCCACATCGAGGCGGTCGCAGTCCTCGAAAAGAAGCAGTAAGCCGTCAGCGTTCAGCTGTCAGCCCCTGACTCCGCCACGGATCCGAGGTTACCAGGAGAGGACAAAGAAAGATCCTCGCACCAGCGTGCCTGAACAATCAGAGCCCTGAAGACGAGCTGAGAGCCGACGGCTGACCGCTGAGTGCTTTATTAGGCGTCGATCTCCCGGACGAAGGGGGCGTTTTCCTGAATGAAGGCGTACCGTCGGGCAGGCTCTCGACCGAGGAGGGTCTCGAAGGTCTCGCTGGTTCGGGCGGCATCCTCAATGGTCACCTGGAGGGCGAGGCGTTTTGCCGGGTCCATGGTGGTTTCTTTGAGCTCGGCAGCATTCATCTCCCCAAGGCCCTTGAAACGCTGAATGGTCACCTCCCGGGTCGAGAGCCGCTTCAGCAGCTTCTCTTTCTCCTCTTCCCGGTAGGCGTAGTAGATTCGCCTCTTCTTTCCTTCCCTGGTCTGGATCCGGTAGAGCGGTGGCTGCGCCAGGTAGACGTGGCCCTTGTCGATGAGCTCTCTCATGTAACGGTAGAAAAAGGTGAGGAGCAGGGTGGAGATATGGAAGCCGTCCACATCGGCGTCGCAGTTGATAAAGATCTTGCCGTAGCGAAGCCTGCCGAGGTCGAGCTGTTCGCCGGCGCCGGTGCCGATGCAGCGGATGAGATCCTGAATCTCTTTATTCTTCCGGATCTTTTCGGTGCTCGCCTGCTCGACGTTCAGAATCTTGCCCCTAAGCGGGAGCACCGCCTGGAACCGACGGTCCCGGGCCTGCTTGCTCGAGCCGCCGGCCGAGTCTCCCTCCACGATGAAGAGCTCCGTCTCCTCGAGGCTGGTCGAGCTGCAGTCCGCCAACTTCCCCGGGAGCGTCAGCCTCGCTGCCGCCCCCTTTCGCCCGATGCTCTCGCGGGCCTGACGCGACGCCTCTCTCGCCTGGGCCGCCAGGAGAATCCGATCCACGATGGCTTCGGCAGCCGTCGGATTGTGAAAGAGGTAGTTCTCGAAGGCATCCTTCACCACCGATTCCACCTGCGGTTGGATGTCCGAGTTCAGCCTCTCCTTAGTCTGACCCTGGAACTCGAGGTTGCCGGAGACAAAGACACTCAATACCGCCACCAGCCCCTCCCGCACGTCCTCGCCGGTGAGGGCCTTCACCTTGCGGGACTGGTTGTTCTGCCGGGCCACGTACTCGCGCACCGCCCGGGTGAGCCCAAGGCGGAATCCGCTCTCGTGGGAGCCGCCGCCGCTCGTATAGACAGAGTTGGCATAGGAGTAGATGGCCCGCTCCGGGGAGGTCGTCCACCAGAGGACCATCTCTAGGCGCAGGTCGTTGGCATAGGTGAAGTAAAACGGCTCCTCCGTCACCGCCTCTTTGCCCTGGACCAGATCCCTGATGTAGTTCTTGATCCCGTCCTCGAAGTGGAAGATCTCCTGGGTACCCTCCATCTGGTCTTCCACGGTGATGGTCAGGCCGCGGGTGAGGAAGGCCTTCGCCTTTGCCTGTTCCTTGATGGTCCGGGGATTGAAACGAAGATCTTTGAAGATGTCGGGGTCCGGCCGGAAGATCACCGTGGTGCCCCGCTCTGAGGTCGACCCGAGGTCAATGAGCTTACTCTTCCGCTTGCCTCTGGCGAAATCCTGCTGCCACCTGACCCCCTCCCGGCAGGTGGTGACCCGCATGAACTCGCTCAGGGCGTTGACCACCGATATGCCCACCCCGTGAAGCCCTCCCGAGATTTGATAGCTCTTGGTAGAAAATTTTCCCCCCGAATGCAGCGTGGTCATGATGGTCTCGAGGGTGTTCTTGCGGGACTGGCGATGGGTCTCTACGGGGATGCCGCGACCGTTGTCGCTCACGGTGATGGCGTTGTCGGCGCCGATGGTGACGTGAATGTGGTCGCAGTAGCCGTTCAGCGCCTCATCTACCGCATTGTCCAGCGCCTCGGTGACGAGATGATGGAGCCCGGTGGTGGAGGTGTTGCCGATGAACATCCCCGGCCGCAGGCGCACCGGCTCCAGTCCACGGAGCACCTGGATGTCTCTTGCCGTGTAGGTCGTCGCCATCATACCTCTCCCCGAAGTTCCCCCGAGCGGGTTGCTGAAAGAGTCTTTTTCGTGATGTCGGCGGGAGCTGCCGCGTGCGCCGGGCTGGTCGGTGAGACAAGGTGCATCTGGAGCCTCCTTCCGACTCTCTCGCCTGTCGCAAGGCCTGCCGAACCTTGCACCACGGCTCCGCAGGCGGGCCGGACCACCACGCTCTTGTTCATGATGCGGCGATGCCGCCTTGCCGAACCGACCGGCCCGCAGGCACGCCTACATCTCTTCCGTCTCAGTGGCAGCGCCCCCGGCCGTATCGTCCGCCTGGGCCGCTGTCTCCCAGGGCTCGGCCCGCCCTTTTACCTTGATCCGGGCGACACCGCCCCGGATCACCACGCCTTTGGAGCCGCGGTTGTAGCGGGGCAGATCCGCCACGGCAAGTTCGCTCACCTTGCCCTTCGGGCTCTCGACCAGGAGAATATCATCCGGCCTCACGGTAAAGCACTCCAGAACTCCCGGGGCATCAGGCGTGATGACCCGAACCCCTTGACCGGCTCCGGCAAGGACCTTGACCTGGTCGATTTCCGTCACCAGCACTCGGCGCGCGGTTGCCAGGAGAAGGAGGGGCCCCTCCACCGGTCGTACCGCCGCCACTTCGTCCCCCTGGCGAAGTCGAATCAGGGTTCGGCCGTTCCTCGTGGTGGGTTCCTTGAGAGCGCTCCGCTCAAAGCAGAACCCCTGGCCCCGGCGGCTTGTCACGAGGCAGAGAGGTGTCTCCGGCTTCCGCGCCGCCTCTCCACCCCCTTCCTCTCCTCGGAGGTCAGGAAAGAATGCGAGCTGCCCGTAGCGCTCTCCCGGACCCTCTCCTGCTCCCGTCTCTTCGCCAGCGATCACCGTTGCTCCCGAGCCCTCTTTCGCCTCGGAGGTGAGGGCCGCAACCAGCCGCTCTTGATCCTCGAAATGGAAGAGCGTCTGGATGGGGTCACCATAGCCCTTGCCGGATACGGCCAAGTCGTAGACGCGATTGACGTACATGCGCCCAAAATTGGAGAAGAAGGCCACCGTCTCCCGGGTATTGGCGGCCATGACCGCCAGGACGTCGTCACCTTCCTTGAGGAGCTGAGTCCTGGGATCGTACGACTTGACCCGCTTGAGCCAGCCGTTCCGCGTGATCACCACGAACACATCCTCGTGGACAACGAAATCCTCCCGGTCGTAGGCATATTGGGGAACGCCGGCGATCACCGCGGTCCGACGCGCGTCCCCGTAGGCCTTCCTGAGCGCCATAAGTTCCTGCCGGACCTCCTGCCAGATCTTGGAGCCGCTCGCAAGAACGGTGACTATCTGGCGGAGCCGATTGTTGCGGCTCGCCAGCTCCTCTTCAATCTTCCCGATCTCCAACCGAACCAGGGCGTGGAGGCGAAGCTCCAGGATGGATTTGGCTTGCTCGTCATCGAGGCCGAACCGCTCTTTCAAACCGTCGTGTGCCTCGGCCCGATCCCGGGCCCGGCGAATGATGGCAACGGCGGCGTCGAGGTCAGCGAAAATTTTCGCGAAACCTCGGAGGACGTGAAGGCGCTTCTCCAGGTTGGCCCGCTCGAACTCCAGCTTCCGCACCACCATCTCTTTACGGAAATCGAGATAATGGTTGAGGATTTCTATGATGGAGAGCCTCTCCGGCACCCCGGCGGGGGTGAGGCAGGTGAAGTTGAGAGGGAAGTTGATCTCCATGTCCGTGTGCCGGTAGAGGTAAGTCATGACCTTGTCGGGATCAACCTTCCCGTCTTTCAGCTCGAGCACGAGCCGAACCGTCTCGGCGCTTTCGTCTCGCACATCACTCACCTGGGGAAGCTGCCGGGAGAGAATGAGCCCGGCGATCTTCTCCACGAGCCGCGCCTTGTTCACCGAGTAGGGGATGGAGGTGATGACGAGCTGCTTTCTGCCGCGCTTCAGGGTCTCCACCGCGAACTCGCCCCGGACCTTGAGGCTCCCCTTGCCGAGGCGGTAGGTCTCTTCCAGTTCCTCGGCGGCCGCGACGAGGTGGCCGCCGGTGGGGAAATCGGGTCCCTTGATATGGGCCATGATCTCGCCCGTGGAGGCCTCGTCGTTGTCGATGAGGTGAATGAGGGCGTTGCACACCTCGCCCAGATTGTGCGGCGGGATGTTGGTCGCCATCCCCACGGCGATGCCGCTGGAACCGTTGAGGAGCAGGTTCGGGATCTTCGCCGGCAAGACCGCCGGCTCGGTGAGGCTACCGTCGTAGTTGTCCCTGAAGCTGACAGTCTCGGCCTTGAGGTCGGCGAGGAGCTCCCCGGCTATGGTGGAGAGCTTCACCTCGGTGTACCGCATGGCCGCGGCGCCGTCGCCGTCCACGGAGCCGAAGTTACCCTGGCCGTCTAGGAGTGGATAGCGCAGCGAGAAGTCCTGAGCCATCCTCACCATCGCATCGTAGACGGCCGCGTCGCCATGGGGGTGGTATTTGCCGATGACCTCGCCGACCACCCGTGCCGATTTCACGTGCCGCGCCGTGTCCCGCGCGCCGATCGCGTCCATGGCATAGACGATCCGGCGTTGCACCGGCTTGAGGCCGTCACGGACGTCGGGAAGGGCGCGGGAGACAATGGTCGAGAGGGCGTAGGCGAGATAGCGGGATTCTACTTCTTCATGAAGGACGGTCTGAGAAACCGCCATGGGCAGCGCTGCCTCCAGTGTCTGAGCGGTGATTTCGTTGCTTTTTGTCGGCGACTTGTAGCACCGGGAGTCTTGAGTGTCAAGGCAGGGTTGTCAGAGATTCCGGCGCGACCGGGACGGAGACGAGCCTAACTCCCCAGGGGAGAGGGCGGTCGTTGCATCTTTCCCACGCCGGGGTAATAATACTCGCGACTATCGCGGAGGGACCCCATGGAACATCTGCTGCAGCTTCTCGAGGAACTCTCTACCTGTCCCGGCCCTCCTGGAGGGGAGGAGCCGGTGGCCCGCATCATTCGCCGTTGCCTGGAGCCCCGGTGCGACGTCCGACGCGACGGCCTAGGTTCTCTCATTGCCGAAAAGAAGGGGACCCGCAAAAGGCCCCGCATCATGCTCACCGCTCATATGGACGAGGTGGGCTTCATGGTCCAGAACATCACCGCCCAGGGATACCTCCGTTTGCAGGCCCTGGGCGGTTGGGCTGCCGGTCAGCTCCCCGGCCAGAGACTCCACATTCACGGAAGTCGCGGCCCGGTGGAAGGCATCATCGGCGCCGTGCCGCCCCATTTCAAAAAGGGGGAAGCAGGTGAGCTCAAAATCGAAGAGCTTCTCGTAGATGTAGGCGCTTCGTCCCCGGAGGAGGTGGAATCCTTGGGAGTCCGCCTCGGGGATCTCTTGACACCGGCGAGCCATTTTGCCGTCTTCAATACTAGGCTCCTCGCCAACAAGGCCTGGGACGACCGAGCCGGCTGTGCCGTGCTGGTTGCAGCCATGGAGGAGCTCGGCCGCCACCCGAACACGGTGGTGGCGGTGGCAACGGTGCAAGAGGAGGTGGGCTCGCGGGGTGCCGTCACCGCCGTGGAGGTCGCGAAACCCCACGTGGCCGTCGTTCTCGAGGGGCCTCCGGCCGACGATCTTCCCGGCATCGCCAAGGACAGCCCCCAGGGCGCCATGGGTAAGGGTTGCCAGGTCAGGCTCTACGACCCCTCGACTATCATCCATCGCCGCTTCTGGGAATGGGTGACCGAGCTCGCCCGCCGGCGAGGCATCGCCCACCAGATTGCGGTGCGGCAGAGCGGCGCTACCGATGCCAGGGCCATCCACCTGGCGCAGGGCGGCATCCCCACTGTGGTCCTCGGGGTGCCGGTCCGCCACGCCCACAGCCATACCGGCCTCATCCACCTGGACGATGTCAAGGCCACCCTGGCCCTTGCTCGGGCCGTCCTTGAGGAGCTCGATGAGGGGGAGCTCCAGAAACTTTTGCCTGAGTAGCCCGCATGAATGAGAACCTCGGCCGTATATATCTCACGCGAGATCTCCCCGGTACCGGCGGGCTCCTCAAGGAGCGCCCAGAGGACTTCTTCGTCGAGGAGATTCCGCTCTATCCCTGCATCGGCGCGGGCGATTTTGCCTTTCTCCGAGTGGAGACGGTGAATCTCTCCACCCTGGATCTTGTCGCCCGCCTCAGGCGGCACCTGGACTTGGCAGACCACGAGGTTGGCCTCGCCGGCTGGAAGGACAAACGCGCCGTCACCCGGCAGTGGGTATCGGTGCCGAGAGCGCATGTCACCGAGGGGGCCTTCCGGGAGCTCTCGGCAGAAGGCGTGAGCATCCTCGAGGAGCGGCTCCATCCCCACAAGCTCCGTACCGGCCATCTGCTCGGCAACCGTTTCTCCATCCTCATTCGCGAGCCGAAGCCTCAGGCCGTGGGGCTCGCCAGGGCCATCCTGGATCAGCTCGAGGCTTCAGGGCTCCCCAACTTTTATGGAATCCAGCGCTTCGGCACGAGCGGCGACAACCCCGAGGAGGGACTCGCCATCCTCCGGGGCAAAAAGCGTCTCCAGTCGCCCCGTAAGGCAAAGCTTCTCGTCAGCTCCTCCACATCCCTCCTCTTCAACCTGACCCTTAGGGAACGCCTGGAACGAGGACTTTTCAGCCGGTTGCTCCGGGGTGATATCGCCAAGAAACACGATACCGGCGGTCTCTTTCACGTTGTCGATCCGGCCCAGGAGCAGGCGCGCGCCGACCGCCTGGAGATCAGCCCCACCGGCCCCATCTGGGGTAAGAAGATGATGGAGGCCCGGGACGAGGCGGCCGTCCTCGAGCGGGAGATTCTTGAACACCAGGGCCTGGCTCCGGATATTTTTCGAAAACAGCCGGGCAGCAGACGAGCCCTCCGGATTTCTCTCAAGCAGATCACCCTCCGCGAGGAGCTCGATGGCCTGCGCCTCGAATTCTTCCTCCCCAAGGGTTCCTACGCCACCGTCCTCCTCGATGAGATCATGAAGAGCTAGCCCCAATGCGGTTCACTTAGGCCGTCGCGCGGAAAATCCCGCTCGATGGCCGTCCGACGCCTGCCCTTTTTAGCGCCCTCTCCCCCGCTGGGGGAGAGGGCACGGGTGAGGGGGATACCCACCACACTTCACCCCCTCACCTGCCTCCTCTCCCCCTCCCGAGGGGGAGAGGAGAACTTTTTGGTGTTGTCGGACAGCCTGTTGGCGGTGTGTCGGGACCCCAGGAGATTTTCGACCCTTAACCCGGATGTTTCATGAGTCGATGTCGCGAGACTGCGAAGATGGCCGTCCCACCGGGCAACCACAGGGGCTCGGACCTGAGGCGTACTTGGTCAGTACGTCGCAAGGTGCGAGACCCGAGGACGCCCGGAAGGACGGCCAGATCCGCGTTCGGAGCAAGCGATTCATGAAATATCCGGGCTAAGTGAACCGTATTGGCGCTAAAGAGGGCGCCTCCCACCGGCCTTGCTCCCCGAGAGCACGGGGGAGAGCGAGGCGCGGGGGAGGCGGGTTGGGGGGGGTGACAACTCGTACTCGGCGCGTGTTGGGGTTCGGGGCGGATGGCCGGA